>WNFI01661660.1_pt1 | contig 18121 bp, 12 predicted proteins | sample 5400471 | NCBI WGS metagenome assembly WNFI01 (sample SAMN13153348, study PRJNA577476) | soil metagenome | isolation source: 100 cm saprolite on Douglas fir-dominated hillslope | place: USA:California | collected 2013-09-17 | reverse complement strand
GAATTCGCCGTCGGCTGATTTCCAGAATCCCGCGTCCTTTAATTCGTCGCTGTCATAGTAGACGGCCTGGCTGTACATATCCTGAATGGTGAAGTGCGGCCCGCCCGCGCCTTCGAGGTCTCCGTTTTTGTAGTAGGCGGAAAATTGATAGGCAGTGTTGGGCTGCACGGGAATGAGTTGGAAGATGCCGGCGTCGGTGATGCCCGCACCATCGAAGGAGATGAGCAGGGAACGACGCCCGGCGTGGAAGTCGCTAGGATCAAGAGTCAGCGTCACGCTGCGCTGCTTCTGGTATTGCCAGTCGAGTCCAGCGTTCAGTATATCGAGGCTGAAGCTGCCGTTAACGATCAGGTTGCCGGGCGAAGGCACATAAGAATTCAGGCCGAAGCGATTCGCGGCTTGCTGCCACACCAGAACCGCTTGATCGACATCTTTGTGCTGGATTAAGTAACGAAAGTATTCGTAGACGTGGCGCCGCTCAATGGGCTCGTGAGTGCGCATGAGCGCGCTCCAAACTTTGGCGGTACCTGCGGTTTCGTTCCTGGCCTGAAGCAAATCAAGGAAAGGCAGATAGGCATCGACGTGGGGTGGGACGACGTCGCGGAGGAGCGCGTCAACATCGGGCTCCACCCGCCAACAGAGCTGAATGGCAGAAGTTGCCAAAGATGGGTCGTTGGCCAGCACGACGCGAAACTCGCGCAGAGCTTTTTCGTTTTCTCCCCGCACCAGATAAAGATTGGCAGCTTCCCAGGCGACGTCGGGAGTCATGGAATCGGACTGGATCGCGTGTTCCAGCGCGGAAGTTTGGTTCGCGGTGTCGCCGATGACCTGGTAAGCGCGTGCGAGATCGAACCAGTAGCGCGCGGAGTGAGGATTAAGTTGCACAGCGGCCCGGTAAGGCTGAACGGCTGCGACTGGATCGCGGGCTACAAGTTCATGGTAGCGGCCCAAACGATTGCGATAGTCGGCGTCGCCCGGATCAAGCCGCGCAGCGCGCTCGAGACTGACGACGTCTACTCGGTCGGCCAGCCACGAGGCGACAAACTCGCGGGTGGCAAAGCCGACGTAGGCCAGGGAAAGCAACATAGCGGCTGCCACCACGAGCCGCTTTCGAGCGGGTGTGTTGAAAGGAATCTTCATATTAGCTGACTGAAAAGTGCGAAAAATTCATTTCCCCGGCGATGGCGTTTTTCAGCGGCTGAAGCCGACTTGATTTTGCCGCGCTTACGGCATCGCTGAAGCGATGCCCTGATACAAACCGCTCAATACATGCGTACGCGATTTTCAACAAAACTGAAACGGGCGGTACTAGGCGCTGCTCGACGACGGAGAAGGAGCGTCCTCGATTCCTTCTTCGTCCCGATCATCTCCTGACGACTCATTTCCTGACGAAGCATCGGTTGACGATTCGTCGCGGTAGTACTGAGCATACTTGCCCTGGTATTCGTAATAGTAATAGTAGTCGGGCGAACTGAGATCCACGGCATTGAGCAGGACCCCAGCGACCTTGGCATTGACCTGAGCGAGGATATCGCGTGCCCGGCGGAGCGCGTGCTTGGTGGTTTGCCCGGAGCGGATTACCAGCACGATGGCGTCAGCGCGCGGAGATAGAACGACCGCGTCAGTGACGGAAAGGGACGGAGGCGTATCGACGACGATATGGTCGTACTGCTCACGCAATTGGGCCAGCACGTCACGCATATTTGTCGAGGCCAACAATTCCGCGGGATTGGGAGGCGGAGTTCCGGCGGGCAAGACATACAGATTCGGCAGGATGGCAGTACGTGTGATGGTCTGATCGAGAGTAGCGCTGCCGGTAAGGACATTACTCAACCCGCTGCGCGGACCCATGCCCAGAGTTTTGTGAATGCTCGGCCGCCGTAAGTCGGCGTCGATCAGGAGCACCCGCACTCCTTTCTGGGCCAGCACCACCGCGCAATTGATGCTGGTCGTGCTCTTACCTTCCTGTGGCAAGGCGCTGGTGATCATGATGACTTTCGGAGGCGCACCCAGATTGGAAAGCAGGAGAGAAGTCCGCAGAGCACGATAGGACTCGGCCATCTGCGATTGCGGCCTGACCTGCGTCACCAACTCGACGGCTTCTTTCGAGGAAGCGATGACGAGGCGTTTGGAATTCGAACCTTCGCGGGTGGACTTAGATCCCAGGGGAATCATGCCGAGCGGCGGAAGGCCGGAGATCATTTGAGCCTGCTCAGTGGTGCGGACGGTGTTGTCCAAACCTTCGAGCATAAAAGCCAGTCCAATACCCGAGGCCAAACCGAGCACAATCGAAAACATAAGGTTGCGCGGAACGTTGGGCTCAATGGGGCCTCCGGGAGGCCGCGCACTATCGACGATGCGAAAGTTATTGGATTTGAGGCCCGCCGAAACTCCGGCCTCTTTCAATTTTTCCAGAAGGCCTTCGTAAAGTTGGCGGTTGGATTCGACGTCGCGCTTGAGCAGGGTGTACTCGATCGCGCTTTCGTTCAGCTTGTTGGCTTCCTGCTTCTGCCGCTCGAGCGCGTCGTGCAGCAGATTTTCGCGTTGCAGAGCGGTCATGTATTGACCGCGAACCTTGCTCGCGATCTTCTTCATCTCCGACTGAACTTGAGAGTCCACTTCCTTGAGTTGATTGTTCAACTGCGCGAGCCTGGGATAGGACGGACCGAACTGGGTATTCAGATCGGCAACCTGAATTCTAAGGTCCGCTTCCTTTGCGCGCAGGGTCTCGAGTAACTGAGATGCCGACTGGGATCCAGATCCTGTATCGGAACCGCCTGCGCTGGAGGCGATAGCGTCGGGATCGCCCGATTCGACGAGGCGGTAGAAAGCCTCCCTGGCCATGCGCTCCGTTTCAGCGGAGGTCAGTTCTTTGTTCAGTTCGTCCAATTTTGCGGTAATGATATTTTGCTTTTCGTCGATACCGAGAATTTCGTGCTCTTTCTGGTAGCGCACAAGCTTTTCCTGCGAGGTCTCCACCTTCATTTGCAGATCGACCAGTTGTTTGGAGAGCCAGTCGGAAGCCTGCATGGTCGATTCGAAGCGGGCTTTGAAGTTGTTCTCGACATAGGTCTGCATCAAAGTGTTGACGATATTAGCGGCCATCTGGCTATCAGGGCTGCGGTAGTGAACCTCGATGATGCGCGTGTTCGGGCTCAGGGAAACTCTGAGGTTCGATTTGAAGCCGCCCACCATGGCCGAGGCTTTTAAGGGATCGCTCTGTAGCGGATCGGGAGCCAGATCGAACGTGGAGGGTGCAGGAGCGCCTCCACCAAACTCTGGTCGACGGTCGAGATTGAGTTCGCGGATGACTTGCAGAGCGAGCAAATCGCTCTGCAAAATCTTGACTTCCGTCTCCAGTTCCGTTGGGTCGTAGTAGTCGAGGCTGAAGCTGCCCGAATCCTTGAAATTCAGGCTGGAGTCAGGCTTATTAATGGCGATGGTGCCGCCAGCCTCGTAGATGGGAGTCATCTTCAGGCTGGCAATGGCCACGATGGAAAAAATTACGACCAGACACGAGATTACGATCCATTTACGCTTGAGAAGGACGCGCAAATATTCGCCGATGACGGACTCTTGGGAGGGCAACTCCGGATAGAGGCGAGGGCCGGGCCGTCCCAAATCCAAGCCTGGGATGGACTGAATTTCGCGAACGGTATTCGCCTGTATCAGGGATCCGGAATCCATGCCTGCTCCTCAATGATCTTGAACGGCTCGAGGCCAGCATTGGCCCGTCGTGCACACGTACCCATAAAGTCCCGGTTCGAGGAGGCTGGTTCGTCGCGCAGGGAATGTACGCACTGGGTAGTTGGAGAGTTCGACGGCTATTTTAGCATTGGACTCAAGAAACCCCTCGCGAATTTTTGCGGTTACGTGGCTCGGCGATCCCGGCGGTATTGGGCGCGTAGTGCTCCAACTCCGCTATACTGGCTCGCACTGTGATCTTTCGCCGGCGTTCCTCATGTTTTGAAAATGCCAGCGCCTGCAAAGGCTGGCGGCGCGGCGCGGAAGCTGGCGAATTTACCGGATGGTTATTGAGGCGGGTGGGATGAATTGGTCGGAGCAGGTGGTTCTGGTCACGGGTGGGACCGGGTCGTTCGGCAAGAAGTTTGTCGAAGTCATGCTCAAGGAGCATGCGCCCAAACGGCTGGTTATCTTCAGCCGGGACGAACTCAAGCAGCACGACATGCGGGCCGCCGGGTTTGACCATCCCAGTCTGCGCTATTTTATTGGCGACGTGCGCGACGCAGCGCGACTGGATCGCGCCTTCGTTGGGGTGACGATTGTGGTACACGCGGCGGCGCTGAAGCAGGTTCCCGCCTGCGAGTACAACCCATTCGAGGCCATTCAGACCAACATCATGGGCGGCCATAATGTTATCGACGCGGCCATCAATCGAGGGGTGCGCCGGATTCTGGCGCTGAGTACCGACAAGGCGGTGAATCCAATCAATCTGTATGGGGCCACAAAACTCTGCGCCGAGAAAATGTTTGTGCAGGCCAATGCCTATGCTGGAAGTCAAGATTCGCGCTTCAGTTGTGCACGATATGGCAACGTGGTCGGCAGCCGGGGCAGCGTGATTCCGGTTTTTCTTGAGCAAAAAAGTCGAGGACGCATTACTCTCACCGATCCACGCATGACGCGTTTCTGGCTGACACTCGATCAAGGAGTGCGCTTTGTCGTAAGCAGTATCGAACAGATGCATGGGGGCGAGATTTTTGTCCCAAAAATTCCCAGCATGCGCATGGTGGATTTGGCGGAAACGATCGCACCGGGATGTGAGATTGAGACCATTGGAATCCGTCCTGGCGAAAAGCTGCACGAAGTCTTGATCTCGGAGGACGAGGCTCGTAATGCTTTGGAGGTTGAAGACCGCTACATCATTCAGCCTGCACACTCTTTTTGGCATCGGGAGAATTGGGTAAACGCTAAACCGCTGCCGGAAGGTTTTCGCTATGCGAGCGACAACAATGAGAGTTGGCTGACGAATGTGCAGTTGCAGGAATTGATCAGCCCGCTCGCGCCGGAAGGTCAGTCAGTTCCTGCCAAGATTTCGGCTTAGAAAGTTATGAGCGCGACGACAGTCAGTCCGCAGGCTCTTGCCATCAACGGAGGGACTCCTGTGCGCGCGAAGCTGCTTCCTTACGGCCACCAATTGATCGATGAAGCGGATATTCAAGCGGTTGTGGCAGTGCTGCGCTCCGATTGGTTGACGACGGGTCCGAAGGTTGGCGAATTTGAAGAGGCCTTCGCTCACCGGGTGGGCGCGGCACACGCGGTGAGTTTCAGTTCCGGCACGGCCGCATTGCACGCCGCTGCCTTCGCCGCAGGGCTGAAGGCGGGCGACGAGGCTATCACTACGCCCATGACGTTCGCGGCGACGGCGAATTGCGTGCTGTATACCGGAGCCACTCCGGTGTTCGCCGATGTCAGCGGGGACACGCTGAATCTTGATCCCGATCAGATCGTAAAGCGTCTTTCTTCAAAGACGCGGGCGGTTTTGCCCGTGGACTATGCGGGGCATCCTGCGGACTTAGCTGCGATTCTGGAGATCGCCCGCAAAAATGGACTCATAGTAATCGAAGACGCATGTCACGCGCTGGGCGCGGAATATAAGAAGCGGTGCGTTGGCAATATCGCTGACATGACGGTGTTCAGCTTCCATCCGGTGAAGCACATCACGACCGGGGAAGGCGGAATGGTCACGACAAATGATCCGCAGTTTGACGAGACGCTCCGGCGATTTCGTAATCATGGAATTTCGAGCGACGCCTGCCAGCGTCAAGCATCGGGACAGTGGTATTACGAAATGGTGCTGCTGGGATTCAATTACCGGCTTCCCGACATTGTTTGCGCCCTGGGGATCGAGCAGCTGAAAAAATTGGATGGGAATCTGGCGCGGCGGCGAGAGATTGCAGGTCGATACACGGCAGCGTTTGCGGAAATTCCGGGTGTGATTCCGCCCGTCGTGAGAGCTGAGGCGAATCCGGCGTGGCATTTGTATCCCATCCGATTGCAGGTGGAAAAACTTACAGCGGACCGTGGAGAAATATTCCGTGCGCTGCGCGCAGAGAACATTGGTGTGAATGTGCACTACATTCCTGTGCACCTGCATCCCTACTATCGCGACAAGTTCGGTTTCCGCGGGGGAGAATTCCCGGCGGCCGAGGACGCTTACGCGCGTTTGATCAGCCTGCCCATGTTTCATGGCATGACCGATCGGGATATCGAGGATGTGGTAGCGGCAGTGAAGAAGATCATGGTTGCGTTTTCGGTATGACATCGGCGGCCCTTTCCTATGCCCAGTACTCGGTGCTGGTGGTGGGCTCAGGCTCGATCGGGCGGCGCCACATGGCCAATTTGCGGAAGCTGGGAGTGCAGCGACTGGCGGCCGTCGATCCGGATGCGGAAAGACTTCGACCGGCGACAGAAGAGCTGGGGGTCGCGGGCTTTCCGGATTTAGCGCCGGCGCTGGCTGCGTTTAGACCCCAGATAGTTTTTATCTGCACTCCTCCCGCTTTTCACGTCGAGCATGCCCTCCAATCGTTGCGTGCGGACGCCGATGTCTTCATCGAGAAGCCACTCAGCCACTGCCTCGACGGAGTGGGCGAACTCAGCAGCGAAGCAAGCAATCGCGGGCGCGTGGTGCAGGTGGGATACAATCTGCGTTTTCACCCCGGCATACGGACACTGAAGCGATTGGTGAACGACGGCGTGGCGGGGCGGATCTTGTGGGCACGGGCGGAGATTGGACAATATCTGCCGGACTGGCGGCCCTGGCAGGACTACCGGCAGAGCTATACCGCGCGCCGCGAGCTAGGCGGCGGCATCATTCTCGATGCATCGCACGAGATTGACTACTTGCTATGGCTGCTTGGTCCCGCCGTGGAGTTGGTTTGCATGGCGGGAAAGGTTAGTGGACTCGAAGTGGATGTCGAAGACTGTGCCAGCATTCTGGTGAGGCTGGCCTCGGGCGCGCAAGCCGACATACACATGGATTTTGTGCAGCGAACTCCCTCCCGCACGTGCGTGCTGGCGGGAGATGCAGCAACACTGGAGTGGAACAACGCTGCAAATCAGGTGAAGGTACTACGGGCGGATCGTGAGCCGGAAGTCATCCACTACGAATACGAGAGCAATCAGATGTACATTGCAGAGGTCGAGCATTTTTTCGCATGCGTGCGGGACCGAGTTACCACGAGCGGCAGCGTGGCGGAAGCGAAGAGAACTTTACGAGTTGCGCTAGCGGCACTGACCTCAGCTTCGGAACGAAGGTGGATAAGTCTTGAGCAGTAATTGGATCGCGGTGATCCCTGCGCGTGGCGGATCGAAGCGTCTGCCAGGGAAAAATGTGCGGACATTCTTTGGTCATCCGATGCTGGCGTACGCAGTCTCGGCGGCGATACACAGCGAATTGTTTAGCAAAGTGATTGTGTCTTCCGAAGATCGGGAGATCGGCAGGGTGGCGGAGTGGTATGGAGCGCAGTTCATGATGCGTCCACCGGAGTTGGCGGGTGATTCGGCGCAGCTTGTGGATGTGGCCCGGCATATCCTCGACCGATTGCGCAGTGAGGGAACGGAGCCGGAGGCCATTTGCCAGTGCATGCCGAACTGCCCGCTGGTGCGGAGTTCCGACATCATCGAGCAAGGGCGTATTTTTCAGGAGGGGCAGCGTTCTTTTCAGATTTCTGTTGTGCCCTACCGCTGTGTGTATCCACATTGGGCGCTGGTTTCTGATGAGAAGGAGGAAGGAAGGTGGCTTTTCGGAGAGCGCTTTTTGGTGAGAAGCCAGGATCTGCTGCACACTTTCTGTCCGACGGGCGCGATTTGGTGGGCGCGCACGAAAGACTTTTTGGCGCAAGGCGCCTTTTATGGCTCCCCATTTCACCTGGCGCCGATGGATGCGAACCGCGGCATTGATATTGACGATGAAGCGGATCTAGAACTGGCTGAGTTGCTGGTGCATGGAATGATGGCTCGGGACGGGGTGTCTCCGTTGGAGGCGCCGAGGCGGGCGGCATGGGCACGGGGAGATACGCGTGAGTGAAGGTTGGCTTTGTGCGATTCCGGCGCGGGGAGGCAGCAAGCGGTTGCCAAGAAAAAATCTGCGCAAGTTGGCGGGAAAGCCGCTGCTGGCCTACACAATTGAGGCGGCACGTCAGAGTGGATTGTTCGATACGGTCTATGTTTGCACTGAGGACGAAGAAATCGCCGATGTTTCCAGAAGTTACGGAGCCAGCGTTCCGGTTTTGATGCCAGCGGAACTCTGTGGCGATCTGGTGGCCTCGCATGTACCGTGTCAACATTTAGCGGCATACCTTCGCGAAAACGGAAAAGAAGCGGACACACTGGTATGCCTCCAGCCGACATCGCCGCTGCGCGCCACCTCCGATGTTCAAGCGGCGGTAAGCAAGTTTCGTGAAGATGGCTTCGATTTTCTGGTGAGCGTTACTCCCCTGGATCCGCATGATTTTCACTGGGCGGTGATTCCCAATGGGGATCGCTACTGGCGAATGTATTTTGGCGATCAATACATGAAGGAGCGCTTATTGCTGCCGGAAGTATTTCGCCCCAACGGATCGATCAAGATTGCGCGCCTGCCGGCGCTGGCGCAGACTGGCCACTTTTTTGGGGAGCGCATGGGCGTGATCGAAACGCCTCCGGAGCGGTCAGTACATATCGCTGTGGAATTTGACCTGAAACTCTGTGAACAATTACTCGCGGAGCGAACGGCATGAAGGGATTGAAAGGGCGGATCGCTTTGGTGACCGGAGCTACGGGGCTACTGGGGAGTGCGATTTCGAAGCGCTTAGCCCAAGAGGGCGCTGTGGTAGCGGTTGCTTCGCGCAGCGTATCCAAGGCGGAGTTGTGGGTGGAGCAAGCGCGTGCCGATGGCGGTAAGTATTTTCCGGTGCAACTGGATTTGCAGGACGCGGACAGCGTCCGGAATTGCATTGACCAGATTGTGAATCACGCTGGAGTGCCGACTATTGTGGTATTGAACGCATCGCGCCGCGAGGGTTTGGGGATGCCCTTCGACAAGATCACGCACGACGGGTTTGCCAAACTTTTTGAGGTCGATATCGCGGGGCACGTCTTATTGTTGAGGCATGCCGTGGACCGTTTGGCTGGTCATTCGGCGAGCATGATTTTTCTGTCGTCCGTTTACGCTCAGGTAGGAGTGGATCCAGGCATCTATCCGGAAGGGATGGTTGCTACTCCGGTGCAGTATGCAGCCGTGAAGGCGGCTGCGGAAGGAGCGACGCGCTGGCTGGCGGCTCATTGGGGCCCGAAAGGGGTGCGAGTGAACGCACTGGTCGCCGGGGGCATCGCATCAGGAGAGCGGCAACCGCAGGAATTTGTAACGCGGTATTCGCAGAAAACGATGCTGGGGCGGATGGCTTCAGCGGAAGAGATCGCAAATGCCGCCGCGTTTCTCGCTTCCGAAGAATCGTCGTACATCACCGGTCAGTGTCTGGTGGTGGATGGTGGCCTGACAGCGTGGTGAATGCCATGAAAGTATTGCTGGTTGATGCACTCGATTCAGCGGATACCGGCCCCTGGGCCAGCCAGCGATGGGACCGCATTGTAGATATGGGACTGGGCGGAGCGCAGACTTATGCGCGTTGGAGTAATCGTTTTGGTTGTCCGGCCGCGCCGTTGAATGCTTCGCGAAACGGTTTGGCGGAGTTGCTCGGGATTCGGAAGTTGCTGGAACTGGGCCTGGGGCGTCTCACCGATGAATATGGGTTGAACTGGTGGGAGCTCTTGTCGATTCATCTCCACGGCCAATTGGAGCAGCTCATTTCACTGCAATGCCTGGCGCATGAACTGGGAGCGAACGATGAGGTGCACGTTTCACGGACGGGGTTCCATGCGGACGTTCTGCGGCAGCTGCAATTGCGTGTGGTCGCGCCCAGTAGCAAGACTGAAGGCCGGGGGCCGAGGTATTTCTACCGGCTCTTGAGGAAGCTTTCGGGACAGCAGATCGGTGACATTGTTGCGGACAAATACGATCCCGGCTATCAGTTACGGGGGCGGTTTGTGCACAAGCGACCACGCCAAACTCAGCCCACCATTTTGTTGCCCAGCGCGTATGTAAATGTGTCGCGCGGCGGACTCGCCTATGCGAACACCTTCCCGGAAGACAATTTTTTCCTGGTGACTACGCGGCGGAGCGGGCGGATGCGGACCTTGCCCCGGAACGTCGCAGCCTCCTCGCTTTCTTCTTACGCTTCGCTAGCGGACAGGACGAAAGAAAATGCCGACCTGTTGAGACGATGGGAAGATCTCAAGCGTGAACTATGCGCCGTACCTGAATTCGAGATGCTGAACCGAGTGGGAAGCCTGGATAATTTCCCCAGTTGGATCGAGCACGGGCTGGAAGTGCGGGACGCTTGGCGGAACGTCTTCGACCGCGAGCCTATACGCGCTGTGCTCAGCCTGGATGACAGCAATCCCTACACCAGGATGCCTTTGATGCTGGCGCGAAGGCGTGGTCTCCCTACCATCGCTGGTCACCATGGAGCGCTGGATGGCCGCTATGCGTTCAAACGCTGCCATGCGGATGTTCTATTGGCTAAGGGCAAAATGGAGGAAGACTATCTGGTTCGGCTTTGCGGAGTGGCCAAAGAAAAAATCGAAATAGGGGCTCCTGCTATGCCCGTGAACTGGAGCTCATCCGAAAACGCGCAGGGGCAGGCTTTTCGACCGTATCTGGTCTTTTTTTCTGAAGTGTATGAAGTGCTGGGGGGCCGCGGAGGAGAATTTTATCGAGACGTCTTACCTTCTCTTGCGGATCTGGCATTGGCTTCCGGGCGCACGCTGGTAATCAAGCTGCATCCGGCTGAGAGCGAACGGGAGCGGACCAAGATATTGGCCGGAGTGCTTTCGGCGGAGCAAATGGCTGTAACACGCATGGTGAATGGCCCGCTTACGCCGGAGCTGCTGGATAAAACCTGGGCGGGGGTTACGGTGCTTTCCTCAGTCGCGATGGAGTGTGCGGTTCGTGGAATCCCATGTTTTCTATGCAAGTGGTTGGAGTACTGGCCTTACGGTTACGTGGATCAATATATCCGCTATGGCGTGGGCATAGGCCTGAACAGCCCCGAGGAAATTGGAAAAATCCCGCAATACATAAGGGAGCATGAGCCTAACGCGGAAGTGCGGCGGAATTGCTGGCAGCCTGCGGAAAAGCGACTTTGGGACGAAATGTTGGCCTCTTCTCCTCGACCGTGCGCAACGGTGCGGTGAGAGTTCAAACGAACTGAATCCGGAAACTGGCGTGGGTGAAGGAACTCTTCTAATCCGATCTGATGCGAGCATCGCCATAGGAACCGGCCATGCCATGCGCTGTCTGGCGCTGGCTCAAGCGTGGCAGGATGCGGGCGGGCACGTCGTGTTCGCTATGGCGGAAGCCACACCGGCGGTTCGAGCCAGGCTGGTAGCAGAGTCGTGCGAAGTGGTTTCGATCTCGCACGCGGCGGGAACGCCCGAGGACTGGGGAGAGACCATTGCGCTGGCGCGTCTACAACATGCGGAGTGGGTCGTAGTAGACGGCTACCAGTTCACAACTGATTATCAGCAGGCACTGAAAGCGGCGGGACTGAAGATACTTTTTCTCGACGATTATGGGCATGCGAGTCACTACAGCGCCGATGTGGTGCTTAATCAGAATATTGGTGCCGACGAGGAACTCTATGCGAAGCGCGAGCCGAAGACGCGACTGCTCCTGGGTCCACGCTACAGTTTGCTTCGGCGCGAGTTCTCGGCGTGGCGGGAATGGGAAAGAGAAATCCCTCCCGTAGCGAGGCGAGTGCTTGTGACCATGGGCGGAAGTGATCCGCAAAACGTGACCGCACGTGTAATTGAAGCTTTAAGCGCGACTCGACTCGAAGGGTTTGAAAGCGTGATTGTGGCCGGCGGCAGCAACCCTCGCTGCAACTCTTTGCAAGACCTGGCGAATCAGGCCCAACAGCAGTCCGGGGCGAAGATCACGGTGCGCAAGGATGTTTCGAACATGCCGGAGCTTATGGCTTGGGCGGACGTCGCCATTTCAGCTGCTGGGTCCACGTGCTGGGAGCTCTGTTTGTTGGGACTGCCATCGCTGTTGATCGACGTTGCTCCAAATCAAACCGCACTGGCGGGGGATCTCGGACGCTTGGGGTGTGCCGTCCATCTCGGTGATGCTCGCGGTGTTTCTGCGGCAAAGCTTTCAGCAGAATTGGAACGGGTGATGCGATCGGCCGACCTGCGGCGTTCACTTTCGCTGGCTGCCCGAAAGTTAGTGGACGGTTTTGGAGCTAAGCGGGTCATTTCCGTGATGCGCGGGAGCGGTGAAATCTATCTGCGGCGGGCGGGCGCGAGCGATACAAGACTATTGTGGGAGTGGGCCAACGATCCGGAGGTGCGCGCCGCTTCTTTTTCGTCAGCTGCCATTCCCTGGGAAACTCATGTTGCGTGGTTCGAGGAAAAGCTGCGGTTGCCCGGTTGTCTTATATTGATTGCGGAAGACGAAAAAGGAACTCCCGTGGGGCAAATTCGCTTCGACCCTCGAGACGATGGGGATGCGGATGTAAATGTAACGCTCGGGAAAGAACGACGAGGACGGGGCCTGGGTGTTTCGCTGATCGAATCGGGAATCATGGAGCAGTTTGCCAACAGCGATTGCAGCAGAATTCACGCGTTTGTGAAGCCTGAAAATATTGCCTCAACAAGAGCTTTTGAAAGGGCAGGATTTATTCCTGCGAAGAAGGCATGGGTGCGTGGGAATGCGGCTCTGCATTTTACTTATGCCCGAGCCACTATTCCCGCAACTGAAATTATGTCCGCAATCGAATTTGTGCCGTTTCCGCGGATTACGATCGGCGACCAATCAATCGGCGCTGGGCTGCCCATGTATGTGATTGCGGAAATTTCGGCGAACCATCATCAGGATTTCGACCAAGCGGTAAGGATTGTCCATGCCGCGAAGGCTTCCGGCGCCAATGCAGTCAAATTGCAGACGTACACGGCCGATACCCTGACCATCGCCAGCGATCGGGAAGAGTTTCGTATTGGCGGCGGCACGATTTGGGACGGACGCAATCTACATCAGCTTTATAGCGAGGCTTGCACGCCGTGGGAATGGCAACCGAAGCTGAAAGCAGTGGCGAACGAACTGGGGATGGATTTGTTCTCAAGTCCGTTTGATGCGAGTGCCGTCGATTTCCTGGAAGAGATGGGCGTGCCCGCTCATAAATTAGCGTCATTTGAACTGGTGGATATCCCGCTGATCCAGAAGATGGCAAGGACTGGAAAGCCTTTGATCATGTCGACGGGCATGGCGACCCCGGAAGAAATCGAAGAGGCATTGCAGGCCGCTCGCGGGGCCGGCGCTACACAGATTGCGCTGCTAAAGTGTACGAGCGCCTATCCTGCTTCAGCGGAAGAGATGCATTTGCGGACAATTCCGGAGTTGTCCCGGCGCTTTGGAGTGCCGGTGGGACTTTCGGATCATACGATGGGAACAGCGGTTCCGGTCGCGGCGGTTGCGCTGGGCGCATGCATCATCGAGAAGCATCTTACTTTGTCGCGTTCAGAACCGGGGCCGGATAGCGCGTTTTCTCTGGAGCCGCAGGAATTCAAGGAGATGGTGGATGCGGTCCGGGTTGCGGAGAAGGCTTTAGGGGAAGTTCACTTCGGGGTGAGCGAAAAAGAAGCAAGCAGCCGTCTGTTTCGCCGATCACTGTTCGTAGTTAGGGACGTGAAATGCGGCGAGGAGTTCACGACCGAAAACATCCGCTCCATCCGTCCCGGACACGGGCTGCACACACGCCATTTGAGTGAGATCATGGGTCAAAAAGCAGCTCGGGACATAGAGCGCGGAACTCCGATGAGCTGGGAACTGGTCAATCGACAATGAGGGTCGTCAGTCCGCTCTTGAAAAAAGTTGTTTATCCCTCATTGGCGACGGCCGGTTTTTTTCGTCGCATTGCGTCTGGCGGCCTGGCTGTAGTGACGTATCACGGCGTGCTGCCGGAAGGATACGAGCCAGTCGATTCTGGTTTTGACGGGAACCTCGTTACCGCGCAGGCGCTTCGCAGCCAATTACGCCTGCTGAAATCAAAATATTCAGTGATATCCCCCGAAGATTTTCGGGGATGGATTCGCGGGCAACGCGAACTTCCGCATCGTGCGGTTCTGCTCACCTGTGATGACGGGCTGCTTAATAATCTGACTGACATGCTGCCCATTCTTCGAGAGGAAGCGCTGTCTTGCCTGTTTTTTGTGACGGGCGCTTCGGCTGGCGAAGTGCGGGAGAGCCTTTGGTATGAAGAACTTTTCTTGATATTTTTTCGCGCCCCGGAGGGAATCTTTGAGATCACGTGTGAAGGAGTCTCGATCCACGGACGGCTGGGTTCACGCGAGGAACGCAGAGCGGTTTGGTGGGAATCGGTGAAGCGGTTGTCGCAAGTGGGTTACAAAATTCGCAAATCATTTCTTAATGCTGCTCAACTTTATTTTGGGTTGGAGGCTTGGCAACCGTGTGCAGGCGAAAAGTCGGCGTCGTGCCGGCGGTTTGGTTTGATGACGGCTCCGGAACTTCGAGCCCTAGCTGCAGCTGGAATGACCATCGGCGCGCATACCATAAGCCATCCCATGCTCTCGCAGGCGCCGCTGGAGTTGGCGCGCGCGGAAATTTCTGAGAGTAGAACGCGGTTGGAGGCCGCTCTCGGCGAGCGGCCTTGGGCCTTCGCCTATCCGTTTGGTGACGCGCAGTCGGTAACTCCGGAAGTGCTAAAGATGCCGAAGGACGCGGACTACGAGGCAGTATTTATGAATTTTGGCGGCGGGCTGGGATCGAACTTGCCGACGTTTGCAATGCCGCGCATTCACGTTACGACGGAAATGAGTCTCGCCGAGTTCGAAGGCCACGTTTCAGGTTTTTATGGCTGGTTACAGCGACGTGCTGGCCGGAATTCATCGGTTGCCGTGGAGATCGCGCAAGGCTAGCCGGCGAATGCGTAATCTCAGCGCATCGACGAATCTTAAAACTTACGATGCGCCGGGGATTGCGCTTCACTACGCTTCTTTGGACTCGGGGTATCTTGCGGGGCGCGCTTCGCGCTACGTAGGCGTCGACTATGCGACAGAAATGGTGAAGGCTTGCCGGGGCAGATTTCCTGGCGTGGAATTTATGGTCGCAGACGCGGCTGATCTATCGGCGTTGCCGGATGGATCTTTCGATGCAGTCGTTTTTGCCTTCAATGGAATCGACTACGTGTTGCCTGCGAAATCCCGGCATGCTTGCTTTGAGCACATTCACCGTGTTTTAAGCGCAAATGGCGTGGTGATCTTTTCTTCGCACAATCCTCGGGCCGTGGTAGTACGCCCGCGCTGGAATCGCTCACGAGTGCGAAGCCTGGCGCGAGAATTTTCCGCAGGATCAGTAGTGTTACATGCTCTTCTGCTGCCCGCACTGAGTGCCGCTCGCATAGCGTTAGCGTGGGGGCAATCGTTATGGGGAACGATACAGAGGTTGTGTCGCAGAATACCGTCCCACATGTTCTGGATCGGAGAAGGAGAAGCTGTCGATACGGCTCATGGAGGACTTCTTACCCACTACTGGCTTCCTGAACGAGTGGTCGAAGAGCTGAGCGTGCGCGGGTTTCAGGTTGAGCGGATCCTCGGAGACGAGTACCCAAATGCAAGTCGCCGCTACGCGACCGACTGGTACTATTACGTATTCACGAAACGTTGATTCATCGATCATTGAAGGCAGCGAGTTGAAACCTTGCGCTTAGTCCTGCTCAAAGAGGTTCCAGACGACCCAGAGCTGCGCCGGGAGTGGAATGCGCTGGTGGAACACGTTGAGCATCCGCAAGTTTTCTTTACCTATGAATGGGCATTGGCGGTGCAGCGCGCTTATTCTGCCACGTTGCGTCCGCTGATCTTCCTGTTTTACGACGAGCAAGAATCGTTGAGCGGAGTCGCGGCGCTGGCATCCGACGACACGGGAAGCCGGGTGTCGTTTTTGTGTGCCACGACCGGCGACTACTGCGACTTTCTCGGCCTGTCCTTGGATAAGTCTGCCTTTGTTGACGTCGTGCTGCGGGAGTTGCGCAAGCAGGGTGTGAAAAACGTAGCCCTGACCAATCTTCCGGCTGATTCCACGACAGTCGCAGCCTTCGAGAAGGCAGCTCAAGCATCCGGCTTTCATTTGTTTGCGCGCACGGCTTATGTTTGTGCCCAAGTTTCGCTGGGTGAATTAGAGCGGCGGCCGGGCGAGAACAAGCCGGTATTGCCTCGAAAAAAGATGCTGCGCCGGTTTTTGAACGCAATGGGTCGGGAAGCGCCAGTCCGGCTGGATCATGCGCGAACCTGGGACTCAGTGGCCCCGGTTTTGCCACAGTTCATGCAGTCTCACGTGGCCAGGTTTCTGGTGACAGGGCGGATTAGCAATCTGGCTCGGCCGGAGCGGCGTTTGTTTCTGGAGGAGTTGGCAAAGCTACTCTGCGAGAGCGGTTGGTTGGTTCTGACGCGAATGATGTCGGGATCGAACGCATTTGCGTGGAACTATGGATTTCAGTTCCGTGACACGTGGTTCTGGTATCAACCTACTTTCGACAGCGATCTGGAAAAATATTCTCCTGGCTTTTGTCTGTTGGCGAAAGTAATTGAAGAAGCGGCGGACAACCCGAACATGAAGACGGTCGATCTGGGGCTGGGAGCCGAGGAGTACAAGGAAAGATTCGCGAATCAGAGCCGGGAGACGTTGTACGTGACGCTGAAGGTGTCTGCCACGCAGCACATTCGCGAAATCGTGCGCTACCGCGTCGCAGAGGTTGTGAGAGCTTCTCCCAAGGCAGAGTTGGCGGTGCGCGCACTGATGGCGCGAATACAGAGCGTAAGAAAGCGCATCGCGGACGAGGGTGCAACGTCTGCCATGAAATGGATGGGAAGGCGATTCGGCGAGTCGCTAATGTCTGAGACGGAGGTATTTTTCTACGAGTGGTCTGGTTTGGTGCGAGTGGATAGTGGCATGCTGCATCTTCGGCTCCTCGATTTAGATCAGCTGGCGTGCGCGACCTCGGAATACATTGACGATCCGGACACACTCGCTTATTTGTTGCGCTCGGCTATGCGGCTGCGTGAAGGCAAGGCAGAAGGCTTCGGGCTTGTTGATTCCGCCGGCAAGGCCGTTCATTTTGCGTGGGCTACGAACTTTGATGGTTTCTTTCTTTCCGAATTGAATAGCCGCGTGAGTGCGCCATCCGTGGACTGTGTAATGCTATTTGACTGCTGGACCCCTAAGTCGCAGCGTGGCCGCGGATATTATGGACGCGCAGTCGAGTTGGTCGCCCGGCGTATGCAAGAAAAAGGAAAGAAACCGTGGATATTCAGCGCGGCCAAAAACTCGTCGTCTGTCCGCGGCCTGCGAAGTTCGGGATTTCAGCGGCGTTATTCACTGGTTCGACGCAGCGTTCTAGGATGGCAAAGGATTAGTGGTGAAACACCACTGTTGCATCGCCCGACGCCCCCCGAGCTTACGAGCCGCGTTTAAGGCGGCTGAACTTATCATGAGAGTTTTTCTTTTCAAGAAACCTTTGCGAGCACTGTACTCTCGGTCATCTCTCCGCGACTTATGGTGCTTCTCGTGAGCGGCCCACCAGTCGGCGAAACCGCAAACGCTGAGAGTCCAGGAACACAACAATTTCGCTCGCAAGTTGGGCACATCTCGCGCCAGTCCGGGGTGTTTTTCGCCGGAACGATCTTCACGCTTTCCCTGGGCTATGTATTCAAGATTTATTTGGCGCGGGTGTTGGGAGCCGACGATCTTGGTCTTTATGCACTAGGCATGACTCTGATTGGCCTGATTGGAATTTTCAACACACTCGGCCTTCCTCAATCGGCGGTGCGTTTCGGCGCTGCATATAGAGCGGCAGGCAAGTTCCGGGAATTACATTCTTTGCTGTGGCGCGGCGCTGGATTGCTGGTGCTGGCAAATGTGGTGCTGGCTGCGGCCTTGCTGATTTTCGGACGCCTGATCGCCGTTCATTTTTATCACGCTCCTGCACTTGTAACGTATCTGCCCTTGTTTGCGCTCCTGATGCTGTTCAGCGTGTTGAATGTTTTCTAC
>WNFI01216051.1_pt1 | contig 18122 bp, 14 predicted proteins | sample 5400471 | NCBI WGS metagenome assembly WNFI01 (sample SAMN13153348, study PRJNA577476) | soil metagenome | isolation source: 100 cm saprolite on Douglas fir-dominated hillslope | place: USA:California | collected 2013-09-17 | reverse complement strand
GCGCGACAGGGTCGAAAGCCGCCCGCCTGGCTCCAGAAAATAATACTCGCGATAGAAATGGATGCGATCGGCTACGCCCAGCCGCGCGTAGAAGTCCAGCAGGTTCACGCAACACCGCAGCAGCACGTGCTGGCAGTTATCGATCAGCTCGGAATCGTCCTCGCCCGGCGAAACCGGAAAGGAAGTTGCGCGTCCGCCCAGGAACGCTCGCGATTCGAACAGGTCCACGGTGAAACCGGCCGAGCCCAGAGCCGACGCCGCCGCCAGCCCCGCCAGTCCTCCGCCGACAATATTTACCGAGGGCATTCCCGCCCGAACATAGCGCGTTTACGGCCCCGGCGGCAATAATGCGCGGATGGTTTCGATGCTGTCGGCGTCCGCGGCCTTCTTGTCGGTGCGCCAGCGCGCCATGCGAGGGAAGCGCACTGCGATGCCGGACCTGTGCCGCGAGGATCGCTGGATGGCTTCAAAAGCCAGCTCGAACACCAGTTCAGGCTTCACGCGCCGAACCGGGCCGAATTTTTCGATGGTGTTGCTGCGGACGAAAGCGTCCACCTGGCGGATTTCGTCATCGGTAAGCCCGGAGTACGCTTTTGCGAACGGCACCAGTTCGCCTTGATCCCAAACCCCGAACGTGTAATCGGTGAACAGGCTGGCGCGGCGCCCGCTGCCAAGCTGCGCGTAGATGAGTACCGCGTCTACCGAATACGGATTGATCTTCCACTTCCACCAGTCACCCACCCGCCGCCCCACGCGGTAGGGCGACGCGCGCCGCTTCAGCATGAAGCCTTCAACGCCGCGCGAACGCGCCTGCTCGCGCGTGCTCTTGAGCTCGTCCCATGACGTGCCCGCTACCAGCGGCGACGCCACCAGATGGCTCTCGGGCCCGGCGGTAGCCACGATGCGCTCGAGTTCCGCGCGCCGCCACTCGAGTGGCCGTTCGCGGACATCTTCGCGGTTATGCTCCAAGAGGTCGAACGCTACCAGAACCACCGGTACTTCGGCCAGAATCTTCGCGCCCAGTTCTTTGCGCCCGATGCGGCGCTGCATTTGCGTGAACGGAAGCGGCGCGCCGTCTTTCCATGGCAGCACCTCGCCATCGAGCACCGTGCCTTCGGGCAACAACGCACCCGCCGAGGCCAGCTCGGGAAACCGGTCCGTAATCAGCTCTTCGCCGCGCGACCAGAGAAACGTCCGCCACTCGCGCCGGATTAATTGCGAACGGATGCCGTCCCATTTCCATTCGATCTGCCAGTCCTTGACATCGCCCAAGTTCTCGACCTCGCCTTCGAGCGGATACGCCAGGCAGAATGGATAAGGCCGGCTGACATCGGCATCGCCAGTTTCCTTGGCCAGTATCTGCGTGGCGAAATCCGGGGTCGGCTGCCAGTCGCCCATCAGGCGGTGCGCCAGCACGTTGGCTTCGACGCCGCTTGCCTCCGCCAGGGCGCGCACCACCAGATTCTGCGAAACGCCTACGCGAAATTCTCCCGTGATCAGCTTGTTCCATGCGAAGCGCTGGCGCTCGCTCATGGCACGCCAGGCCTCGACCATCGATTCACGGCGCTCGGCGTCATCCCAGTCGCGCATCGGCAGCAGGCGTTCCTCCACCCAATACCGCAGCGGCCCGTCGCTCGTGGCGCTGGCCGGTGGCAGCAGCAGCGCGATGGTTTCGGCCAGATCACCGACTGCCTGATAGGATTCGCCGAACAGCCATTCTGGAATTCCAGCCTCTTCGACGGCCCACGACACCAGATCGCGCGTGGGAATGAGCCGTTTGGGCCTGCGTCCGATCAAGAAGTGAACTGCCCAGGCGACATCCTCGGCAGGCGCGGAGCCGAAATAGCGTGACATCGCAACGATTTTTTCGTTGGTCTTGGTGGTTTCGTCGAGGGCGGCGTAGAGGTCGGCGAAGGCTCTCATGCATCCGCCTCGCCCGCGACGTCTGCATCCTGCTCGCCCTGGAAGCGTGTCTCGATGGCGTCGGCCTCGGCGCCGTTTTCCGACAGCCAACGCGCAAGCGGCGCGCGATAACCGTGCGTCACCCAAACCCGCTCCGCGCCCGAGTTATGGGTCGCGCTCACCAAGGCGGGCCAGTCGGCGTGATCCGAAAGCACGAAGCCGCGATCCATCGAACGCCGCCGCCGCGTGCCGCGGATGCGCATCCATCCCGAGGCCATGCCGGTTGAAAAATCGCCGAATCGCCGCAACCAGGGAGCGGTCTTGGCCATCGGCGGCGCTAAAAGATGCCGTTGTACTGCTCAACCGCGCCGTGGGTATAAATCGGCCCGCGCGCATCATCGATGCCGGCGAGCACACGCTGCGCCTTGCCGAGCGGATATGCAAACAGCACGCTGGCTTTGCCGGCTTGCTGATTCGCGTGCCACCAGGCGTTGATTTCACCGAGCGTCTCTCCCGGCTCCGACCAGCGAAAGATCGGCAATCCAAAAGTGGATTCGGTGACGAACGTGTGGCACCGAACCGCCTCGAAGGCGGTGCAAGTCGGATCAGGCGCAAGCTTGTAGTCGCCCGACACCACCCAGATTTGCCCTTGATATTCGAGCCGCACCTGCGCCGAACCCAGAATGTGGCCCGCGGGATGAAACGACACGCTCACGCCGTTGATGTTCCGCGCCTCATGGTAGCCGAGCGCCTCGATCGCGCCTTCCACGCCCACGCGCGCGCGCAACAGCGGTTCGGACGGCCGTGCGCAAAGGTAGGTTTTCGAACCCGCGCACAGATGGTCCGCATGCGCGTGCGTAATCACGGCGCGCTCGGCCGGGTTCCAGGGATCGACGTAGAAATCCCCCGCCGCACAATACAGGCCGTTCGGATTGAGCTGCAAAAGGTTCTCCACCGCTTACAGGGCAGGTAATTCCGCCTGGTACTCTCCGCGAGGCAAAGCGCACTGCCGCCGGAACACTCGTTCCATCGAATTAGTATAAAGTGCAAGTCAGACGCGGCGCGACCGGAGCGATCTGTCGTGCATTATGCCATGGAAGCAATTATCCGAATCGAAACGGCGGCTGATTCTGCACGAGACCCGGACAGCCGAGGCGAAACACGGCATTCCTGACCCCGATAAGCGGATTACGAGCTGTGTTGCTGTTTTCTCGCTCAGTTATCACTTACACAAGCATGTGACGCTACCTTACGTATCATCCAGCACAACAGTCTAATTTATAACTTGTTACGGACAAGTCAGTTTACAGTTTATTAACAGAGGTTATGGGTCTTTCCGGGTGATACTTGCGGTTGTGGTTTGTCGCTTCAACAGACACGTACGGAGCCGCATGATCGAAACTCTTTCGTAACATGCCCTCAGTCAAAATCTAAAGTACTGGAGCGTTGAGCATGAAAACAGAAAACGGTAATACTACTGTGTTGTCCGATACCCAGTCCGCCAAATCGGCGCAGGGGGAGCTTTCCTATCACTGGCGCCGTCTCGTCGGACGGCGCTCATTCCTGCAAGGTCTCGGTGTCGCGGGTGCTGCGGCGCTGCCGGCCGGCGCCCTCTTTGCGGAGAGTAACAAGAAACTGAGCAGAGGAGACGTTGCGATTCTGAAGTTTCTGGCCGCGGCGGAGCTCATCGAAAAGGATCTGTGGCAGCAATACAACGAGCTCGGGGGAGCGGTAGATGCCAACGATCAGCCGAATGCGGGAAATGCCGCCTACGTGGCTGCTCTTTCGAACCTGGATGGCGACATGCCTCAGTACATTTCGGACAATACCGACGATGAGATCAGCCATGCCGCGTTTCTCAATGCCTACTTGATGTCTAAGGGTGAGGATCCAGTCAATCTCAGCGGGTTTCAAAACTTGCAAAGTAGCAGTAAGGCGACGGGCGCCCAACAAGTCGGACGGCTTACTAATCTCCAATCGTTGAATGTGGACACGAGTTACTACTTTCGGTACCGAAGTACGCAAAATCCAGATCTCGGCGCCACATTCCCGCAACTAATCAACATTGTCAATCAACCGGCCATACCGTTGCACGATAACTACGCCCTATCGACGATACAGGCCATCGCGAATGTAGCGGCATTTCACTTCGCGATGATTGAACAGGGCGGCTCCAGCCTGTATCCTACATTGGCCCTCCAGGTAAGTAGCGTCGAGGTGCTGCGGATCGTGCTGAGCATCGGAGGTACGGAGATTGACCACTTTGGCCTGTGGCACGATAAGCTAGGGAATGCGGTAGCCGAGCCTTTGGCTCCATTGTTCGATCCAGTAACTGGTTTGACGTTTCCAAATTTCAACGACCCGGGGAGCCAACATAACGGAAGCCTGTCCGCCGCGGACCAGGCGGCGGGCAGCCAGATATTCCAGACCAACTTGATCCTGGCAGAGCCGTGTCAGTTTCTCAGTCCCAACCTGCCACCGTGTTCAATCATCCGGCCTACGTCGGCAAAGCACTCGGGTGCGATGGCCGCGGTTATGGGGTTTACTGCGGACAATCTCTTCCTGGGTCAGCCCAAAGCGTTCTTCGACACGCTGATGGAGTTGGCCGAGGCCGCCGATGGCGCCAAGCGCCAACCCGAAGACTGACCGCCGGGGGCCCAGTCGTCCGGGTACGCTTCGGACCAGGCGCGAACGTTTCCGTCATGGCGTTGGGAAATCCACCGGGCAGGTCCGAGCCTCAACTGTCTGGTGTCACCGGCGGCAATAGCTCCGCAGAGGATAGAAAGCCGACGGTGACATACAAGATTTCTGGTGCGCGGGGGGCTGGACAACCATGTCTCAATGGTGTACATTTCCTCGGTTCAACCGCATAGGTGGAACCGGAGGAAGATATGGCTCGAACACTTTCGCGCATCGTACTGACCGTTTCTGTAATGCTTATTGCCGCCCTCAACGCGAGGGCAGAAGAACACTGCAGCACAAGCCAGTTTCGGGGTGTATTTGGCGCGCTAGCTCAGGGCGACCTGATCTTTGTCCCGCCCGGGAGCGGGATCCCCACCGGACCGACCGCCCGCGTGGCACGAGTGGACGTGGATGGCAACGGTCTTGCGACCGTACATGCCACGCTCAGCTTCGCGGGGCTTATTTTCCAGGAAAGCTACAACGGACCTTATTCAGTCAACCCTGACTGCACCATGACCGTAACGCTTAACGTTCCCTTTCCCGGCGGTCTGGTGATCCCGTTGACTTTTGACGGCGCGATTTCTGGCGGCTTGAGGCAGAATGACATCATGATCGTAAATCCGCCCGGTACAACCGTACGGATCACGCTACATAAGCAGACCGACAAGCACTGCGAGAGCAAAGATCTCGATGGCGGGTTCATGGTGAATATGAGCGGGACGAATTTGTTCCAGCCGGGGAATCCGCCCGGCGCATTTGTCCGCGTGGGAAGAGTGCAGTTCGATGGCCAGGGCAGTTTCACGGCCGACACTCACGCGAGTCATGGCGGGCTGATCGCCGAAGAGATGCTTGCGGGGACGTACTCTGTGGATCAGGACTGCAGATTCACAATGAATTTCACGCGCAGCGGACAGGGATATTCCTGGGCAGGCATGTTGTTCGACAACAGTCAACAGGCGTACCTCCTTGAGAGCGCTCCGCAGGGCGCGGTCATCACCGGCAATTTGAGACGGCAGGACGAGGGTGAGGGGTCGGAGAATTCCGATCGCTAAGTAGAGCCGTGGCCGCCAAGGTTTGCCTTCTTCAAGCTCGTGTTAGGTGCTTTCCTCGTATGCCTGGGCGTGGCGGTCTGCTCGGCAGCGTACTTGAGCATTGCTTATCACGGCTTCACGTCCGACCTCATCAACGATTTCCGGCACAGTTCGTGGCCCGAATTCAAAGCCAAATACGCATTTCTCTATTACTACGCGCGCTATTACGAGCAGCTCAGGCTGAACCCGGCTACGAACATGTATGATCTCGAAGAAGCCTCCCGCAAGGCTCACGCCTCGGGACGGGCTTCCGAATTCGAGAAAGGTCTGTTCGATTTTCATGAAGGGCGTTTTCAGGAAGCAATTGCGGAAATACGGGCCGACATCGAGCGGAAGGGAGAGACGCAGGAGAAACTCTTCTGGCTCGCGATGGGCTACATGAGGGCGGCGGAAGCCCAAAACTGCCTGACCCGGATGCAGAGCGCCAGCACCGCGACGTCCACTCACGTGATGGGTGATCCGCACCCGGATGCTGTTTCGCCCTTCTCATGCTCGCTGCCGCTCACGAGGTTCCATGAACAGAAGCAATGGTCGGAGTCGGCCGCCAAAATTCTGGAACGCCTGCTGGATCGCTATGACCCGCAAAATTCGCTGTACCGGTGGCTGCTGAATTTTTGTTACATGACCATCGATCGTTTCCCTGACGGCGTCCCTGCGCGCTATCGCATCAATACGCCATTCATCGATGCGTTTTATGGCAAGGGCCGGGACGCCGCGAGCGCCGCACATCCCGATCTGCTGCTCGAAGATCAGGCGAAAGAGCTGGGCGTCAACACCTTCGACGCAGGCAAGGGCGTTGCCGTCGAGGATTTTAATGGCGATGGCTGGCTCGATATCGTAACTGGTGGGACCTTCAGCGGGACCCGTTATTACGAAAACGATCATGGTGTCCGCTTCATCGACAAGAGCGCCGAGTCGGGTCTCGACAAGATCACGCAGGCTTACATGATCACGGCGGCCGATTACGATAACGACGGACGGATGGACCTGCTCATCTCCCGCCCGTTTCAGCGTCTTGCCCTGATGCACAACGATGGGAACGGCAAGTTCACCGACGCGACGCTCTCGTCCGGTCTCCTTGCAAGAGAACCCACCAACAATGAAGCCGTCTACACGTGCGTCACCGCGTGGGCGGACGTTAACAACGATGGGAAGCTCGATCTGTTCGTCGCACAGTTCGCACAGAAGCTCCCGTTTGTGGGCGGCCTGCTTGCCCGCAAACCCATGACTTCGAAACTGTTCATCAACGTCGGCGGTGGACGGTTCGAGGATCGCACGGCCGAGTATGGGCTATCCGACATCGTGAACGACAGTATTTTTATCGGCGCCACTTTTGGAGACTACGACCGGGATGGATGGCCGGACCTGTTTCTTTCCAGCGTGTCCCGAAACAAAAGCGTGCTGCTCAGGAACATCGGCGGCCGGAGATTCGAGCCGACTTCGCTCGTTGATTCGAGCGAGCCAGGCTTCACTACCTCGTTCATCGACATCGATCATGACGGGCGGCTGGATCTGTTTCAGGGGAGCCAGTCGGTAGCCGCTGGCAGCGTCGCCAACGCGATCTTCGGGAAAAATCCGCACCGGCTTACGAACAAGATTTTCCTCCAGAAGAAAGACGGCACTTTCGAGAACCGGTCCGATCTGTTTTCAGGAAATATGCCGGTCAGCACTATGGGGGCGTCGTACGGAGACATCAATAACGACGGCTGTTACGATTTTTACCTCGGCAGCGGCGGCCCGGAAAGCTGGTTCGTCATGCCCCATCTGCTCTACTTGGGCGAATCGTCGGGAACCAACTGCACCGGCCGAATGGAAAACATTTCCATGCTGTTCGGCGCGGGTAACGTACAGAAGGGGCACGGGATTGTATTCTTCGATTTCAACAACGACGGGCTGCAGGACATCTATTCCAGCCTCGGCGGCATGTGGCCGGGCGACGCCTGGAACAACCAGTTGTTCGTGAACAAAAGCACCACCAAGAACTCCTGGATCAAAATCCGCCTGCGCGGGCGCAAGACCAACCGTTTTGGCGTGGGTGCTGCGATTCAGGTGACAGCCGCCAATGCGAAAGGTGAGCGCATCGTCAGGACCTATGACATGGACGCCAGGACGGGATTCGGCAGCGCCCCGTATCTTGCCCACATCGGCCTGATGGATGCCATCGGCGTGCAGTCGGTGCAGGTACGATGGCCGGCCAGCGGCAAAGTGGTGCAGTACGCGGGCCGTCTCAACAGCATGAATGTGCTGGACGAGGGCGAAGAAGGCAAGTAAGCCTCGTTTTCAAGCGCATATTTCACGAAAACCGGAAACCGTCCAAATTCGTAGTATGCTGTTCCAAAGCTTATGTCGGAATCCGGGAAGGGCCTTTCGATTTCGCTGCTGCCGCTAGCCCGGCGGCGCATGAACGGCGTGAAGACCGTATCCTCGGGCGCCGTCAACAGGACCATTTCACAAACGGAATTCCAGGAGAGAATGCGCCAGTACCAACAGGAGGCGTCCACCGGGGAACTCAACATGCTCAAAGTGGTCAGAGGCCTATGGAAGAGCGAAGGTTTCGCGACTACGTTCGGCAAGTTCAGGCTGCCGGAAAATACGCTGAACGATCCGCGGATTCCACGCGAGTCGCTGGGCATCGCCCATGTGGGCTACGGTGCGGCCAGCACCGAGTTCACCCATTTCGACACCGGCAAACTTCGCGAGATCGTCGAGACCAAAAGTAACCCGAATTACCAGGGATTCACATATGAAGGCTCCGGATCGGCCCTGCGGATTTACGAACCCGGGATCTTCAAGACCATGTGCGGCCTGCTCGGCTTGATCCCAAGGAATGCGCCCCCCGGACCGGACAAAACCGGCTTCTTCGCCAAGTTTTTCGCCGCGTACCCGCCCGAAGTGCAGAGGCTGATCACGCACGGCTACGGCAGGCTGATCGCGTTCAGCACGATCAGCATTTACAAAGCCATTGACGAAGCTTGCACGCTGCCGGAAAAGCACGTCTATCCCGCGGTCCAGGGAATCGCTTTCGCTTTTGCCATGATGAACTCGCAGGAGATGCCGAGGCTGCTCGAAAACAGCGCGATCGAGTATCCGGCGCAAATTCGGGCGGCCTTCCAGGATGGACTGATCTACGGGCTCATGTTTTGTGAATGGTTCGTGCCGGGATTCCTGTCTACCTGGAAGTACCAGGGCAAGCTGGAAGAAAAACTGGTTGAACGGGCGCGGTCTGAAGCCGCCTTGAGCCTCAAGCGCGGGCACATTCTGCCTTTCGCGCTGGAACAGTCGATGGCTAAGGGAGCCGCTTAGAAATCTCTTCGACCGCGGCTTCCCGGGTGTTCGACGGCGGCTTTTCGCTCACAGCTCCGAATTCCTCTAGCGCCAAACCCCGTTCCCAACCCATTCCTTCCAACCGTTGAACGAGGCCATCCAGCAGATTCTGATGCACGCGGACATGATGGCCCATGGCGTAGTGATCGATGCCGTCATGCGCCCCGCGCACAATACCGGTTCGCCGCAACGTGAGCCGGTCCAATAGTCCGACCGTACTGTAAACCGGATCCCAGCCCCCGAAGTTCATAATCTTCTGAGTTCGGGGAGCCACGATAAAAGCAATCTCGATTTTGAGGGAGCCGTCGTCATGAACGAAGAAGCGGTATTGTTTCATGGCGCTGTAAAAGCGGCCCGCTCCGAACGCAACGAACGTAGGGATGATCATCCAGGGGGCCACGGCGTAACCGAAGCAGAAAACCTCGCGAAATCCCGCTGGAGGACTCGTGGGAGGAACGAAGAACGCCGGGTGAAAGATCATATAGCCGGCTTCGTTGTTGAAACGCCTCAGAAAGCGATCGTAACGAGCGATTCGCGGAGGAAACGCTTTCATATAATCGAGGACGTCCAACCGAAGCGCGGCCCATTGGTAACGTGTCCCAATGTCGGCGATACCGATCGGCGTATCGGGCTCTACGGCGCGGGCGGCATCTGCTCCCACATCGCGCACCATGGCCGGGCGGTAGAGAAATCCTCCCGGCAGTCCATTGGCGCTATCCCAGGTGGTCTGTTGGAGAAAGTGGCTGCCCAGCCAATCGCGGAGAGCCGCGCCGGCCTGTGCGGCATTACCGCCCGTTCGCAAGTGGTACACCGCGGCCTGCAGGCAGCCCATCACGGAACTCTGCTTGCCCTCGAGTTCCATGCTCGTGAAAAAGCATTGCGACGTGCCGTCGTGCGTCAGGCCGGCATTGAACTGGACCAGGTCGGGCCGGGAAGCGGTCCACCAATTCAGCAGTTGGTTCCCGCGAAAGATCCCCAGATCCACGGCGGCGGCGATAGCCGCGACGTCCTTTTCTGCGACCAGGGATGCCATGAGGTTGCTATGCTAGCATAACGCTGACGGAGCGAGCTATGGCACGCGCTCCCACGTCTGGGTCTTGCCAAGAAATGCGATCGAGCCGCGGACGTTGAGTTTCTTGCCGCCTTCGATCGGCGTGATCTTGCAGGCATAGATCTTCCCGGTGTCGGGGTCCAGGATCTTGCCGCCGCTCCAGCGGCTGTCACTTTCCTTGTGCATGCCCCAAACGATGGTCATGCCGACGACAGGCTTGTCCTTGTTCTCGCCCTCGCACTTGGGGCATTTGCCGCTGGAGTCTTCCACCCCGCTCTTAAGAACTTTCTCGACCTTACCTGTCAGCTCTCCATTTTGTTCCGTGACGCGGAACAGAAGAGTTCTGTTTGGCTCCACATTCTTCCACAATCCGAGAGCCGAATTGTCTTGCGCGCAGAGGCTGCTTCCGAAAAAAACCGCGGCAGCCGGCAAGAGGACAATCGCTAAATGTTTGAACACTTTCGTATCTCCTGAAAATTGAAGTTTCTGGTTCGGTTTCGGTCGCCCAAATCGTATGTTGCCAGACACCGGCCGCGGCGGCCCATAGCTTCGCGCCGGGATTTGTCGCATGCGCTCATATAAGTTCCGGCTCACCGGGCCGAGTCGGTGACGATGCGCGCCGCCAGGGCGGGCGACAGCCGCGCGAGGAAAGCCAGCGCCTTCACGATGCCTACGCGGATCTCATAGGTATCGCGTTCGACACCCGCAGCCACGGCATTCGCGACATCTTCGGGCCGGAGTTTCTTGCCCTTCACAGTTTTGGTCAGCGCGGTGTCGGTCAACGGCGGCATCACCTCAAAAACCTTGACGGACGTCCTCTTCAGCTGCGCGCGTAAACAGCGGCAAAACGCGTGCAGCGCCGCCTTCGTTGCGCTGTGGGTGGGTTCCCCAAGATGCGGCGCCAAGGCGATGCCGGAAGAGATGGTGACGACGGCGCCTTCAGGCTGCTTCAACAAATGAGAAAGCGCGAGCTTGGTCACCATCACGGTGCCCAGGAGGTTGGTGTTAATCTCCGCACGAGCCAGCTCAATGGCTCCCTCGTCCTGCGCGAAGCGGCACGCCCGCGAGACCCCGGCGGCGTTGACCAGGATATTGAAACGCGGATGATCCGCGGCGATGCGTTCCATCGCCAGCCGGAGCGAGGCCTCGTCCGTGATGTCGCACGCGAGCGTCTGCAAGCCCGGCGCCTCCGCCTTGGCGGCGTTCAACTTGTCCGCGCTGCGCCCCACGGCGATTACCTGGTTCTCGCATGCCAGAAAGACGCGCGCGATCGCGAGGCCGATGCCCGAAGCGCCGCCAGTGATCACGATGGTGTTTCCGGAGCACCGCATAGGTCGCCCTCAGCCGCCGGTCTTTCTACGGCGAGATTTCGGTTTTCAGTATCGAATCGGCGTTAGATACCGACCCGCCGTCCACCTGCACAATGAAGTACTTCGTGCTGCTGTTCACCTGCACTGTAAGCAGATGCCGGTCGCTGTCTTTGCTCCAGGTCCCGTACCCTGCAAAAGTCAGGAGATCCGAATCTCCTGGCGCCGCCGTGGATCCGCGTGCGTTCGTACAACTCACCGAGGACAGGGCCTCCAGGTGAAAAGTCCCCCCGCGTGATTCGGTGGAAGAATTGGTGTAGTCAGCCGAGAAACTCTTGTTGCTAATGTCGCATGGGATGCTGTAACTCAGCTGAACCTGATCGCCGAACGAGGAAGTTTCATTGATTTGGCCCGTTTTTAGGGCCGTGCCCGGAGTCCCGCCCGCCGTAGCCTGAAACTTCACGAACGGGTCGAGGTACGAGTTGGCACCGGCACGAAAACCCCGCGCCAGATTGTAGTCGGGCGTCGGCCACAGGAAGGTCGAAAAGTCCAGAAAAACTTCGCTGTTGTATCGGAAAAGCAGCGAGCCATTCGGGCCTGGCTCAAAGTTTGCCGAACCTTGAAAGCGAAATGTATCCTGGGGAATTCGTCCGGCGTTCAGTTCCAGGACCAGCGTGAGCAGGGTTTGAAACGGCAAGCCGCGAAAAACGAAATCACCGATGCTCTTGCCGGTTTTTACGTTAAACACGCCACAGGCAAGATCGAAGGGATCGCTCACTAACACACGATCCGTAGCCACATACCTATATTTTGGAAAGATCACGTTTCCATCAACGCCGATCATATTGATGCCGAAGCCCGGAATGGGGGCGGGCGGCGGCTCGGCCAGCACGCCTTCGGGCACGACCGCCCAAACTACTACCGGCACCAGATCGCCGTGCTGCGGACCGAACTGAACGTACAGCCGCCCTGAAAGATGCGACCAGCCAATGGTGCCGCCGCCCAGTTCCGGAATCACAACGTGCGTAAAGCGGTCGCCCATCAAGGTGGCGTACGCGCTGGCGGTAAACACTTGAGTTGTGCCGAAAGGAAATTTGGGGCAATTCGCGCCACACAGCGGGTCGTTGGGCTCGCGCGGGGTGATGCGTACGCGGGGTCGCAGAGTGGTCCCCGGAGCTTGCATGCCACAGACGTAGCCCGCCGTGCCGCAGAACGGCAGCAGAGCTCGCACCTTGTCATCCAGAAGACCGTTGAGATTGTTCCCGGTGGGGACAAACGTGTCTCCGAAGAAAGTAAAATCGAGTAATCCGTCGGGACGCTGTTCAAAGCTCGCGAGAGCGGTCCCGTAAATGCCCGGGAAGTCCAACTCCGGCGTCGCAATGACGGGATACAAGCGCAGGTACTGCCGCAACTTGTTGTTGAGACTTAACGCCCTGTAGTTCAGGTTCTGCACGATACCGGTCGTCAGGTTCAGTTCCCCCGTGGTCAGCTGGGGCGCATCCACGAACTCAATTCCCTTTATCGGGTATCGGAACAAGATGGGCGCCCGCTCCACCGCATCCTCACCGATCAAACCCGACATGTGGGACAGCTCGAATTTTGAGACGTTGTTCACCGGCGGGTAAAATTTGATGTGGATGCTGCCCTTCAGAGGGCTGGCGAAGAGAGTGAATCCGCCGAAGAGCATGTTATTGCACAAACCTAGCGGGTTGTCCTTATCGTCGGGGCAATCCTCGGTTTTCGTGGCGTCCGCCAGATAGCTCCCGGCAGAGGAAATGGTCAGTGTTTCCTCCATACCTGGGGGAAGTTGCAGAGGTACCGGCAACGGCAGCGTGGGCAGCCTCGGCTGGGCCAACGCACCGGTCAAAGAGAATATCGACACTACGAGGAGCGACAGAAGATTTTTCATTGGGCTACCGCCGGAACCGCATACGGCCGGAATCGCACTGCCGGATCATTAGGCGCGACACTGCCAAGATCCGCTAGCGGGATACTGGTCTTATAAGTCTGATTGAGCAGCGTAAGAATTTCATTGGCGATCAGGGCATGTACCGTAGTACCGGGGTAGTAGCCGCTCAGCGAGTACAAACCGCCCAGGTAGTTCGCCGTCAGCGAGTAACTGCCTACGCTCAGCCCTGAAGTTCGCAATCGCGCGAATAAGGCATGCAGGTCATAGAGGACGGCGCCGGCATTCTTGGAGACTGTGGTGATTTCGGCGTTCAAAGCGCGCACTCGACTGCTGATTTCCGCGGCTGTGGCGGCGCTCGTTACCGACCCCGCCGGAAGAGGCGTCGTCTCAATCGGGATTTCAAACAGCGCGTCCGGTGACAATAGATCCCCGGTTTTCAAACCGTATCGCGAAGTCAGTGTGCTGGCGGAAGCCCCAGTCAGTTGGCCCGAGGCCGCGGCAGTGGAAAAATAGGCGGTATCTATGGGATCGGGAATCGTAGTCGTAATGATTTGCGGGTATGTCGACTGCAACGTCGTGAGCAAGCTGGCGTAGTTGGTGTGGAAAGTGCCCGGATCCGGCATCAGATTGGGGTTGCCGTGCACTGCCGCTTCCAGCGCCTCTGTATATCCCAACTCGACCAGCACCAGCGTGGGATTCATTTGCACCGCGTATTCCGCCTGCGTCCAAAGCGGCTTATCCGAGCCAAGTATTAAGGCCGGATAGCCCAGTATCAGGTTGGTAACTGTCTGCTTGAGGTTCCCCGATTGTACCAGCGGAGCGACGGGGCGCAAATTCATCGCGTCCACCAGGTGATGCCCGGGAACCGCGAGGTTGAAAACGAATAGCGGAGGTGGGAATGGTTTTCTAACCGACGTCTGCCAGGGCCCCGGGACTGCAACGGGCAGCACCGGAAAACCCGGCGCGCTGCCGATCCCGGGCGGCTGAATCAGAGGTTGCGGAAACGCCGTTCCCATCTGCTGAGCCATTACGGCCGGGAAGCTCTTTTTCTGGTAGACGTCGCGCAACGCGAAATCTGCAAATCCCGCCGCAAGCCCCTCTCCGACCACCACGAACGATGTGGTATCGAGCTTCGGAGTCTGCTGGGCAAGCGCCAGTGTGGACCAAGCTAAACAAATGAGAACTACCGCAAATTTCCTCATGAGTGATTAGGGCGCTGAACTATCCCCCCCTTGTGTAAACGTAATCCGATGCCCATCAGATGGGCAAAATTGTGATAGAGGCCGTTGGTGTATTGGTTCGCATTGGCATCCACGTTGGTGGTTCGATCCATGAACTTGACCGCCTGGTAAAAAAGCGTGAACTCCAGTTCGCCGCGCGTTCTGGAGGCGCCCACGCTGAACGTGTTGCGATTCGTATCGGGGAAGGTTGGACCGACGCTTTTGTCCACTACCGGTGAGCGGTCGAACATATACCCCGCCCGGACCACCGTCTTCGGATTCAATGCCCTCTCGAAGCCGGTAGCAATCTGGTAGGAATTGCGGAAATCGAAGAACAGCCGCTTCTCGGCCGGGGTCCGCACGTCCGGGTTCGTCGCTTGCGTTTCCGAGAAGTTCAATGGGATGCTCCGAAACCGCTGGTAATCCTGGAAGCGAAAGTCCACCGAGATGAGACTGTGCCAGAAGGCGGAGTTGGATACTCCGACTGCATAGGTTGCTGGAGTTACAAACGTTCCCGTTGTCTTTTGCGTCGGAAAGGCTTTGGGCAACAGATCCTTGTCGACGAACTGCTGCAATGGATAAGGACTCGTAAATCCGAACGACGCAAGGCCGGTCAGGTGGTTCACCACCGCGCTTCGCCAGCTCAAGCCGACATTGGTCTTGGATGCCGTGTGTTTGTAAAGATAACCGGCATTGAAGCCGGGGCTGTTGGCCGTTCCGGCTACGCGCGAACGTCCCTCGGGCAGCAGGCGGGCGATAGATCGGGCGGCCAGCACAGGATCGACTCCGGGGAAAATCTGGCTAGCGGTCTCTTTACCGAAGTCCAGTCCGTCGGTAAGGGGATTTAAAAAGCTTTGTTCCAGAAGCAGATGCGTGTGGACATAAGCAACGCCCACCGCCAGGCTGCTGTTGGGGCTCAGCCGGTATGCCATCGTAGGCTGAAACCAAATCTCCTCGAGGCGGCCCCGCGTTCCGGCAAATCGTCCCGGAAACTTCGTTACGGCCGGATCGCCATCGTGGAAGTTCGTAAAGTTATCGGACAATCCGAACGGAGTGAACGAGCCGAATCCAAATGTCCATTTTGGATTGATTCGCCTGGTGAAAAACATGCTCCCCACTGGAATGAAATGCGGCTTGATGCTCCCGCTGTATCCATTGGAAGGGACAACGGTTCCAGGAGGTGTGGAAGACGGATTAAACCGGAACAGCCCTACTACGACCAGGGTGTCAAACTGAAATTGGGTTCCTTTCTGAAAAGCGATCCCGGCGGGATTGTAGAACAACGCCGAGCCATCGTCGGCAATCGACGTAAAAGCCGTGGCCATACCGGCCGATCGCGCGCCGAGTTCAGTGATCGAGAAGGCTGAACTGTAAGCGAGACGGGCCCAACACAAAAGAACTATCGCGAGCAACGCGAACTGCAGCACCGGGCGCGACATACCTCGCATATTTGGTTTCACGAAAGCCCCTATCTGTTAACGCCCAGCCATAACCAATCTCTTCTTCGCAGTCTCATGCGGCGCGGCGAGTTGCCGGCACAACCTGGCGATTGTCCGGTATCTGGTAGGCGGACGATTCTCTGGCCGTCAATACTTGGGTTACGTTTGCGGAATCTGTCAAAAATTCTCAATTTGCCGAAAGGTCGTTAGCGGTTGATTCTAAATCCCGCGGCAAAGATTGTCAATGATCTCCATTGGGAGTAAATCAAGCAGAAGTTACGTACGACTCGATCAGGTATCGTGGTCGCGATGGTTCACGAATCGTACGGCGGCACAGTATATCCGTGGCATAGACGATGATACCGGTGGCGCTGGCGGGAGCGACACAGTGGGCGGTATTGGCTTACGAATGTCACCCTAGTAAGGGCAATTTATCCTATATGGACCGGCTCGCCCCGGAGCGTAACCGGTTACGTGCTGATGCTGAATTACCTGAGCGACAGTGAAGGCAAGCGCAAGATGTGCAGCTTATATCTGTCGCTCATAGACCGTTTTGGGGTAAGGCTCGAGCAATTTGGCAATGCCCAGACGCGCTTAGAGCGCCTGTAGCACGCGAGCTCAATTCTTCACCTTTCCGACCGGATACCCCTGCCAGACGTATTCGAGAGCCTCGGGTAGGGTTTGTTGTTTCACGGCGCGATCGCAGTGCCCGGCGTTACGCGCAAAAACAAATTGATAATGATAGCTCTTGGCGGCCAGCACTTTGGCCATGTTTTCATTGGCGACAACCCAGTCGTGCATGTTGTCGCGCATAAGATTTGGATTGAAAAGGTCTCGGTCGCCGACCTCCATCCAGATGCGTAGCGGCTTGGCTGGCGTTTTGGGGATGAGGTGTTCATGGAGCTCCCATGCGCCGCCTGGAGTCTGAGAGCTCGACGGCCACTGCTGGTTCACGTAGGTGCCTGAGTAGGTGAGAACGCGGTGGTACAGGTCTGGGCGATACCACGCCATGATCATAGCGGCCGCGCCGCCGGAGCTGCAGCCCATCGTCGCCCGGCCATCCGGATCCTTGGTCAGTTTCACGTTGTATTGCTTCTCCACAAGTGGCAGCACTTCTTTCTCGACGAACTCCGCATAGAGGCCGGACATCGTGTCGTACTCTAAACCGCGTTCACTGCCTTGGGCATCGCCGCTGCCGTTGCCTATCGAGATAGCAATCATGATAGGCACACGCCGCTGGGCGATCAGGCTGTCCAACGCTGTGAACAACAACGGGTCAGGTCCGTCCGCCCCTACAATGAACGGTGCGGCCGTGCCAGAGACATATTGCTTAGGGACATACACGGTTACTCGCCGGGAGTAAGAAGCGGGGTGGCTGGTGGTGACAATCAATTTGGCGGGGTCCGTCGAGTCCGTCGTGCCAAAGGTGTTCGGTTCGCGCGCGATACCCGGATAAATTTTGCTGTCGGCCGATTCCATGGTGAAGGTGAAGACCGATCCCTGCGGCACACCTGCCTGCGCGACCATCTCGGGTGCGGGAACATGCATGGGTCCCAGGATAAAATCTCCGTCGGCGTTTGCCGGCGCGTTGACACGGTCAGGCAATTCTTTCGCCGCCACATAACCGGGAGTGCGCGGATCGCGCGTCGGCGGTGTCGGACGCGCCGGTAGTGCCGGGCGCGCGTTAGGTCCCGCCGGGGTTGGAGCTTGGGCAATTGCCGGACCTACGCCGGCCGCCATATTTATCAGTAACCCGAGGATCAGAAGTGCGCACACTAGAGGCTCTCTACTGGTCTTGGCGGTGTCAATTTCAGACGCTACGCAACGACGTCCGGACTGGGCATGGTCAGGTGCTAGCAAGTCACACTGAAGCAAACCTGGAGAAAATCTCATCCACTGATCTTAACTCCATACCGTTTGCGCTTGATCCCACGAGTCGCACACGACGTTTTTCGGTTGTGTCAATCTATTTAGATGGCGACACTGCTGCAGGACTTCCGCTATGCGATGCGGGTTCTGGGTCGCAGCCCCGGATTCACCATCACCGCCGTGCTTGTCCTGGCACTGGCGATGGGCGCCAACACGGCCATTTTCAGTGTGATCGAAGCAGTGCTCTTGCGGCCTCTGCCATACCACGATTCAGAGCGCCTCGGCATGTTGTGGAAGACTGTGCCATCAAGGAATATCGAATGGGATT
>WNFI01020966.1_pt2 | contig 18125 bp, 17 predicted proteins | sample 5400471 | NCBI WGS metagenome assembly WNFI01 (sample SAMN13153348, study PRJNA577476) | soil metagenome | isolation source: 100 cm saprolite on Douglas fir-dominated hillslope | place: USA:California | collected 2013-09-17 | reverse complement strand
TCATCCCAAAATGATCGATGCCGTAAATCAGCTCGTCCAAACACAGCGCGAGCTGAAGGGTGCGCTTGATAATGCCGCGTCTTCTATCGAATCCGAGTATCAAACTGCATTCCGAAGCGATAATGAGGCCCGTCTTGCACTCGCAGCTCAACAAGATGACTCGCTGAAACTTGATCGCTACGCAGTCGACTACCAAAATTTAGAGCGCGACTACGAGATCAACGAAAAGCTGCTGCAAAATATCATCAGCCGCATGCGTGAAACTACGATGACCAGCACTATCGACACGCAACATGCCCGACTCGTCGATCGCGCCACCGCCCCGACTCGCGCCACATCTCCTAACATCCCGCTCAATCTTTTGCTGGGTTTTGTCGGCGGCCTTGGCCTCGGTTTGGCTTTCGCATTTTTCGTAGCATTCATCGATGATCGGGTTAAGAGCTCATTCGACATTGAGTCCGTTGTCGGTCTTCCCCTCATTGGTATTATTCCTCAGCTCAAAAAACTTGAGCAGCCTGACAAAGCTCAGGTCGTCATGAATAATGCGGATCGCGAAGTGTCCGAGGCGTTCCTTACCCTCCACTCGGGTCTGCGCCTGAAAGACGAAAGCAAAAACGCTCAATGTATTTTGGTCACCAGCACTATTCCCGGAGAAGGAAAGTCATTCACGAGCAGTAACTTGGCTTTGACGTTCGCAGCTCACGGCGAAAAAACGATCATCATTGATTGCGATCTTCGTAAACCAAATGTCCACAAATCATTTCGTCTCGAGAACTTGCAAGGACTTATCGACGTTTGTGAGGGCACGAAATCGCTGGACGATGTTGTAGTCAAAAACGTCTACCCAAACTTTGATGTGTTGCCGGCCGGCGGCCGAGCAAAGAACCCGACCCAAATTCTGAACAGCAAGAGCTTCGAAATTCTGCTTTCGGATCTTCGGAAACGTTATGATCGAGTCATTATCGATACACCGCCGCTGGGTGCTGTGAGCGACGCGCTCATCGTTCTGCCGCTGATCGATGGATCTATTTTCACCATCTTCTTCAACCGCGTGCGTCGCAAAGCGGCTCAATTCAGCGCCCGTCGTCTGCTGGAAGCCAATGTTCCTTGTTATGGAGCGGTTCTCAATGGCTTGAACCTTGCGGTTTCGGGATACTACTACGCTCAGTATTACGATAAGTCGTACAAAGACTATTACGTCGTGGCTTCGAAGCGCGACCAAGAGCAAACTCGTCGTTGATATTGCCGGAGGCGCTGTGAATACAGCGCCTTACTTTTTTGCAGCGGCGCGTTGGAGCCTATCATTGATAGCGTCGCCAATTCCGTTCCGCGGCGCCATCTCGGCATGTAGTTGTCGGAATCTTTGTCGGTCCAATTTTTGAAGGATCCCGAACAACTGCTTCGCTGCACGGGCTGGTTCTCCTCGAGCATTCAGCGAAAAGAAATTGGTTCGTTTGCGATCAGGATTGGCGTCAAAAAAAATCCAAGCTTCGTCCTGTTTAGAATTCAGTGCCTCTTTAAGCACGATCCGCCGATGTAGCTTGAGGGGTGTCCGCGGGCTGTAGTGAGATTTCAATGTTCCTGGCGCCGAGGCAGCCTGCTTCTTTGATAAGCTCCTGGGCCGCCATCGAACGCTGGTTTTAAGGACCTTCTCGAGCTGCTTTTGCGTGATTGCGCCGGGCCTTAGCAGGACGGGCTTTGCCGGATCACGTAAATCGACAATGGTGGATTCGACACCCACACGTGACGGTCCGCCTTCAAGAATGTAGCTGATTCTCTGACCAAGACCGTTCTGCACATGCTCCGCTTGAGTGGGACTGATGTACCCGAATGGATTTGCGCTCGGCGCCGCCACAGGGACGCCAGTGGCTTTCAACAGTCGCCTGAACAAGGGATGCTGCGGAGAACGGACGGCCACACTGGCCTGACCCGAGGTGACAACATCGGGGATAATCTTCCTTTTAGGCAGAACGAGCGTGAGTGGGCCGGGCCAAAATGCTTGTGCAAGTTTACGCGCGGCCTGGTTCACCTCTGCGATTTTTTCCGCGTCGCGAATACCCAGGACATGAACAATCAACGGGTCGGTTGGTGGACGGCCCTTTGCTCTAAAAATCTGCTTGCAGGCTTTGGCGTCCAACGCGTTTGCCGCTAAACCGTAAACTGTTTCGGTCGGAACCGCGACCAAGCCTCCTTCACGCACTACACGGGCGAGCTTCGCAACATTGCGTTTCGTTCCAGTGTAGATCTTTGCAGCCATAGCTTGAAATTGGACACAAAAAAGGCCGGAGCAACGGCTCCGGCCTCTCATTTAAAGTAGCGCTAAATTACTGCATCACCAACATGTTACGCGCCTTCTTGATCTTCTTCGTAACGGCGCGCTGTTCCTTGGCTGAAAGGTGAGTGTACTTGCGAGGAAGGATTTTGCCCGTGTCCGTGATGTAACGAACCATGTTCTGAGGCACGGTAAAAGGAAGCTCGAGCGGAGTTAAGCTACGGGATGTCTGTTCGGTGGTGCTGCTCATGTTCTAAATTGGTTGGAAAAGAAGATCGTGGGCCGCTGGAGACGCATGTCAACTTACAATTTTCGGCTTCACGCCGGGCAATCCACCTCTCAAAACCTCGGGTCGTTGGTCGCTAGGTTGCTGCGAAACATTATAGAACTTAGCCAACACCAGAGCGCCCAAAGGGTGTAAGCAGGCGCCCACCATCAAGGGAATCGTGTACCCGAAATGATCCACCAGCCATCCCGCGGCGCCGTTAAAAGCTATGCTGGTGACTCCACCCAAAAAACTGATGAGGCCCACGGTTGTCCCGACATATCTTCCCGGCGCAACGTCCGTTACCAAAACATTCCCCAAAATAATCCACCCGTCGCACATGAAATGGATTAGCGCGAAAAGCCCGATCACGACGGCCACGTTATTGATAAAGGGAAGCACGAATGCGCATGGCGCTAGACACGCCAGTAATTGAAGCGTCCGCACGCGCGCCTTTGCCGGAAACCAACCTCTGGCCACAAGCCGGTCAGACAGAAGTCCCAGGATAATAGTTGCGACAGCATCGAATACCGGGGGGATCCAGAGAATGCGTCCGGCCTGCGTGAGGCTTAAGCCGAGTTTTTCCTGAAGAAATCCAGGATGCCAATAGAGATAGAAAAACCAAAAGGGATCGGTTACGACGCGCGCCAAAATAATCTTTCGCAAAGCCGGGTTGTTGAGAACCTCTCGGAACGAAGTTGGCTCGGCTTCATTCTGCACGTTTTTCTCGCCGTAATTCGGCGGATTTCGACAATACGTCCACCAAAGCCACGCGACCACCAAGCCAAAGATGCCCGGCAGCACAAACGCGGGTCTCCATCCCATATGCAGAGTGATCCATGCGATGAACGGCGGGACAAAAACGGGGCCGAGGGTTTGAATTGGTCCTTTTAATGCGAAAACAAACGCTCGCCGCTCCAACGGAAACCAGGTCATTAAGGCGATCGTCGTGCACGGAATGATCCCGGCCTCAGCGATCCCTAGCAAAACGCGCGACCCCATCAGTGACCATTTGCCCTCTGAGAAACTCGTTACGATCGAAGCCGCAGACATTCCCAGAACCGCCAGGGGCGCTACTACGACTATCCCCCAGCGATCTGCCCATCGCCCGGTGAACAAGTACATGAACGTATACGGCACCATGAATCCCAGCACCAGGAGCGAGTAGTCGGCATTGTTCATGTCGAACTCCCTCGCGAGCGTTGTCTTTAGAAGAGAAAGAACATGCCGATCTGCGTAGAAGAGCAGAAGGACCAGTCCCACCAATAACAGGACAATCCAAGCTCTCCTCGGAATTTTTACGCGATCGTTCATTTACCGGCGGATCTGCAATCTATCCGACCTCAGGGCCGGCGAGACTGGGTAGTGGGGAAGGGGACATGGGACCAAAATGTCCGAACGAGCCACTTAGACACAAATTATTTTACCTACTCAGAGGCGCTGCAGAACCAATCCACACATGCGATCAATTCTTCGGTGCCATGTGATTGCCTGATTGATCGGAGACCGCATCTCCCCATCTGTTGGCCAACCTAGGACAACTTCGGCTAAGTTCACGGTTAGCGCGTGAAGCACGACAAAGGCTTCAACTCCCGCGTTCCAACAGTGAACCGACAACGGTGAACCGCACTACCAGGAAAGATTTAGAAATGAGAATCCGCGCGAACTCAGCTGAGGATTGTACTGTGCCATGATTCGAGTGACGGTTTTTCGTCCCTCGTAGGTCTTCAGTGCGCCTCCGTTGACGATCGAGAATTTCTCTTCCTGTTTTATTTCCGGCTGCTGAGGCGTCTTAACGAGAAGGCGGTCCATCACGACAACGTCGTCCGGCTCACTCCTGTTTTCTTCGCGTTCAAAGTGTCCGTAAGACGATCCTAAACTCTGTTTCGCATCAGTGAGCACCAATTGCTTGATGATTCCGTGAGTATAACCCGCTGGAGGCCCATCCTCACTATTCTCTGCCGAAAGCGATGCCGTGGCCCCGCTAACTAAAACGCAGGAGACTAGAGCAGCCCACTTCATGATAATAGGATATGGTTTAATTATGGACGCGCAAGTGCCTCATATTAAACAAACGGGTTCTATGAAAAAAACTGAAATACTTCCTTATGCGTGCGAGAGATTTCCTAGGAGCTGTGGGAATAACTGCGGTGTCGCTGAGAGGTGGGACGCGCCAGCCCACCTTATCCATTCAGCAACACCCGCTATTTCCCGAGCAGCCCTAGCGCGGTCAACACTTTTCACCCTTCTTGTACAAAAAAGAAAGCCGCTCGTTGAAGCGGCTTTCGATTCTTCTAGCAAAACGTTCGGTTCGCTTAAACCACGGGTTCCCAGCCCTTTTCATAGTCACGGCGCCACAGCTTCATCGCTTCCGCGTCATTTTGAATATGCCCATTGCTGGAATCGCAAGAGAGCGTGCGGCCGACACGCTGGGAGATATTTCCAAGATGCAGCATAGCCACGCTCTTATGGCCTTCTTCGATCGGCGAATTGAGCATCGTTCCGTTGCGGATGGCGTTGACGAAATTTTCCACGTGAAGCTGATCGAGTCCGATGCCGGTTGCGCTCAGGATATTAGTGGCATCTCCCTGGCCATCTTTGCTCTTCAGTTCTTTCACGACCTTATTCTTTTTATCGAAGACCGTATAATTATTTCCGTCGAGGAGTGCTGTGCCTTCCGTGCCGTAAATGAGCGATCCACGCGAAAGCTTCTCGACCGGGAAGTTATTGCAGGAACGTCCTTCCCAGGAGATTGCCTTGTCGCCCGAATATTCCCATCCGATCACCTGGGTGTCGGGCGTTTCCCAATCGTCCTTGAAATGAAAACGTCCGCCGCTCGACGTCACCTTCGTTGGAAAATCCACGCCGAGCGCCCAGCGACAAACATCGATTTCATGAGTGCCGTTGTTGAGCGCCTCACCGGTTCCGTAGTGCCAGAACCAGTGCCAGTTATAGTGAATCAAATTGCTCGTATATGGACGGCGTGGTGCCGGTCCTTGCCAAAGTTCGTAATCGAGGTTTGACGGTACGGCTTCGACTGTGCCGTGGCCAATTGAAGCTCGATTGTTGTCGTACCAACCGCGCGCATAATATGCCTTGCCGATTACGCCTTCTCGAATCTCCTTCACTGCGAGTTGCATATTCGGAAATGACCGGCGCTGGTTTCCCATTTGTAGCAGCCTTTTGTGCTTTGCGACTGCCTTGATGAGTTGCTCGCCTTCGTGTGGGTTGTGACTGCACGGCTTTTCCAGGTAAACATGCTTTCCTGCCGCCAGTGCCATCATTGCCATGGGCGCGTGCCAGTGATCGGGGGTCGCGATCGTCACCGCATCGATCGATTTGTCTTCGAGCGCTTTGCGAAAATCTTTCAACGCGGTGGCCTGTGTCTTCTGCTTCTTGGCAACTTCCTTCATTCCTTTTGCCAATGCGCCATCTTCCACATCGCAAATGTAGACGATTTCCGCTCCGGGCGTTTCGGCGAGACACTGAACGTGCGCCAAGCCGCGGCTGTTAGTGCCGATCACTGCAAGGCGGACCTTGCTTGCCGCACTTTTCGAACTGGACGCGACCGAAGGCGCTTGGCCGTGGGCGAGCGAACCCAAGATATTGGGAAGCGCCAGGCCGAGGCCTGCCGCAGTCGTTTTCTTTAAGAAACTCCGACGATCAATCGAATCATTCATAGGGGATAGAGGATACGCGAACAGTTGGGAATTTTTCCAGGATAGCGAAGCTCCGCTTACGTCGAACGTGCCAAGGGTAACTCACATTCTGGGAATATCATGCCAATACATTAGTCTTCAGTCCTATTAATAACTATCAACCCAAAATCTGCACGAAGCGAAAGATCCGGGCGTAATGAAAATCCAATCTGATGAAAGCGCTATCCGTTTGAACTCGCGTGTCCTCTTCCGAGTTGACGTAGGCCCGGATGGTTAATTCGGCTTGGGCTTGCCGAGTGATTATTTTTGCATCTCCCTTGGCAAACGCGTGTCGCATGGGTTCATCACTTATGATTCGGGTTGTTGCTTTCTTATACCGGTTTAAGTTCAGGTCAGTTTTTGCTGCGCTCGCATTCGGAGTGATCGCGGTCGGCGTAGTTCGAGGAGAGGATTTCGATGAGATCGGAGCGTTCTTGCGCGAGCAGATGATCTGGGCGGACGCAACGGCCGATGTGGGTAACCACTTCGTGGCGTTTCATAGAAGCTTTAAGCTTCCGGCCAAGCCTTCAGTCGCGACGCTTCACCTGTTCGCTGATACGCGGTATCTGCTTTGGATCAACGGCCGATACGTCCTGCGCGGTCCCTGTCGATTCGATCCGAAAGGCCCTGAATATGACACGGTGCCAGTATCCAATTATCTCAAGCAGGGGCGCAATGACGTGGCCGTGCTGGTCTTTGGCAATCAGGTCAGCAACGGCCGGATGATGGCCCATGTGCCGGGACTTGCGGCGTCGTTGGTCGCGGTGGACGCGGCTGGGCGCCGAGTGGAAATATCCACTAATCGGACGTGGCGATGGACCGATAAGACGCGTCATTTGGCTCCAGAGATCAGTTGGAGCGGAGTCGCGGATGTGATGGATGCACGGCGTGAATCAGCTGACTGGACCGAACAAGACTTCAACGACAGTAGTTGGAAGTCGGCCGTTTTTATTGATAGCTCTAGTTGGGGCCCGCTCACGGCTCGGCGTACACCACTCGAACAAGAGGTCGGTCTCACGCCCAAGCCTATCAATGCCGGTCCTCTTCCGGTGCGGCTTCGCCGTGGCGAACACATCACCTTCGATATTGGCCAAATGGCTCAGGCTTACGTCATCATGGAATTTGAGGCCACTGAGGGCAGTCATGTCGACGTGACACAGGCCGAACGCCTCATCGACGGAAAGCTGGCAAACAGTTGTGTTCACAACTGCATCGCCAAAGCCGGTCGACAGACTTTCATGAACACCGAAACGATTGGATGTCACTATATCGACGTGCAAGTGCATTCAGGTGACGTCCAATTGCTTTCACTTGGGGTGGTCGATCGGCGGTTTCCTTATGTCGATGCAGGCCGCTTCGCCTCCAGTGATCCGTTTTTAAACCAACTGTGGGCCCGGGCTCAGCATACGCTTCGGATGTGCGCCGACGATGCCTACATGGACTGCGCGACGCGTGGGCGCGCTGAATGGATGGGCGACGCCGCCGTGGTGGAATATCCGACTACGCGAGTGATGTTTGCCGGACCGGTTGCAGAGGGCGATACGGCGCACTCGGACTCGACGTTAATCAAAAGTGCGATTCGGCACATGGCGCAGAGCCAGTCAACGGATGGGCGTATTAAAGCCCATCACCCATCGGACCGATGGGATACCAACGGTTTCATCGAAGACTACAGCTGCCTGTGGGTGCAGGCTTTGTTTCAGTATTACCAAAACACGGGCGATGTCGCGTTCGCCAAAGAGATGTGGCCTGTTATGGCGAAGCAGATGCATTGGTTTCTGGCTCAGCGCTCGCCGGAGGGATTGGTGCGTGGGCGTGAGTTCGCGATGTTCGACAATCCTCTGAAATACCAAACGGGTGAGGGAGCGACGCTGAATGCCTTTGTTTACCGTGCGTTGCTCGACGCGGCGCAGTTGGGTGACCTTGTAGGTGAAAAAGACCGCGCGGTATTTTGTCGCGACGCAGCAGAGGGCATCGCAAAAAGCTTCAATCGTCATTTGTGGAATGAAACAGAGGGCACGTATAGCGGAGGGATTTTTGGGGGAAAACTGCAGGCACCCACGGTCCATGCGGCGCTCGTTGCTCTGAACCGCGACATCGTTCCAGCTGCACGGAAGGAGCGTGTTCAAGCGTGGCTCTTCGCTCACTATTTGACGGCCATCGCCAGTCCCTATACCAGTTTCTGGTTACTGGAGGAACTGTATCGAGAGAGTCGTGATGTGGAGGCGCTCAATTTCGTGCGCAAAAATTGGGCTTCCATGTTGGCGGTTGCTGATACTGACACGTTGATGGAGAGTTTCACAGGTGGTGAGCCGTGCCATAATTTTGGCGCATCCCCGGCATATTTTTTGAGCGCGTATGTGCTTGGAGTACGGCTGAACGGGCCGATTTCGGAGCATCGGATCTTGATCGAGCCGCGGTTGGCGGATTTAGAATCGGTGACGGGAAGCGTCGTAACGGAACTTGGCGTGGTGCCGGTTTCGTGGAAGCGGAAATTGGAAAACAAAGGGTTGGATTTCCATTTTGAAGTTCCGCCGAATACGACAGCGATGGTTCATATTCCGCTCTACGATGGGGTCACCAAGGTGGTGCTCAATGATTTGGTGGTAATGACAGAGGGAAATCCGGAAAAGGGTGCCACGATCCAGGGCGGATATCTCGCGATTGCGCTCGGGCCGGGAGAGTACGCGGGCGCGGCGAGCACGCCGTGATTTATGAAATTCACTGACATATACTTGAACCACAGAGGCACAGAGAGCACAGAGCCAATTCGTTAAGAATTAAACTGCCCAGCGCGGAACTTCACTCATGAGTTGAAATCGTTTTTCAAGGCTCACGTCGATTTCCCTCTGTGAGCTCTGTGCCTCTGTGGTTCAACTTCAGGATGGGGTAGGGCCGTTATCCTTAACGGCCCTCTGCGCGTACGTAGGACCAACAAGGGCGGTTAGGAATAACCGCCCCGACCGGTCTATGCTACTTTTTTGCGCTTCGGTGTCTTGCTGGCGGCCGTCGATTTTTTGCGCGTGGCGCCGGACTGTTCCAGGCTTTGGCGGAGAGCGCCCATCAGGTCGATGACGTTGTCGGGGTGAGCGGGGCGTTTGCCGACGGTCGGGATTTGTTTACCGCCGCTCTTGATCTTGGTTTCAATCATTTTTATGAGCGCGGATTTGTAGTCGTCGGTGTAGCGGGTGGGATCCCATTTTGTCGTCATTTGACCGATCAGGGCCTTGGCCATTTCCAACTCTTTCGGCGCCACTTTTTCTTTTTTCGGCAAATGAAGCTGTTCTTGATCAAGCAGCTCGTCCGCGAAATGCATGACTTCGAGGACGATGGCATCTCCGTTCGGTTTCACAGCGGCGAGGTATTCGCGCGTTTTAATCACCACCTTGGAGATTCCCGTTTTTTCAGTCTGTTTAAGGGCTTCGCGCAGCAAATTATAAACGCGCCCCGCACCTTTTTGCGGCTCCAAGTAATAAGGCTTGCTGAAGAAAATGGGATTAATCTCCTCAAGCTCCACAAAGTCCATGATGTCGATCGTCTGCGTCGCCTCGATATCGATGCGCTTGAAATCTTCGTCCTTAAGCACGACGAATTTTCCTTTCTCGTACTCGTAACCCTTGACCACTTCGTTCCACGGCACCTCTTTGCCGTCGATTTCAGCGATTCGCTTGTAGTTGATTGGACTGAGGTCGCCAGATCGCAGGAGACGGAATTTAAGTTCCTCGCGCTGTGTGGCGGGGTAGAGCGAGACCGGTACGTTCACTAACCCGAAGCTGATCGATCCCTTCCAAATAGAGCGCATAGAAGATATTTTGTCATTCCCCATGCAACATGGTTCCGGACACTCTCAAAGCTCGCGCAAAGGCGCGAAGCTGCAAAGCCGAGAAATGATCCGAAGGCGTGCCGGCCCATTTTCACAGTCATCGTTTGCGTTAAATTTCGAAAGCATTCCGGTCTAAAACAACGGTGGTATTTTCCCTAGAGGTTTGACCGGATTTGCCCCGATTTCTTAAAAATCAAAATCCGCCATAATGGTGAAGCGAGATAATGCTATTGGTTGCTAGCTCGCCTGAACCCCTTCTATGAGCACAAATACCATACTACTCATTGTCGTTCTCATTCTTCTTCTGGGCGCGTTGCCGAGCTGGCCTTACAGCCGAAGCTGGGGCTACGCTCCCAGTGGCACCTTGGGAGCCATTCTCCTTGTTCTGATTGTGCTGCTTTTGGTGGGATAACCGCTGTCCTGCGGCGTATGGCGTCGACTTGACGACACTGATCACTCCGTTGCGCTCGAGTCGCGCCTCCTTCACTTCCTGAAGTGAAGCGGTGTTTCCATTTAAGCGGACGTTTTCCAGGAGATCCTCTTTCGTGATCTTGGATTCGCACATGGCGTCCCAGTCAATCTGGCCTTCTCTCACGAGGATATGATCGCGACCTCCGAACAGAAGCGCCATGCTGTGGAAATGGAATGCAGCCGCACTGCAGCAGCGGTGCAGAACTACAAGAACGGCGCAGGCGCCTAATGTAGGGAAGAATTGCGCTTGGCCATTGATCGCACGACTGAGGACGGAGCCAAGAAGCACGGCCAGCATCACGTCGATTCCGGAATTTTTTCCAAGGAAACGTTTGTGGGCTAACTTAAGGAGTAGAATTGAGAAAGCAAAGACGGCCACGGTTCGCCAGGCCATATGAGAAAACTCCAATTGGCTGGCGGGAACATCGAGGCCCAGAAGTAACGAGATAAAATGCATAAAGGGATTTCGATTGGGGGCCGAGGTGAGCCGGCGCGTCCCTGCGACGGCATTCGCGATTGAGACGTTTAACTCTGCTTGCCGCGCCGTCGCAGGGACGCGCCGGTCCACCTCGCCTACGTCCTAAACGGGCTACCGTCGGTTGTTGGACGGCAGCCGTCGAAATGTGCAAGATGGGAATTAGCGTGCGACTACCGTGGCTTTTTAGCCGGAGTGTTTCCCTTCCTTGATTTCTTCAATCATTTTGGCGTTGAACTGTGGGATGTCGTCTGGCTTTCGGCTTGTGACGAGCCCGTGGTCGGTGATGACAGGTTCGTCTCGCCAGGTTGCGCCCGCGTTTATCAGATCCGTTTTCAGGGAAGGGTAGGACGTGAGGGTCCGTCCTTTTACCACACCTGCTTCGATGAGCATTTGCGGCCCGTGGCAAATTGCGGCAACCGGTTTTCCTGCATCGAAGAACGAGCGAACAAATTTCACTGCTGCGGGTACCATCCGGAGTTTATCTGGATTCATCACTCCACCAGGGAGGAGAAGCGCGTCATATTTCTGCGGATCGGCTCCGTCGAGCGATACATTTACATCGAACTCATCGCCAAAATCCGTTTCGTCCCACGCTTTCACTTTGCCTTTTTTAGGTGAAATAATGTCGGTCCTCGCACCCGCTTTTTGCAGCGCATCGCGAGGGCCTTCCAGTTCGCTTTGTTCAAAGCCATCGGTCACAAGGATGGCGACCATTTTGCCCGTCAAATCTTGATTCATATATTCTCCTTTTTTGGTTATTTTCTTTTTTGAGATGCAGTCGCCGCCGCTTGGATTCGCTTTCGAATGGAAGATTGGCGGTTTTTTGCATTTTTTGATCTCCACGCGGGCCAGAAGCTGCGTGGTTTTTCCTTAACGGAAATCGGATCGGGGGATTTAGGCGGAGCGGGTCGGAGCCCCAGGCGGTGCGCCAAAGACATCGCATCGTAGGGTGCGTGGGTCTTCACATCATTGTCGAAATAGACGTATGCGTCTATTTTGCTATGCGCTTTTTTTTCGGGTGAAGCAATGAGCGCCGCCCCTTTTGGATCTGCTCCTTTAGACCAGGCCCGTATTTTCTCCGCCCACCTGTCGAGGCTCTTCGGCGTGTAACCACTCACATAAAGTTCCTCGTCACCGTGGAGCCTGACATAAACGAAATCAGCCGTGAGGTCCTCCATGAACGGCCATTTGCCCGCGGTGTCGGCCACGACCAAGGCGATGTGATGCTCGCGGAGAAGCTCGATGAAAGAAGGAGTCTTAAACGACGCGTGACGTACCTCGAGCGCATGACGCAAAGGTCGAGTTTGATCCGTGCGAGTCCAAACGGATTCAACGTGGGAATCATGGTGGCGTGCCACGCGAGCCGTCTGCAGCGTGTCGCGGGGAAGCAACGAGAAGAACGCGCGCAGCCGGTCGGAATCAAAGGCGAAGGAAGGTGGAAGCTGCCAAAGAATCGGTCCCAGTTTTTCTTTGAGACGCAGAACGCCCGATGAAAAAAAATTGGCGAGAGGCGCCTCGACATCGGCAAGACGTTTTATGTGGGTGATAAAACGAGGAGCCTTAACCGAGAAAACGAAATCTGGCGGCGTTTGTTCATACCAGGCGAGATAGCTCGATGGCCGTTGCAACGAATAAAAGGTGCCGTTGATCTCAATCGAATTCACTTGGCTCGCGGCATAAGCCAATTCCTGTTTTTGCGGCAATCCCTCGGGAAAAAATACCTTTCTCCAAGGTGCGTACGTCCAGCCGGAGATACCAATGCGGAACTCGGGCATAGTTCTATGCGGTTGCGTATTTTTTTTCGCGTGTTCGCGCCGCTTTCTTTGCGCCGCGGGAGCGGGTGGGTGACGGCGTTCGTTTACCTTGGCCCTGCGCGGTATCGCGCGCAGCTTTCGTTCTCGTTGAGGAAGGTGCCTTTCCTTTTTTCGGGACCCCCAGTTTCACACCCGAACGGCGAGCCTCGGAGAGACCGATCGCAATGGCTTGTTTACGAGAGCGAACATTGCCGCTGCCTTCGTGCAAGCGATGCATTTCTTCTTTAACAAATTCTCCCGCCTGGGTAGTGGCACGTTTACCGGAGCGCGCGTCTTTCCGCGCACGTTTTAATGCAGCTTTTTTAGGCATAGGTAGGTTTCCTTTTTCGCAACCTTACTCTTCACTTCAGCAGCTGACTATCGGGAGTTATTGGGTTCCTCGGCCCGGGTCGCGGGCCTAGACGCGTCGAGGAATGGTTCTTCGTTGCCTGCTGATCGCTTAGCTTTCGTCGGAGGACTTTCGCCAGGGCTTCCCGTAGCGCTCGTCAAAAACAAACTGCGAAATGGCTAGGCGGCCTGGATAAGGAGTCTTAGGTTCAAGTGCTCGACCGACCGCGAGCAAGGCCACCACGTCCGTGTCGTCCGGGAGGGAAAAAGTACTTTTGACGGCCATGGAATCAAAGCCCTCCATCGGCGCTGTATCCCAGCCGAGAGACTCAATGGCGAGCATTAGGTAGGTAAAGGCGATCATGGTCTGACGATTGAGCCACACGGGTTCGGTGAGACTGGCGACGAATTGAAATGCCATTTGCTTTATTTTTTCCACTCCAGCTTCGCCGAGACCCAGGCGCTGAAATTTTTCGTGGAGAATTTCATCAGCTGTGCTCTTCCATCCCGAACGGGTCGCGAAAGCTATAATTACTACGGGAGCTTCCGTTATCTTGGTTTGGTCGTAAGCGGCCCGCCGCAACGCGGCTCGGCTCTCTGCTGTACGGAGTGTTAAAAAACGCCAAGGTTGAAGATTATAGCCCGACGGTGCCTGAGCCGCGAGGGTAAAGGCTTCGTCAAGTATGTGTGCTGGCACAGGCTCGTCACTGAAGTGAGGCGTAGCGCGCCGTTGCCGAACGAGTTGCTCGAATACGACAGCGAGCTGTGCGGATAGTGTGGTAGTTTCGATAGTCGTTTTCACAATTCATTCTAAACCAAGCGAGGGATTCGTGCTATCAAGAGGTCTAAGGTTATAAACATCGGCATTTCCACCGGGTATATTTGGGTTCTGGGAACGAGTGATATAAATTCGGTAACAGGCGGACCGGGCCCGTGTCCCAAGTTGGAGACGAATGTCGTGAATACGTGTTCACGTTGTTCGAAAGAGGTTCGCCGCTCCGGGAACCTTCAATCTTCAGCCAAGTTCGAAATGAAAACAATTTCCGATCCAAATTCAGGTAAAGTGATGAGCCACGCTCGAGGCGTGGGGCCCATTACCTTTGCGGACATTAAACGGCGAGCGCGCGAGCTGGCACTCATTGATGGACGAATCGCAATCACCCCCGAACATATTGACCGGGCAAAAAGCGAATTGCGGGGCGAGATGTTGCCTGCCGCGGTTTACGGGGATGAGGACGCGACAACGGGTCTTAATCGTGACCCGAGCGAACCACTGACTAATCGCGGTGAAGAAGCTCCGACCTACGAGGGCGCGGATGAGGAAAAAATTCCCGAGCGGCTGGTGCTCGAAGGCGTCGAAGAAGCCCAGCACGAGCAGATGCTCGCCGATCGCCGTCGCAAGCGGGAGTCTTAAAGACGTCGAAGTGTTTGGATCGCGTAACTCGCCCGATCCACGACGAGCCGATTGGCTCATTCGTGGATTTTTTATTCTCCAATGATCTTCACGAGCACGCGTTTTTTTCGCTTTCCGTCGAACTCACCGTAGAAGATTTGTTCCCAGGGTCCGAAATCGAGGTGGCTGTTTGTGACCGCGACGACCACTTCACGCCCCATGATGGTTCGTTTGAGATGTGCGTCGGCATTGTCTTCGCCGCCATTATGAGCGTATTGCGCGTAGGGTTTTTCGGGAGCGAGTTTTTCGAGCCAGCGCTCAAAATCCGCATGCAGACCCGATTCGTCATCGTTAATGAAAACACTTGCCGTGATGTGCATGGCGTTGACGAGGCACAGGCCCTCGCGAATACCGCTTTCAACCAGGCATGCTTCGATTTGAGGCGTGATTTTTATCAGTTGTCGTCGTTTCGATGCTTCGAACCAAAGTTCTTTGCGATAAGATTTCATGGAGAAAACGGCTGATTGATAATCCCTCACAAGCTAGCCACCACGAAACACACAAAATGCACTAAAGCAGGAGCGGATGAGAAGAGGGTTTCAGTTTTGGACAAAAATCACTCACAAGTGAGCAGACAAACCACTTGTCTTCCCTATGAAGACATTCTTTTTCGTATATTTTGTGTATTTCGCGGTGGATTGCCTTCGCATTATTACGACCCACCTATTCAGGCAGAAGTTCGGCGTAGTGGCTTTGGATATACGTCGGCGCTTCGCGATCGAATTCTTTCAAAAATTCCCGACGGACGGATGTCCATAGTTCGAAAATCTTTTCGCGTGCGGTCTTGCGCGCCACTTCCGATTGGTTTGGTCCGTAGTTTAATTTTACGATTTCCTGAAGAATCTGCTTCAAGGGTTCGAACGGATACAAACCACGTTCTTCATCGTCCTCGCCGATGTTTGTGAAGACGCCTCGCACCTCGTCGATGGCGATGCTCAGTTTCAGAAGTGCACGTTGTAGATCTTCCTGGGTGGGCGACGGAAGGTGGGTGTATTGCCCGGCGGTCTGTACACCATCGACCAGCTTGGACCAAAGGAGACGGAGCTGCTGCATGTAGCTTGCGCGTTTTTGCAAACAAAAGCCCAGCCAGGCAGCGGGACCGGCGATTACAAGGGGGAGCATATCTTTATACGTGCTATAGATGAGGTGTTCGCCGGTGTGATCGTAGATACGGAAAAAAATTCCGAGCACCACGCAGAGTGCGTAGAACGAAGTGACCGTAATAAAGCAGATGCGAAGGTTATGCTTAGTCATGGAAGCGAAGCTGCAGATGAACGCGGGGTTTTAGCGATGTCGTGGCGCCTGTTTGGACTAGCTTCTGCGATTAAGAAGGAGGAGTGCCGAGACGGGTATAATCCAGGATGGAGTGACTGATGAATCCTTCCGAAACAGCGGTCTTGTCGGTGGGTAGATTGGCCGGAGAAATGTCGTGTGCGAGTTTATAGATAAAGCGATGCGTACCGTCATCTGCTGCCGGGCTGAACAAACCGGAAACCACGGCGTGCGCCGGGACAGTGTGGCGAAGCAGGGATCCTGGATGGCAGGGAAATGGAAAATTGATATTGTGAACGATAAATTTGCGAGGTTCGGTTTCTCCGATCAGATCCGGTGCCAGCTTTGCGGCGTGTTCGGCCGAATGGCGGAGACTGGCTTGAAGATCACCTTCTGGGCGCCCACCCGAATATTTCAGTGCGTCGTAAGATTCGAAGGTGAGGTCCTGAGAAAATGCGATGGCTGGCAATCCGTGAAGAGCCCCTTCCCACGCACCGCCGATCGTGCCGCTGGCCAAAATAAAGCCGAGTGTGGCATTGAGTCCCACGTTGATTCCGCTGACGACTCCATCGAGATGTTCGAGCCGTGTTCCGGCGCCTGGCAGCAAATGGGCCAGAGCGATATTGACGCAATCGCTCGGCGTCCCGTCGACCGTCCACGTGGGATGATTAAAACCGCGATCGGCCTTTTCCGACGCGACGGCGCGGTTGCGTGATTTTGCCGCACCGATCCAACTTTGCTCATGCTTCGGGGCGACGATGAAGAGTTGATGTCCCGCCCGGCTCAGGGCGTGAATCAACTCGTGGAGAAAAATGCTATCGATGCCGTCATCGTTGGTTACGAGGAGTTTCATCAAGGATGACGAACACCATCGAGAAGGCCGGCAATTTGCTCAATGCGATTTTGTTTTTCGACTCGGGCGAGCGCTGCGGAGCCGGGCAGTGCGCTTTTCCGTGCGCAGCTCGATTTTACCCAATTCCGCTTCATCGGTGAGATCGACGCGCAGCGGGGTCATGGAAACGAAGTTATGTTCGATCGCCCAGCGATCAGTGCCTCGTTCGATGCCTTCGATCGGAATCACGGTGAACCAAAAGTTTTTTCTTCCCATAGGGTCGCGGCTGGGCACGACCCTTCCGTCGTAGTGCCGAAACGACTGGCGGGTCCAACGCAGCCCGCGAGGGTGTTCCGGAATATTAACGTTCACCAGGGAGACCTGCTTTTCGGCAAGCACGGCCTCGAAGGCTTTCTCGGCCCAGGGTGAAATTAAATCAAAGCTCGGCTCCTCATCAGTTACAGGCGTGCTGAAGGCGATTCCTCGCAGGCCGAGGAGAACCGCTTGTTTAGCCGCGGCAACGGTGCCTGAATGCCAGATGGAATTTCCCAGATTGGTACCGAGGTTGATGCCAGTGACCACCAGATCGATGTCTTTCCAATTGTACACGCCGAGCGCTACGCAGTCCGAAGGAGTTCCATTGACGCGGTAGGCTTCAAAATTCGGAAGCGGAGTGCGTCGATAGGTGAGGGGACGACTCGAGGTGATCGCCTGGCCCATCGAAGATTGTTCCACATCGGGAGCAACGATCCGAACATCGCCGAAACTCGAGGCAACTTTTGCGAGAGCAATCAGGCCTGGACTGTAAATCCCATCATCGTTTGCAACCAGGATACGCATGGCCGGTCTCTAATGAGACAACGGCGCGTCCAAAACGAGTCGTTTAAAATAGCGCATGGAGATCGTCTTACTACACAACACGAAGGCCGGCGATCAGGAGCATTCGCGCGAACATCTCATGGGGCTTTTGCACGACGCTGGACATCAGGTCCACTATTATTCGCTTAAAGACGGACTGAAAAAACCGGAGGTATTGAAAACAGGTGAAATGGTGGTCGTGGCTGGAGGTGATGGAAGCATGCGTCAAGTGGCGCTTAAGCTAGTCGAGACAGATCAACGGATGGCTCCGCTTCCCATTGGCACGGCGAACAATATTGCCAGGAGCCTCGGTGTGAACGGCTCTGCGGAAGAAATTATCGCCGGCTGGGCTAACCCGAAAATTCGGCAGCTCGACATGGGTCGAGCGAAAGGACCCTGGGGCGAGCGCTGGTTTCTCGAAGGAATTGGAATCGGGTTGATCGGCCGCGCGATTTCGATCCTCGAAGAAATCGACGACGTGAGCGCGCGAGAGTTCGACAAACGCGAAGACAAACTTCAACGGGACTTGGCGGTGCTCGTCGCGCTCGCGCATGACATGCCT
>WNFI01487594.1_pt3 | contig 18129 bp, 15 predicted proteins | sample 5400471 | NCBI WGS metagenome assembly WNFI01 (sample SAMN13153348, study PRJNA577476) | soil metagenome | isolation source: 100 cm saprolite on Douglas fir-dominated hillslope | place: USA:California | collected 2013-09-17 | reverse complement strand
CAGCAAAGTCCGGCAATTGTCGAAGGGGATGGTAGCCCAACTGCATCTCGCGCTGGTGATGGCCATTGACGCGAGGTTGCTGGTGCTGGACGAGCCAACTCTTGGACTCGACATCATTTATCGCAAGCAGTTCTACGATTCTCTGCTGAACGACTACTTTGATCGTCAGCGCACCATCGTGGTGGCGACACATCAGGTGGAAGAGATCCAGCACGTCCTCACCGACGTGATGTTCATCAACCGTGGCCGGATCGTATTCGAGTCCAGCATGGAACAACTGGAGTCGCGCTATGCGGAAGTGATGGTGCATCCCGAGCATGTCGCCGCCGCGCGAGCACTCAGGCCGATTCACGAGCGCCAGTTGTTCGGCCGCAGCATCCTGCTGTTCGATCACGTTGATCGCCAGCAACTCGCTGGATTTGGCGACGTGCGCATGCCCAGCATCGCCGACTTGTTCGTTGCCGTAATCGGCAATCAGGCTGGCCAGCGACAAGGAGCGGCTAAATGACGACGAATACTCAATCCAACGCAATGCCCGAGTCTTCCTTGAACCCACAGATCGCGCCCGCGGTCATCTCGCCGGCCCGGCGCATGTACTGGTCGATGCGACGCGAATTGTGGGAGAACCGCTCGATTTATATTGCGCCCCTGGCAGCAGCTGCCGTCGCTCTGGTCGCCTTCCTGTTCGGCATTATTGCTCTGCCGGGACACCGCATGAGTACCGTGATGGCGCTCGACCCGGCCAAGCAGCGGGCCCAGATCGTATTGCCATACGACGTTGCGGCAGGTCTGATCATGGCCACCGCCTTTTTTGTCGGGTTGTACTACTGTCTTGAAGCTCTGCACAGCGAGCGCCGCGATCGCAGCATCCTGTTCTGGAAGTCACTGCCGGTTTCCGATCTCACCACAGTGCTCTCCAAGGCAAGCATTCCGCTCGTTCTCATGCTGTTCTCCTTCGCGCTCACCTTCGTCACGCAGTTCATCATGCTGCTGCTGAGCAGTGCTGTTGTCCTGGCGGACGGTTTGAGCGTGGCAACACTATGGACACATGTGTCGTTGTTCCAGAGATCGCCGATGCTGCTCTATCACCTTCTGACCGTGCACGGGTTCTGGTATGCGCCCATCTACGGTTATCTGCTACTCGTTTCGGCCTGGGCGCGGCGCGCGCCATTTCTATGGGCCGTCTTGCCACCGCTCGCGATCTCCGCCGTCGAGAAGATTGCTTTCAACACTACGCATTTCGTCTCCTGGGTGGCGTACCGCTTTTCCGGCCCGGAAGCGAGCACTCCGGCGGCGGGCAGCACACTGATGGATGTGATGGCAGCGGTCAGTCCGGCGCAATTTTTCAGCACGCCGGGTCTATGGACCGGGCTGGCAATCGCCGCGGCATTCATCTTCGCCGCGGTCCGGCTGCGCCGCTATCGTGGGCCGATCTGAGTCGCATGAGGCGCGTCGCCGTCCGGAGAGATGCAATGACACAGATTGGAATGGAAGACGGTTCAAACGAAAAAACGCAACGCATTTACGCGAGAGCTGCGGGATTTCTGTTTCTATGGCTGATCATCACCGGTCTGGCCGGCGCCCTCACTGTCTCCCATATCGTCGGGTCCGGAACGTTCGCAGAAACAGCGAAGAGAGTCGTATCGTCGGAACACTTATATCGGCTCGCGCTCTCCAGTGAGCTGATTGAGACTTTGAGCGCGATGCTGCTTGCCTTCACTCTCTATGTAACGCTCAAGCCCGTCGATAGACTTCTGGCTCAGATGGCAATGTATTGGAGGTTGGGAGAATCATTCATCGGCTGCGTGGGAATGATCTTCGGCTTTCTGAGGCTGCATCTTTACACCTCCTCACAATCGCTGGGGGTATTGGGAACTGACCAATCAGAGGCCCTGGTGGACCTGACACGCACCGCCGGTTTCGCCGTGTACAACATCAGCGCGATATTTTTCAGCATTGGCTCGATCCTCTTCTTTTACTTGTTTTTCAAATCGAGATACATCCCCAGAGTCCTGTCAGCATTCGGCGTGTTTGCCTCGGTCATCGTGACGATCATCTGTTTTGGCAGTCTGATGTTTCCCGAACACACAGGGGCACTGCAATACGGCTGGGCCCCGATGGCCATCGCCGAAGTTGCAACCGGCTTCTGGCTGATGTTGTTTGCGGTAAAGACCCGGGCCCCTGGTGATAGCAATAGTGGTCAACGATCCGCTCAACCGGCGGTTGTCCACGGTTAGCAGCGGATATGAGAAAGCAAAATGACGATCTACACCATCAGCGAGTTCCAGCCTGGCCCGGCGGGCGTCGCGGGCGTCTTGCAATCGTTGCCTGACAGCACAGCGGCGCACAAACGGTATTCACTGGATATCTTCGCGGACATCGCCTTGAAAGCGGCCGCGCGGTTTTGGTTTCTGGTGGCCGTCATCGGCCAATGGATATTCATTGTATATATCGTGTCCTTTTATGGTGGCGCCGCTTGGCAAGGCGATTTGGCGAGGTGGGGTCAGGGCCTGCGCCATGCATACGTACCTGGCGATCACATGGGCAATTTCGTTCTCGCCATGCATCTTTTACTGGCCGTCATTGTTACCGTCGGCGGACCGCTCCAACTCATTCCGCAACTCCGGGCCATCGCGCCGTCCTTTCATCGCTGGAATGGGCGCATATACCTGCTGACCACTTTCACCATCAGCATTACCGCTCTCTATTTGATGTGGATTCGCGGCGGGACCGCGGGCGGCGTTGTTCTGCACGCAGGCGCCAGCCTTAACGCCCTACTGATCGTGTTCTGCGGCGTCATGGCTTTGCGCTATGCGCTGGCCCGCAAATTTGACGTTCATCGCCGCTGGGCGCTTCGTCTGTTTCTGGTGGTGAGTGGATTTTGGTTCTTCCGGATTGGATTGATGCTCTGGCTCATCCTCAATCAAGGCCCAGTTGGCTTCAATCCGGCAACGTTGCAGGGCCCGTTCCTGGATTTCTTGTCGTTCGCCGAAGTTCTGCCTCTGGCGGTCCTGGAAATCTATCTGCGTGTGCGGGATGGAGCTGGCGCACCAGGCAAGTTCGCCATGGCTGCCAGTCTCTTAGTTCTGACCGTCGCGATGGGCATCGGAATTTTCGGAGCCACCATGGGAATGTGGCTCCCTCGGATCATATTTGCGCTGGGACGATAGGCGTGCTGTCCGGCCAGCGGACACGAGCACGAAACACCTCGTAACGTTGAATCCCAGCGCCAATGCCTGTCAGGCATCATAAGCAAAAGGCTGGCGGAATTTCCGCCAGGTCCCAGCGCGGCGCAAGATGGCTCGCCCGGCGAAACCTACAATATCCGTACGCCCTCATTCGTCTACAGCAGTAGAGGAAGCGACGCGGTGAGCCTGGAGCAGATGGCACTCGAACAGGACCAGCGGATCTCCGAAGTGGTGAAGCGGGAGCAGTCCCGGCTGCGCAACTTTATTCGCCGGCGTGTGCCCGATCCGCGCGACGCCGAGGACATTGTGCAGGAGGTGTTCTACGAGCTGGTCGAAGCCAATCGCCTGCTGATGCCGATCGAGCACGTGACCGGCTGGCTTTTTCGTGTCGCGCGCAATCGCATCACTGATCTCTTCCGCAAGAAGAAGCCGGAGTCCTTCAGCGACGAATTGGTCGAGGACGAAGACGGCGAGCTGCTGCAGTTGGAAGATCTGCTGCCGTCGCCGGACGCCGGACCGGAGGCGCTCTACGCCCGCAACGTGCTTCTTGATGAGCTGGAGCTTGCGCTGGACGAGTTGCCCGACGAGCAACGCGAGGTGTTCGTTGCGCACGAGTTGGAAGGGCGCAGCTTCAAAGAGATGGCCGCCGAGACCGGCGTGAGCGTCAACACGCTGCTCTCGCGCAAACGCTATGCGGTGCTGCATCTGCGCGAGCGGTTGAAAAGCATTTATGACGAATTTACGAAAACATGAGGGACTGAACATGAGACCGAGATGGAAGAGAGCAATTTGGATAGCACCACTGGCGATTCTGGGGATAGCGCTCTTTGTCTTCATTGGCGGAGAGGTAGTGATGCGCCTGTGGAATTGGCTGCTGCCGCCGCTTTTCGGCTGGCGCGTGATTGGCTTCTGGCAAGGGCTGGGAATTCTGGCGCTGTGCCGGATCCTCTTCGGCGGATTTGGACACCACGGTCCGGGTCGCTCCGGCGCCCGCCGTCGGATTAAAGAGCGCATGGAAGAGCGCTGCAGACACATGAACCCGGAGGAGCGCGAGCAATTCCGTCAACGCATGCGCGAAGGTTGGGGATTCGCGCCATCCGCCGGCGAGCGTAAGGAGCAGTGAAGACTCCACCCGCTGCCCCGCGGGCCCAATGATGGTGTATGCCGTTCATTTCCCGAGGATGCCATTCCGACAGCCCGTTAAGCGTGCGCGCGCTTTCATCAGCGCGCACGTAGGGCGGAGGAATCTGCTCTGCGCAACTGAGTCTCTGCCACACTGCCCATACAACCCACTGTTTGGCACGCATGACATTCAAGTTCCTAAAGAGCAGCGGCGCCGCATATGTATAGTCGCAAAGGCATTTGCCACAAAGCCAGAGCTTTTCCAAATCCAACCGTGAAAGCGCTTTAATAAACAACGGGTCGAGATATTTCCCCTTGACAAACCCCGCAATGCGACTGAGAGTTGTAGTACCCCCAAAGTCTCAGCTTTTCCAGTGATTGTGCAAGTCAGTTTCAGGTTCCCGTCACACCCAGAGCATGTATGAAGGAGCTGTCTCCCATGGAAATTTCTGTGTTGCGGTCCCGCCGGCGAGTTGCTGCTCTCGCCTTGTCAGTCTTGATGTTGGTCTGCCTGCAAACTGCCGTGTTTGGCGCTGGGCCAGCACCTCAGCAAGCTCCCCAGGGGCCGCACATTTACGTGCAGGACACTCAGAAAGTTCAGGTGAGCCACTCAGGCGACGCTGACGCCGTCCAGTCGCTGGTTGCGGGGCAGGCACGGCCGTTGTCTTCGGCGTCCGCCGATTTGGATGAAGACGGTGTGGCCGACTTGCTGGTCGGGTACGGCACTCCCACCGGCGGGGCCGTGGTGCTGCATCGCGGCAATCTGGACGCTTTTGCTCCCCAAAGCCACGCCTCATTCCTGGCCATTGCCCGCGGCGATTTTCCGTCTCCATTTCTTCTCGACGCCCAGGCGTTCAGTGTGCCCGTAAGACCGGATTTTCTCGCGACCGGAAACTTTACCGGCAGCGGACACCTGGATCTGGCGCTGGCATCGCGCGGCGGAAACACGCTCTACATATTTACCGGCGATGGCCGGGGTAAATTCGCGAGCCGGCAGATTATTGGTTTGCCTGGCGCGATCACTGCTCTAGCTGCGGGCCAGTTCGGACGTGTGGGGACCACTCTGCTTGTAGGTGTGTCCGGGCCGCAGAATTCTTCTCTAGTGGTATATCGCGGTACGGCGCAGGGAGCGGCACGTCTGGCGAGCTATCCTTTGACGGCGCCGGTGACTGCCGTGGCTTTCGGGGATCTGGATGGCGATCGCCAGCCTGACGCCGCAGTTCTTTCCGGCGGTCAGGTGCAGATTCTGCACTCTTCTTCGCTTCGATTGGAAACGGTGTCACTGCCGGTTTCGGCGGTCTCCATGGCGCTGGGTTCGTTTGTCCATGATCGCGGCTTGCGCCTGCAAATGGCGCTGCTGACACCCGATGGCGGCATCCACATTGCCGCCCGCAGCGGCTTTGATCCTCGTGGCTTCACCGTGGATGAGGCCAAGGCTATGCGGTTGGCGTCACTGCGCGGGCAGGCCAATCCCGTGGTGCCGCGCCAATCAGCGGCGATGAATGAGGGTTGGACCATCGTGGAGAGCTTTGCCGGCGTGGCGCGGTTCAGCGATCCGGCAGCGCTTCCTATCCTTTTGCGCACCAGAATCTCGAGCCACGCCACCGATGATGTGATGGTGTTCAACGGCGCTGCCGGCCAGATGTCTGTGATCTCCCATGCCAATGTGCAGGCGGGCGCGGGAACATTTGTTCCCGGAGCAGTCTCAGTCAAGAGCTATGCCGGATCACCGGTTACGGCATTGTCGACGCGCGTCAACATAGACGGACGTCCAGGAGTGATTGTGCTGCATGACAGCCAGGTCGCGCCTTCGGTGATGATGCCTCTGCCCGATCCTACCTTCACCGTCAATACCACAGCCGACACGATCACAGCCAACGGGTGCGCGCCGGGAAATCCGAACACATGCAGTTTGCGCGAGGCGGTCCTTGAAGCTAACGCCAGTGCCGGAGCCGACACGATTATGGTCCCAGCCGGGACTTACCAGCTCACCATTGCTCCTGCCGCAGGCGCTGATCCGCACGATGCCACGACCGGCGATCTCGATATTACCGATGGTGTGAGCATTGTTGGCGCAAATGCTGCCACGACCATTATTGAAGCCGGCGCCACCGCTGGCACCGGCATTGACAAGATCTTTTCGGTCAACCCTCAGGGATTGGGCGCGGGGTTTGATACCAGCATTTCCAATGTGACGCTACGGTTTGGAACCAATCCCTTCGCAGCCGGCACGGGAGATCAATTCGGTGGCGCGCTCGACTGGAGCGCAGGGTTTGATGGCGCCGGAAACCTGACCATCACGAGTTGCGTCATCACGGACAACGCCACGACCGATGGCGACGGTGGCGGGCTTTCTCTTTCCAATCCCGGTGGCAGCGGAACCGTCACTATCACCAACAGCACTATTCAGAACAACAAAGCCAATACCGCGACTACAGGTAATGGTGGTGTGGGTGGAGGCATTCTAGTAGGCAGCTTCACTTCTCTGACCATGACCAATTCGCAGCTGCTGAATAATCAGGCGCCCCAAGCGACCGGCGCACAAGGAAAGGGCGGGGCCATCAATCTTGCTGCGTTCAGTCACAGCAACATACATAGCAGCACGATTTCCGGCAACACTGCGGCAGGTGATGGTGGAGCAATCTGGACCAACCAGGGCTTAACCATTGACCAGGGCACGGTGATCAGCGGAAACACCGCGGGCGGCAACGGCGGCGGCATCTGGAGCGACAATCAGGACGTCGATCTAACTACTCTTTCCAAGGTAACAGTGACGGGAAATGCTGCCACTGGCACCGGCGGCGGAATTCACGTGGATGCCAGCTCACCTCAGACTGTTCACATCAACTTCAGCCGGATTGTGGGCAACACGGCAGCCGCTGGAACTGGGTTCGACAATATCAACGGAACGGTGGACGCCACCAACAACTGGTGGGGCTGTAATCAGGGGCCGAGCACGGCGCCCTGCGATACGGTCAATGATCCTAATACTTTGGTGACTTTCGATCCCTGGATCGTGCTCAGCCACACCGCGAATCCAGCTTCGATTGCTGTTGGCAGTACCTCTACCTTGACCGCAAGCTTCCTGCAGGACAACCATGGCACAGCCGTTGCCGTTGGAAATCTGTTGGTGCTCATCGGCTTGCCAATCCAGTTCAACAACCCGGTGCTGGGAACGCTGTCAAACCAGCAAACATCCATTCAGGCATCGGGTAAAGCAACTGCCACCTACACCGCAACTGCAGTCGGCGCCGGACATGCGGACGCAGTTGTGGATAGCGCCACGGTCACGGCCAACATTACCAACCTGGGACCGCCTTCGATTGCGAAGGCGTTTGGTGCAGCCAGTATCCTTGCCGGCAACAGCACCAGCCTGACGTTTACGATCACCAATTCCAATTCGGCAGCAGCGCTCACGGGAGTCGCGGTCACTGACACGTTGCCCAGCGGGTTGGTCGTCGCCACGCCGAACGGACTCACAGGCTCTTGCGGCGGGGGTACCATCACCGCAACCGCGGGTTCGGGCAGCGTTAGCCTGACAGGCGGGACCGTGGCAGCGAGTGGGATCTGTACCTTCGTGGTCAACGTTACCGGGACCACCGGCGGAAACAAGGTCAACACCACGGGTGCGGTGACTTCCACCAACGGTGGAACAGGGAATACGGCGACAGCCTCAGTGATTGTTGTGGGCATGCCCGATCTCACCATAAGCAAGAGCCATACAGGGAATTTCATGCCCGGGCAGACCGGCGCAAACTACACCATAACGGTGAGCAACATTGGCAACGGAGCCACTGTTGGTCCAGTCACCGTAACCGATACTTTGCCCACAGGCTTGACGGCGACTGCGATGAGCGGCACTGGCTGGGCTTGCGTCCTGAACACTCTGACGTGTACACGGGCCGATGTTCTGAACGCCGGCGCCAGCTATCCGCCTATTACGCTGACGGTCAATGTGGCTTTGGCCATTGCGGCGACTGTGACCAACACGGCCACGGTTTCAGGCGGTGGTGAGACCAATACTGCGAACGATACGGCCACCGATCCCACACACGTCGGCGCACCTCTCCAGATCGCGGCCCAGGTGAGCAATTTAACGGTTACGCGTGGAGGCACCACCTCCACAGTATTCAACGTTGACGCTGGCCCCGGACTGGGCGCCATCACCTTCGCCTGCAGTGGCCTTCCTGCCGGCGCCACATGCAGTTTCAATCCGTCATCGGTGACTCAGCTCAGTTCGCAGGTGACCATGACCATCACGGTCCCGGCACCTGCATCCACGAATGTTTCGCCGAAATTACCTGGCCCACTTGCTCCTTACGCTGCGCTGCTCGCCCTCATGGGAGGGACGGGAACGTTCCCGATCACGGTGACGGCGACCAGCGCGAGCACCTCAACCTCAGCCAGCACAACCGTGAACCTGACCGTGCTTTAGTTCGACTTCTGGAGGCCAATCCCAGCGGGATGGCCTCCAGTGGCCGCTCCAACTTGCCGGGGGCAACAACAACCCTGACTTTGGTCTCTAAGACAATGGAACAGAACGGTCCATAGAAGTCGGGGAGGAGTATTGAGATGAATTGGAAAAACGCGCTGATCTACGGTTCGTTTGCCGCAGGAGCATTCCTGTTTGTGACCGGACGCCGCCCGGCGGGTCTGGTCGTGGCCGGCATTGGCGCGGCTACGCTGGCTTCACAGTATCCGGAAAAGTTCGAGGAACTGTGGCGGCGTATGCCGGAATACGTTGACAAGAGCGGAAAGCTGATCGATACCGCGGCAACGTTGTTGGAGCGTTTGGGACAGAATCGCGGTGAAACCTATCGCAACGTTCCGGTGGCGAGCGGAAACCGCTACTAAGCTGCCCAGAGCGGGAAGCCTGCCTTGACAAAGCCATTCGCAGAAACACGAAAGCCCCCGCTTGGTCGTTTAACCAAACCGGGGCTTTCGTAAATCAATTCTGAGCCCTCGTCCTCCCCTGCTCCGTTTCCCCCAGTTTTGTGTCAGCGCGGGAGAGGCTCTGAACTCCTCATGATTGGCTTAAGGTGAGCTGAGTATCAGCCTGATTGCGCATGGCCGGAATTCATCGAAGTACTTAGCTCGACAAATTAATAAACCTTAGCGGCGCTATTTGTGGTCCGTGACATCCCGGGTGTTGTCCGTCTCATCCTATGTCCGAGACTTAGCGTCCGTTATGGGTCGGTATGCGTCGGTTTCTGCCCCTCCTTTTAATTCTGGCAAATTGCGCGCTGGCACAAGCAGGCAAGCCTGATTCGCACTTTGTCGAATCTGGTTCCAGCGCCATCTTCCAGCGTTCGTCCTTCGCGCACGGTTATCGTCACGGATACGAAGAGGGTTACCACCACGGCAACCTCGACGTCAACATGAGCCGCGCGATGCGGGTTAAAAAATCGCAGTTTCCCAAACTACGGATGGGCTATGCCAGGGAATGCGGGTCCAGAAAATCGTTTGAGTCGGGCTTTTGGAGCGGATTGACTGCGGGATATAGCGATGGCTATGCGGGCCACACCTTCCGCGCGGTCGAAAGTCTGCGGTCGCTTGCAGTATCGCTGAAAGAAGAGCGCAACGCCGCTGATTCCGAAAACATTCATTTCGATAGTGGCTTTCTAGTGGGCTATGGCGAGGGGCTGCGCCGAAGTCAGGTTGAGCGTCCGGTGGCGATGAGCAGCATGGAATTCGGAGACTGCACGCTTTACAATCCGGCAAAGCAGGAGGACTTGCAGACGCAGCAGATCTTCTGCCAGGGCTTCCAACTCGGATACGTTCTGGGGCAAGGCGACAGCCTCGTAGTGCACCCCGGGAACTCTGCCCTGGAAGCGCGCAAGTAATCTCTCCCCAAAAAAACCTTAGATTCCCTCCCAAAAGGGTGGTACATGTACCCTCCTGGGAAATGGGCAAGGACCGGGGTTCATGGTACCTTCAGGCATACCGGGATAGAATCTAGCCCTGTCGCCCCGCGCATTTGGAAGGAGATGCAATGAAAGCAGCCATGTCCAAGAAACCCATCGTTCGGATAGCCGTCGTGGAAAGCGATCCTCTGCGGTTCATCGGTCTGAAGTCTCTCTTTGATTCCGAGCCGGACCTGGAATTGATTGCTTCTACCCTGGCGGAACTCGGTCCCCGGAATGATCTTGATCTGGTCCTTCTGGGCAGCCGGGCAGGACACAACCTTTTCGATGTGATGGCCGGATTGAAGGCGGCACGTCCGGACCTGCGAATTATTGTGACCGGCAACGGCGCTGACGATGAGACCATTCTGAAAGCACTGGCCGCCGGCGCCAAAGGCTACGTGGACGAAGCAGCTTCACCCGCGGAGTTTATCCAGGCGATCCGGATCGTGAATCAGGGATCGGTGTGGGCGCCGCGGCGCGTGCTATCGATATTCATCGAGCGCGTTACCTCGTCCCCCGGACGCATCTTCCCCGCGGGAAGAGTGACGTTCACCGACCGTGAAAAAGAAGTGCTGGAACTGCTGGTTGTAGGACGGTCGAACAAAGAAATCGGCGCTGTGTTGGGAATTGAAGAGCGCACGGTAAAAGCGCACGTCGCCAAACTGATGCGTAAAGTGGGCGTACAGAACCGGATTGCGCTGTCAGTCCATGCCATCACGCACTCGCTGGTGACGTCGTCAAAGTAACCCTGGAAGTACATGTCCCGCTCTGGTGCGGCGGTACGAACTGCGGTTACTTGCGGGCTTTTGGGCCGAAGTAGATACTCCTACTCACCTACCACAGAACCTGGGAGACAGGGCTGGAAGCGGTAACGAGGGTCGCCGCATCCAGCCCTCATAATTTTGGCGGCCTTTCCCCCGAACTCTTTATCTGCCGGAACTTTCACCACAGAGTACGCAGAGGCCGCAGAGCAAAAGGCAATTTCATGCGTTCTCTGCGTTCTCTGCGCACTCTGCGGTGAATTCTTCCTTGCATAACGCGATTCATCTGTTCCTATACACTTAGACCAAGTTCCTACTCCAGAGGACGGTGTATGAGACGATTTCTTGCGGCAGTAATTCTTAGTGTCATTGGGCTGAGCACGGCCTCAGCGGAATCAGAAGCAGACCGGGTGGCATCAGCAGCCTCGGTCATGAACGAAATCATGTCCACTCCGGACAAGGGCATTCCCGAAGAAATACTTGCGTCGGCGAAGTGCGTAGCGGTAGTGCCTTCCATGCTCAAAGGCGGGCTGGGATTTGGCGGAGCCTACGGCCGGGGTGTCGCCACATGTCGCACAGAAAAAGGCTGGAGCGCTCCTGCGCCTTTCAGCATTAAAGGCGGCAGCTTCGGATTACAGATTGGTCTTCAGGGCGTGGACCTGATCATGGTCATCATGAATGATCGCGGCATGCAGAACCTGCTCGCGAGCAAGTTCAAAGTAGGAGCGGACGCATCGGCCGCAGCCGGTCCCGTAGGCCGCCACGCCGAAGGCAGCACTGACTGGAAAATGCGCGCCGAGATTCTGACTTATTCGCGCGCACGCGGGCTCTTTGCCGGGGTGTCGGTCAACGGCGCGGTCATCAGCCAGGATAAAGATGCCACCCGGGAGTTGTATGGAAGAATGGTCCCCTTCAAGACCATCCTGACGGGTGCAGTCGAGACGCCACAACCCGGAGAGGCGTTTGTGGCAGCCGTGAGTAAAGCAACGCCTAAGAAGCCGTAAGCGCTCGCGGGATCGTGCTGTGCACATTTTCACCGCAAAGGCCGCGAAGATTGGCGAAATAAAAAAGAGACGTGGATAACCACGTCTCTTTTTTCTTAGCTACCTAAGGCTCCGAATTTCAGAAAGACAGTTTCACCCCAAGCTGAATCCGGCGGGGCAGGTCCGCGTGCGCGAAGGAGAGCGGATTCGTTACCTGGTCCTGGCTCGTTGGCACAACGCCTTTCAAACCGGTAAACGGTCCGGTCAACAGGTTGAGGGGGCCTTTGGCGGTTTGGACAACTCCAGCGTTTGAAATGCCCCCAATGTCGAACTGGTCTGCCACTTTGTTGAAGTTGATGCGATTGAAGACGTTGGCGCCTTCAAGCACCAGATCGAGCTTGAGTCCGCTCTCGCGGTCGATGAAGATGGCTTTGGTGAGCCGGAAATCCGTAGTCGCGAACACGGGGCCGCGGTTCTGGTCGCGGGAAGCCCCGAACGGCGTGGCGAAGTTGCTATCCAGCCCCTGTTGGGGCTGCAGAGTAAGGGGATTGATGATGTTTAGCAAGCTTGGTGTCCGGACCGTGAAGGGAAGCCCACTGTGGACCGTAACCACTGGCGCGAGTGCAATGTCCGCCAGTGCGCGTTTCAGGAAATTGCCATCACTCGTTTTGAAGGGCGTTGTGTAGACCGCATTGGCAACCAGCGTATGCGGCACATCAAAGACTGACACCGCGCGATACAAACCGAGGCGGCTGGGCCGGAACCAGTTTTGGAAGCTGGCAAAGTCTATGACGTTGTCGATGGTCTTGCTCCAGGTGTAGTTCACCTGGAACTGCAGGCCGTGGCTGTAGCGTTTTGTCAAAGAGGCCGTCATTCCGTGGTAAATGGAGCTGCCGATGGAAGAATAGGTAGTGTGCTGCGCCTGTCCTGTCAACGGCACATAGAGCGGGCCGCCTGTCGTATCCTTGCAGGCCGGGGTAGGACAGAAAGGCGAGCCAACAGGGATTTCGCCGTAAGCAGTCTCCAGCGGCATTTGCAGGTGCACGCCGTGGTACATGTTGTATCCGACCTCCAGCGACAGGTTCCTCATGAGTTCCCGGTCAATGCTGAGGCTGCTCTGAAGGCTGTAGGGGTTCTTGTAGTTGGGAGCCACGCTGTAGCCCACTGAAGCACCCGGCGTAGTGGTGTTGATACCAACAGCGGCAAAGTCAGCCGGCGTCAGATGGCCAAAGGGCAGGTGGCCATTGGCAATGCCGAGACCCCAAAGCTGGGCAACTCTCGGATCGGTAGGACTCAAGACCGTCAGCACCTCATTAATGTATTTTCCCGTTCCGTCCAGCAGCGATCCGTAAGAAGGAATCAGGACGTCAATCGGGGCCACAAAGATTCCCCCTCCGGCGCGGATGACTGTTTTATGGTCGCCAAACGGGTCCCAGGCAAATCCCAGCCGGGGAGAAGCATAGAAACTAGTGCTCAGAGGAGAAGGCTCGCCATCGACGTCAAACCGAACTCCCGCGTTCATGGTCAAACGCGAGTTCAGCTTCCAGGTGTCCTGAACGTAGCTGCCAAAATAATGTCCCCATCCCGTCCAGACCGGGTTGTTGAAGCCGGCAACCACATCAACGGGTAACCCAAAAGCAAACGACTGTGGTGCGCTTAGATTTGTAGTAGCTGGACCGGTGGCCGGAAATCCATGGGACAAATTGAACCCGACCAGTTGCGCTTGCACGGCCGGCGGCGCAAGCGATATGAGAGGAATGGCGCCGTCTTTGAAGTCAAACTCGGGGTTGAACCACAGATCGTTTTCAATGTGGTAGTTGGCCGGCCGATACGACGCGCCGAGCTTGAAGGTGTGCGCGCCTCTGATCCAGGTAACGTTGTCCTCGAATTGAAAGCGCTGCTGGTGGGCTTTATAAGGTAGCAGGGCAGGGTTCCCAAATGTCGAGGTGCCTCCCGGCCCCGGCGCGCCCAGGTTCCCGAGGCTGAAATTCACGCCATCGAACGGATTGGGTAGGGCCTGTGAACTATTGTGAGGAACGGCTTGCACCAGGACTTGATTGACCAGGTTGGAGCTGATGCTGCGGTTCCAGGTGGTAAGAATACTGAAGTCCCTCACAAACAGCGTGTAACCATCGGGAGATCCATTCAGAATGCCGTCGGCGGGCGAGGTGAAGTTGTTGTGCGCATAGCCAACGCGGAAGGTGAACGAATCTTTTTCGTTGGGTTGGAAATCAAGGCGCGCAATGAAGTTGTGTAACGTGTCACCATTATTGAAAACGCCGCTATCGCGGTTGAGGATCGTAGCCAGAGCGGGGTTGTTCGTTGGAGTGAGGCCCGGCGTGATTCCGTTGGCAAAGCCCACGAGAAAAGGATTGCCAGAGGCCTTTAACGCATTGACGTAGCACAACTGGTCGACACCTACAGAGCTTGCGCCGAACTGGGTCGCGCAGTTTCCAAGCCTAAGATTATTGTTCCCTAACCGCGGATTGCTCAGACCCAACACAGATGGCTGAAAGGGGATGCTGGCGTTGTCGAAATTCGGCGTATTCAGTTGCTGGAACTCATATGACCCGTAGTAGAAGAGTTTGTTTTGCACGAGCGGACCGCCGATCGCCGCGCCCGCAAAGACATCCTGGCTGGACGCCTTGGCGAACTTCGTGGGATCAGTGGCGGTCCTTGGGAGTCCATTAAAGAAATTAGTCGCCTCCATGGCCTGGTTGCGAAAGAAACCGTACAGGTCACCATGCACCTGATTGGTGCCGCTCTTGGTCACGATGTTGATGGCGCTGCCACTGGTGAATCCAAACTCCGCGTTGGAGCCGTTGCGGTTCACCTGGTACTCCCGAATCGCATCCAGCGGAAGATTTGTGATGCGGTACTGGCCGGTGCCGTACTCGTTTTCGCCACCGTCGATCGTGGAGAGGTTGTTGCGGCCGTTGCTGCCGCCGATGGAGAAACCCGTGGTCAGATATCCCGTAAATCCCGGGTTCTGGCTGCGAGGCGAATCAGAATTGCTCACGCCGGGCAGTGTGTACACGTTGTAAGTGAAATTCCGGCCGATATTCGGCAGATTGTCGATCTGGAGCTGATTGATTGTGTTGGCTTGCTGGGTCTGGTCCAATTCGATCAAAGGAAGGTTGTCGGCGCCGACCTCCACGGTTTCGCCAACGTTGCCCAGTTTTAAGTGAGCATCGTAAGACAAGCTCTGTCCGACCGATAGCTGGACTCCCTTCACCACGGTCTTGTTGAATCCCGGGTTTTCGAAAGTGACGTTGTATGCTCCGGGCGGCAAAGCCGGAATCTGATAGCTGCCCTCAGGGCCGGTCTTGGCAGTCTTGGTGAGACCTGTGGCGGAGTTGGTGGCGGTTACGGTGGCTCCGGAGAGAACGGCGCCTTGCGGGTCTGTCACCGTTCCTCTGAGTGTCGCGGTGGCGTAATCAGACTGTGCGCACGCCGGCAGCAATCCGGCAAATACGATAATCAGGGACAAAACAAACCGGGTCATTTTTGTTGTCATGGCTTTTCCTCACTGTTCATCAATGAAAAAGCGTAAGTAAATCTTGCGCTCCGGATTTCACAATCAATTTTCAAGGGGTGAAACTTCGGGCAGCACTATAACCCAAAAAACACGAAAAAGCTGAGGAAATTAGATCGGGAGACGACTTTTCTTGCTATTAAAATGCATAGATTCTTCGAGTAGCCTTCTCCCATCGCCTGTTGCGGCCTAGCGATACCTATGACTGGAAACCTGGCGCCGATAAATACGGAGCGTCGGAGTATGTGATTCGTCCCGGCGCCATCGTTACCGTGACCGGCTCGCAGCCGTTTGCCAATTATTGCGGACGAGATTAGCGATATTCGCTCTCCGCGATTTGAATAAATCGTGCGCTGATGTTACCGTCGCAAGTTCTCCCATGCGACACCGGTTTGAGTACTCCCTTGTCTGGCTCACAGCGGTTTTCATCGGCGCGCTGCCTCGTTCCGTAGCGCGAGCGCTGTGCATGGGGCTGGGATTGGGAGTCTACTGTGTTCACTCCCGGCTGCGGCGCGTAGGACTGCGGAACCTCGACATTGCTTTCCCGGGGAAGGACAGGAAAGAAAAGAAACGGATCCTTCGCGCGCTATTTCTCGGCATGGGCCGCCAGCTCGCCGAGTTTTGCCTGCTTCCGCGATATAACGCCGAAAACGTTGGCCGGGTCGCCGTGTATGACGGTTTCCAGAATCTTGCCGACGCAATGGCGCGCGGCAAGGGCGTACTGTTTCTGACCGCTCACTTTGGCGGCTGGGAGATTGGCTCGTTTGTTCACTCGCTGCAAGGCCATCCCATTAATATTGTGGTTCGTCCTTTGGACAATCCGCTGGTGGATGCGATGGTGGACCGCTATCGTTCGCGGCACGGCAACCGCACCATCTCGAAACAGGACTTCGCGCGAGCGCTGTTGACCGCGCTGCGCCGCGGCGAAGTGGTTGCTATTTTGATGGACACCAACATGACTCCGCCGCAAGGGGCATTTGTCGATTTTTTCGGCGTGCCGGCCTGTACCGCAACCGGTATGGCCCGCGTGGCCCTGCACACTGACGCCGCTGTTGTTCCCGCGTTTACGGTCTGGGACGAAGCCCTGGGCAAGTACAAGATCCGCTTCGATGCTGCGTTGCCGCTTATCCGAACTGGTAATGACGAAGCGGACGCCGTCGCCAACACCGCCACTTTCACGCAGGTGATTGAAGACTACGCCACGCGCTATCCCGAACAGTGGCTCTGGGTGCATCGGCGGTGGAAGACGCGGCCACCGGGCGGGGCGGCGGTTTACTAGGCAGCAGCCAGCAATCAGCAATCAGCATTCAGCCAAACCGATTTACCGCAAAGGTCGCGAAGGACGCAAAGGAAACTATTCCAGAAGCTCTTGCGGATGAGTTGCTGAACTTTGCTACCCTGCGGCACGTCAACCAGAGAGCCAGACTCGAACATAATGCTAAGGGCTGAATGCTGACTGCTGATTGCTGATTGCTGAGGGCTTTCCCCCGCGCATACAATATCTCCATGGCCATCGTAGTGATTGGCGGACACTCCCGCAGTGTAGGCAAAACCAGCGTTGTTGCCGGTCTGATCGCCGCTCTGCCCGAGTTCCACTGGACTGCCTTAAAGATCACGCAGTTTGGACACGGCGTCTGCTCCGCCGACGGAAAGCCCTGCGACTGCGACACCGGTGACGATCACTTCCGCGCCATCAGCGACGAGCGAGATATCAGCGGCGAGAGTGATAGCTCTCGTTTTCTGGTTGCCGGCGCCACGCGCTCCTTATGGGTGCGGACACGGCAAGGCAGGCTCGGCGAAGCCATGGACGACATCAGGAAGAAAATCGCCGGGGCAGAGAATGTGATCATGGAGTCGAACAGCGTGATGCGCTTCCTGAAGCCGGACGTTTATTTGAGTGTTCTCGACGCTGGTACGGAAGATTTCAAAGAATCTGCCCGGGAATTTCTTCCCCAAGCCGATGGAATCATCCTGCACCAGAATGGCAGTTCCCCGAAGTGGAATTCCGTTCCCCTGGATCTAACCGGGCCGCGGCCGGTTTTCCTGGTGGAGCCTCCGCATTACGTTACACCTGAGATTGTGGAGTTTGTAAGAGAGAGACTCTCCGCTGGCGTTCGCAGATAACAATCTCACCACTGATTTTCACCGATCGCACTGATCTGCGGAAAGATTGAATTGGCAGCGGTTCGGCTAACTGCTATTGGCCAATGGCTATTTCGGCCCCGTCATGGGCGGCATGGGCTGTTCGTGGGAGCCATCATCGTCGAGTTTCTTGATTTGCTGCGTGTCCGGTTCGCGCAGGAATGGAGAGGGCTTGGGCATGGGACCGTGGGCGCTTTTCTTGAGGTTTTTGAGGACGTCATCTTTATCCAGGCTGTAATCGCGGGCCAACCGCGTCAGCGCCAGGGTAACGATATCGGAGTGGTGGATCTCCTCGGTGCCTTTGTATTTCTTCATGTCCAGCCAGATCTTGTGCACCAGGTGGACGTCCTCGGATTTCATGGTCGGCGTGTGCGGGCCGATGCGGTAGGTTTCCAGGCCGCCGTCGGGTCGCATGACCTGGAAGACGAATTGGCGTTTAGGCTCAGGCATGGCTTCCCACGCCTGGCCCATGCGGAAGGCCTGCTCTTCGCC
>WNFI01407102.1_pt1 | contig 18131 bp, 15 predicted proteins | sample 5400471 | NCBI WGS metagenome assembly WNFI01 (sample SAMN13153348, study PRJNA577476) | soil metagenome | isolation source: 100 cm saprolite on Douglas fir-dominated hillslope | place: USA:California | collected 2013-09-17 | reverse complement strand
ACCTGGTTGCCGACCAGGGGGCCCTTGCCGCAGACATCGCACTTGAAAGCCATGTGAACGACTCCGAAAAAGGGAGGGGTTCATTGCCCGAAACTGTGGCGGAAGTCAAGACTTCGACCCCGACCCCGACGGCGACCGCGACCTCGACCTCGATCGCGACTTCGACTTCCGCTGCGTTGGCCTCCGGCTCGCTTTTCCCGAGGCCCGAGGCCTGAGGCCCGAGGCCTTCCTCTCTACACCGCGCTCACCGACTTGCGTCCCGAAAGGGCCAGGGCTTGATGGGCGGCGGCGCGCGCGGCGAGGATCTGCCCCTCGAGGCCGAAGCCCGGATAGGTCGCCGTCGAAGCGAAGAGCACGCGTTCGTGCGCGGCCGAGTGCGGCCGCAGGCCCATGGGTCCTTCGTCCTCGTGGGGCCGCAGGATCGGGTGCGGCTGCAGCGGGTTCAGATCGGCGGACTGGTGGACGATGTGGCGGTCGAAGAAGGGCAGCACCGCCTCCAGCGCGCTCCTCACCGACTGGAGCAGGCCCTCCTCGTCGGAGAAGCCGGCGTCGGAGACGCGCGCGACCGTGAGCAGCCGCTCTCCCTGCGTCCCGCCCTTCGCGCGGCGGGCGGGAAGGGCGGAGATGAGCAGCGGGCCCATGGTGTGGCCGAGCAGCAGCGCGGCCTCTTCCAGCGCGAGAGGCAGGCCTTCGCCGCGGACCACGAAGTGCGCCAGCGTCACCTTGCGAGAGACCGGCAGCGCTGCCTCCTCGGCGACCTTGCGCTCGAGCCGGCCGCCGCCCTGCGCCAGCGCCGCGATGCGCTCGGCGCTGCAGGCGAGCACGACGCAGCTCGCGTGCACTTCGCTGCCGGCGAAGACGAAGCTGACGCCCTTGCGGTCGAGGCGGAGTTGCTCCGCGGCGCCCTCGAGGATGTCGCCGCCGGCCTCCGCGGCCTTCTTGCGGAAGAGGTCCGCGAGCTGTGCCGGGCCGCCCCACAGCCGCAGCGGAGCCCGCAGGAGCGCTGCCGCCTCGCGCGCTGTCGCCTCCGGCGCGGAGTGACCGACCAGCGAGGCGGCGAAGGGCGCCAGCGCCGCGAGCGCTTCGCCCACCAGGCCCTCGGGCAGATGGGGCGCAGCAGGCATCAGCTTGTGCACCTTGCGCCGCTCGAGGAAGCCGCGAGTGGGCCAGGGCGGCGGCTCGAAGAGGAAGGCGTCCCAACTCCGCCCCAGGCGCTCCAGGGAATTCAGCGCCTCCTCCGCCTCGGCGGCCGCGATGTCCGAGAGCTCGCGGCGCAGCTCGCCTTTTCGCCGCGACGGATCGAGAGGCAGCGAGAGGCGCAGCTTCTCGCCGAGGATCTGGAAGGCGCCCTCGGCTGGCGCCGACTGGCGCTGCAGCTCGGCTGAGAGCCCGCACTCGTCGAGCGCCCCCACCGCCGCCGAGAGCTGCCGCAGCGGCGGCATCATCGGATGTGCGGCGGGCAGCAGCCAGCCGTCGCTCTCGCGCGCGACCGAGATCGGAGAGAGGGGCGCGAGCAAGGTGCGCAGCCCCCTCCTCGCCGAGAGCGCAGCGGCGGCGGCGCCGCCCACGTCAGGCCCGAAGACGGCGACGTCGTACACCTTCTTGGCGACGGTCTTGAGAACGGTTGCCATCAGTCGAAGAGCTCCGGAGAGGAGAGGGTGCGCGTGGGATCGCCCGGCTTCGCCTGCACGCGGACGCGGCGGCCCTCGAGAGCGACGCGGCCCTGCGCCAGAAGCGAGATGGCCCGCGGATAGCACCGGTGCTCCTGCACGAGGATGCGCGCCGCGAGCGTCTCCTCGGTGTCGCCGTCCAGCACCGGCACCGCGGCCTGGATGACGATGGGCCCGCTGTCGGTCCCCTCGTCTACCATGTGCACCGTGCAGCCGGAGACGCGCGCGCCGGCCGCGAGAGCCTGGCGGACGGCGTGCATGCCGGGGTACGCCGGCAGGAGGGAAGGGTGGATATTGAGTATCCTATTCTGAAATGCTGACAACAGCACCGGCGTGATCAGCCGCATGAAGCCGGCGAGGCAGACCAGCTGAACCCCATGCTTGCGCAGGAGCGCGACCAGCTCCGCGTCGTAGGCGTCGCGGGTGGGGTACTGCCCGTGCGCCAGGAGGACCGCGGGCACGCCGGCCTTCTCGGCGCGCTGGAGCGCCCCTGCGCCCGCGACGTTGCATACGACCACCGCCACCTGCGCGGGCACGGCCCCGCTCGCACAGGCGTCGAGGATCGCCTGCAAGTTGGAGCCGGACCCGGAGGCGAGGACGCCGATCCGCATCATCCCTGCACGACCACCTCGGGCTGGGAGAGGCCGGGCGCCGCCTCGATGGCGCCGATCTCGAACGCCGCCTGCCCGCGCTTCTTCAGCGCCTCGATCGCGTCCTGCGCGTCGCGCCTGCGGACCACGACGCACATGCCGACGCCCATGTTGAAGGTGCGCAGCATCTCTTCGGGAGCGACGTCGCCCGCCTGCTGGATGCGCTCGAAGATCGCCGGCACCGGCCAGCTCCCCCGGCGCAGCACCGCGCGGTGTTCCTGGGGCAGCACGCGCGGCAGGTTGCCGGGCAGTCCACCACCAGTGACGTGCGCGAAGGCGTGCACGTCGATGACCTCGCGCAGCGCGAGGCAGTCCTTCACGTAGATGCGGGTCGGCACCAGCAGCTCCTCGGCGAGCTGCGGGGTCAGCCTCTCCGCGAAGACCTTGCGCACCAGCGAGAAGCCGTTGGAGTGCAGGCCGCTGGAGGCGAGCCCGATGACGGCGTCGCCGGCACGCACGCGCGATCCGTCGAGGATGCGGCCCTTCTCCACCACGCCGACGCAGAAGCCGGCCAGATCGTACTCGCCGCCCTGGTAGAAGCCGGGCAGCTCCGCGGTCTCGCCGCCGATGAGGGCGCAGCCCGCGCGCACGCAGCCCTCGGCGATGCCCTTTACCACCTGCTCGGCCTCCTCGGCGCGCAGCCGGCTGGTGGCGAAGTAGTCGAGGAAGACCAGCGGCTCGGCGCCGCAGACGACCACGTCGTTGACGCTCATCGCGACCAGGTCGATGCCGACGGTGTCGTGCTTGCCGGCGAGGAAGGCGAGCTTCAGCTTGGTGCCGACGCCGTCGGTGCCGACCACCAGCACCGGCTCCTGGTAGCCCTTGGGCAATTCGAAGAGGCCGCCGAAGCCGCCGATGCCGGCCAGCACTTCGGGCCTGAGCGTGCGCTTTGCGTGCGGCTTGATGCGCTCGACCAGCGCGTCGCCCTCGTCGATGTCGACGCCGGCGTCGCGGTAGGTGATCGACGTCTTGTCGCTCGTCTGCTCCGGCATTCGCTCCGCCCGGGCGCCGGCACAGCCGTCGCCTCCGCATCGACGGCGCGCACCTTAGATGGATCGCGGGCGGGTTGGAAGCCTCAAACACGCGCGGCGGCCGCGCGCAGCGCCGCCCGATGCGAGCGCAGGACTTCGATGGCCAGGAGGATGAGGACCGGCGCGCAGCGCGAGGCGATGTCCGAGAGGGTGGTGGCGTCCAGCGCCTCCTCGATCAGCTCGCGGTAGAGCGCGTGCAGCACCCAGACGGCGCCGATGATCTTGAGCCAGCGCGGCCCGCCCAGCCAGTAGCCGAGGAGCGGCACCGCGAAGCCCCAGCCCAGATGCGAGAGGAACCCCTGGTCCACGTAGAGCGGGCCGTGCCATCCGTAGGCGAGCGGTTTGAGGAGCGCTTCCATTGCCGTATCTCCGACCCTGCGAGCAGACGGGCGGCCACTCGGCTGCTCGCGCTGCAGGGCAAAGGTATCCTGCCTGAAAACTCCCCGGGCTGGTGTACGCTGGCGCCCTTCTGGGAGCGACGCATGCGAAGGTTCTGGCGCTGGCTGAAGCGAGTCAGCGCGTTCCGGATCGGCCTTTTCACCGGGCTCTTCTTCGCCGGCCTGCAGATCTTCGAGGTCGCAGGCCGCGGGGAAGTGCCGCTCCTCACGCGCATGGAGAAGTCGCTCATCGACCTGCGCTTCAAGCAGCGCCTCGATCTCAAGCCGCTCCGGCCCGAGGGGCGCATCGTCGTCGCGGCGGTGGACGAAGCCGCCATCGCCAGGTTCGGACGCTTCCCCTGGGACCGGCGGGTGCTCGCCTCGCTCGTCGACAAGCTCAACGAGCAGGGCGTCACCGCCATCGGCTTCGACATGACCTTGTCCGACGAGGACCTGGGCGGGCAGTTCGCGGGCGCCAAGCGCTACCGCAAGCGCTTCGAAGACATCTCTCTCGCCTCGCCGCGCAACCAGAGCGCCGTCGACCACTTCGACGAGGCGGAGTCCGATCTGGCCGGCGCCGCGTCGGCCCTTGCCAGCCTGGCGCACAAGATCAAGCCGGCCGCCGAGCCCGTCTACAGGGCCGCCAAGGGCCGCCTCGACGACGGGCACCAGAAGCTGCTCGACTCGCGCAAGACCTTCGACGACCTGGTCAAGCGGCACGAGGAGTACGCCGCCGAGATGGACCACGACCTCGGGGGGCTGGATCCCGACGAGGTGCTGGGCGAGGCGGTGCAGCGCGCGGCGGGCAAGACCGTGATCGGCTGGGTGGCGCTCACCCAGGGCGAGATGAACCTGAGCGAGGCCGACACGGAGGAGAACCTCAAGCGCATCGAGCGTTCGCAGATCCATCCGCCCGAGTTCCGCGAGACGCTGGTGGCGGGCGGCGAGAAGGTGACGCCGGTGCCCAAGAGTTGGGTGAAGGCGTACGCGGGAGTGCGCGCTCCACTGGTGCCCATCGCCAGGGGCGCGCAGTGGTTCGGCTACTTCAACACGCTGCCCGACGCGGACGGCGTCATCCGCCACGCCGCGCTGGTCATGCAGATCCGCGGCCGCTACTTCCCCTCGCTCGACTCGGCCCTGACGGCGATCGCGCTGGGCTTGAAGCCGCAGGACATCACGCCCGTCACCACCAACGCGACCGACGGCGAGATCGTGGAAGTCGATTTCGGCGGCAAGCGCAAGGTCCCCACCGACGCGCGCGGGCTGATGGAGATCAACTACTACGGCAAGGACAAGACCTTCCAGAACCTGTCCATCGCCGACATCATGGACGGCAAATACGACGGGCGGCTCAAGGACAAGGTGGTGCTGGTCGGCGCCACCGCGCAGGGCACCTTCGATCAGCGGGTCACGCCGTTCAACACCGACACCGCGGGAATCGAGACGCACGCCAACGCCGTCGAGACCATCCTCTCCAGGCGCTACCTGGTGCGCGGGCCGGTGGTGCAGGCGCTGGAGATCCTCTTCCTCTTGGTGATGGCGCTCGTCTTCGCGTTCATCTTCGCCAAGGTGAAGGTGCAGTACTCGCTGCCGGTGGTCGCCATCTCCGGCGCCGTGGTGTGGGTGGCGGCGACGGGCGCGTTCTGGGCCGGCTATGACGTCTTCGCCGCGCTGCCCCTGGTCGAGCTGGGCGCGATGTTCATGCTGGTCACCGTCTATCGTTACGCCACCGAGGAGCGCGACAAGCGCCAGCTGCGCAAGGCCTTCCAGCTCTACCTGAACCCCGAGGTGATGGAGGAGATGCTGGAGCAGCCCGAGAACCTCCAGCTGGGCGGCAAGGAGCTGGAGATCAGCGTGCTCTTCAGCGACATCCGCGGCTTCACCACCATCTCCGAAAAGCTGTCGCCGCAGGCGCTGGTGCACCTCTTGAACGCGTACCTCTCGCCCATGACGGACATCGTCTTCAAGAAGCGCGGGACGCTCGACAAGTACATCGGCGACGCGGTGATGGCCTTCTTCGGCGCGCCGGTGCAGACCGAGCTGCACGCCGCCAACAGCTGCGACGCCGCGCTGGAGATGATGGAGACGCTCTCCCGCTTGCGCGAGCAGTGGCGCATCGAGGACCCCCACATCCCCGAGGTGGACATCGGCATCGGCATCAACTCCGGGCCGATGGTGGTCGGCAACATGGGCTCACAGCAGCGCTTCAACTATACGGTGATGGGCGACAACGTGAACCTCGCCAGCCGCCTCGAAGGGCTGAACAAGGAATACGGGACCCACATCCTCGTCTCGGAGCAGACGCTGAGCGCAGCCCGCAAGGGCCTCAAGGATCGCGCGGCCTACGGGGTGCGCGAGCTGGATGCGGTGCGGGTGCAGGGCAAGAAGGATCCTGTGCGCCTCTTCGAATTGCGGCGCCGCGGCATGCCCGAGACCGAGGAGCTGCCGCTGCTCGAGGGCTATGCGGAAGGGCTGCGGCTGTACCGCGCGCAGAAGTTCGCCGAGGCGCGGCTGCAGTTCGAGTCGCTGCTGGAGCGGTTTCCGCTCGACCGCCCGAGCATGCTCTTCCTCCGCCGCTGCGACGACATGATGCAGAGCCCCCCCGGCGAGAACTGGGACGGGGTCTTCAAAATGGAGCACAAATAAGGCAGGCCTCAGGCCTCAGGCCTCAGGTTCGGGAACTGAGGCCGCCTCTCAGGCACGAGGCCGGAGCACGAAGTCCGAGGGCGCGACGTGACACAAGTCACGGAGCACAGAAATTGACCGCTACTCCACAGCACTGATAGGAATTCTTCATGGCAGGTGAGGACGCGCTCTTCCAGCGATTCGGCAAGGAGTTCAAGCGCGGCGACGTGCTCTTCAACGAGGGCGATGCCGGCAAGGAGATGTACGTCATCCAGACCGGCAAGGTGAACATCACCAAGAAGATCCGCGACACCTCGAAGATCCTCGCCACGCTGGGAGCGGGCGAGTTCCTCGGCGAGATGGCCATCCTCAACAACAAGCCGCGCTCTGCCGGCGCGGTGATGGCCGAAGACGGAAAGCTCCTCGTCATCGATCCCAAGACCTTCGAGGCGATGATCCGCGGCAACGTCGAGATCGCGGTCCGCCTCATCAAGAAGCTGTCCGACCGCCTGCAGGAGGCGGACGAGCAGATCGAGAATCTCCTGCTGCGCGATCCGAACTCCCGCGTCGTCCACCACCTCATGACCGCGGCGCAGAAGCGCGGCAAGGACACGCCGCAGGGCAAGCTGGTGATGGTCAACTTGAACGAGCTGCACGGCCGCATGGGCCTCACCGTGGAGGAGGTGCAGGAGGCGGTCAACAAGACGGCCAAGGCCCGCATCATCGCGCTGGTGCCCGAGGGCGTGGTGGTGCCCGACGCCGGCAAGATGCAGAAGTACCTCGATTTCCTGGAGATGAAAGAGCGGTTCGGGGACTAGCGATGAAAATCCGGGTCCTCGGCTGCCACGGCGGGTCGCTCAGAGGTTACCGCACGACCTGCTTTTTGCTGGACGACAAGCTGACCGTGGACGGCGGCGCCATCTGCGACGCTCTCGATCTCGACGACATCTACAAGATCGACGACATCTTCCTCACCCACGGGCACTTCGATCACATCAAGGACGTCCCGCTCATGACCGACCTGCTCGTCGGCAAGCGGGAGAAGCCCGTCGTCGTCCACGGCGCCGCCGAGACGATGGAGGCGATGGACAAGGACATCTTCAACAACCGGGTGTGGCCCGACTTCCGCGTCATCCCCACCAAGGAGAAGCCGGTCCTCGCTTTCGAGGTGATGCCGATCCACAAGCCCGTCACCTGCCAGGGGCTGAAGATCCGCGCCATCCCCGTCCACCATCCGGTCTACTCGGTGGGCTACATCATCGAGGGGAAGTTCGGCGCCATCGCCTTCTCCGGCGACACCGGCCCCACCGACGAGCTGTGGCGGACCATCAACGCCACGCCAAATCTCAAAGCCGTCTTCCTCGAGCTCAGCTTCCCCAGCACCATGCAATGGCTGGCCGACCTCTCGGGGCACCTGACGCCGAAGACGGTGATGAGCGAGCTTTCCAAGCTCGACCGGCGCGGGGCGACGATCTACCTCTACCACCTCAAGCCCGCGGTCATCGAAGAGGTGAAGGCCGAAGTGAAAGCGCTCAAGAAGGACTTCCTCCACGTCTGCGAGCTGGACGAGGTCTACACCATCGCTTGATGCGTGCGGTGGCAAACAAGGCATGAGATCCCTCGCCATGCTGGCGCTGTGCCTCGCCTTCGCTTCCGGCGCGCGGGCGCAGGCGGTCGAGCGCGCGCAGCCGCCGCCTCCGCCGCCGCGATCGGTCCTCGAGCAGCAGCAGAACCAGGCCAACAACGCTGCGGCCGCCGCCGCGGGAGCGGGCGCGGCCATCGTCGCCACCCAGGAGCTGGATCCGGGCTCGATGGATCCGTTCGCCTTCCCCGCGCCAACCCCCCGCGCGCGCCAGTGGCTGGGCTACGCCTCGCCGTGGACGCTCTTGCTTTTGGCGGTGGCGCTCACCGTGCTGGCGGCGCTGATCGGGAAGTTCACGCCGGCCAACCGGCGGCGGATCAAGCGCGCGACCATCCTCTTCATGCTCTACCTCACCACCTTCATGCTGGCGGCGATCCTGGGGATCGTCCACGCGGAAGGCTGGTCGCGGCGCGTCTGGTTCCTCGCCGACCTCTTCGAAGTCCTGGTCATCATCGACTTCGTCGCCATCCTCCTCTTCGACCTGGTGCTGCTGGCGCTGCGCATCGAGGTGGCGAACATCGTCCACGACCTGGCGCTGGGCGGCGCGTACATCATCGCCTTCCTCGGCATCCTGCACCGGAGCGGTGTGCACCTCTCGGGCCTCATCGCCACCTCCGCGGTAGTGACGGTGGTGCTGGGCCTCTCGCTGCAGGCGACGCTCGGCAACGTGCTGGGCGGCATCGCGCTGCAGCTCGACGACTCCATCCACGTCGGCGACTGGGTGCAATTGCCCAACGGGCAGCAGGGCAAGGTGAGCGCCATCCGCTGGCGCCACACGGTGGTGGAAACGCGCAACTGGGACACCATCGTGGTGCCCAACGCCTCGCTCCTGGGCGAGAACATCATCATCCTCGGCCAGCGGCAGGACCAGCCGGTGCAACATCGCATGTGGGTCTACTTCAACATCGACTTCCGCTACTCGCCCGAGGAGGTCATCAACGTCGTCGAGGATGCGCTGCAGGCGACGCCCATCCCCAACGTCGCCGCCTTCCCGCCGCCCAACTGCATCTGCTTCGACTTCTCCAAGAACCTGCAGGGCGGCGAGAGCTACGCCAACTATGCGGTGCGCTTCTGGCTGACCGAGCTGGCCGCGGACGACCCGACTTCCTCGGCGGTGCGGGTGCGCATCTACGTCGCGCTCAGGCGCGCGGGCATTCCGCTGGCGGTGCCGGGGCAGACCGTGTGGGTGTCGATGGACGACCCGCAGCACAAGGAGCGCAAGCTGCAGCGGGAGCTTCAGCACCGGGTGCAGGCGCTCGAGCACATCGAGATGTTCGCGCAGCTCAATTCCGACGACCGCATGCGGCTCGCCGAGGGGATGCGGCCGGCGCCCTTCGGCCGAGGCGAGATCATCACCCGGCAGGATTCGGCGGCGCACTGGCTCTACATCCTCACCAGGGGCGAGGTCGAAGTGCGCATCCGCGGCGAGGGCGGCGTGGAGAAGCTGGTGACGCGGATGGGCGCGCCCAACGTCTTCGGCGAGATGGGCGTGATGACGGGCGAGCGGCGCACCGCCTCGGTGATCGCGGCCACCGAGGTGGAGTGCTATCGGATCGACAAGGAAGTCTTCAAGGCGGTCCTGCGCAACCGGCCCGAGATGGTCGAGGTGATCTCGCAGACGATGGCCAAGCGCCGCGTCGACCTGGCCGCCGTGCGCGAGGGGCTGGACGCAGAGGCGAAGAAGCGCAGGGTGACGGTAGAGCGCAACCAGCTGCTGGCCAGCATCCAGAGCTTCTTCGGACTGGACGACGACGACAAGTCTTGAAATGGGGATATATTCGCAGGCGCGAGCTGCTCTCCGGCATCGCCTGGCCTCGGCACCTTCTACAACGGGCTCAAGCTGCGCGAGGGGCAGGAGATCCTCAGCACCACGCACGATCACCCGGCCACCTTCGTCGCGCTCGAAGACGAGACCATGCCCTCGCTGGGCTGCGACATGTTCGCGGCCGGATGCCACAAGTGGATCTTCGGCCCGCGCGGCACCGGCATCCTCTTCGCGACGCCCGCGGGCTGGGCGGCCTCGAGCCCCAACATCTGCAGCTTCGACCGCATGTGGCGGGAGGGGCCGCAGCTCCCGCCGGCAGCGCAGATGACGCCGGGCGGCTTCCACTCCTTCGAACACCGCTGGGCGCTCGCCGAGGCGTTCCGCTTCCACGCCGGCATCGGCAAGGCGCGCATCGCCAAGCGCATCCACGAGCTCAACGAGCAGTGCCGGCGCGGGCTCGCGGAGCTGAAGAACGTCCAGCTGCTGACGCCGATGTCGGGCGAAGTCTCGGCGGGCCTGGTGTGCTTCAACGTGCAGGGGATGAAGGACACCGAGATGGTGGCGCGGCTCAAGGAGAAGAAGGTCCTCGCCAGCGTGACGCCGCGGGTCTACGGCGTGGACTGCGCGCGCTTCGCGCCCAGCCTGCTCACCTCGCCCGCCGACGTGGACGCTTCGCTGCGGGCGGTGCGCGCGCTCGCCTGAGCGACAGGCTGCACGTTCCCTCGGCGCGTGATAAAAAACGCGGTTCATGGCCTGGTACCACCGCGTTCCCGCACCGAAGCTCCCCCCCGAGCAGCGCAAGTCGCGCATGGAGGGGCTGTGGATCAAGTGCGACGGCTGCGGCGAGATCGTCTACAAGCAGGAGGTCGAGAAGAACCTCGAGGTGTGCCCGAAGTGCGACGAGCACTTCCCGCTGCCGGTGCGCAGGCGCCTCGACCTGGTGCTGGACCCGGGCACATTCGTCGAGCACGATATCGGGCTGGAGAGCACCGACCCGCTGCAGTTCTCCGACTCGAAGAAGTACAAGGACCGCATCAAGGCGATCTCGAAGAGCAGCAACGAGACGGAAGCGTTCGTCTCCGGGCTGGGGCGCATCGCGGGGCGCGAGATCTCCGTCGGCGCCTTCCACTTCGGCTTCATGGGCGGCTCGATGGGCAGCGTGGTCGGCGAGAAGGTGACGCGCGTCTTCGAGCGGGCGACGGAGAGGAAGATCCCGGCGATCATCTTCTCGGCGTCGGGCGGCGCGCGCATGCAGGAGGCGATCTTTTCCCTCATGCAGATGGCCAAGAGCAGCGCCGCGCTGGCGCGCTTCCGCTCGGTGCGCAAGCCTTACATCAGCGTGCTGCTCGACCCCACCACCGGCGGCGTGGCGGCCTCCTTCGCCTTCCTCGGAGACGTGATCCTGGCGGAGCCCAAGGCCCTGATCGGCTTCGCCGGGCCGCGCGTCATCGAGCAGACCATCCGGCAGAAGCTGCCGGAAGGGTTCCAGCGCAGCGAGTTCCTGGTGAAGCACGGCATGATCGACGCCATCGTCCACCGCAAGGAGATGCGCGACCGGCTTTCGCAGCTCCTCGGCCTTCTCTGCTGATGAGCTGGTGGCGCGAGTTCTTCGACGAGGACTATCTCGTGCTCTATGCGCCGGTGCTCGACCCGGCGCGGACCGAGCGCGAGGTGGCGGCCTGCGTCTCGACCCTGCAGCTCAAGGAAGGCGCGCGCGTGCTGGACCTCTGCTGTGGGACGGGGCGGCACGCGATCCCGCTGCAGCGGCGCGGAATGCGCGTCACCGGCGTGGACTCCTCGCGCAAGCTGCTGGCGAAGGCGGCGGAGCGCGCCCACCGCGTCGGCGCGATTCCCGCCTGGTTGCGCGGCGACGCGCGAGAGCTGCCGCTCAAGAGCGCGTCGTTCGACGCGGCGATCTGTCTCTTCAACTCCATCGGCTACGGCACCGACTCCGAGGCGCTGGCCATGCTGACGGAAGCCCGCCGCTGCGCCCCTGCCCTCTTGCTCGAGACGGCGCACCGCGACGAGCACGTCCGCAATGCCGGGCCCGGCGGCGTCTTCGAGTGGGCCGAGCGCGGCGGCGTGCGCGTGCTGGTCGAGCGCTGGATCGAGGCGGTGCCCGGCGTCTCGCGCGCCATCTTCCGCATCCAGCGCGAGGGCCGGCCGGACGTGGTGAAGGACTTCCGCCACCGCCTCTACAGCGCGACCGAGCTGGTGGCCCTGCTGCGCAAGGCCGGCTTCGAGCGCATCGAGTGCTACGGCGACTACGACCGCCGGGCCTTCGCCATCGACTCCCCGCTGTTTTTGGCACATGCGCGATGACGAATCGAAAGACAGGAAAGTGACGCCGGTCCGATGAGCCTCGAATGCACCAAGTGCGGCGCCTGTTGCGTGGCGCCCGATATCTCCTCGTTGGGCAAGCCGCTCGGGTTGCGCTGCCCAAATCTGATTCTTGAGGGCACCTACGGTGCCCCCGCGGGCGAACCCTGTCCGCCCGCGGGTCCCCCAGCCCCGGCGGCACTCGCCGCTGGGGCGCCTCCAGCGCCTCGCTACCTCTGCGCCGTCTACGAGAACCGGCCGCAGATCTGCCGCGACTACGCGGCGGACTGGCTGTGCGAGCGCATCGCCGCGCCGACGCTGGACGAGCGGGTGAGGAAGTACCTCGCGGTCTTCGACCTTCAGCCCGCCCAGGGCGTACAAATTGTACAAATTGCGCGAGCTGCGAATCAGGTGTCCGCCTCAGTGCCGAATCGGACGTGATGAACTTCGACGAGCTGAAAGCGCTGCTCTTCGCGCGCAGCAACTTCGGGGTGAAGCTGGGCCTCGAGCGGATGCGCGAGGCCTGCGCGCTGCTCGGCGAGCCACAGCGGAGCGCGCCCGCGCTTCACGTCGCCGGGACGAACGGGAAGGGCTCGACCTGCGCCTTCGCCGAGGCGTCGCTGCGGGCGGCGGGCTTTCGCACCGGGCTTTACACCTCGCCGCACCTGAATCATTTCTGCGAGCGGATCCGCATCGGCGGCGAACCCATCTCCGAGGCGCGCGCCTGCGAGCTGCTCGAGGAAGTGCGCCTGCGGGTTCCGTGGGCGCTCTCCGATCCGGGGCTGACCTTCTTCGAGATTGCGACGCTGATGGGGTTCCTCGCCTTCCGAGACGTGGAGGTGATGGTCATCGAGGTGGGTCTGGGCGGCCGGCTCGATGCGACCAACGTCGTCGAGCCGATGGCGTGCGCGGTGACCACGCTGGGCCTCGAGCACCAGCAGTACCTCGGGCCGACGCTCGCGCACATCGCGGCGGAGAAGGCGGGCATCTTCAAACCGGGCGCGCCTGCGGTCAGCGCCGGGCAGCCGCGAGAGGCGGCGCAGGTGCTACAGCGGCGCGCGTCCGAGCTGGGCATTTCCCTCTCGCGGCCGGGGCGGGACTACCGGTTCGAGAGCCGCGATGTCAGACCCTTCTGTTACCAAGGTCCTCGCTGGGCGGTGCGCGCCGGAGACCTCGCGCTGCAGGGGCATCACCAGCGGACAAACGCTGCGCTCGCGTGCGCGCTGCTCGAAGCGGCAGCGCAGGGCGGACTTCGCGTGGAATCGCGCCACGTCGAAGACGGCCTGCGCTCCGCCCGGTGGCCGGCGCGGCTCGAGCGATTCGAGAACGTGCTGGTCGACGGGGCGCACAATCCCCACGCCGCCAACGCACTGGTCCGCGCCCTGACGGCGCTGGGCACGGGGAAGGTGCATCTCGTGTTCGGGGCGCTGCAGGACAAGGACGTCGAAGCGATGTTGCGGGCGCTCTTGCCGGTCTGCGCGTCGATGCACTTCTGCGCTCCCGACTCGCCCCGCGCCCTGCGCCCGGAGACGCTCGCAGCGATCTGCGCCGACGCCGTCGACCCGGATGGGGAGGTGCGTGCGTTCGTTCATGCCAGTCCGGCGCAGGCGTTGGAAGCAGCGCGGCAGGCCGCCGGTGCGGGCGGCACGGTGCTGTGCTGCGGGTCGCTCTACCTCGCCGCCGAGCTGCGCGCGCTCCTGCTCGGCGAAGAGCGGACGCCCATGCCCACCGAGCGGCTGTAAGTGGAGCTTCGTATACCGGTCGGGCGGACGCGCCCTACCTTGTTAAAGCGCGGACCACTTCGAGGCCGCGACGCTTCCTTTCAGGGAGACATGCGCCGCCTCGACTTCCAGGAACCGCCCGGCATCCGCGGCCTCGCGGACATCCCTTTCAAGTCGCTCTACACGAAAGAGATCTACGACGCCCCGACGACCGACGGCTGGGTGCTGCAGATCTCGCGCTACAAACCGGTGCGCCAGCCGTGGGAGCAGCACATCTTCGGCCAGCCGCTCCTCCTGGTGCCGGGCTGGTCGCAGAACCGGCACGCCTTCTCCTGTGGGAACTTCGTCAAGCAGCTCCTCTCCTACGGCGCGGACATCCACATCCTCGAGCTGCGCGGCCACGGCCGCTCCAGCCGCGAGCTGCAGATCGAGCGCGCGATGGAGTCGGGCGGCATCGGCCCCGCCGACCTCGACTGGGGCTGGGACCTCGACAGCTATTTCCTCCACGACATCCCCGCGGGCATCGAGGCGGTCAAGGCGAGGACCGGGCGCAGCAAGGTCTTCTACGTCGGCAACAGCATGGGCGGGATGCTCGGCTATGGGTACGCGAGCTGCCGCGACGATCTCGCCGGCCTGGTCGCCATCGGCGCGCCCAGCGACATCGGCCGCGGCTTTCTCGGGCTGCGCGCGGCGGCGTTGTTCGGCCCGGCGCTGATGGGCCCCTTGCTCGACGCCGTCTGCCGCGCCGCCAGCGAGGTCGAGCGCACCCGCCATGGCGCGGCGCGCCTCCTGCGCCGGCTGCGCATCTTCGCGCGGGCGGCGAATCTGCTCGCCGCGCCGGGCAGCGAGTACAAGCCGGTGCAGTTCAACCACGTCCCGGTCGACGCCTTCCTGCGAGCGCTGGCGAGCGCCGCCACCGAGAGCAACCTGCGCCGCTACCAGCTGGTGGCGCGTTACATCGGCTCGCTGCTCAATCCCACACGCGTCACCGCCGAGGACTTCCGCTGGCTCCTCAGCCATGGCGGCGAGAAGGAGCCGCGCCGCGTGGTCGAGCAGTTCGCGCGCTGGATCCGCAACGACGAGATGAAGTGCTACGCCACCGGCTACGACTTCAAGGCGCACTTCGGGGAGATCCGCATTCCCATGGCGGTGTTCTTCGGCGACCTCGACAAGATCGCCTCGGCGCGCAGCACCTGCGGCATCTACCACGCGGCGAAGAGCGAGTACCTCCTCTGGCGCCCGGTCAAGGAGAACAGCCACCTGGAATTGACCATGGGGGCCGACATCCACCAGATCTGCGAGGAGGTGAGGGACCTCGTCGAGTACGCCGCGCTGTGCCTGCGCGACGAGGGAGCAAGGCGGGAGCCGGACGAAGGAGCAAAGCGGGAGCCTGACGAAGGAGCAAGGCGGCCGCCTGGCGGGGGAGCAAGGCAGCGGCCGGGCCGTTACGACGGAGAACGGCGGAGCCGCCGCATCGAATAGCTTGGGCCGATCGCACGGCGCGTGCTACCGTCGCGCCGCGTGACCGTCGGGTCCACTCTGCGTGATTTCATCGTGCGGCGAAGTCTTGCGGCGGCGTGCGCGCTTTTGTGCGGCGCTTCCGCTGCCGCGGCGGCGACCGGAGGCGTGGAGGAGCGCGGGCGGCTCATCTCCGTGCAGGCGGGCGGGGACGCGGCCGCCTCCTCGATCGAGTTGATGGGCGATCGGCCGCTGTCCTTCACCACTTTGAGGCTGCACGGGCCGCCGCGTGTGGTGGTCGACTTCGCAGACACCGCCATCGCGCTGGCGGAGCGCGAGGTGGCGGTGGACGACGGCACCATCCGCCGCGTCGCCGCGGCGCCGGCAGGGCAGAAGACGGCGCGCGTGATCATCGAGCTCGCGGGCGAGGCGGAGTTCGACGTGCGCGCGCACGGAAATCGCGTCGAGGTGCGGGTGCCCCGCATCGCTCCGCTGCTCGCGAAGGTGGAGTCGGAGAAGGCGCCGGCGGCCGAAGCAGATCGCGGCACAACTCCTGCGCCCGCCGCCGAGGCCGATCGCGGCGCACCTGCTCCAAGGGCCGCGGCCGAGGCCGATCGCGGCGCACCTGCTCCAGCGGTTGCCGCCGAGGCCGATCGCGGCGGATCCCCCCGGGCGCCAGCCGCGGAAGCCGGGCGCGGCGTGCCTGGTCCAACGTCTGCCGAGGCCGGCCGGGCTGGCGCTGCTGCGCCGGCGGATCGCAGTGCTGCTGCTGCGGCCGCGCCATCCGCAGTGGCGCGCACCGAGGCTTCATCGGCGCCGTCCGCGCCTGTGCTTGGCCCGGAATACGCGACGCCGGGCGCGCCCGGAGCCGCTCTCGCCGCCGCTGCTCCGGACTCTGCGCAGTCCATCGCTGCCCCATCATCGGCCGCCGCAGCGTCAGAGTCCGAATTGCAGAAACGCGCGTCGCTGCCGACGGTGGCGCTGGTCGGTTCCCGCGCTGCCGCGCCGCCCACGGAGAGTGCGGCGGCGAAGAAGCGCCGTGAGCGCGAGGAGCGTATCGCCGCCTACGCCGAGGCCCAGCGCGAGGCGGCCGAGAAGTCTTTGGCGGCACGAAAGGTCGCCAATGAGCGCAAGCTCGCGGCCGCGCAGACGGCCGCCGACGACAGGCGCGCCGCCGCGGCAGAGGCCGCCGCCGCAAAGAAGGCCCGCGCGCTCGCCGCGGCAGAAGAATCCGCCCTCGCGCGTGGCGCCGCCGAGGCAAAGAAGGCCGAGGCGCTCCGCCCCGCCCGCCCGCAGCGCAAGCTCGCGCTGGCCGGGCCGCGCCATGCCATCACCGGCATCGGCTTTCGTCCGGTAGGCGATGGCGAGGTCATCGTCCGCAGCGACCAGCCGCTCGAGTACGGCGTCACAGGCGCCGACAACGCCATCCTCCTCCACCTTCCCGGCGCCGCCATCCCGCTGCAGAACAACCGCCGCGCGCTCGACACCCGGTTCTTCAACGGACCCGTACAGCGCGTGGTGCCGCTCGCCGTCGAGGGCGGCACCGATCTGCGCATCGAGCTGCGCGCCGGCACCGGATACCAACTCGCGCAGGCGGGCGACGTCTTGACGGTGACCTTCTCCGCCCCCCGCTAGTCGCAATGCCTCTCAGTCATCGCCGTTCGTCCGTGCTCGTGCTGGTGCTCGTGCTCGTGCTCGGTGTTTCAAGCGAGCACGAGGACGTTCACGAGCACGAGCACGAGCACGGTGCTAAGTGATCTGCATTGCCGCTAGCCGCGCCGCTGGAAGATGGCGGCCCTGCAGTTTCCGCAGCACCAGGCCGACATGCCCCGACGCAGTGCCGCCACGGCAGCCCTCGTCTCGCTCGCCCTGGGCCTGCCCGTCTTCGCACAGGTCGGAGCGACGCTGCTCGCGGGGCCGCCCGATCAGGAGATGCTCATCGAGGCCGACAAGCTCGTCTACGGCTGGGAGACGCAGGTGCTCCAGCTCGACGGGCACGTCGTCGCGCGGCGGGGCGACGGCATCATGCGCGCCGCCTCCGGCACGCTCGACCGCGCCCACGGCCTGCTCGCGCTGCAGGGCGGCGTGCTGGGCGTGCAGGGCAAGGACGTCTTTCTCGCCGACGAAGCGCTGCTGGACCTGAACACGCGCGTCGCCGACCTCAAGAGCGCGGTGCTCTACCTCAAGGAGCGGCCGGCGAATCCGGACGCGCCCACCGCCGGCGCGAATGCGCTCATCCTCCACGGCACCCGCGTGCGGAAGCTCGCCGGGGGCGGGTATCAGGCCAAGGAAGCTCGCCTCACTCCCTGCGACTGCGTCGGGGAGCCGGACTACGAACTGCTCGCGCACGATGCGCTGCTGCAGGACGATCGCGCGCATCTCTCCGGCACGCGGCTGCGGCTGGGCGCCGTGACGCTGCCGCTCTTTCCACTCTCGCTCCCTCTGACGCAGCGGCAGTCGGGCCTCTTGGCTCCGCAGTTCGGCTTCGGCGGCCCGTTCTGGTTCACCTTTGCCCAGCCGGTCTTCTTCACCCTCGGCCGCAGCAACGACGTCACCTTTACGCCCGGGCTCTACACCGGCGGCAAGCTCCACGGCCAGGCTCCTGGAGCGCGCGCGGTGAAAGGCCCGCGGCTCGGGCTGGAGTGGCGCTACGCGCCCGTCGACGGTACGACGGGCGCGCTCAGCTTCGATCTGTACGACGATCTCGATCAGCGCGACTCACCGGCGGGGACCGCCGCGTTTCCGGGGGAGCGCGGCACCACTACCGGGCGCGGATTCGGCGGCGTCCGCGGGCTCGCCCATCTCGTTCACCGCACCGAGGACGGCCCGTTCGTCTTCGCGGTCCAGGGCGTCGCCGCGACCGACGTTCTGGC
>WNFI01333396.1_pt1 | contig 18132 bp, 17 predicted proteins | sample 5400471 | NCBI WGS metagenome assembly WNFI01 (sample SAMN13153348, study PRJNA577476) | soil metagenome | isolation source: 100 cm saprolite on Douglas fir-dominated hillslope | place: USA:California | collected 2013-09-17 | reverse complement strand
CATCCATGGCGCGAGAGGGCGGCGCGAGGGGCAGTGAGGCGGGAGAGGGGGGCGCGGCGTGATCTCCGGGGCGGCGGCGATCGCCGGGATCGGGGCCACCGAGTTCTCGAAGGACTCTGGGCGCAGCGAGCTGCGGCTGGCTGCCGAGGCGACGTCCGCCGCGCTGGCCGACGCCGGGCTGAGGCCGTCCGACGTTGACGGGCTGGTGACGTTCGCGATGGACAGCACCGCCGAGATCGCGCTCGCCCGCGAGCTCGGCGTCGGCGAGCTGACGTTCTTCAGCCATGTGGGCTACGGGGGCGGCGCGGCCTGCGCGACCGTGCAGCAGGCGGCGATGGCCGTCGTGACCGGGGTCGCGGATGTGGTGGTCTGCTATCGCGCCCTGAACGAGCGCTCGGGCCACCGGTTCGGCCAGGTGTCCCGGGGCGCGGTGGCGGCCGCGACCTCCTCCGGGGTGGACAACGGATGGCACTACCCGATGGGGCTCGCCGTGCCGGCCGCGACCGTCGCGATGATCGCGCGGCGCTACATGCACGACTACGGCGCGACCAGCGAGGACTTCGGCCTGGTCACGGTCGCCGACCGGCGCCACGCGGCGGCCAACCCGCGAGCCTGGTTCTACCAGCGGCCGGTGACGCTCGCCGAGCATCAGGCCTCCCGGTGGATCGTCGAGCCGCTGCGGCTGCTGGACTGCTGCCAGGAGAGCGACGGGGCCGTCGCCGTGGTCGTGACCAGCCTCGAGCGGGCCGCCGGCCTGCGCCAGCCGCCCGCGGTGATCCGCGCCGCCGCGCAGGGCAGCGGCCCTGATCAGTTCGTCATGACCAGCTACTACCGCGACCAGCTGGGACTGCCCGAGATGGGCGTGGTCGCCCGGCAGCTATGGCGGCAGGCCGGGATCGGCCCGCAGGACGTGCGGGTCGCCGTGCTCTACGACCACTTCACGCCGTTCGTGCTGCTGCAGCTCGAGGAGCTTGGCTTCTGCCCGCGGGGCGACCGGGCCGGTGCTCGTCACCGCCGGCACCGGGGTGCCGACCAGCGGCCTGGTCCTGGGCGCGGCCTGACTCGGCCGGACGGAGAGCTTCTCAGAGTTGCCTGCGTTGAGCGCTCGCTTGAGCGCTCCGGGGGGTTAGGGGGAGAGCCCGGCTAGGTCGAGGGCGGCGATGTAGCCGAAGGTCATCGCGGGCCCGATGGTCGCGCCCGCGCCTGCGTAGCTGTGGCCCATCACGGCGGCGCTGGTGTTGCCGGCCGCGTAAAGCCCCGGGATCGGGGTGCCGTCCTCGCGCAGTACCCGGGCCCACTCGTCGGTGCGCAGCCCGCCCTTGGTGCCGAGGTCGCCGGGCACGATCTTGACGGCGTAGAACGGCGCCTGCGTCAGCGGGGCCAGGTTCGGGTTGGGCCGGCACCGCGGGTCACCGTAGTAGCGATCGTAGGCGGAGTCGCCGCGGCCGAAGTCCCCATCCCGGCCGGCCTGCGCGAACTCGTTGAACCTGACAACCGTCTTGGATAGCGCGGCCGGGTCCAGCCCTGCCTGCTCGGCGAGCTCGGCGACGGTCGGCGCGCGGTAGACCGCGCCCGCCCGGTACCAGCGGCGCGGCAAGGGCCGGCGCGGCGGCAGGCCGGCGAACACGTAACGGTTGCGGTAGCGCTGGTCAATGATCAGCCACGACGGGATGTGCGGGCTGCCGGAGCCGTGACCGTCGTACATCGCGTGCACCGCGTCCACGTAGGGGGCGGACTCGTTCACGAAGCGCTGCCCGGCGCTGTTGACCAGGATGCAGCCGGGCAGGCTGCGCTCGGCGAGGCAGAAGTACGGCCCGCCGGACAGCGGTATGGAAGGCCCCCACCAGGCGTCGTCCATAAGATCGAGCGCCGCGCCGGCGGCCTCGCCCGCGGTGATCGCGTCGCCGGTATTGCCGGCCGAGCCGGTCGTCCACTCGGTGCCGATCGGCTGGCGCTGGTAGCGCAGGCGCATCTCCTCGTTGCGTTCAAAGCCGCCCGCGGCCAGCACCACGCCACGGCGGGAGCGCATGGTCGCGGGCTGGCCGTCGCGGATCACCCGGACCCCCGTGACCCGGCCATCCTCCAGGTGCAGGCCGGTCATCGGTGTGCCGAGCAGCACCGGCACGCGCTGGGCCGCCAGGCCCGCCCGCAGGCCCGCCGCCAGGGCCTGGCCCATGCTGAGCGTGCGCTGCCCGAGCAGGCGCACGCGCGCCATCCGGCCGAGCATCTTGGCCGTGGCCAGGATGGCCCTGGGATGCCGCGGGCCGAGGCTGAGCCACCGGTAGTCGGCCTGCGTGATGACCACGCCCCGCGGCGCCGGCAGGTAGGGCGGATTCAGGTGAGCCAGCTCGGTCCCGAGCACCCGGCCGTCGAGCGGCACCGGCTCGACGCTCCTGCCCTGCGCGAGCCCGCCGGGCGCCTCCGGGTAGTAGTCGGCGTAACCCGGCACCCAGGCGAAATCGACCGGGCAGCGGGCGCGCACGAAGGCCAGCATGGCCGGGCCGTGCTCCAGCAGCGCCGACCGGCGCGATTCCGGAACGCAGTCCCCGGCCACATGGGCCAGGTACGCGCTGGCCTGCTCCGGGGTGTCCCGGACGCCGGCCTTGCGCAGTGCCTCGTTGCCCGGCGCCCAGATGCCGCCGCCGGACCGGGCCGTCGAGCCGCCGAACCACTCGGTCTTCTCGAGCACCACGGTGCGCAGGCCGTGGTGCGCGGCGGCGAGCGCCGCGGTCATCCCGGCCGCGCCGCTGCCCACCACGATGACGTCGACCTCATCATCGTCCGCTGTCATCGTGCCTCCCGCCGCCCATACTAGAACACGTTATAGTTTTCGTGGAGCTTGCTCCGCGGCGGGGCGTTGAAGGAGGGTCGTCCCCCTAGGGGAGTCACACAGTTCTGGCCGAGGCGATTCTCCGGCGCCGCGTAGGGCCTTCGGCCGATAACTAGTACCTGCACTCGCCCTGCAACGCGAACTCCGGCCCAGGGGACCTGGTGTCCCGGTTCGGAGAGTCGTGAGGAGGAGCCGGGGATGCGGTGCCTAGAGCCCGCCGTCCGGCCGCAGGGGGTTACGGCCACCGCAGGCGGGCAGGCCCTGGTACGGTCACCGTGACGGAGCGTGCCGACCCGCCCCTTACCCGGCGCTCGTGCACATATCACATCTACCAGCCGGTAACTATCCTGGTATGCCCCGCTTCGGGAGGCCGGAACCGAACCGAACGTGTGATAAGCGCACACACCCGGGAAACAGACACGGTGGCCAGCCCGCCGCGGCTGACCGAAACCAGGCCGCCCGCGATGACCGAAAACTCCGGCCCGGCGTCCCCGGGGGCCCACGCTCACTCGGTCGGCCACCGCGGCGACCCCGGACCCATCCGCCCCGCCGGCCACGCCACCGGCTCCACCCGCGCCACCCACGCGGGGATCGAGAAACTCAAGACCGGCACACCAGCGACCCTCACCCCGTCGCGGTGGGCGTGCTGTGAGCGGAGGCGGCGGGCGGCGGGGCGCTGGCCGCGGTTTCCGCGGCGAGGAGGGCGGCCCGGGTCGAGCTGGGGCCCGCCGGGAGCAGCGGTAGGCGCGCGGCCGGGCTGGGTATCCGGCCCTGGGCGTGCAGCGCGGCCTTGATCACGACGGGGTTCGGCTCGGCGAACAGCGCCGCGGACAGCCCGGCCAGCCGGTGCCCGAGCAACCGGGCGCGCCGGGACTCGCCGGCGCGCCAGGCGGCGACCATGTCGGCGAAGCTCCGGGTGCACAGGTGCGCCGAGGCCTGGATGGCCCCGGCCGCGCCCAGCGCGAGCAGCGGGGAGGCGAACATGTCTTCGCCGCTCAGCACCGCGAACCGTTCCGGCCGCTCCGCCATGAGCCGCACGGTGTCCTCGTCGATGCCGCCCACGGCGTGCTTGACCCCGGCGATCCCCGGCAGGTCAGCCAGCCGCCGCAGCGCCTGCCACCCGACGACCTGGCCGGTCCGGTACGGGATGTTGTAAATGATCAGCGGCACCGGGCTCTGCGCGGCGAGCGCGGTGAAGTGGGCGACCACGCCCTCCTCGGAGGGACGGGTGTAGTACGGCACGACGGTGAGCGCGGCCGACACCTCGGGCCAGGCGGTCAGCTCGGCCAGGGCCTGAGCCGAGGCCCGGGTGTCGTTCGACCCGGCCCCGGCGATCAGCGTCACCGAGCGGTCCCGGCACACGCGAGCGCAGGTGTCCAGGACGGTGCGCCGCTCCGCCGCGGTGAGCGTGGCGGGCTCTCCGGTCGTCCCGAGAGCCACCAGGCCCGCCGCGCCGTCGTCGATGAGTTCATCCGCCAGCGCCTCCAGCGCGTCCGGCGCTAGCTGGCCGTCGGCGGTGAACGGGGTGACCAGCGGGACATACAAGCCTGCCAGGGCGAGGTCCATGCGACCGAGGCTCGCACGGGCGGATTATTCAGGTCCAGTTCACGTTTGTTCCTTTACTCATAAGCTGAGCTAATGCTCGACGTGCGCAAGCTCCGCCTGCTGCGGGAACTGGCTCACCGCGCCACGATCGCCGCGGTGGCCGAGGCGCTGTGCTACACCCCGTCCGCGGTGTCACAGCAACTGGCTGCGCTGGAACGCGAGGCCGGCGTGCCGCTGCTGCAGCGCACCGGCCGGCGGGTCACGCTCACCCCGGCCGGCGCCGCGCTGGCCGAGCAGACCGAGGCGGTGCTGGCCCTGCTGGAGCAGGCCTCGGCCACGCTCGCCGCCGCCCGGGCCGGCCTGACCGGGCCGCTGAAGATCGGGGCTTTCCCCACGGCGGTCCGCACAATCCTGCCGGCCGCCCTGGTCGCGCTCGGCCGCGACCATCCCGGCTTGGAGCTGATGGTCACCGAGCTCGACCCGGCCGCCGTTCCCGACGCGCTGCGCTCCGGGGCCCTCGACGTCGCGCTCGTCCACGAGTACGACTACGTGCCGGTCCGGCCGGACCCCGCGTTGGACACCGAGCCGCTGATCGAGGAGGCCATCTTCCTCGCCTCGTCGGGGCCGCCGCCCGCGCCCGGCGAGAACCCGGTCTGGGGCCACCGCAACGCTAGCTGGATCGTGGGCAGCCCGGACACGCTGTGCCACCTTATGGCAGTGCGCGCCTGCGAGGCCGCCGGGTTCACGCCGCGCATCCGCCACCACGCCGACGACTTCGCGACGGTGCTGGCCCTGGTCGCCGCGGGCCAGGGCGTGGCCCTGGTCCCGGAACTCGGCGCGATCGGCCCGCCCGCGGACGTCGTCCTGACCCCGCTGCCGACGCGCCGCCGGACCCGGATCGCCTACCGCAAGGGCGCCCGCCACCAGCCGGCGGTGTCCGCCTGTATCGCCGCCATCCGCGCCTCCGCGGGCACGCTCGCTCCCCAGGCGGCCGGACCTCCGGACCCCCGGCCGGATCCCCAGCAAGCTAAGCCTCCGGGCCCGGATACTCCTTGATACCGGCACGCTGATCACCACTCGCCGGCCGCGCTGCCGGGCGCCAGACCGGTCACCTCCGTGACGAGCTGCCCCGCGCTGGCGGCAGGCAGCATGAGGCAGGCCGAGGTCATCAGCTCCCGGCTGATCAGCCCTTTGCGGTAAGCCCGCAGGTACCGGGCCAGGTGCTGGCCCTCCCGGGCGCACGCGGTGCCCGGCGGCGCCCAGCAGAACCCGCACGGCACCCGCAGCGCCGGCCCGGCCAGCTCGGCGCTGCTCAACCCGGCACCTCCACGCCCAGCTCACGTCCAAGAGCCAGGTAGGAGCGGGCCCGGGCCAGCCCCGCCGCGCACTGCGCGCAGCCCGTCCAGCACCTCACAGGCCGGGCACTGTACCGGCGGGTCCCGGTAGTACACCGCGTCCGCTAAAGCCTGACGCAGCACCTCACGCTGCTGCGGCGCGGCTGGCAGGACAAGACGATCAGGCATCAGCCGGGCTCCTTCCCGGTCTGGCCCCGGCCCGCCCTCCGCGCGTCGAGCCAGGGCTCTATTAAGGGGGGTGCTCTTATGATAAGAGCTTCCACAAGCTTCCGGAAGGCTATGGAGCGTTTAGGCTGGTCACGTGACCTCTACGTTGGCTCACGTGAGCGTGCCACCGTTCAGGCCGGACCCGCTGCGGCTGATCTACGTCCAAGTCGCCGAGCACATCGCCGCCCGCATCGAGGCCCGGGAACTGACCGGCGGCCAGCGGCTGCCGCCCGAACGCGACGTCGCCACCGAATACGGGGTCGCCTACAACACCATCCGCAAATCCATGGAACTGCTGCGCGAGCGCGGCCTGATCGTCACCATGCACGGCCGCGGCACCTTCGTCGTCCCCGAAGACCAGCGACCCAGCCAGACCTAGCGGCCCCATCGGCCCGCTCGCGTTCGGTCGGGATCGGTGGGAGGGTGGCGAGGTGGCCAGCGGCGGCGAGGGGCGCGACGGGGGGTCGCTGACCAACCTTGACCAGCCGCTGTTCGACGGGGCCGAGGCGACCAAGGGTGACCTGGTGGACTACCTGGACGCCGTCGCCGACCTGCTCATCGCGGAGCTTCGCGACCGGCCACTGTCGGTGATCCGGGTCCGGCCCGGGCAGCCTCCGTTCATGCAAAAGAACGTGCCCAAGTACACGCCGCCGTGGGTTCCGACCGTGTCGCTGTGGGCGGAGAGTTCCCGGCGCCAGGTGTCGTACGCGCTCTGCAACGACCGCCGCACGCTCCTGTGGTTTGCCAACCAGCGGGCGGTCGAGTACCACCCGACCCTGGGCCGCGTCGATGACCTGGGCCGGCCCACCTACCTGGTGCTCGACATCGACCCGCCCGACGGCGGCGCGTTCACGCTGGCCATCCGCGCTGCCTGGCTGGCCCGCCAGGCCCTGGACGATGCCGGGCTGGTCGGCGCCGTCAAGACCAGCGGGTCGAAGGGTGTGCATGTCCTGGTGCCGATCGACGCGAGCGCCGGCAGCGAGGACGTGGCCGCTGCCACCCGCGCGCTCGCCGCCCGGGCCGAGCGGCTCGACCCGGACCTCGCCACCACGGCCTTCATCCGGGAGGATCGCGCTGGCAAGGTGTTCCTCGACTCGACCCGGGCGGGCGGGGCGACGGTGGCGGCCGCCTACAGCCCGCGCGTCCGGCCGGGCGCGCCTGTGTCGTTCCCGGTGGCCTGGGAGGAGCTCGACAGCGTCCAGCCGGGGGACTTCACTGTGCGCACCGCGCCGCGGCTGATCATCGGGCGTGGCCCGTGGCTGAGCCGTCTGCCCGAGCAGGAGCTGAGCCGTGACCTGATCGAGGAAGGGCATACGATCCCGATCGCCCGGGTGCAGGCGATGCACGAGGGCAAGCGGCGGGCCCGCGCCCGCCGGGCCGACGAGGCGGACGACGGCCAGCGCTAGCCCGAGCGGTCGGGCAACGGACGTGATGGCCGCGCAAATCTTGCGAACGCCATATGGGAGCACCGGGCTGATATACCGGGAGAATGGACCGCCACTCAGTAGCCGGCCAGATGCGGTCGGCCGCAGTCGTTGTGCTGAAGGCCCTCACAGGCGAGCAGCGTGAGCTCGCGGCGCGGCCGTTTGCCGACGACGCGGCGCGCCGGTGGCTCGAGTACCGCCCGCTGCCCCGACCGGGGGCCTGCATCGCGGACATGGGCCGGGAGGCCCGCAAGGCGTCCCACCGGCTGCTGGCCACGGGGCTGAGCGAGCACGCCTACGCGCAGGCGATGGTGATCATCGCGCTGGAGGAGGTGCTTGACCGGCGCGAACGGTGGCGGCACGGCCGGCACAGCAACGATTACTGGGTGGCCGTGTTCGGCGACCCGGCCGGCGATGACCCGTGGTCGTGGCGTTTCGAAGGGCACCACCTGTCGGTGACCATGACCGTGCTGGGCGACGAGGTCTCTCCGGCCCCCGTCTTCCTTGGCGCCAACCCGGCGCGCGTCACTTACCACGGCCAGGCCGTGTCCCGGCCGCTTCCGCTGGAGGAAGACCTGGCGCGGGAGGCGCTGATCGCCCTGAGCCCGGCGCAGCGGTCTGTCGCCGTGGTCTCGGACCGCGCTCCCGGCGACATCCTCACCGGGACCAGGCCACGCGCCGGGGAGCACATCGAGCCCCTCGGCGTTGCGGCCTCCCGGCTCGCGGGGGCGCCGCGAGCGATGCTGGAGCGGATGGCCGCGCTCTACCTCGGCCGGCTGCCCGACGAGCTGGCTGCCCGCGAGGCCGCCAGGGTCAATGCGGGCGAGCTGTACTTCGCCTGGCAGGGCCCGACATCGCCCGGCGCACGGCACTACTACCGGGTACAGGGCGACGACCTGCTGATCGAGTACGACAACACGAGCGACGACGGCAACCATCAGCACACCGTGCTGCGCCGCCCCCGCAGCGACTTCGGCGACGACGTCCTGGCCGCGCACCTGAGCCAGGCACACCGCCTTGCCCCTAGCTGATCACGCAGCCCGTGCTGTGGCCCCGGGCGGGGAAGGCCCTGGCGAGGCCCTCGGCGATCTGCTGGCCGCGGATCGCGTACCCCGACGAGGTGTAGTGGATTCCGTCGTTGATGAACCAGCCCGGCTCGGCCAGGGACGCCCAGTCGAAGATCCGCATGTTCGGATAGCGGCGGCAGGCCTGGCGCAGGGTCGCGTTCCAGAGCTGCATGTTGGCTTCCGCATAGGGACCGCCGGCCAGCAGCGATACGACGTCGACCCACATCACCGGCTGGCCGTGGGCCGCGGCCATCATCTGCTGGATCCTGGCCATCCGCCCGGTGCCGGATCCGATGGCGACGTCGGCCGTGTCGTTAGTGCCCAGGGCGATGACCCAGCATCCGCGGTATCCCCCGCTCACGATCGTGCGGGCCGCGTCGTAGCCGTTGACCGTGCCGGGCAGGGTCTCGTCCACGGAGCGGGCCCCCACGATGTCGGCGCGGACGGTTACCACGCCGACGTCCTGGTACTGCGCGGTCAGCCGCTTGGCCGGGTTCGGGAGGTAGGTGGGCGAGATCATTCCCTCCGAGGTGGAGTCGCCGATGTGGACGACCGCGCTGCAGGAGGAGCGCAGGCCCGACGCGCCGGCGGACAGGCCCGGCAGGGTGCTGCCTGAGGGCGAGGGTCCCGTTGCCGGGTTGCGGACCGCATTGGGCTCCCGGCCGGGGCTGGCGGCCGCGCTGCTGCTGGCCGAGGGGCGGCTGGATGCGGGGCTGGGCGGCGAGGGCAGAGCCGAGCCCGCGGCGAGCGAGGAGGTGCCGCCGCTAGGGCCCGGAGCCGGAAAGGCCCCGGTCAGGCCGACGCACGCCACAACCAGCACCCCGGCCGTGCCGGTCGCCGCGGCCAGGCCGGCGACGCGGGCGGGCGCGGTGAGCGGGGTGCGCTGCGCGCGATGGGTGAGCGCGCGGGGCGAGCGGGCGCGGGCCCAGAGCCTGCCCAGGGCGCCGTGGCGGATGGGCTCTTCGACATAGTGCCAGGACAGCGCGGCCAAGGCGATAGTGGCCGCGGTCTGCAGCGCGGCGCGGGTGAGGTTCTCGGTGCTGTTGCCCGGCGAGGTGAGGACGATGACCGGGTAGTGCCAGAGATAGATGCCGTAGGAGCGGACCCCGAGCCAGCGCAGCGGCTCCCATCCCAGGACGCGACCGGTACAGGCGCCGGGGCAGGCGGCCGCGGCGAGCACGGCCGCGGTGGCCACGGACAGCACGATCAGGCCGCCGCTGTAGATGAAGGGCGAGTACTGGCCGGTGCGCCAGATCATCAGCGCGATGACAACCAGGCCGGCCGCGCCGCCGAAGTCGACCAGCACGCGGGCGGCACGTCCCGACGGCGCGGGGCGGCGGCTGGGCCAGGCCATGGCCAGCGCCGCGCCGATGAGCAGTCCGAGGGCGCGGGTGTCCGTTCCCTCATAGACCCTGGTCGGGTCGAGGCCCGGGTGGTAGAGCACGAGCATGGCGACCCCAGAGGCGGCGGCCAGCGCGAGGGTCGGCAGCGCCAGCCGCCCGAGCCCGCCCGTCCACCGGCCCGGCATGCCCCGGCCCGCCCGCACGCCCCCACCCCTGCGGCCGCCCCGGCGCGTCCGCAAGCAGAGCAGTCCCAGCAGCAGCAGCCACGGCCAGGCGAGGTAGAACTGCTCCTCCACGGCAAGCGACCAGAGGTGATCGAGCGGAGCGGGCGGCGCGAACCGGGCGAAGTACGACTGGTTCTGGATGATGAGGTACCAGTTGCTCGAGTAGGTCGCAGCAGCGGCCACGGCCCCGCGCAAGCTGCCCAGCCGGGCCCGGTCGGCGAGGGTGACCCAGGCGGTGACCACGGCCAGCATCACGAACAGGGCCGGGAGCAGCCGCCGCGCCCGCCGCGCCCAGAAGTCGGCCAGCTGCAGCCGGCCGCGCGCGGACCACTGCCCGAGCAGCAGGTCAGTGATCAGGTAGCCGCTGAGGGTGAAGAACACCCCGACTCCCAGCAGTCCTCCCGGCGCCCACCCGAGCTGCTCGTGAAACGCGATCACGGCGAGCACCGCCAGCGCCCGTAGCCCGTCGAGACCGGGCATGTAACGCTGGCCGCTGCGTACCGGTTCCGGCATGATGTTCCCCCCTGCCACGGCCTGCCCACCCCGTCTGGGCAGGTCCGGTTTCCGTGCGGCACGAAGGTCAATACCCTGTGCAATCATCGGACTACGCAAAGTAATTGGTAAAGAAGTGGCACAAGTCCACGGGCCGAATGGATCATCCTTGGCTGCGGCTGCCCAGGCCGCTCGACTACCCCGCCAGCCGGCCGCGCGGCCGTTACAGCCCGGCTGCCCGGTCGGACGCCGATTGAGGAGCGGTACTTTGACTGGTATGAGCTTCTGCATTGCCCGATGGGCCGCCGGACGGTGCGTTCTGGCCCTCAGTGAGCGATGCCGCGATGACCGCTGAGCCCTACGCGACCGCGGCCGGGCTGATCGAGCGATCGGCCGCGGCCTACGTGTCCGGCGTGCCGGAACATCCCGCTGACGACGGCTTCTTCGGGCCCGCCAGCGTCACCTGGAAGATGAGCGGCGACCTGGGCGGGCCGGTCGCCGGCCTGCGGTCACTGATCATGCAGGCGCTGCATCCGCTCGCGATGGCCGGCGTCGACCAGCACAGCGGCTGGCGCCGGGACCCCGTCGGCAGGCTCGCCGCGACCTCGGCGTACGTCACCACGGTCAGCTTCGGCGAGCGTGCCGCGGCGGAGCAGGCCGCGGCGCGGGTACGCCGGATTCACACCCGCGTAAGCGGCGTCGACGAGGTCACCGGCCGCGCTTACGAGGCAAGTGATCCCGCGCTGCTGCTGTGGGTGCACGCGGCCCTGGTCGATTCCGACCTGGCCGTTCGTCGGCTGCTGGGCACGCCGCTCTCGCCCGAGGACGCCGACCGCTACGTGGCGGAGATGGCGGTCGCGGCCGAGCTCGTCGGCGTGCCCGCCGGGATGGTCCCCGCCAGCGTGGCCGGGCTCGACCAGTACATCTCGTCGGTCCGGCCCGAGCTGCGCTGCACGCCCGCGGCCCGGGAGTCCATCGGCTATCTGCTCGACCTGCCTGGCCTGGACGAGGACATCGCCGAGTTCTGGGAGGACATCCGAGACGGCGCGATCGCCGCGCTGCCGGACTGGGCGCGGGAGATGTACGGATACAGCGCGCCGCCCCTGACCCCTGAGCGCCGGGAGGAGATCCGGCAGGTGCTCGGCGTCCTCGATGCCGTGTTCCTCGGCGAGCCCGGCGTGCTCGAGGCCCGGCAGCGGATCACCTCGCGGATGCGCGCGGCGCAGCGCGCGTGAGGAGGCACGGCTGCTGCTGCGCCGCCGGATCGGGCTGTGTTGGCCGGGGGGGACGACCCCCCGCGCTTCGCTTAGGGTGCGCCGCGGCCTGGCGGCGCTCCATCTCGTCGCGCGCGGCGGGGCGCGCTACGCGAGCAGTGCCCCGCGGCTGTTCGCGGCCGCCGGCGAGAACCGGCAGCGGCTGCGCAACGATCTCGCCCTGCAGACCGCCGAGGACGTCGCCACCACGCTGGGGGCGATGAAGGGCGTGCTGATGAAGCTCGGCCAGATGGCCAGCTACGTCGACGACGGCCTGTCGCCCGCGGTGCGCCGCACCCTCAGCCGGCTGCAGGACAGCGTCCCCCCGATGAGCGCAGACCTCGCCGCGGAGGTTGTGCGCGAGGAGCTTGGCGCACCGCCGGAGCGAGCCTTTGCCGAGTGGGACCCCGAGCCCATCGCCGCCGCGTCGATCGGGCAAGTGCACCGGGCGATCACGCACGATGGCCGCGCGGTCGCGGTGAAGGTGCAGTATCCCGGGATCGCGGAGACCATCGCGGCTGACCTCGGCAACGTGGCCCTGCTGCGCCGGATGCTGCGGATCACCGCGCCGAGCCAGGACGTCGACGCGCTGCTCGCTGAGCTGCGCGAACGGGTCCTCGAGGAGCTCGATTATCGCCAGGAGGCCGACAACCAGCGCCTGTTCGCTGCCTACTACGACGGCCATCCCACGATCGCGGTCCCGCAGATCATCGGCGGGCTGTCGACGCAGCGGGTGGTCACGAGCGAGCTCGCGGACGGAGTCCGCTTCGCCGAGCTGGCCGGCTGGTCCCAGGCGGAACGTGACCTCGCAGCGGAGACGATCTACCGCTTCGTCTTCCGCAGCCTGTACGAGCTGCACGCGTTCAACGGCGACCCGCACCCGGGCAACTACCTGTTCCAGGGCGGCGGCCGGGTCACGTTCCTGGACTTCGGGCTGGTCAAGCGCTTCACCACGGCCGAGCTGCAGCCGCTCATGCAGATGGCCCGCTACCTGTGTGTGGAGCACGATCCCGAGGCGTTCCGCCGGAACCTGGAGAAGGCCGGCTTCCTGCGCCCGGACGCGCCGCTGAGCACCGAGGCCATCGTCGAGCACATGGCGGTGTTCTACGACACGGTCCGCGAGTCGCGGCCGCTGACCATGACCGGCGACTACTCATCCGCGGTCGTGCGCCGCTTCTTCGACGTGCGCAGCCCGGTGACCACGTACGCGCAGATCCCGCGGTCCTACGTGATCCTGCAGCGGATCAACCTGGGCCTGTTCGGCCTGCTCGGCGAGCTGACCGCGACCGCCAACTGGCGGGCCATCGCCGAGGAGATCTGGCCCTTCGTCCTGGGCCCGCCGTCAACGCCGATGGGAGAGGCCGAGACCGCCTGGCGGGCCCGCCGCCCGGCGGTCGCGGAATCCCTGGCCTGAACGACGCGTAGGGATCACGCTTAGTCGGCCCGATGCAGGCCGCCCGCGACCTTCTCCGCGATCAGCTCGAACGAGCGGATCCGGTCGGAGATGTCGTAGACCATCGTGGTGAGCATCAGCTCGTCGGCCTCGGTGCGCTCGAGCAGCCCGGCCAGCTGTGCGCGGACCGTTTCCGGGGAGCCGACCGCCTGGCTGGCGAACCGCTCCCGGGCGAACTCCCGCTCACCCGGCGCGTACGGGTAGGCGGCGGCCTCCTCGGGGCTAGCCAGCGGCTGCGGCATCCCGGTGCGCAGCCGCAGGAACGACAGGGCGGCCGGGCCGGACAGCCATTCGGCGCGCTCGTCGGTATCGGCGCAGATGGCGTTCACCGCGACCATCGCATAGGGCCGCTCCAGCCAGCGCGACGGCCGGAAGTTCTCCCGGTACAGCGCCAGCGCGGGAATGGTGTTGGCGGCGCTGAAGTGGTGCGCGAACGAGAACGGCAGCCCGAGCAGGCCGGCGAGCTGCGCGCTGTACCCGCTCGAGCCCAGCAGCCACAGCGCGGGCATGTCGCCCTGGCCCGGGGTCGCGGTGATCCGCGCCGGGGCGTCTCCCCCCATGAACAGCCTGATCAGGTCGGCGAGCTCCTCGGGGAAGGCCTCGGCCGACAGGCCCTCCATCGTGCGCCGCAGCGCCAGCGCCGTGAGCTGGTCGGTCCCCGGCGCCCGGCCGATGCCCAGGTCGATACGGCCCGGGTGCAGCGCCTCGAGGGTCCCGAACTGCTCGGCCACCACCAGCGGGGCGTGGTTGGGCAGCATCACTCCGCCCGAGCCGACCCGCATCGTGGAGGTCGCCGCCGCCAGGTGCGCGATCAGCACCGCCGGCGCCGAGCTCGCGATGGCCGGCATGTTGTGGTGCTCGGCCACCCAGAAGCGCCGGTAGCCCAGCTCCTCGGTGCGCCGGGCCAGCTCCGTGGTCTGGCGCAGCGCCTGGCCCGAAGTCGTCCCGGCGGCGACGGGCGAGAGATCCAGAACGGAAAGCGGCACATCGATCACACAGCTCGCCAACTCTGGTTAGTCCCGCATTCTTCCCGGGCTGGCCGCGCCCTGACGCCCCCGAGGGCGTGGCGCCGTCAGGGCGGAGACACCTCGAGGCGGCCCTGGAGCACGGCGCGGTCGATGCTGTCGCGCAGGCTGGCGCAGGTGTCGATCAGCGCGGTCTGCTGGCCCGGCGCGGCCCGGGCGCTGAACTCGGCGCAGGCACGCACGGAGGTCAGGCTCCACTGCACGCTCGTGTGCTGCGGGCTGAACTTGGCGACCAGTGGCGCCGCTCCGCATCGCTCGCATTCGACGGGCCGGAAGTCTGCCTTCCGCTCGTCGGCCGGGTCGGGCTCGTCGCCTCGGCCGGGAAGCCGTCCATCGTCCTGGGCCGGGCGCCGATGCCCGTTGACCGGGCTGTTCCCGTGCTGCGCGGCGACGTACTGCCCGTCGGCCATGGTCAGCGGGCCTATCCCTGCCGCGCGGCAACGTTCGCCGCGACCTCGGTCTCCCATTCGGCCACCGCCCGGGTGGTGTCCACCTCGAACTCGTAGCGCTCGACCATGTAGGGCCTGATGTCCTGGATGTCGGTGTAGAACTGCTGGTACCAGCGGCGGAGTTGGTAGACCGGGCCGTCATCGGCGCACAGCAGCGGGTTGTCGACGCGGGTCTTGTGCGTCCAGATCTCCACGTCCTGCTCGAACCCCAGGCCGATGAACTTAGCGAACTTGCCCGCGAACGTCTCGGCCTGCGCATCGTCGAGGCCGGGCAGTTTCTTCACGATCACGCCCCACTGGAGCATGAAGGAGTTGGGCGTGACCGGGTAGTGGCAGTTGATCAGCACGCTCTCCAGGTTCATGCCGTGATAGTCGTGCCACAGGAAGTCGATCATGTATGACGGCCCGTAGTAGGAGGCCTCGGAGCGCAGGGTGCTCTCTGCCCCCTGCGCGTAGTTCGAGCCGGCTTCGATGTCTCGCCGGGCCCTGGTGTGGAGGTACTGCGAGGCGATGTGCCCTTCGAACACGTTCTTGAAGTAGGTCGGGAACGCGAAGTGGATGTAGAAGAAGTGCGCCATGTCGACGACGTTGTCGATCACCTCGCGGCAGTTCGCCCCGTCGACCAGGATCGAGTCCCAGGTCCAGTTGCTCCATTCCGGCGAGAACGCCCCGGCGATCCGGGGGATGGTCACCTGCTCGGGCGGCGGGTTGGCTTGCGGGTCGTTCCACACGAACAGCTGCTTGTTCTGCTCGAGCGTGAGCCAGGACCGGGTCCGCGCGGCGGGCGGCACCCGCGCCGAGTAGGGAATCCGTGCGCACCGGCCGTCGCCGCCCCAGCGCCAGTCGTGGAACGGGCAGGCCACCTGGTCTCCCTTGACGGTGCCCATGCTCAGGTCGCCGCCCATGTGACGGCAGTACGCGTCGAGGACGTTCAGGTGCCCCTGCGAGTCCGAGAAGACCACGAGCTTGGTCCCGAACGCCTCGACCGCGTGCGGGCCCGGCTCCCGGAACCGATCGGCCAGCCCCAGGCAGTGCCAGCCACGCGCGAACCTGGTCGGCGGGGGGGCGGCAATGATGCCCCGGACACCGTGCCGTTCCTTCATGGGGCCTCCACGTCCGTAAGCTGCTACCACCTAGACTAGAACATGTTCTAGTCTAGGTGCACTGCCGCCGGCTCCGGCGGCGGCGCGATCGGAGGCGTCAGGTGGGCGAGAGCGTCGGTCAGGCGGTGATTGACGGGGTACGCGAGCTGCTGCCGGTGCTGCGGGAGCGGGCGCAGGAGACCGAGGACAGCCGCAATGTGCCAGCCGATTCGGTCAAGGCGCTGACGGAGACCGGCTTCTTCGGGCTGCTCCAGCCCAGCCGGTTCGGCGGCCTCGAGGCCGACCCGGTCACGTTCCTGACCGCGGTCCGGTTCATCGCCAGCGCCTGCGGGTCGACCGGCTGGGTCGCGTCGGTCGTCGGCGTGCATCCCTGGCAGCTGGCGCTGTTCCCGCTCCAGGCGCAGGAGGAGGTCTGGGGGGCCGACACGGGCACCCGGATGTCATCCTCCTACGCGCCAACCGGCAAGGCCGAGGCCGTGACCGGCGGGCACCGGCTCACCGGGCGGTGGAGCTTCTCATCGGGATGCGACCATGCCACGTGGGTGCTCCTCGGCGCGATCGTGTCCGACGCCGACGGCAATCCGGCCGACTTCCGCACGTTCCTGCTGCCCGCCAGCGATTACGTTATCGACGACGTGTGGGACACGGTCGGGCTGCGCGGCACCGGCAGCAACGACGTCGTCGTCTCCGGCGCGTTCGTGCCCGAGCACCGCTCGCTCAGCTTCAACGACGTGTTCCGCTGCGCCTGCCCCGGGCAGGAGGCAAATCCGGCGCCGCTGTACCGGCTGCCGTACGGCTCGCTGTTCTCCTACGCGATCACGACGCCGATCATCGGGATGGGCATGGGGGCCTATGAGGCGCACGTGGCTTACCAGCGGGAGCGGGTGCGGGCCTCCTACGTCGGCCAGAAGGCGTCAGAGGACCCGCATTCCCAGGTACGCGTCGCCGAGGCCGCGGCCGAGCTCGACTCGGCCTGGCTGGCCCTCGAGCGCAACATGACCGAGCTCATGGCGCACGCCCGCGCGGGCGAGAAGATCCCCATACCGCTGCGCCTGCGGGTGCGGCGTGACCAGGTGCGGGGCACCGGCCAGGCGATCACCGCTGTGGACCGGCTGTTCGAGAACTCCGGCGGGCGGGCCCTGCGCAGCGGCACCCCAATCCAGCGGTTCTGGCGCGACGCCCACGCCGGCCGGGTGCACGCGATCAACGACCCGGAGCGCGCGCTGTCGATGTTCGGCCGCGGCGAGTTCGGCCTGCGGATCCAGCCCGACGGAATGCTATGACGGGATCTGCCCGATGACGGCCGAGCCGGTGGAGTTCGCCACGACGAGCCGCTATGGCGACGCGGGCGGGATGCGGCTGCACTATCACGAGGCCGGGCCCGCATCTGCCCGACCCAGCCCACCCTTCCAACCCAGCCCACCCTCCGCCGGTACCCCCGTGGTCCTGCTGCACGGCGGCGGGCCCGGCGCTTCGGCGTGGAGCAACTTCGGCCGCAACCTGGCCGTCTTCGCGGCCCGCTTCCGCACACTCATGATCGACCAGCCGGGATTCGGCAGGTCGGCCAAGCCGCCGGTGACCGGCCACTACTTCACGTTCGCCGCCGAGGCCTTGGCTGGCCTGCTGGACAAGCTCGGGATCGGCCAGGTGCACCTGGTCGGTAACTCGCTCGGCGGCGGGACCGCGGTCCGCTTCGCGCTCAGGTATCCCGGGCGCGTGGGCCGGCTGGTGCTGATGGGGCCGGGCGGCCTGAGCCTGAACGTCTTCGCCCCGGACCCGACCGAGGGTGTCAAGAGGCTGATGGAGTTCGCCGCGCCGCCGGGCGCCAGCCGCGAGAAGATGGCCGCCTTCCTGCGGACGATGGTCTACGACCAGCGGCTGGTGACCGACGAGCTGGTGGAAGAGCGCTACGTAACGGCCAGCACTCCCGAGGCCATCGCGGCGATGGCCTCGATGGGTGCCTCCTTCTACGACCCCGCTCACGCCGACGAGGGGCTGCTCTGGCGCGAGGCCCAGCGGCTGCGGCACGAGGTCCTGCTGGTCTGGGGCCGGGAGGACCGGGTGAACCCCCTCGACGGCGCGCTGGTGGCGCTCAAGCTGATCCGCCGGGCACAGCTGCACGTGTTCAGCGGCTGCGGGCACTGGGCACAGCTGGAGAAGTTCGACGAGTTCAACCGGCTGGTGATCGGTTTCCTGGACGCCAGCGGTAGGGGTACGCCGTGACCAGTATCGGTTCGCTGGGGTACCTGCGCGTCGAGTCCACCGACGTCGCGGCCTGGCGCGAGTTCGGCGTGCGAGTGCTCGGCATGGTGGAGGGCCGCGGTCCCGAGGCCAGCGCCGTGTACCTGCGGATGGACGACTT
>WNFI01425307.1_pt1 | contig 18135 bp, 14 predicted proteins | sample 5400471 | NCBI WGS metagenome assembly WNFI01 (sample SAMN13153348, study PRJNA577476) | soil metagenome | isolation source: 100 cm saprolite on Douglas fir-dominated hillslope | place: USA:California | collected 2013-09-17 | reverse complement strand
GATTGGGACCACCTCTTCGGGATGCTTCCGAAGGTTGGTATTCAGAGGAAACAACCTGAACTTGAGTTAAGAGCTTTTCCAGATCATGGCTGGGCCAGATGCCGCCGCTTGGCTGTCGGTAGGCAGCTACAGAATCGCTCGCCATCACTCCGCTTATGTCGATCATGGGGAAAGCGCTATGATAAGAGCGGTTCAAGAGGCTGAGAACCTCGTTGGCGATAATTGCTTGACCGGTTGCCCCCGGATAATACCCATTCAGCGAGTAAAAGCCGCCCAGAAAGTCTCCTGTGAGTCTTCGCGTACCCGCAAGGTAACCTTCGCTCCCAATTTTGTGAAACAACCCAGCAAGATCATAAATCGTTCCATACGCTGGAGTCAGATCCATGAGCCTTGCATTGATCTCACGAATTCGCTTGCGGATTTGGTTTGCAGTTTCCGAAGGTAGAATTGAACCGCTAGGCAAAGGTTGGACCGCTTTGGAGAACAACTGGAATGCAATTTCATTGAGGCCTTTGAGAGTAAGAATGTCGTTTGACGTTATGGAATAGGATCGGGTCAGGAACGACGGTTCAACTTTCAGCAAATTCGCGGCCGTCTCAAGAGAAGAGAAGTGCGCGGTGTCCAGCGGATCGGGAACTGTCGTAACGACGATGTCGGAGCCTGCAGCTTGCAGGTTCGTTAACAAGTCGTCAAATTGAAAGATGAAAGTGTCAATTCCTGGCAGCAGGCTCGGATCTCCTAGTACCGCCGCCGTCAATACCTCGTAGTAGCCGAGTTCAACAAGCGTAAATGTGGGCCCTTGCTGCAGCGCGTATTGCAGCTGTGTAGGCAACGATTGTTCGCCCTTGGAAATGCCCTCTATGCCCCATACCAGATTGGCGGACGTTTGCTTCGCATTGTTGCGGTGGATCAGGGGCTGGGCGGCGTGAAGTTCCAGCGCATCCTCAAGCGTCAGTTCCGGTACAGAAAGATTGGATACAGGTTCTGGCGGCACAGTATGAATCACTGTTGTTTGTGGAGAGGCCGGCACACGTACGGGAAGAGGAGCAAAGCCGACCAGGTTGCCGATACCTGGCGCCTGCAGAAGCCATTTGGGCGGGGAAGCTCCATTGCTGCGTATCGGAGCTGAGGGTGAAATTGCCCATGCCAGCTGCCAGACCTTCGCCCAATACAACGAAGCGAGCAGTCTTCAACCTTCCACTGTTGACCTGGGTCACACCTGATGAGGTGGTAAGTTGCGGGGTTCCGCTCGGTGTCGCAGCTGGTGGTTGGGCGCTGACAGGCATGGGGGACCAGCCGGTATAGACCCGGCCAATTGAGTTGGTGGGCGTCGAATTGTTTGTTTGCGACGGGCCGGTTATCGTAGCGCTAACGGCCATCGGGGACCAGCCGCTGTTGACTTGACCTGTACTCGACAGGTTGGCCACTTTTGCCCTTCCGCTCTGAGCTGTCCTGGTCGCGGCGGGATTGCCAGAAACTGACGACCCGCCGGACTGTACAACGGGTGACTGCGACTCAAATGCGTCCTGAGACTTGTAGGTCATTGTCGCAGCCAGCGCAGGTCCGGCCGCGGTTGAGACTTGTGCAAACCGCAGGTTCTCTGGGGAGAACATATTGACGAACTGCTTGAAGCCCAGCAGAGACATTGACCAGGAAAAGCGAAAAATAGATTGCAGCAACTCACGCATGATCGATCGCTCCTATTCCGGCGTGCTTCCGTATTAAGCCGGAGCAACGCAATTATTTCGAGGGCAGTTGTGCTCAACTGCGTCTTTGACCTTGTTCCGTTGGTCTCTGAGGGGCGGTTCGGGTGATACAATCAACCGTCATTTTCTACGGGTGGCATCACCCTTCTTCGCTTTCCCCGCCGCCAGGGCTCGTTCCGACCACGATCTTTGAACTCACAGCGCAATCACAAGAGGTGCTTGCCACTCGAGAGAGTATGGTGTGCGCATTGTCCGGGACAGCCGGAGGGCGACTGAAAGCATGAGTGATCCGGCTAACGAGTGCATCGAGCTTGGTCATGTCAGGGGCCTGCTCAGTCAGCATTCTCAGGCTCGATGTCATAGCCTCCCACGGTCGCCCAATCATTTCTTCGAGCAGTCTCTTCATACTAACCGCCGCGCCTTGCGCACAATTGAATCGCGTGTGAGCACGCAAGCGCGAAACAACGCGTTTCCCCGATTCATGAGCTTCGGCCGGTCACAACCCATTCCGGCAGAGCAGAGCTATCAAGCCAGTTTTGGATTTGCCGCCACGTGAGCAGTGATCCAACAATCGTCTCGTAATGCTGTTTGAAATGTTGCAGCAGGAAGCTCTTATCCAACGTTTCTTTAGAAATGCATAGCCTTTCCGCCGCTTGACCGCTGGTGACTGTGTTCAATAAGGCGATGGAAGAATACACCGGGTCAAAATTGCCAAATCGCAAGGGCAGTTTCTCCAGCGTATCGCGAACCGGCTTTAAGAGCGCTGAAACCATGCCCATCGACAAGAGGTTTACCGCCCGAAAAGACCAATCAACCGGATCCAATGAAACGTTTGTGATCTTGTCCGGACGGTTGACCACAAACACCATGTGGCTCTTGATCTGTCCACTCTCGGAGATGTGAAACTCGATGAGTTCAATCGCAGCATCAAACTGACCTGGACCATATGCGAGAAAGTTGGATTTAGGGCTTTTGATAAAGGCATATCCCACGCCATATCTGCCAGCAACTCCCGGAGTGGGTGCGTCCTGGTCGAGGATAAAATCGCGGCTCATTACCAAATAGCTTTCTTCATCCAGGCCGAAAGCAACCTCCGGCCCCTCTTCGCCCAGGGGTTTCGTTTTGAAGCTGAAGTTCAGGATCTTTACTTTCAGCACAACCCACTCGTACTTAGCACCGACTTCACGCACATCTATGATGGCAGACTGATCGGCGAATTTTCCGATCTCACCGTTCAGCGTCTTGTAATAAAGCTGTGAAAAGCCAAAACCTTCGCGAAGCGGATTCGGTTTAGGGCACATACTAAGACTAGCCAACCAGGATGGAGAGGCGGAGTAACTATCGCTAGTGGCCACTTCAGGCTGTCGGAAGGAACTAACGCGCATGAAATAGTGCAACACAAATTCTCGGAGCTGCTGCTTCAGCCACACCGCGTTCTCTTTTTCCGTTTGTGGGGTCACTTTCGGCTGGTCATAGAACGTGTCTTGAACATTGCCCATGATGGGCATGGTTTTGTTCTCCAGTTGAGCTTGGCCAAAAAACCCATAGCTCTCTGAGGGACGGTTCAGAGTACGAGTCAATTCAAATCGTTGGTCGAAGCGATTGGAAGGTTCTGTAGCGTCCCACCATCGTTTCAAATCCAGACCGTCCGCCAAGTAGCGCTCAACACTATCCAAGATAACTTGATCATCTTTTGTCAGAGTTGCCGTGTTTGCTTGATCAACCTGATTGTCTGTTGCTTGCTTCACCGGAAATTCCTTTCCCATTCAGTTGGACCAACCTGGCCGTCAGGCGTCGGCAACCGACGGCTTGAAATGCTGCGATGTGCACTCGAGTGTGCGAATGAAATCTGGCAAGTTGCGGTAACGAAAGATCTCTCCCAGGGCATTGTGTTTGGCCAAGACACGGTGATAGCGCAGAGCATCGTTCCTTGTCTGCGTCACATACTTGTGCCAAAGGTCGATCAGAGAAGGATCTGACTTGGGCGGCTCGTAACGGTAAAACGCATCCAAATCATCATCACTCGGAGCGGAGTCGTGCCAGACAACGATTGCCGAACAGACGCCGTTAGCAAAAGCGTCGCTGTGCACTATATCTTTCCAGTGATGCTTGAGGAAGGTGGCCATCACTTCAGGGTTGCGCAGGTTGACTAGGGTTAACGCCCAGGAGAAACCGGCCAATGCATTGCGCTTGCCCAGGGAATGGGATGGTTCCACCAAGCACATCTGGACCGCCTTCCAAGGAGCATTACGGAAGGGGAGGAAGTTAGTGGGTGCGAAATAGATTGCCCGCCCCACACCATGCCAAAAATATGCTTGCAACGCGCTATCTATCCGAGAGAGAAGAAGGTCTATCGCGGCGACAAGGTGAGGATAAAGATTTCGAGCTGCCAGACCCAAGGCCTCCCAAACTTCACCCTGAAAGCCTCTTTGCACATTATTGTGGCAAAACTGAATCAACGTACTGACTACGGCGGCAGCGTCGAGCTGGCCCTTGTCCGTTGCCCTCAGAAGCGACTCAACGAAGGACAACCCTAAGCCTGCGTGCAACGGAATTAAGCTGGCCGGCGGAAGATATGGAGCGCGCGGGCCGGAAAGAAGCTGGTCTGGAAGGCTTCCATGAGAAAGATGCCAATCGGAATAGTAGTGCCCTAGACCTTCAGTTGCCCAAACGGAAAAAAAAGGGCCCAAGCGGGAAGCCCGATCCAACAGTTCGGGCAGCGAAGGCTCAGCTCTCCCGGAAATACTGAGCACCGAGTCTACGTGCTCAAACAAGTAGAATGATTGTAGTTTATTCTGAAGTTCGCGCCACGCAATTTGACCATCGTGGTGAGGCGTGATGAGTTCGACAATCCCTGCGGAATCTTGCATTATTTGAAATAAAGTTCGTACCGCCAGGCGTGGAGTAAGACCATCTCCAGAGAAAATGTCAGAGATCAGCGCAGTGGTTTGCTGCTGGACCCGACGGCTCACATTGTAGACGCCGCTTGCCATTTCACCGAGTAATCCGTCGACATCACGCTTGCGGCGGGAGGCAGACTGTACCTCGGTGTGTTGAATCCCGGCCCCCTGAGAGGACGAGGGCGGTGAGATAAGCAGCTCATTCAGATGGCGGACCCCCAGTAGTGAGGTTGCCCAGCCGAGACGGCCAGCGGATTTGAGAAGATCGTTCATTGAATCAAGAACGCAACGCCCTTCCTGCTCTTGTAGCGTTAGTCGAACTGAGAATAGACTCCCTGCCATTTCTATCCGGTACCGCCGATGCTGATAGCTGTCGCATAAGGTCCGCGCTCAAGGGAAAATGCAATTAACCCCTGTTCCAGAACGTTACAGAGAGGCCGTGCTAAGCCTTCTCAGAGAGTTGTTCACTCAATTTGTCCAGGTCCTGATAGCGAAAGACCTGGTCAAGAGCACCATGTTGCTGCAGAACCGGGTACACCGATTCGAGCGCGGAGGTCACGGGCATGGTGATGTGGCTCTTCCAGGATTTTGCGATCTCCTGGTCGCTTGGTTGATGTGCCAGGAAAGCGGAGACAAACGGCTCTCCTGGAGTGATATCAGCGCGCATTATATTGGTGGAAACGACGCCGTTGGTAAAAGCTCTGGCGAGAGGAGAATCGTCGATGTATAAGCGCAGTTGATTCTCCGCGATGCCAGGCTGACGCATATTGACGAGCGTTGCCGCCCAGGACAACCCCGCCATGACACTGAGACGTTCGGTTTCAGTGCTGGCGATCTGATCGACGTCGCACCACACGCAAAGCCCAGGTAGAAAGTACTGCCGGGAAAAATAAAGGGCGCGGCCGGCCCCATGCCAGAAGAATCCCATCCACTCCGGGGCTGTTTCCTCTAACTGGTCACGGACGATAGTGAGCAGGTCAGGGTAGAAGTCACGCGTTACCAGACCCAGAGATTCGATCGCAGCGCCAAGATAACCCGGACGCGAATTGGTCTGGCAAAGATCAATAAACTGCTGCAAAGCGGCGCGTACTTCGCTGTTCGATGATTCCGGTGTCAAATCACCCACCAGGCGATCAGCAAAAGCTAGCCCTATGCCGGCGTGCAACATCAGCATACTCTTCGGCGCAACAGGAGCAGTGTTCTGCGTCAGCAAATTGCGAGGAACACCATGAAGGTTCCAGTAAGAGTCAGCATAGTAGTGGCCTACCCCCTCCACTGCCCACAAGGCATCAAAAGGAGACAGGGAATAGGCCTTATCAACCAGCTCCTGGAGAGGCACAAATCCGTTCGCTGGCAGCTCGAGTTTGTCCGCCAGGTTTTTGACCAGCGTGAAGACCTCAAGTTTATTTTTCAGCTCCTGCAAGATCAGATTCGCTGCGTCGCCAGCCATCCAGACGCGAGCGAGCATAGCCGCTTGCCGGGCCATTCGGGAACCATTCCGCCACAACATCGCGGGACTCCATGTCTGGGGCTTCATCAGGTCAAAGATCTCATCAATCACTGCCCGTTGCAGGCCGTTGCCGAGGAAATAGGCAGTTTGCGCAACTGTCCCAAGCTGGCTTTGGGTTGCATGCGCCAGTTTCTCCAGTTCTTCGGCCAGATCGTCCGACGTGCTGAGAAAACGGGTTCCAGGTGAAGACTTTGCGGTGGTCTTAAAGGCGCTTTGCATTTTTGCTCCCTTTAGCTTTGGTGTTGCGCTGAGGTACTGAGAACTGTCGCGATCCTAACTTGTTGTCTAAACGGAACTCGCTCGGACCCGCCAGCAGCTAGCTCTTGCTGCCATTTTCCTCTTCTTCTGCAGAGGCTCCGTTGCTGTCTTCCGAACACTCGTCGCAATTCGCCATGGAGCGGAATGGATTCCAGTTGTTGATCTTGCTTAGTCCTGTTGGATTCATCCAGGAGAATGCCATATCGCACATGCGAGTCTGGAGATTGTCGCCGATACGGTACATGGCTCTCATCGATTCATCCAGTTGATTCACGGCGACCTGTGTGATTGGTGCGAAAACATCGCCCTTGGGTTGTTGTCCGGGTCTTACCAGATTGACGGCCTGATCCACTCCCAACAATGAAAGTGCCCAGGAAAAGCTGAAGGCAGACTTAGCGAGTTCACGCATGACAAACCCCTCCTGAATATCGGTGGTATCAGTTCGTAGTTGCTCAAATTGCCGAATGAACTGCTGCCGACCGCACAAAATTAAACCGCTACCTGGATAGACAGCCCATCAGATTCAAGTTTGCGGGTGATTGACGTGGGCCCGTAATATTTTGGCTAAGACCTAGGCGCCTCTGAGCCTGAGCCGGATCGTCCTTTAACTTCGGGAACTTCGGGGCATGCACAACCGCGGCGTAAAATCTGAGTCAATCCTGAAGCCATCAAATGCGGCAAGAGGGGGCGTTTCCTATCCGCCTCCTCTGCAGTAGGCTGCAAGGGTGCACGGACAAGATGAATGCCGACCGTATTAGCGGCGACCTGAGTGATTGGTGCGGAAACATCGCCCTTGGATTTTTGGGTTGGTTTTACCAGATTGACGACCTGGTCTACTCCTACCAATGTGAGTGCCCAGGAAAGGTTGAAGGCATACTTAGCGAGATCTCGCATGACAAAACCCTCCAGAAAATCGGTGGTATAGAAGCTCGCAGTTCCTCGCAATGCCGACTGAGCTACCGCCGACCGGACAAAAGAAAACCATTACCTGGATAGACAGTCCGTCAGGTTCAAGTTTGCGGTGATAGACGTAGGCCCTTGATATTTTTGGCAAAGAACTGGGCCCTTCTAAGCCTAAACCGGATTGTGCTTTCCCCTCGGGCATGCACGCCGCGGCGTAAAATCTGAGTCAATCTTGTAGCCAGCAAATGCTGCAAGCGAGGGCATTTTCCTACCCGCCTCCTCCGCTGGAGGCTGAAATGGTGCACGGACAAGATGAATGCTGGCCGTAGGCTCTCGATCATTCGACGTCGGGGCCCGAATCCGCGGAAACACACAAGGGCGACTCCGCCTGCTCCAGGCTCGCGTTTTCGTGCTGGGTATGATGCTGGCTTGCCCCGAACCGCGTCGTGAAAGTCGTGGCGGTTTTTGCAAGCTTTCGTTCTTTCAGTTCCTCCAGGCAGGAGCATTCCTTGCGCATGATTTCTTCGTCAAAGGTCAGATTATCGATCTTCAGAGTCTCTGTTAGCTGTTTATTCGTGAGCAGGCTTTCATCGCCAAGCACAACTGAATAAATATGAACTGCAATGAAACGGGCGAGTCTTTCGACATTGACCATCTGATGGTTCAGTTTCTTCACACATGCCGAAGCCGAAAGCCCTGTCTCATAAAAGAGTTCTTCTGCTTTTTTCAACGGTTCAAAGAACGTATAGTCAAAGAAAACCGGATCTCGAGCCTCGACAGGCTGTTTCTTTTTCCAGCGATAGTAGCCGGTGATGAACGCCTGTAGCTTGTGGTTTAGCGTGCCCAGCCTGGCGAAGATATCCAAAAAGGGAACCACAAATAACGTGCTGGTAAACGCCTGATTGATGAAGGGAAAGATATAGAATGTGAAGTAGATGGTGAGTTCCCATCCGTACTTCATGGCGAAGCACTCCTGATCGCCAAGGACCTCATAGCTTACCGCGTAGCTCGGTACATAAGACTCGTAAAACGCCCACATGAGAAGTTCGTAGAGCCGGGTCTTGACCGCCAGAGCTTCCTGGTTATCGGTCAAAATCGCATCGGTGATTAGCGTGTTGTAGAGCGCAATCAGGTCCCCGCCGGGACTATAGAGAGGATCGCCAAAGCGGCCCGATTCTCCGGAAAGGGCCCAGCGGTCGGCGCTGATGGTTTGCCGGCAGTCGTATGAGAAATCGCGATAGAGACCTTGATCGATGATGGGTCGATTTCGCAGGGTCCGGGCGAGCAGGGGAAATTCACGGCAAACCCAGGCGATGACCTTTTCAGCCGACGAGACTTGATCTTCTGCGACTTTTTCACGGTCATAAACGAAACCCAGGCTAGTTTTTCCATGCAGGGGAATAATCCAAAACCAATAACCCTCACCCATGAAATGACTGGTGGACAGCCAGGCGGGGAGGTGTCCGAGCATGCGGCGGTTTTTATGAACCAGACTCTGCAAATGAGAAAGGTCTGTAAGTTTCTCGACGTTCACCAACCCATCGACCCAGAAAAATGTTGCCCCATGGCGAATAGCGTTGGACTTACAAAGCCCCAGTCGTCGGGCCAGAAATTTGGCACGACCTGTAGTGTCGACCAGCCAGTTTGTGTGCACTTCCATTTGCTGGCCTTCGATCGTAAAGCTTACTTTGTGAGGGCCACCGGTTTCCGACAGCGCTGCGTCAAGATTAGAAATGCCCGGCACAAAATCAAAGTTGTCGTGGGCGCGGTTGACCGCGAGCAATTCCCCTTCGAGCACATTCCGGTCGAGTTGGTAGGTGGCAATATTCGACAAGGTCCTGATGTACGACTGGCTGTAATCCTCGTAGGAATCATTATGGCGACCAGGAGTTGCCCAGAAAAAGCGAAGGTTATACTTCATGAAGTGTTCGCGGAGCAGATGTTCTTCCAAGTCTAAGACTTTGGAAAAATAATAGGCGCTCAACTGAACCGTAGCCTCACCGACTTTTTGGCGAGGCGGAGGCACTTCAACTCGCTTTTCGAGCAAAAGGACCTCTTTGGCCGAGTTCATAAGAAGTTGCCGTGCCAAAGACAAACCAGCCAGTCCAGCTCCTACTATAACGACGTCATAGTATGTCTTCAAGATGGTAGATCCTTTCACCTTAGTGACGTGCCTTTTAACGCGTGAGTCCCCCCTGATCCCCTAACAGGAACCATTCATGTGGATCGACGCCATCGGCACCGGCACGCGATAAAAAGCCCGTAGTGTTGACGCGCCGGCTGTTTCTTTTTTGCGGGGATAGATCGCTTCCTTTACCCCGCTACTCGCTGCAGCTAATCAGACCGCGTGGCAATGTCCATCTGAATCGTGCAATCCCAATCATCACACCCATATCTGGTACGCTATGTCCCGGGCTGAAATACCGCATGGAAGCCAAGGTAGAGGATCTGGTTGGTGAGAACTCTGGCGATTGGACCCTTGCTTACTTGATGGGCGTCAAAGAGCAAGAAGTTACTCTTCTGCTCTTGAGCGGCGAATTCCTGGCATAGGATCACTCCCTCATTGGATTGAGGGTCACCGATGAAGACGGGTTCTCCACCCAGATAGCGCATTTTAGGAGAGTTATATACATCCATTTGAGTAGGACATTCCCAGTTTGCATGTGCCAATTGGTCAAAGAACTTGCGCCCTTTGTTGCCGGTGGCAGAGATACCAAGCATCCAGAACGGAACATGTTAGGAAGCGGCTGATACTGACCGTAAATGGGCTCATCAAACTCCAAGAGATCGACAATGAGCGTGTTTTCCTGCTCAAATGCGTTAATGAGATGCAAGCAATAGCGGTTGCCGATTGGAATTGACGCCTTGAGATCGCCGTTGCTACGCGAAAGAATGAGCAGCCTGCTTCCCCGTTCTGGTTCCCAGCTCAGTGAATCCATCAACGTGCTCTCTTCCCGTAACAGGCATCTGATGTCAAGCAGATAAGGGCTTACGTAAAAAATGGCATAGTTCTTGCTCAAAGCGAAGTCATGCATGGAGCATGGATATTCCAGCGCAACGCCTTTTCGATAGCGTAAGCCTTCGGGCCCAAAACAGTAGAAATAGAGTTTCGGGATCTGGGTGGAAAAGAAGATACCGAAATTGAACATTTCGCCCGAATCTGAATCGAACTTAGGGTGGGCAGCGAAAGGGCTTGCCGCATTCAGCCTGCCGTTGAATGTAAATTCACCGCGCGTCGCCAGCGTCTTTCGATCGAGCTCCCACGGCAATCCTTGCTCGCCAAAAGCCAATAAGTGATCGCCGAACGGATAGACGCTCACATTCACAGGAGATTCAAGCCCGTTGTTTGTTCGGTTAAGCCGGCTGCCGGGAAAACCTGTGCCAAAGGCACGAAACAGAGGTCTTCCGGCATCGCGCTCCGCCTGGAACTTCGCGCTTTGCACATAACGGGTTTTGAGTTGTATGCCGTTTCGATCGAATCGCAGGGCACAGACCATGCCGTCGCCATCGAGCCAATGATGATAAAAGAGGTCCTTGGAACCAAACTTCGCTGGCCCGTTAAGATAGTAGACGCCTTGGACAAACGCTGGAATTTGCCCTTCAACGCAGTCGAGAGTAAGGTCGTGCTCCGCAAATTCCACCGGAAAGGCCCCATCGATGCCGGGCGCGAAATCAATAGAGTCGGAGGCCTCCAACTCCGGTGGATTGGAAAGAGTAGAACCGGGGAACAACTTGTTTGTGTATTGATGGTCTTTTGCCGACACGCCAGATTTGAACATATTCATTCCATTCACAAGTTATTTTCGAATTCTCAGTCCTCAGCTTGACGCAACAAAAGCCAGCCGGCCAGCATGAGTGCTATGGCCGCCAATTTGGCGGTCCACCGGTCCATTCTCGGAAAGTGCGAGAGAAAGACCGTCGCAGCAAGAATGAAAATGGCCACGACACTGCCTAAAAAGCGACCACGGTTCCGTTCCAAAGGCTGTGGCCGGGTCAAAACCATGTGCTCCTGGGATGTTCCGGCCCCTCGGTTAAGCGCTTCATCGACCGCTTTGGGCAGGCATACGAATGCGGCTGCGAATTTATCGATGTCGTCGATCCAATAACCCAAATCGCCTAGCTTACCAACCTGCTGCAATGTCCTAGCGAAACGCAGTTCTTCCAATCCCTCGCGAAGAGGATCTCTGCTGGGAGACAGCGTCCTAGCGATCCTTGCCGTGCAAAACAGGCCGCGGTAGAAAGAAAGAAGATGAGGTTGAGGTCTGTATCCGTGCTCCATTGCTGTCTTCCAGTGCTGGAACACGAGTTGAGCAAGCGAATTGCTATTTGTGCCGAGTACAGGCGCCAAGGCTCCAAAAGAGGCTGCTTGCCTGAAGCTGCTGCGAAAGCCTTCAGGATCAATCCGTGAATGGCCGGGATGTGACATTTCTGGAAGTAAGTGCATTGCCGCCTTATCAGGGTCGTCAGTTGCTGTGGCTATCAAGTAATTCCACAGGTTGGTCTTCGCTGTTTTGGGGAGGCGGGCCAAATCACAATCGCCGAAGAAGAGCCGGCTGTCATTCCCGTCGATGTTTTTACCTTCAACCTGTTCGAACAGGAGGGCCCTGCTAGTGCACAATTTGCGATTTAGTCTGCGAGCCGCTAGCAATTCAGACGACGCAGTATCATTGACCATCGATTGCAAGGCTTCGGCTTGAAGCGTGAAATCGATCCTCCGCCGCAACGTGTCAAAGAAATCCGCAGCTGCGTCCCCGGCCGCAATCTCCGCAAAGAGGTTCCGTAGGAGCTTGCTATCGAAGGAACGAGGTAGGCCGTCCCCCGTTTGAAACTCGTAGTATTCAGGGCGAAGAAGGACTACTACTGCGGGTACGCCACTGCTGAGCTTTGCCATGTGGGTCTGAACAACTAGACCCGACTTCAAAGGGACAGAATCGAACTCAAGAAACACGCTGCCGGCGTCTTGGCCATACTCCTCTACGAGAATTTGCTTGACCGCAAGAGCGGACAATGGCGCAGCAGAGTCGGGGACGAGCGCGAATTCCTGACAGTATGCAGCGGGCAACAGGTCGATTCGCGAAGAAAGATAGAGGGCAAAGTATGGATACCACGAGCCAAGCTGCTGAAGATAGGCGCGAATACTCCTGGCCCGCTGTTCGGGAGTCCTGGCTTGGGCAAACATGGGCAGATCGGAAATGCTGTTCATGGGTGCATTCCCAGGAGAATGAGGCTTCCTTTTAATTGACCTTGTCCAGTAGCGCATTGATGAGACATTTCCTGTTTTGGCTGTGTGGCAGTCCGCATTCACCGAGCGGCAGTTGCACGCATGTTGTCGTTCTATTGCCATTCACCTTCTATGCGCTGCAATTTTTACCGGACAAGTTTCAAGAGATCGATGGCGGCCCGCTCTCATCTGATGCCGCCTCATTCTGGCACCGCTCAGAACACGGAGCCCCAGAATTTATGCCGGCGACGGCTGAGCATTTCGTTCCAGGCTTGTTGCATTCTGCCGCGTAGTTCACGGCTAATCGCTTTGATCACTGATCTGTCGCTCGCTGCTTCCGGCGGGTACTGCTCTTCAACGTGCATCGGCGCCAGGAACTGGATGTGCCATTTTGAAGGTAACGGCAGCGGCAATATAGGACATGTCGGGGTGATGGGGATGCAGGGCCATTCCGTGTATCGCGTCCAGGCCCGAGAATTGATTTTGCCAAATATCGGAAAGATTTCGGCACTGCCGACGACCACAAATGGCACGATGGGAGCACGGTTCCTTAGCGCAAGTTTGACGAAAGCGTCACGGCCGAATTCCTGCAGCGTATAAGCATTGCGGTAGTACGTGAACGCCCCTTTGATCCCTTCCGGAAAGAACCCAACAAGTTCGCCGGATTGAAGTACCCGCGTAGCGCTCTCCTGGGAGGCTACAACGCCGCCAAGTTTGGTCATGAAGTTTGCCAGAAAGGGAAACTTCAACAATCCGGGATGTGTCAGAAACCGGGGAAGCCTCCCAGTTTTTTGCGCCAGCAAGTGGAGAATCATCACGCCGTCGAAGGGCATGAATCCGCGATGTGTTCCGACCAGGATCCCTGGTCCGTGCCGCGGAACATTCTCTAATCCTTTGGCCTCAATTCGCCAGTAGTAGTCGCAAAGGAACTTGAAGAGAGTCTTGCCATAAAAGTGGATGTAGTCCCGATCCATTCCAAATTCATCAAAAGGCGGCTCCTCCTGAGCATGTCTTTCCTTATTTCCGTTCTGCTCAAGCAGTGCGGTGACGCTCGATTTGCGAGGGACAAATCCAAGTTCTTTTCTAATTCTGGAGTCTGAAATTGTCCATGCATAACGGAGATACTCAAGGGTTTCCTTCGGTCGGCGGAGTCTCTGCAGGATGCTCGGAATGGGTAATCGATGGCCGTGGACGAGTCGCACCGCAGCACGTAACGGGACCACACCATCGGGAGCTATGTTGAATGTTCCGGATATGTCATGTTCCGCAGCGCAACTCACTGCCTCCGCCAAATCTGAGAGGCTTAGAAGTTGTAGTGTCGGATCATGACCGGGTAGGGTGGGAATGAATCGATGCTGGAGCAGCCGGCTGAGGAATGAGTGCGAGGCTAGGACGGTTGAAGGCCTGAGGACCGTGAGCTGAATGTCGCCATCGAGAGATTGCCGGACCAACGTTTCCAGGGAAGTCCACTGTTCACAAACCGCGTGGCTACCATTGCGAGGAGCGGAATAATTTTCTGTTGCCAGGGCTTGTCTTCCACAGCCAGTCCCGTAAATCAGTGCACTCGAAATCAGCAGAAATTTCTTGCTTTTCAGCCTGGTTAAGAATAGCCGTGCCGCTTCCACCAGATCTGGCACCATGCCGTCGCTGCCAACCAAGGATGGACTATAAACGCAGCAATCTCCGAAATCGGTTGCATTTGCCAATTCTCCAGAGTTGCCTGTATCAAAAAGTTGATATTCGTGCCCGTGGCTACTCTTGCGAAGGGCTACTAAGAGTTCTTCTGCGAAATCATTATTTTTCCCTGCAAGTAATGCTATACGCGCCATTCGAACTCCGCAGTGCCCCTGGCTCTTCAAGCGTCAGTGAGCCGGTCGTGTTAGGACGTCACTCCTGTGCTGTGACTTGATTTCACTTGGCAGGCCCGAGAAACGGTATACCTGGAAATACAAAAGACCACGGTCTGCTAACTCTCGGGACCGAAGTCCTTGATGAGTCATGTAGAGGCTACCTCGACGGCCCTCGAACCTCCGAAGTCAACTGGAAGCATGCTTCGTACTTGCTCGCCTCCAATAATCAGTTTGGCCGTTTGCATAGCAGAAATCATGACGGGAGTGATTCCGCCTCCCGGACGCGACCAGTGGCCAACGAAGTAAAGGTTTTCAAATGGGCCCCGGATATCTGGACGTTTTTCCCCAAGTTGGTCGGGAGAAAGCTGCCAGCCCAGCATTGCTCCTTGGTGGTTGAGCGTGTACCGGTAGGAAGTGAGCGCGGATGCACTGAGCTTTACCACCATTTTGTCTGAAATTCCCGGCATGATCCGTTCAAGGTTCGAAATGATGTATCGCTCAACGGCCGCTTTATGCGAAGGCCAGTCGGCCATGTTTCCATAGTCGACTTCCGTGAGCTTCTGCACGATGATGATTTGTCCACCCGGCGGGGCGAGGCCAGGGTCAAACAGAGTTGGCACAAATATCTTAAAGGCGCTTGTCGCCACATGCTCGGAGTCCCAGCAGGACCAGTGATAGCCTTCAACTCTGCGCAACTCTTCTTCGGCCACGTTTTTCAGCCCCAGATGGACTAAAAAACAAGGATGCGTCGGCCGCAATTTTCTGACCTTCGCTACATATTCAGGGCCAAGCAAGTCCGGCCCAATCATGTCTTCCAGCGTCCTGACCATGTCGGCATTGGAGACTACAGCTCTTGCCTCGACTTTTATTAGGGAGCGTTTTTTAACCGGCCCTGCCTCGATCTCAACTCCCTGAACTTGGCCGTGACTGACGAGAATCCGCCGGACCAAACTGCTCATTAATATGTGGCCACCCATATCCTCAAACCGTCCCGCCAGTTCATCAACGAAATGCTGAGAGCCTCCACGAGGGTAGTAATTTCCCAGAAAATAGGCGAGCCGAAGCATGGAATCAAAAACAAATGAAGTGCAAGAGGGAGGCGATCCCCAATGGCCAATATCTCCGGTGAGGAGCAGCCGGAGCTTGGGACTGCGGAAATGCTTTGCCAAGACCTGGCTGATTGTGAGGTCGCGGAAGGGAATTATGCGCTCCGTCTGGGCGCCACGAAAGTAATGCACAAGGCCAAGCAAATATGCCTTTCGTACCAAATCGAAGAACTCGTTAATCGCCTTTGTTTCTTCCGGGAACTCGAGCTTTAGTTTGTCAAGGTAGGTTTCAAAGTCCGCGGGAACAGAAAAGTGAGATCCATCTGGGAAGTGGAAATGGTCGACCGGGTCCATCTTTACCCACTCTGTTGCCACGCCCAATTCTGTGAGAAGCGCCCCTGTAATACTTGCCGGGTTCCCAAGCAGCGGATAAAAATGTGTGGCAGCGTCGAAGGTATAGCCCTTGCGCCGGAAGGTACTGCAATAGCCGCCGACCATGAAATGCTGTTCCACCAACAAAACACGTAGTCCAGCACGAACAAGCAAATTCGCACACACGAGACCGCCAACACCGGCGCCGATGATAACGGTGTCGTAAGCTTTGGAAGGCTCGTCTTTAAGGCCACGGAAACGCCTGGACAATGTGAACTGCTCCTCAGGCCGAGGTTCCGCTGCGTAGCACGTCAACCACACAACGAAAACGGAGTTGGACTACTCAGAGACAAAACATGGAAGGGATTTTGCGGGGTGTTGTGGCTATTTTCTAACTGAGTTCAGGAGCCGAAAAGAGCTTACGTTTTAGGTTCGTCCGGATCCCTGATGGCGGTCTGGCTCAAGACAATCTCTGCGACCGTTTTCCTGCAATGATCACAATCTGCAAGGTGCCGTAAGATGCGTTCGCGCTCTATGTAGGAAATGTTATCACTTAAAAAAGCGGCTATGTCTTCGCTGGTTAAGTGCAGCGGTTCAGGATTCTCAGGCTGTGCCGTTGTTTGTTTCTCAACAGAGCGTGGTGTCCGAACTAGGGTTACCATTATTTGCGTGACCTTCCGCAGGCTCGCCAAAGCGGGATCAATTCACCTTTCGCTTTGTTCACCGTCGAGTCTTCCGCGACATGACGAGGGAAATTTTGCTCATTATAACCTTCAGTTTTATGCACTGATCAAGAATCAATCTGCCCCAACAGAGGAACTGCTTCTTCAACAAGATTCTTTTAATATCGGGTGTTTCCTTGGAAAAATCAGGCCGGATTCTAGGGTTCAAGATATGAAATTCCCAATCTGGGCTTATTCGGCTGCGTAGTAGCGCAGGTTCCCATTTCCCGAAAATTAAGATATAACATGACCTGTATATACATTTCAAGAGGTTAAAATGAACACCAAAAACTCACAGCTGCATCTCGCCGGAACCAGCTATTGTGCCTCATTCAATGTCCGGAAAACGGCCCGTACCATCACAAGTCTCTATGACACGGCCCTGGGGCGGGGAGGTCTGGGCGCAGCGAGCTTTGCCCTTCTCGTCGCAGTCGCCAAGTCGGAGCCTGTCGCTATGGGCGTTCTCGCAAAGACGCTGGCTCTGGATCCTACAACCATGACTCGGAACCTATATCGCATGCAGCAACGTGGGTTACTAACGATCTCTGCACGTTCGCTAAGGCGGCAGCGTTTCGTAACTCTCCTTCCCGCTGGCAGAAGAGCGCTGGAGGATTGTCTGCCGTTCTGGCGGCGAGTGCAAAGGAAAGTTGTAAAGCGAATTGGCCTGAATCGCTGGAAACAGTTCCTGGCAGAGCTTGGGAGGCTTTCTAATGTCGCAACCGAACTGGAACTCTCGGTGAGGAAGGAGCGGGAACCGAGGCGTGAAGTCAAGTTCCCCGCTTTGGGCAAATGCGCTCATGCCAAATGAAAGGCGGAGTGTGTCATCAGTTCTCCCTTGACTTCAACGATCTTGAGCAGCGTTTTCTGCCAGCCGCAAGGGCATGCTCCTCGCAGGACTTGTTCAACGGTCGAATCTCTCAATGAGCTTATGTAGTCCCGTGATGCTTTTGTGAAGGTGCAACTTGGTCTGAGCGACGGTGCGCCGCGGGCGTAGGTACGATTCTTTCTGCGCCATCGGGTGAAACCTTGATAAGATCCAGAATTGAAAGCGTGTGCCGTGGATTCTCCACAACATCAGCCAGGCATTCCTCGATGGCGGCTCGGGTCATGCAGTACTTGGACGCAAGGATGGCGACGATCTGGTCGCGTAGTTTGCTCTGTATGCGCTCCAGCCGGCGGGTAACATTCGACTGGTGGATGCAGAGGAGTTCGCCAATGCGGCCGAGTTGCAGTCCATCTTCGTAACGCCAAAGCAACAGCAAACGCTCTTCCGCACTCAGCGTGCCGCATGCCAATGTGACCGAGTCCCTCAGCGGCATACCATAGCGCATTGCCGCGATTGTGCGGTCAATGTTGATCAGGGCGGGCCGGTCTGGAATGTTGGGCTCGATTTCAACCGTTTGTGAATAAGCCTTACGACGCCGGGCGTTGATGGCGCGGTTGTAGACCACGACCCGCAGCCATGTGCACAGTGAACTCCTGCCATCATACGAAATGATGCGGCTGTTGCCGGAACTATCCGGGAGAAAAAGGTCGGCAAGTATGTTATCTGCGATATCTTGGGCAATAAACGTTTGCCGAAAAAACAACCGGGCCAGATCATGAATAAATGCTTCGTATGTGGCGCCCAGCGTTTTCCATGCTGAC
>WNFI01470602.1_pt1 | contig 18136 bp, 21 predicted proteins | sample 5400471 | NCBI WGS metagenome assembly WNFI01 (sample SAMN13153348, study PRJNA577476) | soil metagenome | isolation source: 100 cm saprolite on Douglas fir-dominated hillslope | place: USA:California | collected 2013-09-17 | reverse complement strand
CCCACGGCATCTTCGACCGCGCCTTCGACGCCGGCGTCCGGTACTTCGATGCCGCCCGCTCCTACGGCCGGGCCGAGGAGTTCTTGCGCAGCTGGATCGACCGCCGCGAGCTCGGCCCGGAAGACCTGGTGGTCGGCTCGAAGTGGGGCTACCGCTACACCGGCGGCTGGCAGCTCGACGGCCGCGTGCAGGAAGTGAAGGAGCACAGCGCGGCGATGCTGCAGGCGCAGATCGTCGAGTCGGACGCGATCCTCGGGCCTTTCCTGAAGCTCTACCAGATCCACTCCGCCGCGCCGGACACGGGCGTGCTCGAGAACGCAGAGGTCCTCGCAGAGCTGCGGCGGCTGCGCGAGCGCGGCCTTTTTCTCGGCGTGACCGCGACCGGACCGCGGCAGCTCGAGATGCTGCGGCGCGCGATCGAGCTGCGCTTCGACGGGGCGCCGCTCTTCTCCGCGGTGCAGGCGACCTGGAACCTGCTCGAGCGGAGCGCGGAGCCGGGACTGCGCGAGGCGCACCAGGGGGGCCTCGCGGTGCTCATCAAGGAAGCGCTCGCCAACGGCCGCCTGACGCCGAAGGGATCGGAGGCGCCATTGCGGGCGGTGGCCGAACGCCTGCGCTCCACGCCCGACGCGGTGGCGCTGGCGTTCGTCCTCAAGGAGCCGTGGGCCGACGTGGTGTTGCTCGGCGCTGCGACGGGCGCGCAGCTCGACTCCAATCTCCTGGCGCCGGAGCTGCGGCTCTCCCCGGAGGATCTGCAAGCGCTCGATGGCTTGGTGGAGCCCGCGCAGGAGTACTGGTCGCGCCGCTCGCGACTTCCCTGGACCTGACTAGAGCCTGGTACGTCCTCGGGCACGGACACGTCCACGTCCACGTAACGTCCACGTGCACGTGGATGAGATGCGCTCTAGCGCGACCTGGCGTCCGCGAAGGCTTCGCGCCAGGTGTAGCCCTGGCCTTCCACCGCCTCGAAAGAGCGCGGGATGCCGTTGCCGACGACGCAGGGATAGCGGGCGAGGCGGCCGCGCTCGCTGCGCTTCTCCGGGGCGGGCCGGAACTTGACGGTGCCTCCGGCGCCCCATCGCCTTCGGGCTTCAGCTTGCGCCTGCTCCTCGGTCATGTCTGTCATCGCGTCCTATCGTGTATCACGAATCGTGGTTACGATAGGAGTGGAGGCCTTCTTGGCGGAGCTGGTCGAAGCGGATTTGAAGAGGGAGATGCTGGCGCTCGACGAGCTTTTGGGAGACACGCGCGCCCGCTACCACAAGCGCCTGACGCCGTTTGCGTCGTCCGAGAAGCTGATCGCGCTCGACGGAGAGATCCGCGCCGCCCGCGTGAGTCCGCCTTCGCCCGAGCTGCAGCTCGAGGTCCGGCGCCTCACCGCCCGCCTGCGCGCGCTCGATCCGCACTGAGCCTGTCCAGCAGCCTCAAGAGACCATCGAGCATCGTCAGCGGGTGTGGCGGGCAGCCGGGGACGTACAGGTCGACGGGCACGTCGGAGGGCACGCCGTCGCTCGCGAGCGGGCTGCCGCGGAAAGGTCCGCCGCTGATGGCGCACGCGCCCACCGCGATCACGATGCGCGGCGAAGGCGTCGCGGCGTAAGCGTCCTGCAGGGCAGAGCGCATGTTGCCAGTGACGGGCCCGGTGATGACCAGACCGTCGGCATGGCGCGGCGAGGCGACGAACTGGACGCCGAAGCGTCCCAGATCGAAGACGACGTTGCCCAGCGCGGCCAACTCCGCCGCGCAGCCGCTGCAATCGCCCGCCGCGACCTGGCGGAGCTTGAGCGAGCGGCCGAAGAGCGACCGCATTCTCTCGTCCAGCGCGGCCACCATCGGCGTCTCGGAATCGTGAAGCACGAGGTCCGCCCGCTTGCTCGCTGCGAGGCGGTGGTCGGGCGTGAAGCGGATGGCGCCGCCGGGGCAAGCCTCCTCGCATGCGCCGCAGAACAGGCAGGCGCCCAGGTCGAGCCGCAGCGGGTCGAGCGAGATCGCTTCCGTCGGACAGGCCGCAGCGCAGGCCCGGCACCCGTCCTGGCAGCGTTCGGGGTGCAGCTCGGGGCGGCCGCGGAACCGATCCGGCAGCACCGGGCCTTTCGGCACCTCGGCCGTCGGGGTGCCCTGGAGCCAGCGCGTCTTGAGCATATGAAACACGCTCACCTCAGAGATCGTGTCCTGCGTAGGAGAGGTTGAAGCTCTTGTTGCAGAGCGGGAAGTCGGAGATCTGCGCGCCGCGGACACAGAGCGCGACCGCGAGCCAGTTGTGGAAGGACGGATCGATCACCTTGTGCCGGACGATCTCCGAGGAGGGATCGGTGATCGCGAGGTGGGCGATCTCGCCGCGCCATCCCTCGACCAGCGCGACAGAGAGGGACGAGGGCCGCGGCGGCCCTGGTGCAGCGAAGACCGCTCCTTCCGAAAAGCGCGCGATCTGTTCCCGCACGAACTGCAGAGAACGCAGGACGGTCCTGAGCGTCGCTCGGGCCTCAGCCACGTCCGGCGATCGTTGCGCGAGGCAGGGGAAGCGGATGGACGGACGCTGCGCGAAGAGCGACGCGTGCAAGGCGTCCTGGTTGCGGATCACGGAACACGAGCACGGGCTTCGGACAAATCTCGACGAGCCGTTTGGACACACCAAACCCGAAGATGCGCGCCAGTGGGCCTCGGTCACGGTGTCCCACGACGACAAGAATCACATCCGGCTCCGCCGCAATCGAGGCAAGCGCCTCAGCGGGCCTGCCATGTGCCACGCGCGTTTCGGCGTTCAACAAGAGTTCCAAAGACTCGGCGCGCAACGCCGCCTCTGCCTTGGACCATTCCTCTTCGTTGATCGCCTCCTGCGCCGCCCGGTTCTCGGACAGGGGACACGCAGGCCAGGGATGCGGAATGACGCTGACGAGCAGGAGCTTCGCCCGCTGCGCGATGGCGAGCTGCGCGGCGAAGCGGCCTGCCGATCGCGCCTCAGGCGTGCCGTCGAACCCCAACACGATGCGAGTGGTCATCGCGTTCCCCGCCAATCCTGGCCAGCGCCGACACGGCTCCCCTAACGGCAAGAGCAATTTTCGCGCCGCTTCAAAGGCCGGAAAATCGCGGGCTTCAGCCTTCAACCCGGCCACAGATTCCCTTGCCGATAGTGCCATTTCGGCATACAGGTCAATGCATGCCTAGGGCGAAGAGCTGGGGCTCGGGACGCACCTGCCTACTGGCGGTTCCCAGCGGCGTCGAGGCCAAGCCGGTGAGTACGGCACTCGAATCCGTCGGATTCGCCGTCACCTCCGTTTCGACCGAGTCCGGCGCGCTGGCGGCGCTCGAGCGCGCCGATCTGGCAGCGGCGTTCGTTTCGCAAAAGCTCGGCCCACTTGCACTGTCGAGCATCACGGCTCGCGCCGCGCACAGCCATCCGCAGGTCCCGGTGATCGTTCTCGGCTCGTCGACCTCGGTGCAGGATGCAGTCGATGCCATGCAGCACGGTTGTGCCGACTATCTCCCGCTTCAGGTCGAGCCCCGGCTGTTGCTCGAACGCGCCAGAAAGCTCCTTGCGCCGCAGCCGGGCGCTGAAGGCTCCACCCCTGCGTTGCAGCCGGGCTTCATGGGACTGGTCGGCAACTCGGCGGCCGTCCGGCGCGTGCTGGAGAGCATCCAGAAGGTCTCGCGCTACAAGACCAACGTGTTGATCCTCGGCGAGTCGGGGACGGGCAAGGAGTTGATCGCTCGCGCTCTGCACTCGCTCGGTCCGCGCCGGCAGAACGTCTTCGTCCCGCTCAACTGCACCACCCTGGGCAAGGACATCCTCGAGAACGAGCTGTTCGGCCACGAGAAGGGCGCGTTCACGGGTGCCAACGAGCGCAAGAAGGGGCTCTTCGAGCTTGCCGATGGTGGAACGCTGTTCCTCGATGAGATCGGCGAAATGGATCCCGCAACGCAACCCAGGCTGTTGCGGGTCCTCGAGCGCCACGAGTTCCGTCGCGTGGGTGGTTCCGCGAAGGTCAAGATCGACCTCAGCATCATCGCCGCGACGAACCGCAATCTCGAGGAGTACATTCGCGCGGGAAAGTTTCGCGAGGATCTCTACTACCGGCTGAAGGTCGTCACCATCGTCGTCCCTCCTCTTCGCGAACGGAAGGAAGACATTCCCGCGTTGATCGAGGCGTTCATCGCTGATTTCAACCGCCGGCACGACGGCAAGATTCAGGGTATCGCGCCGCAGGCGCTCAAGCTGATCATGGAACACGACTGGCCGGGAAACGTCCGCGAGCTGAAGAACGCCATCGAGAGCGCGGCCATTCTCGCCAGCGGCGACAAGATCGGTCCGGAGTCCTTCGCCGAGATGAGCTCGCTTCCTGCGGGCGGCGTCACGACCGCTCCGGCGCGCGGTTCCCTGAGCTTTCCGCTAGGCGTGACCTTGGCGGAGGTCGAACGCGATTTCATCCTCGCGACCCTGCGACGGTACGCCACGAAGCAGGCGACGGCGCGTGTGCTAGGGATCGGGCTGCGCACGCTGTACACCAAGCTCGACGAATATCAGGCTGCCCGGCCTGATGCCGATTCGGCATGACCCGCACGCGCTATTCTTGTTTAACTCATCGGCGGACCCTCGCCGAGCGCGGGATCCGCCTCATGCTGCGCAACGAAGAAATTCTTGTCCGGCAGCTCCGCGCGATCCTCCGTGCTGCCGTGAACCACCCGGTTCACGTGCTGTTGCCGATGGTGTCCGGCCCCGACGACGTCCGGGCGGCGCGTGCAACGCTTGAGAAGGCCCGCAGCGCGCTCATGCGCGAAGGACTTCCCCATGCGGCCAAGGTGCCATGGGCGCCATGATCGAAGTCCCTGCGGCGGCGATCGGCATCCGCCGGAGCCTCGCCGTCTGCGATTTCGTGAGCGTGGGAACGAACGATCTGGTTCAGTACCTGCTGGCCGCGGACCGCGGCGATCACCACATGGCGGAGTACTGAACGCCTCGCACCGGCACTCGAAATGACAAGCGCAGCGGAAGTAGAAACGGTGCGCGTCTTGTCGATGCCCGCAGATCCCGACGAGTTCGTGGAGGCGAACCTCGAGGTGTTTGGCACCCTCAGGAAATGACCTCCTTCCTCGGGGCTAGTCGGTTTCGGGGCGTTGAGCGGGTGCGCGCACGACGCTGCGAATCTCCTGCATCAGTTGCGTCTTGGTAATGGTCTTAGGGAGGAACTTCGTCGGGAAGCGAGAGGTCGGCCTTGAATCGCCAATCATGATCAGCGGGCATTCGAGGCCCCCACTTCTGACTTCGAGCGAGCGGACGAAATCCCGCCCTGCACGATCCAGAGCGATGATCAAGTCGGGTGCGTCCCGGTCCAGCAATGACAGTGCGGCGGCGCCGCCCTCTGCGTGGACGACGCAATAGCCCGCTTCGCGAAGCCACTCACGCCAGCATGCGTCGCCCTGGCGTTCGTCGACGACCAGAATGAGCAGCGCCGAAGGCATCAGACCTTCTCCCGGGTTTGAGCGGCCAGCACTACGGTTTAGGCTTGTCGAAGGAGTTGGATGGCGATTTCCCGACGCCGAAAAGCTTCACTCCTTCCTCGGCGCGCTTCGTTCCCCACTCGATCGACTCTCGCTCGATCTCCGCGCGCACCTGCTGCGCCGCCTCTTCACGAAGTCGCGCGGAGCGCTCGTCAATGCGACCCAGCAACCTCAACAGCCCATCAAGAATCGTGAACGGATGCGGAGGACAGCCCGGGACATAGAGATCGACCGGCACCACCGCGTCCGCTCCGTTGTGGACCTCCGTATGATCGATGTAGGGGCCGCCGGAAATGGCGCAAGCTCCCACGGCGATCACGATCTTGGGGGGTGGAATTGCGTCCCACGTCTTTTTCAACGCGAGCCGCATGTTTTCTGTCACGGGACCGGTGATCAGCAGGCCGTCCGCGTGCCGCGGCGAGGCCACGTACTGGATCCCGAAGCGGCCCAGATCAAAGACCGGCGTGCCGAGCACGTTGACGTCCGCGCCGCAAGCGTTGCAGTCGCCGGCACTCACCACGCGCAGCTTGAGCGACCTGCCGAACAGGCGCCGCAGCTTGTCCTCGAGCGCCGCCGCGCGCGGGTATTCGTGGGGACCGGGGACCACCAAGGCCTCGCGCGTCCTCGCGGCAAGCCGGTAATCTGTTGTGAAGGCAATGGCGCCCTCCGGGCAGGCCTGCACACAGTCGGGGCAGAACAGGCAGCGGCCCAAATCGAGACGCAATCTGCCCGCGGCGGAGATCGCGCCCGTGGGGCAGGCCTCGACGCAGGCGCTGCAGCCGTCCGCGCAGCGCGAGGCATCGAGCACCGGCAGCCCACGGAACCGGTCGGGCATCGACGGCTCGGAGTCCGGGAACGCGGAAGTGCGATGTCCCTGCTGCGCCCGCGCGAGAAACACCTTCAGCATGCGCACCTCACAAGTCGTGACCGCAGTACGAGAGATTGAAGCTCTTGTTGCAGAGCGGAAAGTCGGAGATCTGCTGGTCGCGCAGCGCCATCTGCATGGCGAGCCAGTTGTGGAAAGACGGATCGACGATCTTGTACGCCGCGAAGCGGCCGCGCTCGTCGGTCATCGCCACGTGGCAGATCTCGCCGCGCCAACCCTCGATGAGCGAGACGCAGAAGAGACCCGGCCGCGGCGCGCCGCAGGGCGCGCGGATCGGGCCCTTGGGAAGCTCGCGCAGCAGCTGGCGAACGAAGGCCACCGAGCGCTGGATCTCCAGCCAGCGGACGTAGGCGCGCGCGTAGACGTCGCCCGATGCCGAGGTGGAGATGGGGATGTGGGCGAATCGGTACATGCCCCACGGGTGCGTCTTGCGCACGTCGCGCTCGAGGCCCGAGGCGCGCGCCGCCATCCCAACCATGCCCAACTCGCGCGCCACTTCCGTCGAAACGCGACCGGTCTCTTCGAAGCGCGCGCCCACCGAGGGCGTTGACCAGAGCAACTCGACGGCGTTCGAGACGTCGCGAAAGGCAGCCTCCAGCCGCTCCAGTGCCTGCGCCGCCCGTTCCGGTTCGAGGTCGAAGCCAACGCCACCGGGCCGCACTGTCCCGCGGCCAAATCGACTGCCGCAGAGCAGCGCGGTCAGGTTGAGAAAATCACCGCGCAGCCGGCCGCAATACGCGGCCGTGGGAAGGAAGCCGACGTCGCCGGCGAGCGCGCCCAGATCACCGGCGTGATTCGCCAGACGCTCCAACTCGAGCGCGATGGCGCGCAGTGCCTGGCCGCGCGATGCCGCGCGCGCACCCGCCAACGCTTCTAGATTCTGGCAGTAGGCTGTTGCGTGTCCGATGGTCGTGTCGCCGGCCAGCGTCTCGGCGTAATGAATGCTGCGCTTGTTCGGTCCGCCGAGGAGCGCTGCCTCCACGCCGCGGTGCTGATAACCGAGCGAGACCTCCAGGTGAAACACCTCCTCGCCGTGACATTGGAAGCGGAAGTGTCCCGGCTCGATCACGCCCGCGTGCACGGGGCCGACCGCGACCTCATGCACTTCCTCACCTTCGACGCGATAAAAGTCGGTCACTCCGCACTGTGGGTGCACGCCGGGCGGCCTGCCCCAGGCATCGCGGCCGCGCCAGGGCGCATGGAAGCGAACGGGCTTGAACCAGGGATGACCGTCCGGTCTCACGCCCCATTGCTCGGCGATCTCGCGTTCGAACAAGTGGACCTGGGGACACTCCACTGTCATCGATGAGAAGGATTCACCGACCACTTTCGCGCGCACGGCTTCGAGCGCGCCCGCAGCGTCGTCGGCGAGAATGAGGACGAGTTCGATCTGGTCGCCGGCCGGAGTCCCAAACAGCGCGCAGACGCGCTGTTCACGCTTCGGCGCGTCGATCGCCTTCTCGCGAAGCGCCTCGAACGAGAGCAGAGGCACATGGTCCCGTGGAACTGCAACGCCGTTGAAGAGCTTCACGGGTTCACCTCCACGAAGGTCGCGGCGTTGCGCACCAGCGTGCCCAAGGGAGCGGGAACGTAGACGCCGAGGAGGAGCACGACGGCCATCAGAAGGAGGATGGGCGCGACCGTCCCGATCCGGTCGTGGTAGGCGGTCGGCGCCTCTTCCGGTGGGTCGCCCTGCACCACCGAGAGCACCACGCCGCCCATCCCGATGAACACGATTGCAAGCAGGAGGAGGAAAATCCCTCCCACGATGACGTGGCCGGAAGTCATCGCGGCGCGCACGATGGTGAACTCGCTCAGGAACGGCGCAAACGGAGGCGAGCCCGTGGCGGCGAAGAAGCCGGCGAGAAAAAGGGCGCCGGAGAACGGCAACCGCCGCAAGGCGCCACGGACATCTTCGGTCGACTTGCTTCCGTAGGCGCGGTGGATGTTGCCCGCCGAGAGGAAGAGCACTCCCTTCGTGATGGCGTTGTTGACGAGGTGGAGAAGCGATCCGAACACGCCGAGCCACCGCCATCGAGAGCAGGCCGATTCCGATCATGAGCTGCCGCGCAAACGCGGCCTCGCCGGCTGCGGACACGATCTGGAAGAAGCGCAGCAGCGCAAGGAACGCGCAGCTCGTCAACGCACCGGCCAGCAGTGTCCCGACGATTCCGGGCGCCTCGCCGTACGCATCGGGCTTCCAGGTGTGCATCGGCGCGAGGCCCATCTTGGTGCCGTAGCCGACGAAGAGCAGCACGAACGCCGAGTGCAGCCACGGCCGCGATAGCCTCGGCGCCTCACGCACAAGGTCAGTGAAGAAGAGCGAGCTTCCCAGGCCCGCCCGGAGCGCAGCGTAGGCGAGAAAGAACGTCCCGAACAGTGCGAGCGCGATGCCGACCGAGCCGATCAAGAGATACTTCCAGGTCGCCTCGATCGACCGCGCGTTGTGGTTGTAATGGATCAGGGGCGCGGACGAGAGCGTCGTCGCCTCGATCGCTACCCACATCAACCCCAGGTGCTGCGCCTCAACGATCAGCGAATTCATCCCAAGAAAGAAGAGCAAGCAGGGCACGAAGACGCGATTCGACCGCTCGGGGCGAAGAGCGAGGTACCCGGGCGCATAAAGGGAGCAGGCGAAGAACAGCACGCTGACGAGCGCAAGGACGAGCCGGCCCAGGTCGTCGAGCTTGAGCCACCCGCTGACGGCCGCGACTTCGGGCCGCCTCAGAGCCGCGATCGTCAGCGCCAGGTGGGCCGTGCCGCACACGGGCAAGAGCCACGGCCGCCATTTCTCCCAGGGCATGGCGGCCGCCGCGGCGGCGAAGGCGAGCGGGACGATGACGAGAGCGAGCGCCAATGTCACTCCTTGAGCGAGCTGAGCTTGGTAGTGTCGATGGAGGAGAACTCGCGGCTGATGTGCTCGATGATGATGCCCATCACGAAGATGGCGACGACCAGGTCGAGCAGGATGCCGGTCTCGACCAGGAGCGGCAGCGCCTCGATCAGCGCCAGGCCCATGACGAAGACGCCGTTCTCCAGGGCCAGGTACCCGACCACTTGCGTGATCGCTTTGCGTCGCGTGGCGAGCAGGAGAAAGCCGCTGAACGCCGTGGCAAGCGACGCCGGGATCAAGAGCGAACCCACGTGCTCCGGCGCGAGCGGTAGCGTGCGCGCGAACACCACCGAGAGGCCGGTACCGAGCCCGCCAAGTAGCAGGGATGGCACGAAACCGATCACCGGTTCGATCTCGCGGTGGATGGCCGCGTCGCGAAGAGCGCGCGTGAGCATCGACGGAATGAGGATGCTCTTCAGCCCCACGGTCGCGAGCGCGATGACGGCCGACTGCCACGTCACTTCGCCGTGCACCGCGAGGACCAGCAGCGCGAGCAGCACCCCCTGCGCTGCCGAACCGCTGATGAGCGCGCGCAGGCGGCTGGTCCCGAGCATGAAGAAGTTCACCAGCAGGAGCACGACGAGCAGCGGATCGGCGGCGACTTGCATTCGTTACCTCGCGAGCAGGACGATTCCGAAACCGGAGAGAAGACAGGCAGCGATGAGCAGGCTGGGCACGTGCACCAGCCTCAGGCGCGCCATCACCGACTCGACCACGCCGATGGCGACCGCCACGGCCAGTACCCCAGTGAGCAGCGCACCCCAGGACATCCACGGATCCCCGAGATCGGGAAGCGCGATGCCCACCACCAGCGCGGCGAGAATGAACAGCTTGAGCGACGCTCCGTAGAGAATGACACCGAGGGCGGGACCGCCGTGATCGAGCACCATCACCTCGTGGATCATGGTCAGCTCGAGGTGCGTGTTCGGATCGTCAAAGGGAATGCGGCTGTTTTCGGCCAAGAGGACGATGAAGAGCGCGGCCATCACCAGCACCAGCGAGGCGGCGGAGCGCGGCGGCCAGTGCCCTCCCGCCAGCATGACTTCCAGCGAGAGCGAGCGGGCAAGTCGCCCGAGCACGAGCAGGCCGAAGAAGAGCGCCGGCTCAGCCAGGGCGGAGAAAGTGGCTTCGCGCGCACTGCCCATTCCCTCGAAGGCGGAGCCGGTATCGAGTGCGGCAGCGATGGTGAAGAAACGGCCGAGGGCGAACAGGTAGGCAAAGAGGATCGCGTCGCCCTCGAAGGACAGGGGCGCGTGTCCGGCGACAGGCAGCAGCATGCCCGCGAGCAGCGCGGTCGCGAAGCCGACCACGGGCCCCGCTTTGAAGACCCACGTGGTCGAGGTACTGAACACCGAACCCTTCCGCCACAGCTTGACGAGGTCGTAGTAGAGCTGGAGGTAGGGTGGTCCCACGCGCCCGGCGAAGGCAGCTTTGGTCTTGTTGATCACTCCGAGCAACAGCGGCGGCGCGAGCAGGAAGATCGACACGTGCACCGCGTCGAAGAGAAGCGTGCGCAGGTTCATTTCCACACCAGGAGCAGGATGAGCGTGAGGAGGATGTAGCCGAGATAGGCTTGGACGTTGCCGCGCTGGATGAATCTCAAGGACTCAAATGCGTTCGCGCTGGCGCGCACGAACGGCAGCAGGATCCGGTCGAGAACCGCGTCAGGCACTTCGCCGTGGTAGGTCGCTGGAGCAGGAAACGGCCCGCTCAGGCGGGGCGCGTGCTCCTGCGGGCGCAGGGCAAAGGCGAAGAGACCGACCAGCATCTGCGCGAAGGACGACGAGGTGTATTGCATGCGCGCGGTCGGCGCGGCGTACCCGCAATCCCAGGTCGGCGCAGCGCCCGCTCCGCGCACCTGCGAAGCCAGCACGACCGCGACGAGGCCCAGCGCAGCGAGGAGCAGGACGGCGGCGAGCGTGATCTTGCCCAGCGGCGCTGCGGCAGCGAGCGGCAGGCTCACGCCCCACGCCGCTGCGGCGGAGTCGAGCGCAGGCGCGACCAGGGCGGGCGCGAGTCCGATGAAAAAGCAGCAGGCCGCGAGCGCGATCATCGGGCCGAGCATCGTGCGGGGCGCCTCGTGCGCCACCCTTGCACTTTCCGAGCGAGGCTCGCCGAGGAAGATGGCGCCGAAGGCCTTGGCGAAGCATGCGAGCGCCAAGGCTCCGACCAGCGCCAGCGCAGGTGCGGCGAACGCGGTCGCGATCCACCACCGCCCGTCGCTCGCGGCGGTCGCGCGATAGAGGCCGAGGTAGACGAACAACTCGCTGACGAAGCCGTTGAGCGGCGGCAGTCCGCAGATGGCGACCGCGCCCACGAGGAAGAGCAGTGCCGTACCCGGCATCCGCTTGAGCAGTCCGCCCAACCTGTCCATCTCGCGCGTACCAGTGCCGTGGATCACCGACCCTGCTCCGAGGAACAGGAGCGCCTTGAACAGCCCGTGGTTCCAGACGTGCAGGAGCGCCCCAGCGAGTCCGAGTAGCACCAGGTCCGGGTGGCCGGAGGCGCGCCCGATGAGCGCCAGCCCCAACCCCATGCAGATGATCCCGATGTTCTCCACGCTGTGGAACGCGAGGAGTCGCTTGACGTCATGCTGCCCGATGGCGAAGGCGACCCCCAGCACCGCGGAGACCGAGCCAAGCGCGAGCAGCGTGCCGCCCCACCAGAGCGGCGGGTGCTCGAATCCGGCCACGGTGCGCGCCAGCGCATAGATGCCCGTCTTGATCAGCACGCCTGACATCAAGGCCGAGACGTGAGTCGGCGCGGACGCATGCGCCGGGGGCAACCAGATGTGCAACGGCATGATGCCGGCCTTCAGTCCGAATCCCGCCAGCGCGAGCAGGAAGATGGCGGTGCCAACGGGTCCGCCGGCTTCGACGCCGCGGGTGTCGAAGTCCATTCGGCCGGTCGCGCCGAACAGGAGCGCGAACAGCGCGAAGAGGCAAAGCGTGCCGACGCGCGTGGCGCAGAGATAGAGGTAGCCCGCCTGGCGAACTTCGGGTTTCTCGTCTTCCGTCGTGACCGTGAGGAAGGCGGCAAGGGCCATGACCTCCCAGCCAACGAGGAACAGCACCGAGTTGCCGGCGATGAGGAGGACGCCGATGCCGGCCGTGAGCAAGCCGTAGAAGAGGCGCAGCTTGCGCCCGTTCTCCCGATGTTCGGCTTGCGGCCAGTAGCCGAGGCCATAGATCGCGCCCAGCGTCGAGATGAAGAAAATCGGGCCGAGAAACATCGCCGACAAGCCGTCGACGCGCACCCGCAACGCGCCGCCCGGCACGGCCCACGGGAGCGAAATGCCCTGCGCAGATGGGGCCGCAAACGCCAGCACGGCCGCGGTCATACCGGCGATCCCGGCGGCTGCGATGAAAGCGCAGGCCAGCCGCTCGCCGGCGCGGCCATCTCGCGAAAGGAATAGCCCAGGCAAGCCGCTGACTGCCGCGAGCGCGCAAGCGCAGATGGCCAGGATCTCGCTCATCGTACTGCCCATCCGCGAAGCGACACCCAGGTCAGCGTCACCACGACAGCGGCGAGGATGTAGAACAGGTACGCGTGCAGCACGCCCTGCTGGACCCAGCGCAGGCCGACGAAGCGATCGGCCCAACGCGTGAAAAAGGGCTCGTACCAGCGCGTGAGCGGATCGGCGTCGTTCGAGCGGAACTCGCCGCCGGCAGGAAAGAGCCCGGCCGGCCGCTGCTCGGCGATTCGCGGCGACAGCGCTTCAGGCAAGAGCTGCGCGCTCGCGATCTGCGCGAAGGAGCTGGCGGTGTACTGCATCCGGGCGGTCGGCGCGACGTAGCCGCAGTCCCAGGTTGGCGGCGCGGGGGCGCGCCGGCGCAACTTTGCGGTCAATGCGCCTCCCGCGACGGCGAAGATCAGGCCAATGCCTCCGGAGACCGCGCCGAGGATCGCGAGCGATGGCGCCAGCGACTCGACGGCGGCGGAGACATCCCCGCCGAAGAGCTGGCCGGCGAAAGCGGCCACGGGCCTCACCAGAATCGTCGGACGCAGGGAAAGCGTGAGGCACCCGCCGGCGAGGAGCACCATCGGCAAGAGAAGCCCCACGCTCGATTCGTGCGCGTGCACCACGGCCTCGCTGCGCGGAGTGCCGAGAAGCGCGATTCCGATCAACCGCACGAAGCAGAGCGCCGCCAGCGCCCCGACGAAGGCGAGCGCGCCCACGGCCAGAAGAGCCGCGATGCCGGGCGCGCCGCTGCGAGCCTCGGCGCCGGCGAAAAGACCGCGCATGAGCAGCCACTCGCCGACGAAGCCGTTGAGCGGCGGAAGGCCCGCGATGGCGATCGCGCCGACGATGAGCAGCGTCGACGTAACCGGCATTCGCCGGAGGAGGCCGCCCAGGGCCTCGAGATCGCGCGTGCCGGTGCCGTGGAGCACGCTGCCCGCGCAAAGGAACAAGAGGCCCTTCATCAGCACGTGGCTCCAGAGGTGAAAGCCGGCAGCAAGGGCGCCCAGCCCCGCGACCACGGGCGAACCCAGCGAGACGCCCCAGAAGGCGATGCCCAGGCCGATGAGGATCAGCCCCATGTTCTCGATGCTCGAATAGGCAAGGACGCGCTTGAAATCGCGCTGCGCGAGCGCTTGCGAGATACCGAAGCCCGCGCCCGCAAAGCCGAGCAGGATCAGCGCCGGCCCCCACCAGCGCGCGGGCGGCAAAAACGTGAGCGCGCGAAGCAGCGCATAGAGAGCGATCTTGATCGACGCGCCAGACATCAGCGCCGACATGTGCGAGGGCGCCGCAGCGTGCGCTTCGGGAAGCCAGACGTGGAGCGGAACGAAGCCGGCCTTTACGCCGCAACCAATGGCGGCGAGCGCCGCCAGGCCGACGGCGAGCCAGGGATCGGGAGCTGCCATCCGCTGGAAGGCGGAGAACTCAGTGCTGCCGGACTGGCGGATGAGCAGGAGGAGGAAGGCCATGAAGACCATCGCTCCGACCTGGCTGGCGACAAGGTAGATCCAGCCGGCGCGGCGCGCCTCAGCGCGCTGGTGCTCGAAGCTCACGAGGAGAAACGAGGTGAGGCCCATCGCTTCCCAGCCCACCAGCAGGACGATGGCGTCGCGGGCGAGAACGATCAGGGCCATGCTCGCCACCAGCAGGTGGAAGAAAAGCGTGGCCGGCCCGAGCGGGCGCCGCTTGCCATGCAACAGGTACGAACGGCCGTAAACGGCGGCGGCCGCGGCCAGGCTGAAGAGAGGCACCAGAAAGAACGCGCTCAGGCGGTCCAAACCCAACACCAGATCGCCGTACGGGAACGTCCATCTCCAGCGCTCGACCAGCTCGCCGCCCGACAGGGCCGGAAGCGCCGCCCCGAGTCCCAGTGCACAGCCTGCCAGCGCGCCAGCCGCCCCGACGCCGGTCGCCCAGCGCGCCCAGCGCGACAACCCCGCGCCGAGGAGGCCGGTCGCGACCAGGACCGACAGGGAGGCGATCAAGAGAGCCATGCTCAAGGACCAGCCTTCGGTCTGTCGAGGCGGCGGGCATGGGCGAGGATCTCCTCGGCCGGGGCACGCCGCAGAACGGCGCTCTTGAATTCCGGATCGTGCAGCGCCGCCGCCAGCCGGGCCAGCATCATCAGATGCATGCCGACGGTCGGCGTGACCAGCAGGAATAGCGTGTGCACCGGCTTTCCGTCCTGGGCGCCGAAGTCGATCGGCTGCGCAAGCGTGCAAAGCGCGATCGCCGGTTCGACGCCGTTCTGGACGATGGGCGCGCGCACGTGCGGGATGGCGATGCCGTCGCCGACGGCAGTGGATCCGGCCGCCTCGCGCGCGAGCATCACGTCGACGAGCATGTCGGGATCCTCGCCGGGCCGGAGTGGCAAGCGTTCCACCGCCGCCCGGATGGCTGCCGCTCGGTCAGGCGCGGCGAGGCCCTCGTGGATGCCTCCGAGGGAAAGTGCATCGGCCAACCCGGTGCCCGGCGTTTCCGCATCGGCCTGGAGTGGACGCGACGGACGAACTCCGCGCGCCGTGGCCCACTCGAGCAGCTCGGTCTGGTTGAAGCGGATTCGCCCCTGCTCGCGAGAGAACGGAATCTCGCCTTCGTCGAGCCACAGATAGATCTGCCGCTCGGGCACGTCGAGGAAGCTGGCCGCCTGCTGCACCGTCAGTTGCATCGCGCCTTCCCGGTTCAGCTTCGTGGAGTCAAATCTTCGGCAGTGCAAGGACTGCGTTCACGGAGCGCGCAAGCGCTTCGGGCAAAAGCGGCTGGCGCAGAACCCCGACACCGCGTGCCCGCCATTTAGGCTGCTCCTCCGCATTGCGGTGGCGAACGACGAGCACGGGAATGCCCGGCCGCACCCGATCGATGGTGGCAAGCAACTCGTCGATCCACGCGATCGGGGCCTCCGGCGAAACCACGACGGCTTCCACGGGCGAGTCCCTGAGCGCACCGGCTGCCGCGGTGGTCGTAAGCGCGACGAGCAGCTCGAACGCCTCGGATCCAAGCTCACGCTGGACATCGCCCACGTCCGTCGCGGGACCCAGCACGAGCAGCGACCGGGGCCGGCGCGCACTCCTGGTCACCGCGTCGCTCCCTCCTGTGCGCCCGCCATTCCTTCGCGGAGAGCATGAAGTGGGCCAGTCGGCTTCCGAGACGGACCGGCACGTCAGAGGACATCGCGGGAGCAATTTCGGCAGAATTCATGCCGTTTCGGCACGGCGCTGCACTCCTCTCATTCGCAGGCATACGATGTCGCTGGCGGGCATGCATATTGCTCCCGAATGACGCCGCTTCGCTACAACCCAATCCGCCCCGCGCGCTGGCAAGGTGATCCGCGTTGGTCCAGAGACTGCTGATCCAAAAAGAGCACTTCGAACGGAACGTTCTCGCCACCCTCCTTCCCGCAATCGCGGGCGCCGTCAACGCGAGCGGTTTCTTCGCCGTCGGCGCCTACACGTCGCACATGACCGGAATCGTATCGCGCGCCGGTGACGAGTTCGCGCAGCGGCACTGGTGGCTGGCCACGCGCGCCCTGATCTTTCTGGGCTTCTTCGTCTCGGGCGCGATGGTCTCGACGGCGCTCGTGCTTCATGCCCGCAAGCGCCGTCAACCGCCCTTCTGGCGGCCGCTGCTGGTCGAGGCCGCCCTGTTGATCTGCTTCGCGAGCGTCAGCGTCGGGGGGACCCACCGCGCGCACATCAACAGCTTCTCGATGACGGCGATCATCTGCACTGCAATGGGCGTCCAGAATGCCCTCGTGACGAAGCTGTCCGGTGCGCGTATCCGCACGACGCATCTGACGGGCGTGAGCACCGACATCGGAATCGAGCTGATGAAAGCGTTCGACCGATGGTGGGCGATTGCAGCCCGCTGCGCGCCGCGGGAGAAGCTCCGGCGCCTTGCCGAGATCAGTGCGGACGTCGAGGCCAGGCACTTGCGCCTGCACTTGCGCGTCCTCGGTTGCTTCCTGCTCGGCGCGATCGGAGGGCCAGCCTTGTACATCGCCATCGGTCACTGGTCCATGCTCATTCCGGTCGCTCTGCTCTGCGCTCTCGCGGCCTTTGACATTCGCGTCGGCCTGGGTTCGAAGGCGGGAATGGCGACGCCACTTGCCATGACGGCGCTGCGCGATGATTGAGCGCGACGTTGTTCCTTACCGTCGGCGTGAAGCCACGGTGAAGTTCCAACCGGCGATCCCAACAGCGGCCAGCAGCAGCATTTCGGTTCCGACGAACGAATACGCCCAGAACGCCGTGATCGCGCCAAACAGGAACGCCGCCACGAGCAAGAGGCGGGGCACCAGCCGGCGCAACGCCCGCGCGAGAAGGCGAGAACGCCCTGCCCACCAAGCGAGCGCGGCGATCGCCAGATCGTGGCCCGCATCCGTCCACAGGGTCGTCACATGCGTCGTGCGGATCTCTCTGCCGCGCACACGCGTCAACGACGCGTTCTGGATGCCCATCGCGCACGTCAGCAAGTAGCTCGCGCCGTGCTTCGGCCAGAGCGCGACGAAGATCACGAGCGCCGCGGCTTCAGCCAGCAGCGGCGACGCCAGCGCCGCGCTCGTGCTCGAACACCACCAGCAGATACGAGCTGAGCGCCATCCATTCCCAGGCGACGAGGAAGAGGATGCCGTCGCGCGCCAGCAACACCAGGGCCGTGCTGGCGATGAGCAGGTTGAGTCCACTGCCGGCGGCGGCGAGAGACTTGTGGCCGGCGAACGGAGCCAGGTAGCGGCGGCTGAAGATGCAACCCGCGAGGCCGAGGGCGAAGATGCAGCAGAGGAAGAGCAGGCTGAGGCCGTCCACTCCGATGTGCAGCTCTCCGGCGGGCATGGCCCATGCGGCGCGCCACTGCGCGGCGGGGCGCCCGACGGCGCGGAGCGACGCCAGAAGTCCGAGCGCGGAGCCTGCCGCCCCGCAGATCGTCGCAGCCTGGTGCGCGACGGCGTCGCGCCGCAGGAGCAGGATGGGGAGGAGCGCTCCCAGGGCGAGCAGCAGAAGCGCGACGAGAAAGAGCTCCATCAGCGCGCGGCTCCTTCCCGTTCCGGTCTCGCTCGCAGCCGCTCGAGCAGGGCGTCGAGAGGTGCGCACTGTTCGAGGAACCGGCGAAGCTCGACGTCGTGAAGGGCCCCCTTCAGGTACATTGGTGGATGCTGGTGCGGTAACGGCTCTATGCCGTCCCGTTCCCAGCGCCTCCTTTCAAACCGTGCGTGCGGGTTTCCCGCACACGGCTTAACGATGGTCTCGCCGGAGTGGCTTGCGCAGGATAGGTCACGGTTCCTCGCAGGCGATGTAATCCGAGCCCGTAGTAGCGGGCATGGGGCCACGCCACGCGGCGGAACGTGCTGCGCTGGCCGCTGCGCCGGTACTGCCACCGGTTGAGCCGCACGCGCACGTATCCG
>WNFI01145254.1_pt1 | contig 18137 bp, 7 predicted proteins | sample 5400471 | NCBI WGS metagenome assembly WNFI01 (sample SAMN13153348, study PRJNA577476) | soil metagenome | isolation source: 100 cm saprolite on Douglas fir-dominated hillslope | place: USA:California | collected 2013-09-17 | reverse complement strand
AACTAGCGGTGACACTCCAGCGGCCGTAGTGCGAGTCGAGCGACGCAATCTCGGCAACACGCTGACCATCGCCGGCGAATTCAAGCCCTTTCAGGATGTGGATGTTCATGCCAAAGTCGCGGGCTACATCCGCGTGATCCACGTGGATGTTGGCGACCACGTCAAGGAAGGCCAAGTGCTTGCGGTACTGGAAATCCCGGAGTTGGCGGCGCAACTAGCCGGGGCGGATGCCGCGGTGCGCCGTTCACAAGAGGAACTACGCCGCGCTAAGAGCGACGTCGAGCGCGCCCAATCAGGGCATGCGGCGGCCCATTCTGCTTACGCGCGGCTGAAACAGGCCGCGGATTCTCGCGCAGGGCTCGTCGCGCAGCAGGAAGTCGATGATGCGCAGGCCAAGGATCTCGGGGCAGAAGCGCAGGTGGCCAGCGCGCAGGCAGAGCTTTCCGCGGCACAGCAGCAGGTAGAAATGGCGCAAGCGAATCAGAAGCAATTCGACGCGCTTTCAAACTACGCGCGAATCATCGCGCCCTTCTCCGGCGTGATCACCAAGCGTTACGCAGATACAGGTGCGCTCATTCAGGCAGGCACGTCTTCCAGCACACAGGCGATGCCGGTAGTCCGGCTGGCACAAACATCCAAGCTTCGTTTGGTGCTTCCGATCCCGGAGTCTGTCGCTTCGCAAATTCATCTGGGTGACCCCGTGAAGGTCCGCGTGCAGGCGCTGAACAAGGATATCGACGGCAAGGTTTCGCGCTTTGCGGATTCCCTGGACAGACAGACGCGAACCATGGAGACGGAAATTGATTTTGACAATCGCGACGGACGCCTGATCCCCGGCATGTACGCGGAAACGCAAGTTTCTCTTCGCGAGAAAAAAAATGCACTCACAGTGCCTCTGGAAGCGGTTACACGCAACGGCGATGAGGCCACCGTCCTTGCCGTCAACGCACAAAATGAAATCGAAGAGCGCCACATCAAGCTTGGTCTGGAAGACAGTTCGCGCGTTGAGGTGGTTTCCGGCTTGAGCGAGAACGAGCGAGTAATCATCGGCAACCGGACAGAATTCCGGAGCGGGCAGAAGGTGGCTCCCAGGGAAGCCACTCATAGCGCTGAGAAAGCTCAAGGAGCGAAATGATGTCAAGTTTTGCGATCAAACATCCGTTTTTAATTATTGTGGTCTGCCTGGTGATCGTGATTGTGGGGACGGTGACGCTGGTGCGGATGCCGGTGGATTTGTTTCCACCCATCAATATTCCTGTAGTGGTGGTGGCGACTTTTTTTTCGGGAATGCCGCCGGAGCAGATTGAAACGGACATTACCGGCCGATTCGAAAGGTTTTTCACGCTGGCGAGCGGGATAGATCACATTGAATCGCGTTCGCTGCCGGGCGTAAGTCTCATCAAGGTTTATTTCCAGCCGGGCATGGATGCGAATTCCGCGGTGAGCATCATTTCGAACCTCGCTCTGGCGGACCTCCGGCGCCTGCCGCCAGGAACTCTCCCTCCGGTGGTGCTGAAGTTTGATGCATCGAGTCTCCCCGTCTGCCTGATTACGCTGAAGGGCGAAGGTTTGAACGAAACGCAATTGCGTGACCTGGGCCAGTATGACGTTCGAAATCAAGTTGCGAACGTGCCGGGAGCGAGCGTGCCGCAGCCGTTTGGCGGGCGTTACCGTCAGATTATGGTCTACGTCGATCCTTACAAATTGCAGGCGCACCAATTGAGCGTCATGGACGTGGTTCGCACGGTGAACGATAGCAATCTCATTTTGCCGGCCGGCGACGTGCGCATCGGAAACATCGATTACAACCTTTATACCAACAGCCAACTGCCAACCACCTCCGCTATCAATGCGCTCCCTCTTAAGACCGTCAACGGGGCGTCGGTTCTCGTTGGTGATGTTGGACACGCCCAGGACGCACAACAGATTCAAGTCAACGTGGTGCGCGTCGACGGACAAAAATCGGTTTACCTCCCGGTGATGAAACAAGGCGGAGATACCAACACCATCGCCGTCGTGGATGGAGTCAAGAAAGCGGTTGCCGATCTATCGGATGTGCCAAAGGAGCTGTTCGCCAAAGTCGTCTTCGATCAATCGATATTTGTGAAAACAGCGATCGAGACTCTATTGCACGAAGGCGCGATCGGGCTTTTTCTAACGGGATGGATGGTTCTTTTATTTCTCGGGAGCGTGCGAGCTACAGCCGCGGTCTTCTTGTCGATTCCACTTTCGGCGCTGGCGGCATTTCTGGCAATCAGCGCCGGGGGCGGGACGGTCAATGTGATGGTGCTGGGCGGCCTGGCTTTGGCGTTTTCGCGGTTGATCGACAACTCCGTGATCGTGCTGGAGAACATCTTTCGGCACTTGGAGATGGGCGAAACGCCCGAAGTGGCAGCGGAGAAGGGCGGCAAGGAAGTAGCCCTGGCGGTACTAGCGGCGACGCTTACGACGGCGATTGTGTTTTTTCCGGTGGTGTTTCTGTACGGCGTGAGCCGGTTTCTCTTTGTTGCTCTCGCCGCCGCGGTCGTTCTTTCCCTGTTTGCATCGTACTTCGTGGCCATGACCGTCGTGCCTTTGTATTGCATGAAACTGATTAAGAAGCATGAAGCCGATGAAGAGATTCATGGGGAGGAAAGTTCGGTTTTGGGGCGAGCGGTAAAGAAATTCAATCACTACTTTTACGCCATGGTGCTGCGGTACGACCGAACGCTTGCAAAATCGCTGTTGAGACCGGTGGCGACGGTGGCGGGTCTTGCAGGCTTTTCGCTCTTGTCACTGTCGCTCTATCCGGCGCTGGGAGTTTCGTTTTTTCCGCGGACTGATCCGGGGCAATTCGTTATCAACATGAAAGCGCCGCCGGGCTCTCGCCTGGAAGTCACCAACGAATACGTAAAGCGCGTCGAAGATGAAATCCGGAAGGTTGTGCCTCCGGAGGAACTGAGAATCATCGTTTCGAATATCGGCGTGACACCGGGCTTTTCTTCGATTTACACCAGCAACTCCGGCCAGCACACCGCCTTCATCCAGGTGGGATTGAAGGAAGGTCACAAGACCGGAAGCTATGAGTACATGAACCGTGTACGCGGGCGGTTGCGGAACGACATGCCTGAGATCAGCACTTACTTTCAATCGGGGGGCTTGGTAGATGCCATCTTGAATCTTGGTCTGCCCGCACCGATTGACGTGCAGGTGAGTGGCATGAATTTAGAGCGGACCTATCAGACAGCTTTGGATCTCTCCAGCCAAATTCGCAAGGTTCACGGGGTCAACGATCTTCTAATCCCTCAAGACATGGATTATCCAGCCTTGCGCCTGGACATCGACCGCCAGCGCGCCAGTCTTCTTGATCTCCGACAGAAGGAAGTCGTCGATAACGTGATCACGGCACTCGTTTCCAACGGGATGATCGCTCCAAGCTATTGGGTTGATCCCAGGAGCGGCAACGATTACCTGCTGACCGTGCAGTACCCGGAAGGTCAGATCAAGTCGCTAAACGATTTGAAACAAATCCCACTGCGCGCCTCCAACGGCATCAATGCAACGCCGCTGGATTCCGTAGTAAATATCAAATCCATCGAGTCGCCCACCGAAGTCGATCACTACCAACTCCGCCGCGAGTTTGACTTATACATTTCAACAGCGGGCGAGGACCTGGGTACGATAACCAGCCAAGTCGAAAAGATAGTGAAACAGAGTTCGCTGCCCGAAGGGGTGCGAGTGGACCTGCGGGGATCCGTGCAGGGAATGCGTCAATCTTTCCGAAGCTTTGGCCTCGGACTGATTCTTTCCGTGGCATTAGTTTATCTAGTTCTGGTGGCGCAGTTCGCTTCTTGGGCAGACCCGTTCATCATTCTGCTGGCAATACCCCCAGGATTGGCTGGCGTGCTGCTGTTTTTGCTCGCCACGGGTACAACGCTCAACGTGATGTCTCTCATGGGCGTGGTCATGATGGTGGGAATCGTGGTCTCGAACAGCATTCTAATCGTGGAGTTCGCGCGTCATCTTCACCGCGCTGGCAAGCCGCTCAGGGAAGCCGTCTCCACTGCTTCCCGTTTGCGGCTCCGCCCCGTACTGATGACTTCTCTCGCTACGATCCTCGGCTTGATTCCCATGGCGTTAAAGGTCGGCACGGGCTCGGAGGCTTACGCTCCGTTGGCCCGCGCGATCATCGGCGGCTTGCTCGTCTCAGCGGTCGTGACGGTATATCTCGTACCTGCGGCCTACGTCCTCATCCATCGCGAAGAAAATCAGAATCCTCAGGAGGTTCAGGCGTGATGCGAGCGTTCATTCGAGCTTTTCTTCTCTTGGCATTGGCCTGCTTGCCGCTCCGAGCTCAGTCCTCGAACCCGCCCCCGCCAGGGCCACCCCAACAGGGGAGAACACTGACGTTGGCTCAGGCCGAAGCCATTGCTCTAAAAAATAATCCCCAAATCTCGATCGGGAAATTGCGCGCGCTGGTGGCAAGGCAATATGTCCGGGAAGCACGCTCCGCCCTGCTGCCCAATGCCTATCTCAGCGTCACCGGCGTGGACTCCAATCCCGGGAGCCGCCTCGCCGCTGGCGCCCTCAACAATCCGATTCTTTTCCCGCGCGCCGCAGCCGGAGCGACTGTCGGCCAATTGATCACGGACTTCGGCCGCACGAGCAATCTGCTGTCGAGTTCCGAGTATCAAGCCAAAGCCGAGGACCAGAACGCTGCGGCCACCATCGCACAAGTCCTATTGGCCGTGGACCAGGCCTTCTACAACGCATTGGAAACGGAGGCGCTGGTTCTTGTGGCCAAGCAGACCGTCGATTCCCGCCAACTCCTTGTTGACAAGGTGCAAGCTCTCACCGATGCCAAACTGAAATCCGAACTCGATTTGAGCTTCACAAAAGTTGATCTTGGCCGCGGCAAGCTCTTGCTCCTGGAAGCTCAGAATAACTACCAAACCTCTCTCGCCGGTCTTTCCGCGATTCTTGGTTACCCGGACGAACAGAATTTCCAACTCGTCGAGGAGCCTGCCGCGATTGCGCCTCCCGCGCCGGAAGTCCTCCCGCTCATTCAGCTAGCCCTGCAGCGGCGTCCAGAAGTTACGGCGCTGCAGGAGCAAGTGGAATCCGCAAAACAGTTCGGCAGTGCAGAGCACGATCTCTGGCGCCCTACCGTCAGCGCTCTGGGTGTCGTTGGTGAGGCCCCTGTTCGCGACAACCGCATTCCCAACTGGTATGGCGCGGTGGGCGTCAACATTAACATCCCCGTCTTCAACGGATTTCTGTATAACGCGCGCGCCAAAGCTGCCGATCTCCAAACCGATGTGAATCGGCAAAAACTCACCGATCTTCGGAATAACATCGCACGCGACGTTCGCAATGCCTGGCAGGACACCTACCGAGCTTATCAACGTCTTTCCGTCACTCAGCAATTGCGCGAACAGGCCAGCCTGGCGCTTGACCTTGCGCAAGCACGCTACAATCTTGGTCTTGGATCAATCGTGGAGTTCAGCCAGGCAGAACTCCAGAAAACCGAGGCCGATATCGCCGACACCGACGCCAAATACCAATATCGCTTGAGTCAGATTGTGGTGGCTTATGCCACCGCCGCGCCGCGGTGACAGAGTGCGCTGTTGGGTCGAAAGGATCGCGCCTGGACCGGGGCGCTTCAGACCTTCGGTCTTTCGTGGCCCTCGACGCCAAGAGATTTCATCACCAACAGGATGCGGTCGTCTTCGTGAATTCCGCCGCGCGAGTGCTTATCCACTTCTGCAAGCACCGCGTTCATGATTTCTTCCGGCGCGCCCGCGCGCAACTGGCAGACCAAATCGGCAAGCCGCACACGGCTGAATTCCGCGCCGGCGGCGTCCATCGCTTCGGTAATGCCGTCGGTGCAGGCTACCAGGAGATCACCGGGCTGCAACTCCACGGTGTCGGATTCGAATACCACATCCGGTAGGAGCCCGACAATCGCTCCGCCGGTCTCGAGCCATTCCGTCCGCCCGTCGGCGCGAATCACCGCCGGCGGCACGTGCCCGGCGTTCACGTAGCGGAGCCTCTGCCCCTGGTTCTCGACCAGCGCCAGGAACATGCTCAGATATTTGGTGGCGCGCCCGGGGGCCCGGGAGGCACGCGCGCCCATGAGGATCTTTTGATTGATGGTCGCTGGCAGTTTTTCGAGGGGGAGAACGTGATCGGCCAGCGCGTGCAGCGTGGCCTGCACATTAGCCATGACCAGGGCCGAAGCCGCGCCTTTGCCTTCCACGTCGGCGACGACCAGGAGCAGCGCTTCCTGGCCATCCGCATTCACGCTCAGGAAATCGTAATAGTCGCCGCCCACCATCTGCGAAGCGCGATGCGATACGGCAATGGCGAGTCCCGGCCGAAGCGGCGGAGCTTCGGGAAGAAATCCGGCCTGAATTTCGCGTGCCAGCGCCAGATCACGCTCCATCTTTTCTTTCTCGATGCGCTCACGGTGCAGTTGAGCCTTTTCCAGGGCCAGTGCCACGTGGGAAGAAAGCGCATCGAGGAAGGCCTCGTCTTCCTCGTTGAAGGATTCGGCCTTATTCAGCAACTGCAAGACGCCGATGATGTCGCCCGCTTCATTGCGGATGGGCAGGCAAAGCAGTTGCCGGGTCTTGAAACCCAGCTTGCGATCGATGTCCGGTTCGAAGCGCGGATCGTCGTAAGCATTATCGAGGCGCACGGGGGAACCTTCGCGCGCCACCCAGCCGGCGATGCCGCGGTCCGCGGGAAGGCGGATCACCTGCTGCTCCAGACCCAGGCCGACCAAGGACCAGATTTCATCGCGTTCGCGGTCCACGAGAAAAACAGTGCCGCGATCAGCACCGGTCTGACGGGTGGCCAGATTCAAAATAATGTGGATCAATTCACCAAGATCCAGGGTCGAATTCAGTCTCTTGGTGGCCTCGACGATGATGGAGAGTTCCTCCAGGGCGCCGCGGCGTTCGGCCAGGGCCAGCGCAAGAGCAGCGAAGCGGGCGAGCAGCTCGAGCTCACCGCGCACAGTGTCCGGCAGGCACGCTGCTCCGCGAACTTCCAGAACGCGCATGCGAAACTCGTCGCTCCCCAGCGCCCCCGCCCAGAGCAACGGGTCTTTGGCGCTGTCACTCGCGGCTTCAGTCTTCGTTTTTTCCGGATTCCACACCGGCAGAGTTCCTGATTGAGCCCAGATCTCGGCGGTCCCGCGGTCGGCGCGCCAGAGCCGAGCACCGACGACGCCCGGCTGGGCCATGGCCGCGCGCACGACGCGTTCGGCAACCGCATTGACCGGGAAACGGCCTTCGAGCAAGCCCAGCCCTTTGAGTAATTCGGGAAACACTTCGCCGACTTTCTGACGAACAGCAGATTCGCTCATACGATACGGCCTGAGGTGGTCGGGCCGTTCTGGTGGGTGAGCCTAGCAGGAATGGCATCAGTTGGGAAGAGCGACGAGTGTTGGGCACGAGAGCCTGGGGCGCTGGCGGTGTTGCCCGACACGATGAGCGCAAGAGGGCCGGCTGCGTTTCCCATCCCAGACTCAGCGGAAAGAAGGGGGGCGGGAAGCGCGACGGCAAACGCTTTTTCATTTGTGCGTCATCACGAAAACGCCATCCCAACTCTCATTGGGCGCTTCGAACAGGTAATCCTGGCAACGCTTCCAGTAGGTTCGCGAGGGTCCATCGTCCGGCCAACGATCCAGTACTTCCTGGAACAACTTCTGAGCTTCGAGCCACTCGCGGCGCAAATAGCTGGCGCGGGCACGTGCAAAAGAGTCGAGGCGCTCTTGGTGCTCGGCCGCGGCACTTCGCAGGGCCACCAATTCGTAGATGGTCACCGGCTGGAGCTTGCCCTTGACTTGAATCAGATCGAGTTCGCGGAAGAGAAAGCCTGCGCTTTGAACGGCCTCGAAGGTGCCGGACCCGACGAGAATGTGAGTGCGGTACTCCTTGTTCAGACCCTCGAGACGCGAAGAGAGGTTTACGGTGTCGCCCATGGCGGTGTAGCCGTAGCGCAATTGCGAGCCCATGTTCCCGACGGAGGCAGTGCCGGTGCTCAAGCCGATGCCGATGTCGAGGTGAGGGCGGCCTTCGGCAAGCCACTCCGCGCGAATCTCAGCGACCCGCTGCATCATGGCGAGAGCGGCGGAGCAGGCTCGTATCGCGTGGTCCTGCTCCTCGAAGGGCGCGCCCCAAAAAGCCATCACCGCATCGCCGATATATTTGTCCAGTGTGCCTTGGGTATTGAAGACGATGCGAGTCATCGCAGACAGATATCGATTCAGCAGAAGCGCGAGATCCTGAGCGTCCAACTGCTCGGAAATCGCGGTGAAGTTGCGGATGTCGCTGAACATGACGGTGATTTCGGTCTTGCGAGGCTGCACCCATTGGGGGCGCTCGAGCAACCGGCGAATGACTTCGGGGCTGAGGTACTGCTGAAAACTTCCGCGGACCTTGCGCTTCTCGCGCTCTTCAACGACAACGCGATAAAGGGCCACAAGACTGACATTGGCAACCAGCGTGACCAGCGGGATGGCCAGATTCAGCCACCAGCCTTTCAGGAAGGCTCCATAGACGCCTCCGAGAAAGGGAACCGCCAGCCCCAGGCCGAACCACATGTTTTGCGGTCTGGTGAGCGCAAGCCACAATCCCAGCGGAATGCCGAACAACAAAATGAAGGCTAAATCCCAGGCCCGCTGGGGAGGGCCGCGCTGGAGAAAATCCTGGTGCAACAAGTTGTCGATCACATTGGCGTGAATTTCGACGCCCGGAAAGTTGAGGCCACCAAAGGGCGTCGAGCGGATGTCTCCGATGCCGGTGGCCGAGGCGCCCAGTAGTACGATCTTGCCGCGGAAAGCGCCCGAGGGAAAGTTCCCCTGAGCCACGTCCGCGATCGAATAGTAAGGATAAGTATGATCGGGGCCGCGGTAATTGATCATGGTGCGGGCAAGCGGGTCGGGCTGCAGTTGAAGCTGCTGGCCAAACTCGACGCGAGCGACGCCAGACGGTCCAAAGCGGAGCACCGTATCCGGCCTTCCGAGGAAGAGAGACACCGCCTGGACATCCAGCGAGGCGTAAAGGTCCCAGTCATCGGGATTGTTCGAACGGCCATAGGGAATGGCAAGCACGGCGCGGCGCACAACTCCATCGGTGTCCGGTGGCACATTGAAAAAACCGGTGGCGCCACGGTCACCACGCAACGCATCGCTGAAGATTTCAAGATTGGCCTGTGCTCCTTTCGGAAGCAAGCCAGCGGTGGCGTCGTACTCCACGAGCCTGGCGAAATCCTGCTGGTAGGTCTGGGGGCTGAGGGGTTGCACTCGAGGAAAAGGAAAGTAGCTGAGAATCGAGGCGTAGTGATCCAGCGTGCCGGCATCCACTCCGGCGAGGTCCGAATTGGAATATAAAAAGTAGTTGCCGAGAACGACGGGACCGAATTTTTCGATCGCTTGGGCAAACTGCTGGTCGGGATTGTACTGCAGTTCGAGTTGCGCAAGTTTCTTCGCGAAGCGCGGATCCATATTCGCGCCCTGGCGCTGCAGGGTGTTGAATTCGTCGTGCATTTCGCGAATGGGCTTGGCGATTTCCTCCGGCTTACTGAAGGTAATGTCGAAGGCGACGACTTTTGCGCCGTCGTCGCGCAACGCGTCGAGCACGTGAGCAAAATGGGTGCGTGAAAACGGCCAGCGGCCCAGCACCTCCTGCGAGCGTTGGTCGATATCGACGATCACGATGCGGGGATCGACGTGGGTGTGGCTTTTTCCACGGTAACGAAAACGCGTGTCGAGTGCGCTGAGCTCCAGCCGCTGGATGAATTCCAGAAGGGGCGGAGTAAAATCGCTAATAAACGTGAACGCGTAAATGAGAAGAGCGGACGCGGTCAGGATCAGGCTGATCGCGAAAGATACTTTGTGCGACCACCAGGTGCGAAACAAGCGAGCAATTTTCTCGAAGGGTCCGCGGCGAACGCGGGGCGGCGAGGCGCTCCCCGTTGGCACCGGAGGAAGAGAACTCATGACATTGTCCTGGGCACGACGAGTGCCATATTAACAGAATAGGAGCAGCCACTAGATATGTGGGGCACTTATTGTCGATCGGGCTTGTCCGCTTCGCGAACGGGTGAGTAAAGATGCAAGAGACGGCGACACGTTTCCGAAAAAAGGAGATGTGCCATGGCTCAGAGAATTCGTTTCCGAGGACTTCGGTATTGTACGTACTGGGTTGTTATTCCTAGAACCCGATGCGCTCGCTGCCCTCATTTCTCGAAATGATTGTTGTTGACATTCGCGCTCAATGGTGCAAGATTCCGTCCCACGCGTCGGGTCCCCGAAGCGAGTTGCTTTAACCCTGTTCCCCCAGGTTGAGGATGTGAGCTCGGCCCATGCTCACGCAACCAAGAGCGCTGGTGCGACTAGTTTGGAAGTTTGCCTCCCGGCTCTGCTCGGGCGCTGGAAGCTCCCAAAACACAACGGTGTTGAACTGTGTAGTCTTGCGGGGCTGGCTGCTTATATTGTTTCTTGCCGTGTGCACCGCGGCAGCAAACAGCAGGCCCAGCCACCAGCCAGACACCCCAACCGCCGACTCGCACCCGAGTGCAGCCCAACCGCCGGATGACGCGAAACAACCGCTCACTGCTGGCTCCGAAGAGGCCAAGCCAAGCTCCGACAAGAAGGATGCGGCGAGCCACTACCCGATGCCCGCGAGCCCTCAGGGCGAGAGCCCGCGCACGCCTGCGCCGGCCGTCGAGCCTGGGCAAATGTACATGGAGTTGCGCTACACAGTGGACGGTACCGATATACAAGGGAATCAGGGACGTTCCTTTTTGCACGAAGGAATAAACCACACCGCGGAATTTAGCTTTTTCAGCAATGAACCGATCGGAGACCTCCACCGCTTTGAAATCCTCGCGGTGGGCCGCTATACGAATAATCCACAAGTGGATCCGCTGCGGAATAGTCTTCAGCGGGCTTACGTGCGGCTGCAAGGGCCGAGCTTCGAAGCAAACCTGGGCGATGCACTGGTGAATTTCTCGCGCCTGACTTTCAACCAGAACGTCAAGGGCCTGACGGTAGCAAAAAAGATTCTGCCGCGGCTCAAATTCACAGGCACCGTCGGATATTTCGTGGATCGTTGGGGCTCGCTGTATCGCAACTTCACTTTCTTCAGCAGCCTCACTGGTCTGCCCACCCCGGACAGCCCCGGAAAGCCTTATTCGCGTTTCGTGGCCGGAACGAGAGTGGAGCAACAGTTCGGCCGTTCAAACTGGCTGGCAGCAAATTGGAGTCACGGCAAAGATCTTCAGCAATCCCTGCCGGAGGCGACCCTCGCGTGTCTGGACCCCAGTAACGGCGTTATCACCATCGAGATGCCGGTGAGCGCCGGATGCATATCCCCGCCTGGGACAGAAATCCCCGGATTCCGCCGCCCTTTCACCGAAGCGATCAACAACGACGTGCTCAGCGCGGACACTAACCTAGAGTACGCGCCCTGGCATTTCGGGATTCGCGGCGAGTTTGCTTATAGCTGGACTTCCGGAGGAATACCACCCGCGGGAGCTAACTCCACGAATTTTGTTTGCTTGCCACAACCTCCGATCTTCGGCGCCAGCGTGCTCGACGAGCGCTGCTTCACCAGTCAAGTGGGAGACTGGGCCGGGCGTACGGAGGCGCACCAGCGAATCAAGAAGCTGACCTGGAGGACGGACTATTCGCGGTTTGAGCCCGATTTTTTCAGCGCCAACGCGCGCCAAATCCGGGACCTGCAGGACTTCACCGTTCGCGGTGAATACGAGCTGACACGCAGCATTACTGTTGTCGGTTCCTGGCGGCGCTCCAATGACAATTTGAACGGACTCCACAACTTCACGAACGTCGTGCGCGCGCCGGAAGGACGACTGGTCTTCCGCGACCTGCCTTTCTACCGGCGGATGGCGATCGAAGTGGGATATCGCGAGCGAAACTTAGATACGCCTGGCACTCCGGGACCGCTGGATGTGCAGAAACGCTCCACCCGCATCCCCTTCTTGTCACTGAACTTTCCGGTGGGTCCCGCGAAGATCGCTTTCGACTACGAGCACCGGCACGAGATCAATGCCGTGACGCCGCAACTCTCCACGGACACGGATCGCTTCGCGATCGGATTGCGCGCGCACTACACCTGGGATCGTTGGGAGTTCAGTCCCACGGGGCGTTTCGAAATCGAGCGGCTGGATAAGCAAACTCCGCTCAACGCGGCGCTAACGCCCACCGACGTAACCTTGTTGTTCCCCGCGGATTTCTTCTCCGCGTTTGATACCAATCGCACCATCCAGGCAGGTTTTCTGCTGGACACACCCCGTTACATCCGAATCGAGGGGGCCTACAAGGAGTTTAACGGCCTGGCGCTCTCCCCTTTGCAGGCCAGCGCCCAACTGAATCCGCAGTTGCCATTTCTGTACTTCAATCAGGGTTTCCGGCGCCCCAGTTGGCGAGCCGCGGTGACCTACAAAATCGGCAACGACGAGAACAGGACAGTGACCGCCTTCTATGTGCGAACAAACAATTTCTTCCCCACGGGTGACCCATTTAAGCCCGATCTGCGAAGTTTTCGCGAAACGGTCATCGGAGGGACAGTTGTGTTCCGCTTCCGGAAATAGAGAGAGTCGGTGCCATCGGGGCGGTTGTTCTGGATTTGAGGTTGGTGCATGAAGCTCGATTGGCTCGTTCGTCGGTCAGTGCGCGCGATGATCCTGGTGGCAGGGATTGCGCCGTTTCTTCCCTGCGCGCTGCCGCAAACACCGCAGCAGCCCGCTGCGGGAAAGATCACCGCGCTGATTCCAATCGGCTCGGTGGGGCGCGAGAAAAAAACCTACGAAGCAAAAAAGGATATGGAGCTGTTCTGGCAAGACCTGGTCAAGACCGAGCGCGGCGGGAGAGCGCGCTTGCGTCTGGAGGATGGATCAATCCTGAACGTCGGATCGCAGGCTTCTTTAGTGGTCACGAAACACGACCCAGGCAAGCAGCAAACCGATCTGGAATTGATCTACGGCAAGGTGCGCGCCGACGTCACCAAGATCGCAGCTCCGGACGGCCATTTCGAAATCAAGACCAAAGTGGCCGTTTGCGGTGTGGTGGGGACGGAAGAGTTTCTGGAGGCCAGCGATCTGGCGACCACCGTCATCGCGCTGGGCGGCGGCCAGGTGCGCGTCTCGTCCAGGGACGCGCGCTTCCCGGGGACCACCGTGCTCAATCCGGGCGAAACGATTTCCATCATCGCCGGCCGCGCGCCCGGTTCCAAGCGCCTCGCAAGTGCGGAGGAGATGCGCCGCGCGGTCCAGGACACCGAAGGAGAGTCGGGCGCCACGATCGATCCCGGGAGTTCCGTAGCCGGCCGCAGCTTCGATGCTGTCATCACCGGCAAGGATCTGAGCGCCACACGAGGGGTTTCTTTCAGCCAGGCTGGCCTCACCGTGAAGACGCGGGGCACCATCACTGCTACACAAATTCCGGTGTCCATCACCGTCGGTGAGGCTGTACCCGTGGGCGCCTACGCGCTCACCATCGACAGGCCGCAAGGCCCGGCGGTGGCCGGGTTCGCGGTCGCCACTCAGCAGGCTGTCCAACTTTCGCAGGTTGGCTCGATTCAACTGCCCCCGAGCCAGGACCTCTCCGTTACGCGCGGCGCAAAAGTGCCACTCGATGCCTCCATGGCGCAGACTCCCGCCGGAACTCAGATCGTGGCCTACCAGTGGAGCATGCCCAACACATCGCTGGCAGGAAGCGGCCCCAGTTATTCGGTGAACACCAGTTCTCTGCCGCCCGGCAATTACAGCGTGCAACTGACGGTGAGGAAGCGGCCCCAGTTATTCGGTGAACACCAGTTCTCTGCCGCCCGGCAATTACAGCGTGCAACTGACGGTGGTGAATGATCGCGGACAAGTGGCCACGCAGCAGTATCCACTCGCCGTGGAAGCGGGTGTCCAGCCGGCGGAGATCGTGCGCGACATAGCGAGCGCCTACGAATCCCTGCAGCCGAACGCCTTTCTGAAAGATTTTGATGAGGAGCGTTTCCGCAATTACGCGGGCTTCGCCGCGGCTATTGAAGACAGTTTTCGCAGCGAGCTGGAGACCATGCGCGTCTTCCAGCGCCCGGTCAATTGCGCGGTGATTGAGCAGCAGGATCAAGCGGTGTGCCAGGCGGAATTCCAACTGCAGTTCACTTTGAAGAACCAGCCCGTGGAACTGCTGGATGCGCAGGGCAATCCCATTCCCCCGGGCACCACGCCGCCGCCCAATGCCACGCTCGGGAAACGCATACTGACGGGGAGCGAACAAGACACGATTCGCTTCGAGCGCGGCAACGTCGGATGGAAAGTGGTGGACTACGCCGCAGTGGTGAGCTGCCCGAGCGGTGGCAGCACCAAAGGTCTGAACGTCGGCTCGTGTATCTTGGCCTTGGGTACGATTGCCGCGCCATCCTTCCAAATTGTCAATTTGCAACTCTTCAGCACGGACCTCCCCATTGGCGGTTCCGTGAGCGGTTCCTTCACGGTTGCGCCGATCGGCGGCTTCATCGGCTCGCTCAGCTTCACCGGGCAAGGCCAGGTCGGAAACCAATCGGTCACTGTGCAGTTCTCTCCGAATCCTTCGCCGAGCGCAATGTCGACGGTAAATTTCACCGTATTTGCGCCCACGGCGGCGCCCACAGGCGTCACTGGCTCCGCTCCATTTACTTTGACCATCACCGGGCGCGACACTTCCGGTGCCGTGACGGCGAGCGCTAATGCGATGCTGGTGCTCCAGCCGGATTTCGCGCTCAGCGTGCTGCCTGCAACGACTGCCAGCACGCCGGCGCCGGTCACGCAGAACAGCACACTGCCTATCACCGTGCAGATTGTCGCCGGAACAGGCTTCACGGGAACTGTGTTCATCGACTTCCCGAACCTCCCGGCTGGGTTCTCCGTCAGCCCCGGAAACCTGACCGCCGGAACTCCGGGCACTTTTACCCTATCGATCAGCGCGGCAGCCTCGCCGGGCCCGGCTCTGCTCACCGTACGCGGCACACTGAGCTCGGGCGTCACCCGAACAGCCACGCTTTTCTTGAATGTCATCAGCGATTTCACCCTGATCGTGACTCCGGCCACGTCGGCTGCGAATCCCGTGGGGACACTTCAGGGTGGAACGTTGCAGGTTGGGGTGCAAGTTGTCCCGATCTCAGGGTTTGCCGGGGCCGTTGCGATCGATTTCCCGAATCTTCCCGCAGGCTTTACAGCGACGGGGGGCAACGTCGCTTCTGGCGCTACCGGAACATTCTCCTTGGTGAACAATTTGCAGGCCGGTCCCACCATCTTTCAGATTACGATCCGCGGGAGCTTTGGCACGGCAATGCAGACGGTCCTGCTCTTTGTGCAGGTGAAACTGACTCTGCCGATCCAACCGGGACTGAAACTTGCACCGGCTCTGCCGACCACGGTCTACGCCGTGGAACCGGCGAAGCTGCAACCTGGGAACGTTGTCGACGCCACGTTCTATGGATCCAACCTCAGCGGGGTAACGGCCGTGCAGGTGAGCGGATCCGGCATCACGGCGCAAGTGTTGGAGGCGGGGACTTCCGAACTGCGCGTCCGCCTTGCCGCCGCCCCTGGTTTGCAGCCGGGGAGCCGTCTGGTCACCCTTCGCGCCGGCATTAGCAAAGCGACCATGGTCATCGATGTGGGTGCTGACAGCAGCATCTTTACGAAGACCAGCATTGCACCGACGAGAGTTCCGTGGGCAGGCAATCGACTGCCAACTCGCGGTGCCGTCGAGTCCACGCCCGATGGGTCACTCCCCGCGCTCGACGCAACGACCGCAGCACCGCCAGGTAATGTGCCCGCAGTTGACCGCAGCGGGTCGCGCGGCGACGGTCAAACCGGCATCTCTACCGGGCATGCGGGATTACGGCAGCGCGGTGATCTGCGCCTCACCGTGGGCGGGTGCACCGGCTTTCGGCTGTTCTCGGGAGCGGAGCAGTCCTGCGGGGGCTCCGCAGATTTTGAAGTCAGTTCCCGCGGAGACCGCGCGGTACTCGTCATCGAAGCTGCCGACGGCGTGCGCAATCTGGGTGGCATTCCGCTGGAGCAGGCCGAGGTCACGCCAAACGGCGCACTTTCGTCGTCGGAGGCGCTGGTTGCAGGCAGCACCTATCTGGTGCAGACGCGCCACGGAGCAGCCTTCGTGCGGGTTGTGCAGATTCGCGGGATTGAGTCGGTCCGCAATGCGCCGCCGGCGGCGCTGCGCGGGCCGCGCATGGGCGGGTCTGACCGCGAGGTGCAGGGAAACTCAGGGCGTCCGGAACTTACGCTGGTGCTGGAGTGGAGAATATTGCAACCGTAGGAGCGGGAACCAAGATGAGAGTATCCGTGAAGTGGAATCTGGCAATCGGGCTGGCCATGGCTCTTACCGGCGTGCCGCTGTGCGCCACTGCTTTTGCTGCGACCCGGCCCCTGCACGCCACGCAGGAGCAGCCGCAGCAACCCGATCAGCAGAAAGACAAGAAAAAGGACAAGAAAAAGAAAAAAGATGAGCCGGGGCCCAGTGCCGAGGATTCACCGGACAACGCGGCGGGCGCTCGGCGCGCCGTTTCGCGTACTGTCCACGACTTGCAAGATGGCTTTGAGGGCCACTCACCCCGGCGCATCACCGAGCTTCTGGACGAGAAGTTTGAGGATTTGCCGCGCTTCGAGGATGCTGTGACGCAATTTCTCGAGCGCACCAGCGAGATGCGCATGAATTTCCGGGAGTCCACCAGCGAAGTAAAGGGCGACCACGCCACGGTGATTGTGGATGCGGAGATGATCTATACCGACAAAGCCCGGCCAGCGCAGGAACAGCGCCGGAGGCAGCGCATTCAGTTTGATTTTGTATACAACCCGAAGAAAGGCTGGAAGATTTTCGAGATTACGCCTCGGCAATTTTTTGAGCCCTGATTCGGAGACGGATAGGAAGTTTTGAGCTTAGCCATGACGCACAAACTTATTTTGTGCAGCGCGGCGATTGTGGCCCTCGCTTGCTTCGCAAGCGAATCCGCAGGCCAGACCGCCGATCACCGCGTGCCGACGACGAAGATCGGGCCATCTGCAAACGCGCCTTCGCCCGCGAGCAAGCAGAAGGTCGCGGAAGAATACGGCAAGCTGCCACTGAGTTTTGAAGCCAACCACGGGCAAACCGATCCCAAGGTCAAGTTCCTCTCGCGCGGCCCGGGATACAAGCTTTTTCTTCTGCCCAACGAAGCCGTTCTGACGCTGGAAAAGAAGCGCCAGGCGAAGCCCGGCAAGAAACTCGGCGCCTTCCGCGGTTTTCCGGAGCCTCCGGAGCGGGAAGCGAGTGCGGTAGAGACGGTGCGAATGTCGTTGCTGGGCGCTGCGGCCCATGCCGAGGTGACCGGCATCGAGGAATTGCCGGGGAAGAGTAACTACTTTATTGGCAATGATCCGACCCAGTGGCAGAGCAACGTCCCCAACTACGCCAAGGTGCACTACCAGGGCGTGTATCACGGCATCGATTTGGTGTATCACGGCAGCCGCCAGCAACTCGAATACGACTTTATCGTCGCACCCGGCGCGGACCCGCGGCAAATCCGCCTCGGCCTCGGAGACGCGAAGAAGCTGGAGCTCACCCCGGAAGGCGACCTCCTGGTGGGAACTTCCGCGGAGCCGGTGCGGTTGCGCAAGCCAGTGATCTATCAAGAGATGGCAGGAAAGAGGAAGGAGATCGACGGCAGCTTTGTGCTCGCCGCAAAAAAGACAGTCAAGTTCCAAATCGGCAAGTACGACGCGAGCCAGCCGCTCATCATCGATCCCGTGCTGGCCTATTCCACGCCGTTCGGCGGCAATGGTTTCGACCAAGCGAATGCCATCGCCGTGGACTCGATGGGCAGCGCTTACATCACCGGAAGCACCATGTCCACGAACTTGGCAACGGCGGGCGCTTTCCAGACGACGCTGAAGAATTGCGGAAGTGCACTCGCATTCACACCGTGCGAGGAAGCCTTCGTTGCCAAGCTGAATTTCGCAGGAAACGTGCTTTCACTTGGATATGTTACGTACTTGGGAGGTACGGGCACCAGTCAGGGGAACGGCATCGCCGTGGACGCGAAAGGCAACGCCGACGTCACGGGCACCACCACGGCTAGCGACTTCCCAACCTG
>WNFI01062583.1_pt1 | contig 18138 bp, 11 predicted proteins | sample 5400471 | NCBI WGS metagenome assembly WNFI01 (sample SAMN13153348, study PRJNA577476) | soil metagenome | isolation source: 100 cm saprolite on Douglas fir-dominated hillslope | place: USA:California | collected 2013-09-17 | reverse complement strand
TCCAGAGCTGACTGAGGGCGGTGCGCAGGCGCGTGAAGGGCACGAGAGTCTGACGGGTCCAGGCACCGGTGCGACGGCACCAGAAGTGCATGATCCAGTCTCTCGTGCCTTCCCACGGCGGCTTCATCAGTTCGAGGAGAAAGGCATAGACCAGGCTGGCGAGCATGAGCAAGCGACGGCGATGCTCCCAGTCATGGAGGCGAGGACTTTCAAACGCCAGTTCGTTTTTGCACGCGCGCCACATTTGCTCGATTTGCCAGCGTCGGGAGTAGGCAAAGACCAGGGTCCACAAATCGTCCACGCAGGTGATCGGCTCATTGGTCAACAGATACCAGGGCGGCAGGTTATGATCGCGTCGACACACGACCAGCCAGAAAGACTGGCCAGCCAGACTGGGATCAGGATGAGAGACGCAGAGAGCCAGGACCTTCACCTGGATGGTGCGCTGATGGACGGCGTCCCATCCGGGAGCTTGAGCCCAGGCATGCAGGTGCCCGGTCAAGCGGCCTGGAGTCTTCTGGGTGCCTTGCCGATCAGCCAGGTGATAGTCGGCTCTCCAGCGCAGCAGAAAGCGCACCTGAGACTGGAGCAACACGGACACCCAGGGAAAGCCCGCATAGCCCTGATCGAAAATGTGCAACAGGAGCCGACCCCATGCGCGCTGGGCATACCACAGCATGCTGCGGGCCACTTCCCTGCCCGTGGTGGCACTCTGCCCACGAGTGGTCCACCATTGCAAACTAGCGAGCAACGGAACGCCACTCATGCCCGCCAGCATCAGCCCCATCCAATGGAAACCGGGGACACAGATGGGCCGGCCGGTGGGGGGATTGCGCAAAGCCGGGCTTGATCCGTTTGAGACGTTTGGCTTTGCTGGAGATCACCGCACACAGTCCTTCGGCAGCCAAACTTTCCGGTTTTTCCAGCACACAACTATCCCACAAGGCCAGAAGGGGCTGGCCTGCTTCCTGCAACCGCGAGACAAAGGCTTCGGCCCGTTTCCACAGGAAGACCTCAATCAGCAGACTGCTCCAAATTGCGCGAAAGCAACAGATTACTCAACCGCTTGGTTCCCGCCGGGGCGTGATCGGGAGAGCACAACGCGCCTCCCAATTCGGAGAGCCACAAGCCCGTACCGACGCGCGCGATGCACCATGATCGCGATCACTGCTTGCGCCAACGTGCGCACCAGGCGACTATGCAGCACCAGGTCTAGGCAGACCAGCAGCGGATGCAAGAACTGCTCCACCGCTTGCGCCATCCTTTCTGCCTGTTCGCGCCGCGCGCCTGTTTGTTTACAGGACAGGTGGTATATTGAGTATGCATAAACAAACCTCCTTAGCTCTACAAAGAATGACTTTCCTTCTCTTTGTATCGCTAAGGAGGTTCTTTTTCTTTAACTCATCCCCAAAATCAGGGGTGAATCATGTTTTTAGAGGGTCTATTTCTGCAGCTATTTAGCCACGCATATGCGCTAGCAGATCCTGGGTCGAGGCTGCGTAGCCGTGGGTGGAGACGCGCCAGAAGGCACGCTGCGTATGGCTCCATTCAGCCAACAGTTCGGCGGCCCGCCAGCTCTGCGTCTTCTTGCGATGCCACTGGATAATCGTGCGCAGTGCTTCGATCTCAGCGGGGTCAGCCAGACGCTGGACGTCGATCAGCTCGCCATTACAACGCCGTGGGAAGCTTCCCTGGCGATCCAGCCCGTAGGCCACACCAGCTGACATGCCAGCGCCGAAGTTGGGTCCGGTTTCGCCAAGCACGACGACAATGCCGCCAGTCATGTACTCGCACGCGTGCGCACCGACACCCTCGACGACAGCCAGCGCGCCGCTATTGCGCACAGCGAAGCGTTCGCCTCCGCGTCCCGCCGCGAAGAGCTGGCCACCGGTTGCACCATAGAGGACAGTGTTGCCCAGGATGGTGTTGTGGTGTGCGGCAAAACCGGCCTCAACCGGCGGCGCGATTACAATCTGGCCGCCGGTCATGCCTTTGCCCACGTAATCGTTGGCCTCGCCATACAGCACCAGATTCATACCGGGTACGGTAAAAGCCCCGAAGCTCTGACCGGCCGAACCATGGAACACACTGGTGATGCTCACGCCGGGTAGACCCATATTGCCATAGAGCCGTGCGATCTCACCGGCCAGGCCCGCGCCGATTGTGCGATCGTAATTGTGGATCTCGTGACGAGTCAGGACGCTGCATTCGCCGCGTAGAGCCTGTCCAGCCTCAGCGAGCAGCTCATCGGCCAGGGAAGAATGCGGCTGGTCCGGACGCGACTCAGCCGCGACATGTACGGGCAGCGAAACCAGGAGCGGCTCCAGCTCAATTGGCGAACTGGCGTCGGCTTCCAGCAGATCGGCGCGCCCGATGACCTCTGCCAGACTCGTGAAGCCGAGCTGGGCCAGCCAGTTGCGCACCTCTTCGGCTACGAGGGTCAGATAGTTGATCAGCGCCTCTGGCGTGCCGGTGAACTTTGCGCGCAGGTCTTCGCGCTGCGTGGCAATGCCAGCGGGACAGGTGTTGAGATGACACTGACGCGCCATATCACAGCCCAAAGAAACCAGGCTGGCAGTACCGAACCCAAACTCGTCGGCACCCAGCATAGCCCCGATGATCACGTCGCGCCCGGTCTTCATACCGCCATCCACACGTACTTTCACGCGTGTACGCAGACCGTTCTTGACCAGCGTCTGCTGGGTTTCGGCCAGGCCGCGCTCCCAGGGGATACCCGCGTGCTTGATCGATTGCAGCGGCGAGGCGCCCGTACCGCCATCGTGGCCGCTGATCAAGACATAGTTCGCGTGGGCCTTGGCAACACCAGCCGCGATGGTTCCCACGCCGATGCTGGAGACGAGCTTGACGCCAATCTTTGCCTGTGGATTAACCTGGCGCAGGTCGTAGATCAACTGGGCCAGATCCTCGATGCTATAAATGTCGTGGTGCGGCGGCGGCGAGATCAAGGGAATATGCGGCTCCGTGTGGCGCAGACGCGCGATAAAGGGCGTGACCTTGGCTGGCGGGAGTTGACCGCCCTCGCCGGGCTTGGAGCCTTGCGCCATCTTGATCTCCAGCTCTTCGGCGCGCACGAGATATTCAGTGGTCACGCCAAAGCGGGCCGAGGCGACCTGCTTGATCTTACTGCTGACAGGAAAACCATTCAGGGTTTCGTGATACCAGGCGGGATCTTCTCCGCCCTCGCCGGTGTTGTTGCGCCCGCCAATGCTGTTCATGGCCGCGGCAATCGTGCGGTGCGTCTCCGGGCTGAGCGCGCCAACTGACATGGCTGAGATGACAAAGCGCGCGCGAATCGCTTCCATTGGCTCGACCTGCTCCAGCGGCACAGGCATGCGCGGCTTAAACGCCAACAGATCGCGCAAGACTGTTGGCGGGCGCGAATAGACCAGCTCGGTGAATTTCTGGTAGTCTTCGTAGTTGCCGGTCGCCGTGGCTTTTTGCAGCGCGCGTATGATCAGCGGTTGGAAGGCGTGGTACTCACCATCGCGGCGGAAACGATAGCGGCCAATATCGGTCAGCTTGCGGCGGCTCTCGCTCGCGGGCTGCCTCTCGCCGCTGGCCTCCGCCGCTGCCTGCTCGGCCAGCGGCTCGATCTCAGCCAGCAGTTGCTCGGCAATCTGGGTAAAGCTCACGTTGCCAGGATGGGCAGCCGAACCGGGAAAACAGCGGGCGAGCAGTTCCTGGTCCAGGCCAAAAATCTCAAAGAGACCGGCGCCAATCAGATTACGCAGAGTAGAAATGCCCATGCGCGCCATAACCTTGCGCAGACCGCCCTCGATGACATGGATATAGCTCTCAACCGCCTGTTCGGGCGTGATATGTTCCAGTTTGCGCTGACCGGCCAGCGTGCGCACACTGTCCAGGGCCAGATACGGCACAACTGTCTCCGCGCCATAGCCAAGCAGCAACACAATCTGATGCACATCAAGCGCGGAACCGGTTTCGCAGATCAGCGAGTGATAATCGCACAGACCGCGACGAATCAGCGCCTGGTGAACCGTCGCCACGGCTAGCAGCATCGGTATCGGCGGCTCAGCGAGACTGGCCTGGCGATCGCTGAGTACCAGAAACGCCACGTCATCAAGCGCGGCGGCTACTGCCTCTTCCTCCAGTCGATCCAGCGCCGCGAGCATCGCTTCAGCACCACCAGCGCGCGAGAACGTGGCGTTGAGCACGCGGGTGCTATAACCATCGCGCTTCAGCTCGCGCAGCGACGCCAGTTGCGCCTCGGTCAAGAGCGGCGTCTCCAGGTGGAGCTGACGCGCGTGCAAGGGGGTTTCGGTCAGCAGGCTGGGACGACGGCCCAGATAGCAATCGAGCGACATCACGCACGCCTCGCGCAGCGGATCTATCGGCGGGTTCGTCACCTGGGCAAAACGCTGGTGAAAGTAATCAGCAAAAGACCGCGAGCGCGTCGAGAGCGCGGCCAGGGGCGTGTCATCCCCCATGCTCCAGGTCGGCTCTTTGCTCTCCGTGAGAATCGGGCGCAGCACAAACTCCACATCTTCGTGCGTATAGCCGAAAAGCTGCTGCTGCTGGAAAAGTGTATCACCGGTGAGCGTAGTGGGTAAAGAGTGAGGAGTAACTGAGGAGAGGTCGGGCAAGTGCATCAGATTATCGCCAATCCATTGCTGATAGGGTTGGCGCTGGGAAAGCTGTTGTTTGATCTCCTGATTGCGCAACAGGACGCCCTGCTCAAGGTCAACGGCCAGCATCTCGCCAGGGCCGAGACGACCGCGCTCGACAATATCCGAGGGGTCACAGGGCAGCACACCGGCCTCTGAGGCGACGATCAGCAAGCCCTGAGAGGTAAGCGTATAGCGCATGGGGCGCAGACCGTTGCGGTCAAGTGTTGCGCCAACGTAATGACCATCGCTGAAGATCAACGCCGCGGGACCATCCCACGGCTCCATACAGCAAGCGTGATACTCACACCACGCCCGCTCTTCCGGCGAGAGTTCCTCATCCTGTTCCCAGGCCGGTGGAATCAACATCTGCATGCTGTGCAGCAGGTCACGGCCTGAGAGCGCCAATAATTCCAGCGCGTTATCCAATTGACCCGAATCGCTACTGGCCGCTTGAATGACTGGCAGCAGATCGGGCAAGCGTTCGCCCCAGAGCGGCGAAGCCAGCGAGCGTTCGCGGGCCTGCATCCAGTGGCGATTGCCCTGAATCGTATTGATCTCACCGTTATGCGCCAACAAACGCATTGGCTGGGCGAGCGGCCAGGATGGAAAAGTATTCGTGCTGTAGCGCTGGTGGAGAATCGCGAAAGAGCTGGTATAGCGCCAGTCGGCAAGGTCAAGATAGAAGCGCGCAAGTTGCGCGGGTGCCAGCAGACCCTTGTAGACAATGGTCTGAGAAGAGAACGAGGTGATCGAGCCATCAACGAGTTGCGAGTCTTGCCAACGCTTCTCGATCAGGCGGCGCGCGTGATAGAGTGCACGCTCGTACGCATCAGCTGAGAGTTGCGTTGGTCGGGTCATTAAGACCTGGGCAATCGTGGGCATGGACGCACGCGCGCCAGCTCCAGGGATAGAGAGGTCGAGCGGCGGCTCGCGCCAGGTGAGCAGTGGGAGAGATAATTCTTCTAAGGTTTGTTCGACGATCTGGCGCGCCTGAAAATTAGCGGTAAGCGAGATACTCGCGGATGGCAGGAAGAGCATACCAACGGCAAGATCGTCGGGGCAGGACAGAGCAATGTGCTGGTCCTGGAGTTCAGCAGCGAAAAGCGCGCGGGGAAGCGCGGTCAACAGGCCAGCGCCATCATTCGTTTCAGCGTCAGCGTCCTGAGCGCCGCGATGCGTCAGATTGGCCAGAACGGTCAGGGCCTGCTCGATCAGCAGATGGCTGGCAGAGCCAGAGATAGTAGCCAAAAAGCCTGTACCACATGCATCATGTTCCCAACGGGCCTCATAGAGAGGATAGTGGCCACTCATGGCCGTACCGGTTGAGGAAGAGGTCTGCATAAAATTTCCTCCCTACTAAAAAACGGCAAAAGGGCGCGCAAGCAAGGCCGGTCAGCGCCATAGCCCGGCAACAGTCAGGGGGAGGCACCTGCATTGGAGCCAGAAAAGCGTTCGGGGACGGGACGATGTCCGCCGAAATCATCAACAGATATCACAGAGTGAGCAGTTGCATGAGGTAAAAAGAGCATGCAACAAGAGAAAACAGGAGGGCAGCAGCGAATCCGGGAGAGCATCTTAACTCAAAAGAAACAGGCGGTGTTCCTTGCAGGCAAGCATACCATACCCGGCGAACGTTTCGCTAGGACATTTTGCACAAAAATATCTACTCTCCCAGGATAAACTCAGGAGTTTCTCAGATGCGCGCCATCAGGCAAGGGGGTTGACAGCGTGAACCAATCAAAAGGCAGAGGCACGTGCTTAAAACACAGAGAAAGGACAGAGGGCTGGCAAATACACCCTCTGTCCTCCGGTCCAGACCGCAAATGGGTAGAGCCTAATAGCGGTCGCGGTAACCACCGCCGCCGTTTCCGCCGCGACGGTCTCTGCTCTGATAGCCTCCTCTGCTTCCTCCACCTGCGGGACGCTCTTGAGCCTCATTTACGGTAATCGTACGGTTTCCCAGAGTTGAGCCATTCAGGCGTGCAATCGCGGCCTGGGCCTCCTGAGTATCCTCCATCTCAACAAAGCCAAAGCCCTTGCTGCGACCCGTGGCACGATCAGTGATCACTGTGGCAGTCGCGACATTGCCTGTCTGTTGAAAAAGGTCGATCAGGTCCTGTTCAGTTGTCTGATAGGGAAGTCCCCCTACGTACAGTCTCATGTGTATGCTCCTGCTATGACATCTCTCTCCGCATTGACGCTCGTAGAAAACACTTCTCACAGGAGCGATACAATTCTTTGTGATGCCATACAATTCATTGTAACACACGATGCGACAAAAAAAATTTCCGTGTTTCAGCAAAATGCCAGCAACTTTGCCTTTTCCCACTCTGAAATTTGACTTTTCCCCGCTCTGCTGGTATGCTTGAAAGACAAGTTGATAACAAGCTCGCCCGTGTTAAGCGAACAGAGTAAGGGATATGGCTCCCGACAGCGATCCGAAGCAGAGTGAGAGTTCGGAATGGATCAGCCCTCCCAGAACGCCTTCGTGAGCGGCCAGCCGAAGAAAATCTTTCACTATCTGGCATAGTGCGTGTCGGACTAGCAGAGATAAGTAGGCAGAGATGGGTGGTTCCCATGCAGCGCAAGAACCGCGAAAAAAGTGGTCACGTTTGATCATCCATCACAATGATGTGAGGACAACGCACAGCAGCAGTTCGTGGCAATCAGGGTGGCACCACGGGTGTGTAGAGGTTGCTTGCGCGTTCTCTTTATGAAATTGGCAGCAAGCCCGCACTCTCGTCCCTTCAAAATGTCGTTTGGAAGGGGCGGGGGTTTTTTCTTGCCCTGCTCCTTCCCAGGAACATGTTCTTGAAGGAGTTCTACACTATGGCAACGGAACATTCACTCAGCGCCGTCGCAACCATCACCGACAGCAGCGCCAGTGACCTCGCGCTGCACAAAATCGCCTCCGTCGAGGTTCCCCAGGGCAAGCATATCGCGCTGGCCTATTCGGGCGGGCTGGACTCGACCCTCTGCGTCAAACTCGCTGAACTCAAGTATCACGCGCGCCAGTTGACCGCGATCAACGTTGATGTTGGCCAGGGTCAGGCAGAGATCGATACGAGCATTGCGCGAGCACACCAACTGGGCATCACCCCGATCACGCTCGATGTCAAGCAGGAGTTCACAGGGCAGTGGTTGACGAAAGCTATTCAGGCCAACTCGGACTACAACGGCTATCCCGTCTCCACCTCGATGACCCGCCAGCTTATCGCCGCACGCGTGGCCAAGAAGGCGTTAGAGCTGGGCTGCGATGCTCTGATGGAGGGATCGAGCGGCAAGGGCAACGATCAGTACCGCATGCACAACGTCTTCAGCCTCTTCGCTTCCGGCCTGCCGGTCTTCGTGCCGGTGCGCGACTTTGATTTGACGCGCAGCGAGGAGCAACTCTTGATGGAGCAGTACGGCGTGCCGGTTGAAGAACTGATCGTGGGCGGCGACGACAAAACCATGTGGTGCCGCTCGATTGCCAGCGGCGGCATCGACCTGACCACGGAACTGCCGGATGACATCTGGATGTGGCTGGTGCCCCCGCACAAAGCGCCGGAGCAACCAACCCGGCTGACCCTGACCTGGCAGAACGGCCTGCCAATCTCCCTGAACGGCGAAACACTGCCCCTGGACGAGATCATCGAACAGCTCAATGTCATCGCCGGGGCCAATGGGATCGGCAAAATTGACCTCTTCGAGGATGGCATCATGGGCCTCAAGTCGCGCGAAATCTACGAAGCGCCAGCCGCGACCCTGTTGCTGAAAGTCCATCGCGACCTGGAGCAGTTCTGCCTGACCAAAGAGGAGATCCAACTCAAACGCCCGCTAGAAGCCCAGTGGGCGAAGATGGTCTATCACGGTGAGTGGTTCCACCCGCTCAAAGACGCCATCGACGCTTTTATTGCCTCAACTCAGAAAGCGGTCAACGGCGAGTATGTCGTTGAACTCTATAAAGGGAACATCAACATCGTCTCGCGCAGTTCGCAGAGTGGACTCTTCTTCTCCGATGTGCGCTCAATTAAGAGTGCCAGCTTCAACCAGAAAGAGTGTGCTCCGGCAGCCCACATTCGCGGTCTGCCTTACGAACTGATCGCGCGGCGCAACAAGCTGGCCGGAATGTAGAGAGGGAAAAACAGCATGACAAAACTCTGGCAGAAAGGCTACCGCCTGCATGAGCAGGTGGAACGCTTCGAGGCAGCGCAGAATAGCCTGCTCGACAATCGCCTGGTACGCTATGATGTCTGGGGATCGCTGGCCCACGCCGCTATGCTCAAGAAAATTGGCGTTTTGAGCAGCGAGGAGTGCGGGACGCTGCACACGCATCTGTGCAACGTTCTGCGCCTCGCGGAAGCGGGCCAGTTCACGATCACCCAGGCAGACGAAGACGTACATACCCGCGTCGAGAATTATCTGACCGAACAGGCGGGCGAGTCCGGCAAGAAGATCCATACCGCCCGTTCGCGCAACGATCAGGTGCTGGTCGATACGCGCCTGTACGGTAAAGAACAGTTGCAGCACGTTGCTGAACTGCTCAGCGCGCTCTGCAAGGCGCTGCTCGACCTGGCCAGCGCGCACGCCGACACGCCGATGCCGGGCTACACCCACATGCAGCGGGCCATGCTCTCGTCGGTGGGCCTCTGGGCCGCCAGCTTCGCCGAGTCCCTGCTGGACGACGAGCAATTGCTCGTCGCCGCGTACCAGCTCAACGATCAATCTCCGCTTGGTTCGGCGGCGGGCTACGGCGTGCCCCTGGCCATTGATCGCCAGTACACTGCTGATCTGCTGGGCTTCGCACGAGTGCAGAATAATGTGATCTACGCGCAGAATGGACGCGGCAAGATCGAGGCCGCGATCGTGCAGGCGCTGGCGCAGATTATGCTCGACCTGAGCAAGTTTGCCCAGGACGTGCTGCTCTTCACGACCCTGGAATACGGCTTTTTCGGGTTGCCGCAGGAACTCTGTACGGGCAGCAGCATTATGCCGCAGAAGCGCAATCTGGGCATCATGGAACTGGTACGGGCGCGCACGCAGAGCATGCTGGCCCTGCAACAACAAATCCTGGGGATTGTCAGCGGCCTGCCCTCTGGCTTTAATATGGACTACCAGGAGACCAAGCGGCCCTTTATGGAGGCGCTGGACCTCGCTCAGGAGAGCCTGGAAATCTGCACCCTGGTCGCCAGCAATCTCAGCGTCAACAAGAGCAATCTGGTCGCGGCCTGCACCTTTGAGCTTTTCGCCGCCGACCGCGCCTATGAGCTGGCAGAGCGCGAGCACATCCCGTTCCGCGACGCCTATCGCATCGTCGGCAAAGCGGTCACGGCCCAGATCGACGAGGCGCGGGCTGCGGGCCAGTCGCTCCCCACTGAAAGCCTGGACGAGCTGGTGCAACGCCTCCACGCTCGTACGCATCTAGGCGGCGCGGGCAACCTAGGCCTGGAACAGGCATACCAGAGGCTGGCGGAAGTTGAAAAAGCGTGGCAGGAGCGCTCGGATACGTTTGCCAGCGCGATCGAAAAACTTGTAGGGATGTATCAGGAAGGATAATATTATGTCAACTGTTGTACTGGCGTATTCGGGGGGACTGGACACCTCGGTTTCGATTCGTTGGATCAAAGAGAAATACGGCCTGGACGTGATCACGTTGACCATCGACGTGGGCAGCGAGCGCGATCTCGCGGCCATCGCCAAACGCGCGGAGCAGATTGGCGCGGTCAAGGCGCTGGTTGTCGATGGACGGGCCGACTTTACGCGCTACTTTGTCTGGCCAGCGCTGCAAGCGGGCGCGATCTACGAGGGGCAGTATCCCCTGGCCACGGCCCTGGCGCGTCCGCTGATCGCGCGCCTGCTGGTCGAGGTGGCGCGAGCCGAGGGCGCGGTGGCAATAGCACATGGCTGCACAGGCAAGGGTAATGATCAGGTGCGTTTCGATGTCTCGGTGCAGACGCTGGCACCCGATCTCAAGATCATCGCCCCGGTGCGCGAATGGAGCATGACGCGCGACAACGAGATCGCCTACGCCGCCGAGCACGGTATTCCCATCGCAGCGACTAACGCCAGCCCCTACTCGGTGGACCAGAACCTCTGGGGTCGCAGCACCGAATGCGGCGTGCTGGAAGATCCCTGGGCCGAACCGCCCGCCGAGATCTACGCCTGGACCTCCAGCACACCACCGGGCGAGCCAACCTACGTCGAGATCACCTTTGAGCAGGGCATTCCGGTGGCCCTGGACGGTGAGGAGATCGACGGGGTAACGCTGATCGAGAGACTCAACGCCCTGGCCGGTACCTATGGGATCGGGCGCATCGATCACGTTGAGAATCGCCTGGTAGGTATCAAGTCGCGCGAAATCTACGAAGCTCCTGCTGCGGTCGTTCTGCACGCCGCGCACCAGGCTCTGGAGAGTCTCACGCTCAGTCGTGACCAGGCGCGTTTCAAAGAAACGGTCGCGGGCGAGTATGCGCGGCTGATCTACAACGGGCAGTGGTACAGCGCGCTGCACCAGGACCTCGCGACGTATGTGCAGAGCACCCAGCGTTTTGTCAGCGGCACGGTCAGGCTCAAGCTCGCCCCCTGGCACTGCACGGTCGTCGGACGCAGGTCCGAGCACTCGCTCTACAACCACGCCCTGGCAACCTATGACAGCGGCGACCAGTTCGACCACAACGCCGCCCTGGGCTTCATCAAGCTCTGGGGCCTGCCGCTCACCACGCAGGCGCAGGCGCAACTGCTCCCCTCAATCGGCGTCGAAGGCAATCTGCTCTCCGGCACCGAGGGCAATCTGCTGGGGATGAGCAAACAAGAATAGAGCAAGCGCTAGCCAATCAGCGAGCGAGAGTGACCATTGTGAAGGGCAATGGTCACTTTTTTCTCACAATATAACAATCTCGCATGACCGCGTGACCACTCCCTTTGCATCAGCCTGTAAAGCCATTCGAAGGCGGTCACGCGGTCATGCGAGATGCACACGTTGATGATTTTCGCGGAACCGATCATGGTTCGTGCTTTGCGCGCTCTATGCGTTGCCCAAAAAAAAACTTACGAGCCATGACATTTTCTTCACCATCTCGCATAATGAAAAGAGATATCAACAGAGGTCAGCACATGACCACTACCAGGAAAGGAAGATACGCTTGAACGCTCACATAAATGGTCCACGCCCGCCTGTGGCCTCGCACCATCGTATCGATGTGCACCACCACATCCTGCCGCCCTTCTATCTCGCCGCGCTCCGCAGAGTTGGGGTGAGCGATCCTATTCCCGGCGTCGATTTTCCCCATTGGGATGTTGAGACGACGCTCGCGATGATGGATCGTCAGGGCATCGCAACAGCGCTCATCTCGCTCTCGGAACCAGGGGTGCTTTTCGGCGACATGGAACTTGCGCGCGCGCTGGCCCGGCAGATCAACGAGTTCGCAGCATCCCTGGTTGCCGATCCCCCTCGGCGCTTTGGAGCCTTCGCGGTCCTGCCACTGCCCGACGTTAAGGCTGCTCTGCGCGAATTAGAGTACGCGCTCGATACGCTGAAACTGGATGGAGTCGGCTTGCTCACCCACTATCAAGGCATCTACCTGGGCGATCCTGCTTTCGAGGAGGTGTTCGCGGAACTGCACCGACGCGGCGCGGTCGCGTTTGTCCATCCATCAACACCGCCAGCCAAAGATCAACCCACCTTCGATCTGCCAGCCTCACTCTACGAATTCACCTTTGACACCACACGCATGGTCGCGAACCTGCTCTATAGCGGCACGCTGGACCGTCACCCGGATCTGAAAATGATCCTGTCGCACGCGGGCGGAACAGTGCCGTATCTGGCGAAGCGCCTGACCTATGGGCCAACGATTGGCGCCTATCTCAAAGCGCGCGCGCCCCACGATGTTTTCGCGTCCCTGCGCAGGCTGTACTACGACCTGGCGATGTCCGCCTCGCCCTTTGTGCTGCCCGCGCTACAGGCGCTCATCGAGCCCACGCATATCCTGTTCGGCAGCGATTACCCCTTTATGCCTGAGCAGAGCAGTGCTGAAGGCATCGCTGAACTGGCAGGCTATCAGGGCTTTAGCGAAGGGGATCGCAAGCAGATCGAACGCGAAAACGCCCTGGCGCTGTTCCCACGCCTGCGTTCTTGAGAGAACCATCTGATGGTATGTGCTAATGTCCAGCGGGATGCAAGCCCTGCGCGAGCACGCCAAAGGCGATGATCGCCAGGCAGATCGCAATGATGACCAGGGTCACGATCAGAGCGGTGCGCCAGGCATGACCGGTTCGCGGCTCGTCGGGCTGATAGGGTACCGGCTGAACCTCGGCCAGGTTGCGCAGATCGGTGAGCAGGTCGCGGGCGAATTTATAGCGCTTCTCCGGATCGCGGCGAATAGCACGCATGACCACTGTGGCCAGCGCGGGTGAGAGCTGAGGATTGTACTGGAGGATTGAGGGCGGGTCCTGTGACACGTGCTGATTGATCACGGCGAAGACATTCTCGCCCTCAAACGGCGTGCGGCCACAGAGCATCTCGTAGAGCAGCATGCCTATCGCGTAGATGTCCGAGCCAGCAGTGCCACGTTCGCCGCGCAGTTGTTCCGGCGACATATAATCCGGCGTGCCCACCGTACTCGAAAGGCCGCGCCAGGTCACGCGCCGCGCACCCTCTAGCAGGGCGATGCCGAAATCAATAATCTTCACGCTGCCATCCGCTTGCAGCATAATGTTCTCCGGCTTGATATCACGGTGATAGACGCCGTGTTCGTGGCAGTAGGTCAGTGCCTCGCAAACCTGTTCGGCAATGCGCAGAGCTTCGTCGGGCGCGAGCGGCTCGCCCTCGCGCTGCGCCAGCATCTCGCGCAACGTCTGCCCGACGATATACTCCACCACCAGATACTCTTCGTGGCGCTTCTCATCGGTATTTAGCAAATGCTGCACAAAGGGATGATCCAGCCGACTGCCAATCTCCGCTTCGCGCCGGTAGCGCTCGAAAACAGCGACATCACCGATCAAATCATCATTGGGGAATTTCAGCACCACCTGGCGCTGATTGTGCTGATCGATGGCCAGGTCAACGCGGCTCATCCCACCGTGACCGAGCATGCGCGTGATTTCGTAATGATCGATCTGCGCGCCGGGCGTATATACTGTCGTCATGTTCAACTCAGGCTGCGAAAAGCGCGGGCAGCGGTCCACGTTGGTGCAGGACAATGCCATCGCGCGCGACATTAGCCACAAAGGTCGGGTCCCATTCCTGCAAGGTATCATACCAAATATCTGCTTCCCTTGCAAAGACACCCATGAAAACGCGCCTGACCGGGTTTGCCAGCCAGGCGCAAAAGGAGAAAAAGAGGAACAGCGGAACAATCTATCGTTAATCGCCAGTGGCCGCCGGCGTGGCGAGTTCGCCAGTGCCCAGTTTCTCCGGCAAGCTTTCCTTGTGATCCTCAGGGTGCAGGATCGGGTTGCCCTTCGTGAGCTTGCGGAAGTAGAGGTAGCCGAAGCCGATCACCAGCCAGGCGATGCTGAATGCCCCGGCGAGGATCGTATTGAGCTGCGAGGCGCCGCCAGCCGTAACCGCGTAGTAGATAACGCCCAGCAGCATCAAGACATTCAGTGCAGCGCCCAGGAAAGGAGCGATGATCGTTGAGAACCAGTTGCGCCCTTTCACTCCCACGAAGGCCACGATACACACGAGGCAGGTCATGCCATAGAGCAGGAACGTACCAATGTTGGAGATCAGCGTCACCTGGGTCAGGTTATTGACATTGAGCACGCCATACGAGCCGATGATCGCCGAGATCGTGGCCAACACAATCACGGCCATATGCGGGGTGCGGAACTTACCATGCAGGAAGCCAAAAATCGCCGGTAGTTCGGTATCTTTGCCCATGGCGTAGGTCACGCGCACACCAGTATTCAAGCAGGAGAGCGAGGTGCCGACCAGGGCGATTACCACGCTACAGGCCAGGATGATCGCGAAGGCCAGGCCGTTGCCATGCAGAAGCGCGTTGCCAATCTGCTGGGCCATATCGCCAATCGGTGCGCCCGAGGCACTGGCCCCAGCGAAACCGGTGCTGGTCGTGCCCGTATACACCGTGCTGTTGTTCGCCATAAAGTTGGCTGCGAAATACTCAAAGAAGTAGAAAATGACCGCCTGGATGACCAGCGAGAGCAAAACGCCGCGCGGGATGTCGCGTCCAGGGTTCTTGGTCTCCGCCGCCAGGGCCGTGGCCGACTCAAAGCCGACAACCAGCAGGATCGCGATGGTAGACTGGAAGATCAGGCCGCCCAAATCATGCGGCATAATCACGCTCAGGGCATTGGGATGCAGATAATGGACAGCGGGATGCCCAACGCGATAGACGATGGCTATGACCGAAAAAGAGAGCAGGGCCAGAATTTGGATCACGTTAATGATAATATTCACCACCGTCGCGCCCTGCACGCCGATATAGGCGATGCCGCCCACGACTGCGGCAAAGATCACACAGACCAGAACCTCTTGCCAGCCCGCACCAAAGCTAGGGACAAACGTCTGGATGATATACGTAATCACCAGGCCCATAAATGCGACCATCACGCCGGGATAAATCCAATAATACAGATGCGAGGCCCAGCCCACGATAAACTTGGCCATACGCGCCCACTTAAAGTGACGGTGCTCTTCTTGCTGGAGAACGGCTGCTTCGGCGTAGTAATACGAACTGCCCGCTCCACCTTCGGGATAGCGGCGCGAGAGGGTAGCGTAGGCAACCGCCGTCAGCATAGCGATCGCGGTCGCGATAAAAACGGAGAACCACATATTCGGGGCCGATCCAGGTACGGCCTGAAGCTGATAGGTGGTCCAGAGGAATGCGCCAGGCGCAATCAGCGCCATAGCATTGATCGTGACGCCGGTCAAACCCAGGGTAGGTTTCATCGTCACTGCGGAAGGATTCGTAGATGCCATGGAAGACTCCCCTTTTGGAAAACTGGAACGCAAACGAAATTCGCAGGCATCGTTACCAGACAGTTGGCTCTCATAGCCAGGGAGAAGAAGCGCATTCATTGCGCTCACTGGCATGTTCTTTAGTTACAGTATAGGCAATGCAGCCCTTGGAGCGATACGGCGAATCCATCACAAAAAGCTCCTCCGATTTTGTGCATATTGCACAAATAGACAGTAGTACGCCCGATCAATGTGCATTTATATGGGTGAGAGTCAAAATGAACGAAGAGAGGTGGAGGGAAGAATGGACAGTATGCACAATCTAGCAACCAGCACCATTTTTCTTTGACAAATCGCAAAACGCCTGTTATGCTAAGCAGGTCAGTTGTAGCATGCCACAAGGGGGTGAGCGAGATGCGACGGTGCAATGTGTGATGAAGGGCAAAGTGTAGTCTATGAGAAAGCGCATTGAGCGCCTGCGTGGGATGCATGACCTGTTACCGGCTAGTTACCAGCACCAACATCAGATCATTGAACGCTTGCAGGACTTTTTTTTCCAGGCCGGTTATGCCCCGGTCGATGTGCCTGTGTTAGAACGCAGCGACCTCTTCCTTTCGAGCTTTCGCCAGGAGCTGTGGCAGAATCTCTATACTTTCCGCCTGCATAATCGCGATCATTGCCTGCGCCCGGAATATACGGCCTCTATTTGCCGCCTCTATCTTGATCAATATCACCAGCACACCCAACTGGGAGTCGAGCTCTTTGGCGGCCAGCCGATCTTCGCGGACGCGGAAATCCTGCAACTGGCCTGCGATACCCTGGGCGAACTGGGCATCCAGGCCTATCGCCTCGAACTGGGGCATATCGGCGTGGCCAGCAGCTTTATTCAGCGCCTGCACCTCGACGACCAGGCCGCCCATCTGCTACTTGGCCTGATGGAACAGGTTAGCCGCTCGGACGAGGGCGAACAGAAGGCGCGCGAACGCCTGGAAATGCTCTATCCTGCGACCAGCGAGGAGCAGGCGAGTGGCGACCTCGCGGTTTCAAGCGGAGAGATGCGCTACGTCAGCTCGATCCTGGACGGCCTGAGCAGTGCGTTTGCTGACGATGGCAAGCGCCAGGAACTAATCGAGCGCTTCACCTGGAAGATGGGCAGAAGCGAACAGCGGCGACAAATCCTCTACGCACTGGATTTTCTGCGCGAACTGCACGCGGTAGCTGGCGCGCCACCAGAGGTCTTCGCGGCTCTGCGCGACCTGTTGGCACGCTACGAACTGGACGCGCAACCGCTGCGCGAGCTAGAGCAACTGGTGGAGATTAGCGAGCAGAGCGGCGTTCCGCGCGAGCAGATTCGCCTGAACCTGGCCCTGGGACGCGGCGTGAGCTACTATACCGGCCTGGTCTTTGAAATTCACGCGCAGGAGGCTGACGGCTTCGAGACGCAAATTTGCGGCGGCGGACGCTACGATCGGCTGGTACGCGCAGTCGGCGGCTCGCAGGATATTCGAGCTTGCGGCTTCGCGTTCGGCGTTGAGCGCCTACAAACGCTGCTCTCACCAGAGGCCGGACCAGATCAGGCGCAGATTATTGTCATCCCCATCAGTCAGCAGGACTTGCCCTATGCGCTCCGCATCGTGCGTGCCTTGCGGGCTAGCGGTCAGGCGGTTGAACTGGAAGTCAGCGGCCATGGGGTGAGCGCGGGTTTAAAGCTGGCTGCCAAAAAGGGCATGCGGCGGGCCGCCATAGTTGGCGAAGAGGAAGAGCGCGCTGGCACGATCACCTGGCACGATCTGCCCAGCGGCGAGGAACAACATCTCACCACTGTGGCGCTGACGGAACTTTTGCAGAAGGAGCGGTAAAGCATGCCAGAAGAAACGACAATCCGCCTGGCTCTGCCCGGTAAAGGGGCGCTAGAGGCCGCGACCTCGGCTTTCCTGGCTGAGTGTGGCATGAAGGTCAATCGCAAAAATCCCCGCCAGTATCTGGCGCGCATCAGCAGCATGCCAGAGTTAGAGGTAGTTTTCCAGCGTGCGACCGATATTCCCGCGCTGGTGCAGGACGGGGACGCGGCCTTTGGCATTACGGGCTACGATATCCTGGCCGAACACCGAGGCTATGGGCACGAGGAGGGAGCAGAGGAGCGCGACAGTGAGGATTTAATGGTGCTCAAACGCGACCTGGAGTATGGACACTGCCGTTTGGTGGTAGCTGTGCCGGAAACCTGGATCGATGTCAGCAACATGGCGGACCTCTGGCACCTGGCTGGCTACTATCAGGAGCACAAACGGCGCGGGCTGCGCATCGCCACCAAATATCCGATCCTGACTGGACACTTCTTGCGTCAACACGGCATCACTCACTGCAAGCTCGTTTCGCCACACGGAGCACTGGAGGCCGCGCCGCTAACCGATACCGCCGATCTGATAGTTGATCTGACCGAGACGGGCACGACCCTGCGCGAGAATCATCTGAAGCTCCTGAGCGACGGCGTGGTAATCTATTCACAGGCCTGTCTGATCGCCAATCCGCGTCTGTTGCGCGCAGACGCCCAGGCGTTGCGTCAGGCCGAGATCATGCTCGAACTGATCG
>WNFI01429084.1_pt1 | contig 18143 bp, 21 predicted proteins | sample 5400471 | NCBI WGS metagenome assembly WNFI01 (sample SAMN13153348, study PRJNA577476) | soil metagenome | isolation source: 100 cm saprolite on Douglas fir-dominated hillslope | place: USA:California | collected 2013-09-17 | reverse complement strand
TTTGCCGCCTGCACATCCGCCAGGCTCTTCCCCGCGGCCTTGAGCTTGCCCACTCGATCGCGCACGGTGGTGAGCATCTGCCCGTACGCCTCGAGCGATGTCAGCTGCCCGAGCGGCCCGTGGCCGGGAACGATCTTCGTCCGCCGGTCCGCGATCTTCACCGCCGTCTGGACACCAGCAATCATGCCGTTGACGTTCCCGCCCGTGCTGACGTCGATGAAGGGATACGTCCCGTTGAAGAAGACATCGCCCATGTGGAGGACGTTGGCCTTCGGGAACAGCACGAAGACGTCCGTGTCGGTGTGTGCCGGCGCCACGTGGGTGAGATGGATCTGCTCATCCTTGGCGTTGAGCGTCAGGCCCGCGGCAAAGGTCTGCGTCGGCAGCGCCGCCGACGGCGCGGGATCGAAGTGCATCCCGAGCAGATCGTGGGGCTCCCTGAGCCGCTTCGCCGTGTTCTCGTGCGCGATCACGCCCGCGCCGGCGGCGCGGAAATTGGCGTTGTTGTCGGCATGATCGAAGTGCCAGTGCGTGTCGATCATGGACTGGATCGGCGACCGGTCGAGCGCGTCCAGCGCCGCTTTCAACCTGGGCCACGCCGGCTTGACGAACCCGTCGACGACGATCTTGCCGGCCGGGCCGGACAGGACGACGACGTTGCCGCCGGGACCGGAGAACATCGTGAGCCGGTCGGCGAGCTTGGTCGTCTCGATCGGCGCGGCGCCAATCTGAGTACGCATGGCGTCGGGCGAGTTGCCCTGGAACGCCTCGAGCAGGCCGCCCGGCGCATACCGGACCAGGAAAACGCCGCCGGACAGCAGGCCAGCCGCATGCAGGAACATCCGGCGGGATGACATGGGGGTGGTCATGCGTAGAGAATATCAGCATGTTGGACACCGTTGGATTCATCGGCCTCGGTCTCATGGGCAAGCCCATGGCGGCCAATCTCATCAAGCGCGGCTTCCCGCTCGTCGTGCACAGCCGGAGCCCCGGCCCCGTCGACGAGCTCGTCGCCACGGGCGCCGCCCGCGCGACGTCACCGGAGGACGTCGCGCGGCGTGCGACCCGAATCATCACGATGCTGCCCGACTCGGCCGACGTCGCCCAGGTCGTCGAGGGCACGAACGGGATCTTCAAGGCCATCCAGCCGGGCACCATCCTCATCGACATGAGCAGCATCGCGCCGGTGGTGGCCCGCCGGCTTGCCGACGCCGCCCGGACGAGGGCCGCCACCATGCTCGACGCGCCGGTCAGCGGCGGCGAGATCGGTGCGATCAATGCGACGCTCTCAATCATGGTGGGCGGCGACGCCAACGCGTTCGCCGAGGTCAAGCCGATCCTCGCGGCGATGGGCAACCCCGAGCGCATCATCCGGATCGGCGAGTCCGGTGCCGGCCAGTTGTGCAAGGTGTGCAATCAGATGGTGATCGGCGGCACCCTGGCGGTCGTGGGCGAGGCGTTCGCGCTCGCGCGCAAGGCCGGTGTCGATCCGGCGAAGGTGCGCGAGGCGCTGCTCGGGGGTTTCGCGGCAAGCCGTGTGCTCGAGGTTCATGGCGAGCGGATCCTGAAGGGCAACTACAAGCCGGGATTCCGAGCGCAGCTCTATGCCAAGGACTATCGCATCGCCGCCGAAACGCTGGCCGAACATGACGTGCCCGCGACCGTCTCGACCGAGGTCCACCAGCTCGTCACGGCGCTGGTCGCGTCGGGCGGGGGAGACGACGACTATTCGGCGCTCGCCACGGTCATCTTTCGGATGGCGGGATTGTCTTCTTCTTGAACAGGCCGCCGAGGAAATCGGTGGCGCGGCGCCGCAGCTCGTTGCCCAGCGCGCGGCGCGTCGCGGCGGCGAGGTCGGCGAAGACGGCGGGATGGTTCAGCGTCCCGGTGATCGCGACGGGCAGGATCACGCGTCCGTCCACCAGGGCGTAACGGCGCAGATCGGTACCCGACTGTGCCGTCAGCTCCCGTGACAGGACCGCGTCGGCGTGAACGTTCACCGCGCCCGTGTCGATGTTCAGCAAGCCGCGGCCCGCGAGATTGAAGTCGCGCGACACCAGAGACAGGCTGTCGGTGGTCAGCGTGCCGTTCGCCAGCGCGAACGTTCCGCCGAGCGTCGAGAACGTCGATCCCGATCCTGGTGGCGGGACGCCCGAGGGCTTGCCGAACGCGAGCACGATCGGGCGGACCATGTCGAGATGCGGAAGCGTGCCGTCGGCGATCGTCGCGGCGATGGTGCCGCGTGCGCCCCGTAGCAGCGTCGCGGCGTCCGAGCCGAAGGAGGAGGCGGATACCCGCGCCCCGAGGCGGCCGGTGATGCTGCCCGGTGATCCGGTGCCCTTCATCAGCTCGCTCACATCGATGGCGGCGGCGCGTCCGTTCAGCTGCAGCCGCGGCACCTTGCCGTGGATGTCGACGTCGAGCCCGCCGTCGAAGGTTCCGCCGGACACTCTGAAAGCCAACGGCGACAGCGTCAGCCGGTCCGGCGCGACCGCGATCGTCGCCGCAAGCGCGTTGACGCCATAGCCCGCGAATGCCAGGTCGCCCTTCACGTCCAGGCGCCCCTCCAGACGCGCGAGACTCGTGAGCACACCGCTGGCCTCGAGCCGTGTCTTCCCGGATCGCGCCTTCAACCCGCCGATGGTCAGGCGATCTCCGTCCAGCGATGCGTCGAGATCCAGCACGATCGGCGGCAGCCCGGTCACCAGCGTCACGTTGCGGAAGACAATGCGGCGCACCGAGGTCACGGTCAGCGCCGGCGGCGCCGCCGGCGCCGTCGCGGGCGCGGCGGGCACGAGGGAAAACGGCAACGGCCAGGCGACCTGGCTGTCCGTCACGATGAGCTCCGCGTTGGCGATCCTTCGCGAGAACAGTCCCCGCGCCCCGGTGACCACCTGCAGCCGCCCCACCTGTACCGACGGGGGCTGACCGATGGCGACGTCGTGGAGATCCACCGCGACTCTCGGGAAGAGAGAGGCCGTCGCCGATCCGATGTGCACCGGTTGGTCGAGGCGGTCGGCGAGCTGCCGCTCGAGCGCCACGCGCACCATATCCGAGCCGAGCGTCTGGCGCACGGCGATCCAGGCCCCGAGAGCACCCGCGAACAGCACGATGAGCCCGATCAGGAGCGTCTTGCGCACCGGGCCATCATAACGGCGCAGAGGCTGGAGGTTGCAAACGGGAGGGCTGGGCAGAGTACCATCAACGGATGCTTTCACTGGCAGACCTCGACGCGGCTGCGGCTGTCGTCTACGACGCGATGGCGCCGACGCCGCAGCAGCGCTGGCCTCTGCTCGACGCCCGGGCGGGCGCCGCCGTGTGGGTCAAACATGAAAACCAGACGCCGGTCGGCGCCTTCAAGGTGCGTGGAGGGCTGGTGTACTTCGACGCGCTGCGCCGCAGCGGTGTGGAGGTAGGCGGCGTGGTCGCCGCCACCCGCGGTAACCATGGCCAGTCGGTCGGCTTCGCCGCCAAACGGTACGGCATTCCCGTCGCGATCGTCGTGCCCCACGGCAACAGCACTGGCAAGAACGACGCGATGCGGGCTCTTGGCGTGGAGCTGATCGAAGACGGCCACGACTTCCAGGCCTCGCTCGAGGCCGCCGAGCGGGTTGCGCGCGAGCGTGGCTGGCACATGCTGCCGTCGTTCGACACGCGGCTCGTACAGGGCGTGGCCTCGTACGCCCTCGAGCTATTTCGGGCGGTCCCTGATCTCGACAGCTTGTACGTGCCGATCGGGCTCGGATCGGGAATCTGCGGCACCATCGCGGCGCGGGATGCCCTCGGACTGTCCGCCAAGATCGTCGCCGTCGTCGCGGCCTCGGCGCCCGCGTACGCCCGATCGCTGGCGCTCGGCCGACCGGTCTCCCACGACGCCACGACACGGATTGCCGACGGCATGGCGTGCCGGACGCCGGTTCCCGACGCGCTCGATCAAATCCGCAGGGGGATCGATCGCGTGGTCGAGGTCAGCGACGATCAGATCGAAGCGGCGATGCGGGCGATCTACGACGACACTCACAACGTCGCGGAAGGGGCCGCGGCGGCGACGGTCGCGGCCCTGTTGAGCGAACGCGATCGCATCCGCGGACGCGCCGTCGGAGTAGTCCTCAGCGGAGGGAACGTGGATCGCGCGGTCTTCGCCAGAGTCCTGGCTGAACGCTGATCTTCCGCCTCGAGGCGGAAACCGGGCTAGTTACAACCGGCGTGGTGGCAGCCGCAGCGCAGCTCGGTAATATTCTTTGCGTCCTTGCAGTGCTCGCTGCAGTACTTGCCGAACTCACCTTTTTCGGGGACCGTACAGGTGCAGGCGGGATGCGCACATTTCGCTAGAGCCATGAGCGTCCTCCTGCGCCCATTCTAAACCTGTTGCGAGGAGCAGGCACACCTCAGCCGGCAACAGCAGGACGCCGTGAGGCCTTGAGCAGGCAGGGGATGTGGAGGGATATAAGCGCGGGACCCCTGGCTCCGCGCGAGCAAAACTGCCGCCGGCCGGTCAAGCGCCGGCGGCCGAGAGGGCTAGGCTACGCGGACGTTCTCGCCGCGGGGACCCTTCGGACCCTGACCCTTCTCGAACGTGACGGCCTGCCCTTCCCGCAGCTCGTCGAAACGCGTGCCCTGGCACGCCGAGTTGTGGAAGAAGTATTCGTTGCCGTCATCCGCGAGGATGAATCCGAAGCCCTTGTCGCTGACGAGTCGCTTGATAGTGCCGTTCATCGATGCTGCCATAGCCGTTTCTCAAAGAAAGAGGGTTGATATACACGTTGCGTTGGGAGGGAGCAGACTTTCTTGGAAGCCCGAACGCCTACCCGAAGATCGGTCAGCGCTGGGTATTGCTAGGCTGGCTCAGATCGCACGCGACTACTCAGCCTACGCGACTTCGTGGGGAATAGCAAATCGGCCGATCCTGGCCACCTCAGCTGGAGCCGATTGTCCGGAACCGACAGTTTACGGCTGGACGTAATACTGCCGGTACCGGGCACGGCGGAAGATCCAGCCCCCGAGCGGTCCGAGCCACCCGAGTACGTAATACATGTAGCCGAGGTCGGTGATCTCGATGAGGTTCCCGTCGAGATCCTTCACAAAGAATAGCCAGTGCCCGCGCGGCGACTGCTCCGGCGGACTGACGATCTCGACCCCCTTGCTCACCAGGTACTCGTGCCACTTCCGGATGCCGCGCACGTTCAGGCAGATGTGGGTCATGCCGAGACGATTCCACACCACCGGCGGCACTGCCTGCTGCGGCTTGAAGTGAAAGATCTCGATGACCGCCCCGCCGGGGATGCGTACCCATCCGATCTTGCACGTGGCGCCCGGCGCCGCCACGCCGAAGAACCCTCGCACCCGGTCGGGGGGCGCGTCGGTCACCCCGACGAGCGGGCAGCCGAACACATCCCAGTAGAAGCGGACCGCCCGGTTGAAGTTCGAGACCGTGATGCCGGTGTGGCTGAAGGACCTGGCTTTCACAAACGCGTCCTCAGGAAAGATCGTGCTCGATGATGTGATCCGCGACCCGAATCGCCTGGGCCGCGATCGTCAGCCCGGGGTTCACCGCCGCGGACGAGGGGAAGAACGACGCGTCGACGACGAAGAGATTCTCGACGTCGTGGGTGCGGCAGAACGGATCGAGGACGGAGGCACGCCGATCCGTGCCGAAACAGAGCGTCCCGCACTGGTGGGTCGTGTTCCGCTTGCCATGCGAGTGCTTCACCACGACCCAGAAACCCAGCCGCTTCAGGATCCGCTCGGTCTCCGCGACCAGCATGCCGTGTGGGACGAGGTTGTTGGGACGATACTCGAGGCGGATGCGTCCGTCGCGCTCGACCGTCACGCGATTGTCGGCGCTCGGCAGATCCTCCGACATCGCCAGCCAGTCGACGCCGCGGGCGACCCATGCCTCGTAGGCCCACAACGGAATCCAGGGGACGACGGTCTGCGCCATCACGCCGTGGGTGCGCCCCTGCGATTGAATCTGTCCCAGCGGATGGGGCGTGTCCGGTCCCCGGAGATAGTAGTCGTTGATGGCGACCGTCTTCTGAAAGACCGTCGCATTCCGGCGCACCGGATCGAAGCCCTGCATCATCGTCGCGAGGTGGGCCATGTAGCGCCGCCCGACCAGTCCGGACGAATTTGCCAGCCCGCCGGGATGTTGGTCACCGGCCGATCGCAGGAGCAGCGCGGCGGAGTTCACGGCGCCGCACGACACGACGATCGTGTCCGCCCCGACGCGCACCGTTCTCCCGTCGCGCTCGACGTCGGCGGCGATGACCTTCCGCCCGGTGCCATCGGTGATCAGGCGCTCCGCGCGGGCGTTCGTCCACAGCGTGACGTTCGGCCGCTCGAGCGCCGGCCGGACGCCGCAGACATCCGCTTCGCTCTTTGCATGGATCCGGCACGCGAACGAGTTGCACGTGTTGCACAGGATGCAGCCGCCCGGCTCGCCCGGCCGCAGGACACCCAGTGGCAGCGGCGATGGGTGCAGCCCCTGCGCCCGCAGCTTCAGGACGATCTCGGACATGCCCGCCGAGTGCGGCACCGGCGGGTGTGGGTACGGCCCGCGCGGCGGTTCGGTGGGATCGGCGCCGAGCTCCCCGCGCACCTGGTACATCTGCTCGGCCCGCTCGTAGTACGGCGCCAGCGTCTCGTACTCGATCGGCCACGCGGGGGAGACGCCGTCGAGGTGACGGACTTCCTGGAAATCCTCGCGCCGCAGGCGGTAGAGCACGCTGCCCCAGAATTTCGTGTTGCCGCCGACGTTGTAGTGCGTGTACGGGTGGAACTCCTCGCCGCGATCGTCGATCCACCGCTCGCTGGTCTGGTAGCGGAGCCGGCGCCAGACCGCGTCCGGGCTCCAGTTCTCCTCTTCCTGCGGCACGAAGTCGCCGCGCTCGACGATGAGGATGCGCGCATCCGTCGCCGACAGCGCCCGCGCTATCGTCCCGCCGCCGGCGCCGGTGCCGATGATGATGATGTCGAAGTGCTCGGTCACGGCGCGGTGTAGACCTGATCCATGAGGCGTTGATCGTCCATCGCCCGCTCGAGGCTCATCTCGGGTGCCGTGCCGTACCGGATCGCCTTCAGGAAATCACGGTACATCGCCCGGTAGCCGCGGAAGTCGGTGATCCCGGGCCAGACGAAGCGAGGCAGGCCGCTGCCGCGGACCACGATGAAGAGGCCGTTGGACTCGAAGGTCATGATGCCCTTGCGGCCGAACAGCTTCGAGACCCGCATACCCTTGAACAGCGAGGGAATTTCGCGCGAGTAGTAGAGCGACCCGGCCGCGCCGTTGTCGTACTGAAAACCCACCATCATGCTCTTCGCGCGGGTGTCCGGGCCGCCCGTCGAGGCCGGCGGCCGGTAGCCGTGGATCCGTTCGATACGCGGTCCCAGGCTGTTGGCGAAGTGCAGCCAGTGGATGCCCTCTTCGAAGAACGCGTCGCCGCCCGCCATCGTCTCGTCGTTGCGCCAGTCGCCGGAGGTCTTGAGCCGCTTCGCGATGGAGACGAAATGGGCGAAGACCAGGTCGCCGACGGCGCCCCGCGCCAGCAGCCTGCGGATCCGGACCGCCAGCGGCTTGTAATGATCGTTCTCGCCGACGATCACGACGCGCCCCGCCCGATCGCGCGCCGCGGCAGCCGTCCGGTAGTCGTCCGTCGTCGGGAACGCCGGCTTCTCGACGAGGACGTGCTTGCCGGCGGCGAGCGCCTGGAGCGTGAGACCGAGATGGAAGCGCGGCGGCACGGCGACCACGACCGCGTCGATCCGCGGATCCTCGATCGCCGCACGGTAGCTCGGGTAGCTGGCGGCGCCGCCGTACTGCCGCCGGAACGCCTCGGCCTTCGCCGCGTCGCGGCTGGCGTAGCTGCGCACGATCGCGGATCTGAGACGACGGAGACTGCGGCTGTGCACGCGCGTGATGAAGCCGCATCCGAGAAAGGCTAATCGCAAGGGGGCTGGCATCGACGGGGAATCAACCCCAATCATACCTGTCCCTAGCCTCGAATTCGTTTCGCGAGCCAGTCCTGGATGGTCGTGAAGTACGCCGGCACCAACCGCTGCAGCGACCGCGCCTCGGCGTTGCTTCCGATCTTCGCCTCGAACTGAGCGTGATTCGCCTTTGGCAGAATGCACAGCGCGTAGTCGCGGTTGCCGGCGGCCTTGAGGGCCGCCTCCCATGCAGCTTTGTTCTTTTCGGCCACGATGTTGTTGTCGAGCTCCCCGAAGATTGCCAACACCGGCGTGGTGAGCTGACGAAGCGTCGGGCCCGGATCGTAGAAGTAGATCCGCCGGATGAACTGCCAGTACGGATCATCCCGGGTTCCCGGAATCGAGGAAGGCGCCGACCCTCCCATCTTCGCGGCGACCTTCGCCCGCGTCGCTGCGTACTCGTCCCAACCCTGGCCGGTGCGCGCGTACTGATACTGCAGCGTCAAGAGGCCGACGACTTCCTCGACGAGCGGCGCCGGCGTCCCAAGCGCGCGCAGTTCATTCTTCGTCTGATCGATCGTGGTCTCGGCGGCCGTAATGCCCGCACCCGATATGCTGATCAGAAACGCGATGTCTTTCGCGCGGACGGCGGCGAGCGGCATGATCCATCCCGCCTGGCTGATGCCAAGCAGTCCGATATGGTCTCGATCGATGTCACGGCGTGTCTTCAAATATTCGAAGGCGGCCACGACGTCGCCCGCAAGATCGTCGAACGACGCCGTATTCCAGTCCCCGGTCGATCCTCCCACACCTCGCTTGTCGTACCCGAGGACCGCGACGCCGCGGCGAATCAGGAACCGCGCCCAGGGGAGCATGTATTCCCGATTCTCCGCGCCGGAGCCGTGCACGAGAATGATCGCGGGATGTTTCTTGCCCGTCGTCGGACTGATCAGCGTACCTCCGAGCTGGACGTCGCCACTCGAGAAGCGCACGTCTTCGTACTTCTCGATCTCGACGCGGCGGCCGACACGTGGCGCAGCGCCGTCGCGCTGCCACGTGATCGAAGTGATCTTGCCCGTGCGGTCGCGCTGAAAGTCGATGCGTGATTCGATCGATGCCGGAACCGCGGCGCCGGGACCGGTGAAGAACTGGTCGCGATCGATCGGATACAGGGTTCGAACCTCGCCTGATTCATCGAACGCCACGAGATTCGGCTTGCCGAATCCGCTGAATTCGTCCCACAGCTGGAGATACACGAACGCGTTCGGGTCCCAGCGATACACCCCCGCGTATTCCCGAAGCACCTTCTCGTCCATGGAACGCACGGCGGGACTCTGGCGCGCCGGGCCGGCGTTCACAACGACCAGGAGAATCGTGGCGGCAAACAATGTCGACGAGCGCATACACCAGCCTCCTCATCGCCAAGCAGCGGCCGTTTCCTGCGCGAAGGCATCGAAGCCGCGCGGTGCGTGGCCGAGCAGCTTCGTCTGCCGGCGAATCGCCTCGCCGCTCGCGATGAGGCCGTTCTTCTGGAAGTGCTCGTACATGTAGCGGAAGTCGAAGACCATCCAGTCGGGCAGGTACTGCAGCTGCTGTTTTTCCCACGCGTCCAGGTCGTCGCCGGCATACGCGATCGGTTTGCCGAGTGCCGCGCTCCACGACTTCGCCGTCGACTCACCCGTGACCGCCTCCGGTCCGACGAGATCGTACGACTGGCCCGCGTGTCCGTTGGTCGTCAGCGCGATCGCGGCCGCCTCGGCGATGTCGCGGACGTCGACGCGCGAGACGCCGGTGCTGCCGAGCGGCTGCGGGTAGGCGCCGTACTGCAGCAGCACGTCCTTGAACCAGTAATCGTTCGCCATCAGCGCTTCGCACGCCTCGGTCCGGCCCACGGCGTTCAGCAGGAAGACGGCGTCGATGCCGTCGAACACGCGGCGTACGGTTGACGGCTCGAGCAGGTCCCCCTGCACCGCCGTGACGCCTTTCGCTGGTTTGACCTTCGCGGGATCTCGCGTCAAGACCCTCACCTTGCTGCCTCTGCCGGCCAGCTCCTTGACCAGCGCCGCTCCGACCGTGCCCGTACCGCCCGTCACCAGGATGCTCATCTGTTCCTCCAGAAGACGTTCAACCCTTCACGAGATAACCCCTCGCGTGCAGCAGCTCGCGCACGCGGTCGCGAAGATCGCCCTGCAGCTCTACCCCCTCGTCCGTCGCCGTCCCGCCGGTGCCGCAGGCGCGCTTCAGCTCCTGGGTCAACTCCTTCAGGAACGCGGCGTTGTTCGGCAGGCCGAAGACGACGGTGACCGTTTTGCCACCGCGCCCCTTTTTCTCCAGCCGCAGCTTTGCGACGGGACGGGCGGGAACGGGCTCGCTCGCCGCCTCGCCGCAGCGGCAGCCGCGCTCGGGCTGCCCGCACCCCCGGCAGATCTTTCCCGCCGCGCTCGAATAGACGATCCTGGCGTTTTGGCGATCCTTCATGGCGTTGGGCGTGATAGGAGTGAAGTATGAGCTGGCTATTCTATGCCTTCGTCTCCGCGGCTGCCGCGGCCGTCACCGCGATCCTCGCCAAGATCGGCGTCGAAGGCGTCCCGTCGACGCTGGCGACGGCGGTGCGGACGGTCGTCGTCCTGCTCTTCTCGTGGGCCTTGGTGTTCGCGCTCGGCGAGCACCGCGGGCTCGCCACGGTCAGCCGGCGCTCGCTGATGTTCCTCTTGCTGTCGGGAATTTTCACCGGCGTGTCGTGGCTCGCCTACTTCCGCGCCTTTCAGCTCGGCCCCGCCTCGCGGGTCGCGCCGATCGACAAGCTGAGCCTCCCTCTCACGGTGTTGCTGGCGATGGTCACGCTGCACGAGCCGATGAACTGGCGGCTCGGACTTGGCCGCCGCGGGCCTCGCCTATATGGTGTACCCGTACTTCGTGAGCGGCGCGCTGGCGTTTGCGGGCGTCGGGCTGGCGATCGCCGGAGCGCTCTGGATCGCCGTCCGGGAAGGCTGGTAACGCCACCCCCACGCCATTATACGGCCCTGTTTCCGCGGGGGGCGGCGTTTGACTTCGGCATCGAGGAGGCCGCGCTGGCGGCCCGGTGGTATCGCCGGCTGCCGCAGGCGCGTGGGCGGGAGATGGATCTCGCCATCGCGGCCTGCGCCGTCGTCAACGGTGCATCGTTGTGGACGCTGAATCCGGAGGACTTCAGGGATCTGCCCGGCCTCACCCTCGCGTGAGCACGCCGCGTTCTACCCGAACGCGTTTTCGTCGGCGCTCATCCCGTAGATCGCGGGTACCTTCGATCCCGCCGCCCGCAGGTACGCGGCGAGCTGTCCGCGGTGATGGACCGAGTGATTGTTCATCATCGCCAGCCAGGTGCAGGCCGGACCCTTCATGCCGAAGAACTCGACATCCCTCAGCATCTGCTCCGGCGGCATCGCCCGCAGCCTGGCGAGGCGCTCCGTGAGGTGCGCCTGGTGCCACTTCGCGATCGCAGCGGGATCGGACATCTGCACCGCGGCCAGCACCTTGCGCGTCGCGGTCCCCTCGGATTCGATCGTGCCCGTGAGCAGTTGGACGATAGCCGTGGCCTGTTCAGCGTTCATGGCGGACTCCTCAGATGAAGACAGCGACCAGTCTAGCCGAGGTGCGAGAAACAATCGATCGTGATCAGCAGGTCCGCCAGCGCCGCCGGCGTGTCCTCCGCAACGAGCAAGAACGACGCACCATCGGCGTCGACGTCGTAGTTGGGCAGCCCCGTGAGCGTTCCCGGGATGTAGCGTCCCTCGAATAGCGTGGCCGGCACCCCGGCGTCCAAGGGACCGCGGCGCATGTCGACGCACATCAAGCGATCGCCGCTGCGATAGAACAGCTCCGCCCCGTCCCGTGACCACAACGGCTCCGACCCGCCGTCGACCGAGATCTGCCACTTGCCTGCGACGCCGGGCAGTCCCGTGACGTACACCTCGGCACGGCCGGTCTCATCCGACGTGTAGGCGACGTGCCGTCCGTCCGGCGACGCCGCCGGCCCGTATTCATTGAAACGCGTGCGCACGAGCGGGCGGGTCTCGCCGCTGGCGCGATCGAAGATCCAGAGGTCGGCGCCCGTCTCTGGGTGATATTCCGTGTACGTCAACAACCTGCCGTCGGACGACCACGATCCGGGGACCTTGTCGAAGGCGCTCGACAGCAGGAGCTCTTCGCACGGCAGCTCCGCCGCCTTGACGCAATACAGGTCGCAGGCGCCGCCGCGGTTGGAGCTGAAGGTAATCGTGTCGGGCGCCGGACCCCACGCCGCCGCGAAGTTATCGCCGTCGAACGTCAGCCGCGCCAGCGTGCCCCGCGCGAAGTCGTGGAGCCACAGGTCCGTGGTACGCCCGCGCAGGTCGACGATGACTCGCCGCCCGTCGGGCGCCAGCCGCGGTTCCTCGAGCCCGTCACCGGTCACACACGGCGACGCGGCGGAGCCATCGCGGCGCACTCGGACCAGGCGGCGGCGCAGCGTCTGCGCTTCACCGGGCGCGTGCACCAGGACGCCAGTATCCGAACAGTCGAAATGGGCGGCGCCGGTCGCGGCGGTGGCGACGCCGGACATCAGCGGACGCGCGGCGCCACGCACGGTGAGCGCGTCCAGATCGAATGGCGCCGCCATGATCGCCGCCTCCCTGGCGTAGAGCAGATGTCCGTCCGGCACGTAGCGGGCATCAGTCCCATGTCGCAGGATCGGACGCGGAGTGGTGTCACCCGTCAGGGATACGACGGCGAGCGTGGCCTCGTCGAACGAGGCGGTCCCCGCGTGCCCGATGGTGAGGAGGACATGCGTGCCGTCCGGCAGGGCATGAGGCCAGCGATGCGTCCGCTCCCCCGCCTCGAACGCCAACGTCGTGACCGGGTACGGCGTCCCGCCGGCCGCGGCGACTTTCCACAACCCGGACGCCGGGCCAGGCGCGAACACGATCTCACCGCGCGACGTCCACGTGGCGCCACGAAGCTCGCCGTCCACCTCGCAGAGCGTCGACGGCATGCCTCCGGACACGCGGATCTTCTGCAGGCGTGCCTGCGCGACATACCCCACCCACTCGCCGTCGGGCGAGAGAAACGGGTTCGCCGCTCCGTCGGTGCCGGCGAGCAGCTGCGGCTCGAGGCGATCGAGTCCGCGCACGCAGAGCCGGGATGTGCCGGCGGCCACCGTCACGTAGATAAAAAACCTCGCCGCGGCGTCCACCGCGACGGCAGTCGAGGACGACCGCGCGGGAGCTGCCCCGGCCGGCAGATGCAGCGCCAGCCGCATCGGCGCGCCGAGCGCGGAACGCGAGAGCGGTACGGCCGGATGTTGTTCAGCTGCGGGCTCACGGGCTTCGCGCACGTCCGCCACGAACCGATAGCCCCGGCGGGGAATCGTCGCGATGCACCGCTGGTGATCGAGCGCCTCATCCAGAATCCGCCGGATCGTGAAGATCTGCTGACTAAGGTTCGCCTCCTGGACGGTCGCGTCTGGCCAGACCAGCTCCAGGAGCTCGTTTTTCTCGACGGTCCGTCCTCGACGCTCGACGAGGGCCAAGAGCACGTCGAACGCCTTGCCGGTGATCGGCAGCGTGGCCTCGTCACGGGTCAGCACTCGCCTGGCGGGGTCGAGGCAGTACGGCCCGAACAGATACCGGCGCGCGTCAGCCATGTGGGCGCTTGACACTTTTTTGAGTGTTTTTAACGACGCTTTTGAGGACACGCCCGCGGCGTCGGCGGCATTATGCAGCCTCGACGCGGCGGTCGCGCGTATTCTACTAAAATGCGGAAAGAGGAGGGTTCAATGGCTGTTTACATGGTGGAACGGGACCTGACGGGAATCACGATGCCGCAGCTTGCCGGCGCCCAGCAGGCCGCAATCGACACGTCGCGCCGCTTCACGGCCGACGGCACGCCGGTACGGTACATCCGCAGCACGTTCGTCCCGGGGGAGTCGCGCTGCATGTGCCTCTTCGACGCCGCCAGCGCCGACGCCGTCAAGCGCGTCAACGAGGCGGCGCAGCTCCCGTTCTCACGGATCGTCGAAGCGCTGGACCTGACGCCCAGCGCGTAAGCACTACGGCTTGGGGAGTTTCGACACGTCGGGGACGTCTTCGCCGAGCGCGTTCGCCAAATCGGACTGGTGCTCCTGCTCCTGGCGCAGGATCTCGCGGATGTCTTCGGCGATGGCGTACTCCCCCAGCGCCTCGCATTGGCGCACGCGCTCCCGGTAGTTCCGGACGGTCTCATTCTCGTTGTCGAGGTCGAACCGCAGCATGTCGGTCGCCTTGTCCGACAGCTTGACCGGCTTCGCCGTCGCGTTCGGCTTGCCGCCCAGGTAGTCGATGTGCTTCGCCACCGTCAGCGCATGTTTCAGCTCCTCACCGGCGTGCTTCTCCAGTTCTCCCGCGATGTTCATGTATTGCGCACCCTTGAGCGACTGTGAATACACGACATAGGCAATCACCGCCTGGTACTCGCGCGACAAGTCGTCATTCAGGGCCTTAATCAGATCTTTCCGGGAGAATTCGCTGTTCTGCTGCGCCATCTGCTGCCTCCGCTCAGTGAAAACCCTCGAGAAAGCACAGATCAGGCCAACGGGGCCTGTCCCGCCGCAGCCTTGCCCAATCCCAACTTGTCCCTAGCGGCCGGCGGCAAGGCGCCAGAACTGGGCTTCTTCGAGCAATGTGATCCGATGGCCCTTCTCGCGCAAGCGCTTGATCTCCATCAACTTCAGGCCGCCTTCCTTCCCCGCCGCCTGCTGGGCGTTGGGACGGCCGCGCACAACGACCGAGGTCTTGATGGATGGCATGCCGTGCACGATCGCGCCGGCGCGTTTGGCCGCACGGACCGCCTCGCGCCGCGGCCTGCTCAGGATTCCGGTGAACGCGAGGTGCACCCCCTTGAGCGTCTTCTTTACCGCGTCCCCCTTGATGAGCATGCCCAGCAACTGCCCCACCTGATACACGTCGTCGCGCGCCTGCCACTTGGGCGCCGTGCGCGCCAGCAGATCGCTGGGGGCGGTCATGGCGTTCATCGTGTGGGCGGTGATGCCGCGTGTGTCGCTCTGCTGACGCGCAATCCCGAAGTCGCCCAGCTTGAGCCTCGGTCCTGACTTGAAACCCGGCGACGGGCCGTCGCAGACGAACAGATTCATCGGCGTGAGGTCGCGGTGCAGGGTCTGGCCGCGGTGAAGTTTCCGCAGGACGTCGAGGATGCCGGCGATTTCGCGGCGCACCACTGCCTCCGACCAACCGCCGTCGCCACCGCGACCGAGGAATGCGCTGAGGTCGCCATGCGCTGCGTACTCGAGCGCCAGGTAATAGAGCACCTGCCCGTCCGCCCGCATCAGGGGGAAGGAATCGAAGACGCGAATCGCGCGCGCGTGGCCGTCGAGCAGCTGCCCGAAGTAGGCTTCGCGAATCCAGCCGTCCATGCGCGGACTTACCTTGATGCACACGGTCGGCGGCACGTCAGCGGATTTCCCGAGCCGCGTCGCGAGGTACGCCTGGCCGAACCCGCCTTCGCCGAGGAGCCGCTCGATGCGGTAGCGGAGGCCGGTCTCCGGACTCTCGATTGCCTGCCCGGACACCAGCAGCTGCCGCCCCCGCGCGATCGGGACGTTGATCGACCGCGTCGTCCGCGTGGTGGCCGTGGAGGGATGCCGGGCCATGAGCGGAAACTGTATCAGGCCGCGATGCGCGCCCGCTACTTCGGACTAGGAGCCCATCGCGGTCACGCGGATCTACGACTTCGAGCGCCCGAGCGCTGCCACGGCCGCGACGAGCGACACGGCGTCGATCGGCTTGGTGAGGTGCATCTGAAACCCGGCGTCGAGGGCCGCGACGCGATCTTCCTCGCGCGCAAATGCGGTGAGCGCTGCGGCGGGAATCGTGGCGGCCTGTGACGTAGGCAGCGCGCGCAGCCTGCGGATCAGGCTGTACCCGTCCTCGCCGGGCATCGCCACGTCCGCGAGCAGGACGTCCACAGACTCGCGCTGCAGGACGTCGAGCGCATCGGCCGCGGACGCGACGGCCTGCACCGTTGCGTCGTGCGCCTCGAGGTAGGCCGACACGACCTGCCGGCTGTCCTCGTCGTCGTCCACCACGAGGACCGACAGACCGGCAAGCAAGTCCGCCGGGCTCTCCAGTTGGACGGGCGCAGGGAGAGCCGCCTGGCGCGCGTGGTGAATAGCGCTTGCGAGCGGCAGCCGCACGGTGAACGCGGCGCCCTGTCCCTCGCCCGCGCTGTCGACTTCGATCGAGCCGTGGTGCGCCTCGACGAGTTGTTTGACGATCGCGAGCCCCAGGCCAAGGCCGCCATACAGCCGCCCGCTTCGGGCGTGAACTTGATGGCGTTCGACAGGAGGTTCCAGAGAACCTGCTGCAGGCGCGCCGGGTCTCCGTGAAAGGCCCCGACCTCCGGCTCGATGTCGACCGCGATCGCGATGCCCTTGGCGTCGGCGGCGGGCTGCGTGGTTTCGAGCCGATGAGTCGCGCCTGCCGCTGGGCGTTGTTGAAGATGGCTTCGCAGGCGGCCGCCCGCCGCGGTTCCGGCAGGATGCCGGAGACGAGCATGTCGGCCCGCGTGCTCCGCCAACGCCCGCTGATGTCGGACACGCTTCAAGGGTGCAATTTTGTAATGCGAGTGGAAGCTTACCCAACGGGAACGTGGCCAGCTCAGCCGAACGTCTGGTCTGGTAGACGTAGTCGGCGAACATCTTGCTTGAACAAGGTACGTATGACCACATCAGACCTGTCCCGCCTCGCTCCCGTGGGCGCTCCCGCGCCTGATTTCGAGCTCCACTCCACGCCGGACCAGACGGTCCAGTTGACGGATTTTCGCGGACGCCCCGTCGTCCTCGCGTTTTATCCCGCCGATTGGAGTCCTGTCTGCGGCGACCAGATGGCGCTCTACAACGAGATGTGCGATGAATTCGGCGAATACAATGCACAGCTGTTAGGCATCTCGGTCGACGGCGCGTGGTGCCATCGAGCGTTCGCAGAGGCGCGAAAGCTGAGGTTCCCGCTGCTGGCCGATTTCGAACCCAAGGGCGATGTCTCGCGCCGCTACGGGGCGTATCGCGCGAAGGATGGATTCTCGGAGCGGGCTCTCTTCGTCATCGACGCCGAAGGCATCGTCCGCTGGAACTACTTGTCCCCGGTCGGGGTGAATCCCGGCGCGGACGGCATCTTCGATGCGCTCCAGGCGCTCACGCCAGAGCAGCGCGGCCAGACCACGGCCGGCAGCGGCAAGGAACAAAGGTCATGAGCAGCGGCGTCCTCCGCGTGCCGGTCGGTCCGGAAGATCACTTCCTCGGACCGGCCGATGCCCCCGTTACGCTGGTGGAGTACGGCGACTACGAGTGCCCGCACTGCGGCCGCGCGCACCTCGTCCTGCAAGCGATCCTGCCGCAGCCCGGCCACGAGGTGCGGCTCGCCTTCCGCAACTTCCCGCTGGCGGAGATCCATCCGCACGCGCAGGCCGCGGCGGAGGCCGCTGAATCGGTCGCCGCGCACGGCGGCAACGACGCGTTCTGGGAGATGCACGACCTTCTGTTCGAGAACCAGGATGCCCTCGCGCCCGACGATCTCCTCGAATACGCGAAGGCGGCGGGCGTCGATCCCGCTGTCGTCGCCCAGGATCTGTCGGCGGGCGCGATGACCGCGCGCGTCCGCGCCGACTTCAAGGGCGGCGTCCGGAGCGGCGTCAACGGCACTCCGACGTTCTTCGTGAACGGCCGCCGTTTCGACGGCAATTGGGACGATCCTGTTGCGTTCGCCGCGGCGCTGCACGCCGCCGCTCACGCCGGCACCCACCGCTAGAGACCGGTGATCGGTCGCAGGCGTCCGATATAATCGCCGCCATGAACCGCCGGTGGCTCGCCGCCTTCATCTTCCTGGCGCTGGGCCGTTCTGCCGCCGCGGCCGACCTGCGCCTGGGGATCGTCGGCACCGACACCTCCCACGTGCTTGGCCTCGCCGCCGCGTTCAACGATCCCGCAGCGCCCGACCACGTGCCTGGCGCGCGTATCGTCGCGGCGTACAAAGGCGGCAGCCGGGATTTCGCGCCGAGCCGGGACCGTATCGAGGGATTCACCCGGCAACTCCAGGAAAAGTTCGGCGTCGAGTTCGTCGGCAGCATTGCGGAGCTTTGCGCCCGCGTTGACGGCGTCCTGCTCACCAGCGTTGACGGACGCCTGCACCTCGCGGAGGCGCGGGCGATCATCG
>WNFI01020405.1_pt2 | contig 18151 bp, 16 predicted proteins | sample 5400471 | NCBI WGS metagenome assembly WNFI01 (sample SAMN13153348, study PRJNA577476) | soil metagenome | isolation source: 100 cm saprolite on Douglas fir-dominated hillslope | place: USA:California | collected 2013-09-17 | reverse complement strand
CAGACGCCATGTTCCATGATATCCTCGCACAGGCATGCGGCAATGTGTTTTTCCAGGAGACACTCGAGCGGCTCCACGCACACTTGCATCTCTACCGCCTGTACTTCTACACAGGCATAGCGCCCGTCACCACCGTCGAGGCGACCCTCACCATCGTCGAGCACCGAGCGATTCTCGATGCGCTGCGCCAACGCGACACTGAAGCCGCAGCCACAGCGATGGCTTGGCACATTGAGCAAGCGCAACGTCGGCTCTTGCGGGGGTTTGAGACCCGCCAGAACCATACATAGGACCCGTAGGTGTAGTGCTGATCAAGATTGTGGTAGACTGACAGAAGTATGCCGTTCAAGCAGCGGCTCTGTGGCACGAACGATGCTGGAGTTTCTGTGTTCTCAGGCATGCTCACTCTCGATGAGAAAATGCAAGGATGCATAGTCTGTACAAGAACACCTACGGGGATACTATAAGAGATGGATAAGCAGAACATAGTCGTAACTTACAACGCCTCACCTGAGCAAAAAGCGTTGTTTCTTGAGGTTCTGGGAAGCTTCGCCACGCTAACCTACCTCAACGAAATACCACCTGCGCAGCGTGAACAGTCATTGGAGCACGCCAATATACTCCTCTCGTGGAACTTCCCACGCGAAGTCCTGCCCCAGGAATATCCCAGATTGCAGCAGGTCACGTTCATCCAGCTCCTTTCTGCAGGAGCTGACCATATGCCGTTTGCAGACCTTCCCTCACATATCATCGTCGCTAGCAACCCTGGGGCGTATGCTGCTCCCATGGCTGAACACGTTATGGCGATGACGCTGGCACTGACGAAACGACTACTTATTGAAGACCAGAAACTGAGGAACGGCGAATTTGATCAGTTTACACCTAACCGTTTGCTCGCTGGCATGACGGCTGGCATCCTTGGCTTTGGGGGGATCGGGCGTGCAACTGCCAGGCTCATGCGGGCTTTTGGCATGAAAATCTATGCCATCAATCACAGCGGAACAAGTCCCGAGCCGACAGAATTCATTGGCACGCTGCACGATCTAGAGCACGTGTTGCGTGCGAGCGACGTGCTGGTGGTCTCGTTACCACTCACCAGGGCGACCAGGGGGCTCATTGGGAAAGAGGAGCTGGCATGGATGAAGCCAGATGCCATTCTGGTGAATGTCGCCCGTGGCGCTATTCTTGATGAGGAGGCACTCTACAACCATGTGAAGAGCCATCCCACCTTTCTGGTGGGCATCGATGCCTGGTGGACCGAACCGTTCCTCCATGGGACATTTCGCATGGAGTATCCCTTTCTCGAGTTGCCCAATGTGCTGGGCTCCCCGCATAATTCAGCCTTGGTTTCGCATGTCTTAGTGGATGCGGCACGGCAGGCAGCCCAAAACGTCAAACACTTCCTCAAGGGGGAGAAGGTGATAGGGATTGCACGACGAGAAGACTACCTGTGGTAATATTTGGGCAAACATAAATGACGAGTATCGCTAAAAGGTGGGGCATGGCCGTTTCATTAGTAGCCGTAGATTATAGTCGACCGATCCGGCCCATGTTCGAGCAAGGATCACGTACTGGCACTGTCCATAGTGTTTTTCACAAGGCCACGAACATCGCTCTTGATGATACTATGCTAGCTTTGTTGAGCGACGAATTGCCGCGCATGCCAAACAGCGTCCGGCTTGCAGCAGTTGTGGCGGATGAGCTACTATGGAGCTTGAAACCAGGCATGAAAGTCCAGGTAGGGAGTGGGCGGCTCTTCATCCCGGACATTGGCTTCATACTCCATCTGCCTGAACAGCCAGCATGGGAGCCACGACCAGAGTTAATGGCATACCGTTGGAGCCGGGCGATAGTCTCACACCATGTTCATTTGCTCGCGCACTTTCTCGTCGACCGGTCACGGCAGGATGGGCTGGCCCAGTTGGCTGGACCGCTACTGCTTAGGCAACAGGTATGTAAAACGCCACTGTTACGGATGGCAATGCCGATGCTGCGAATGCTATCCCTGGCGACCTGGCAGCAGGATATCGAAGGTGTCGAGGCTGCAACTCGCGGATTGGCTGGTCTCGGGCCTGGTCTTACACCCTCTGGCGATGACGCATTGGGAGGTTTCGCTGCGGTTATGGCGTTGCTCAGTTCGCAACTCAGCGCTGACGCTGAACCCCGCAAACAAGTTGCAACGGTCATTGCCTCAGCGGCGAAATCACGCACTACGGTATTGAGTGCTACTCTGCTGGCGCATGCTGCCCGCGGTGAAGTGGCAGAGCAGCTAGGAAAGCTGCTGCTGACTCTGACGCTGCCTACTGAAGAGTCTGAGATGGTGCTACTGCAGGCAGACCGTGTTCTGGATTTTGGCGCGAACTCCGGGGGCGATACCTTGCTGGGTATACTACTGGGTCTGCGAACTCTTGAAGGAAAAATCGATTAGGCTGGAGGCTATCTATGATCATACGCGCGTTGCTCAAGCGTAATACGTACTATGATTCGATTACCCTCATGTCCGTGGCACAGGTCGCGAAGGATCTACCCGGGGTGGAAGATGTTGGTGCGGTCATGGCGACAGAATTGAACTGCGAGCTGCTGAACAACGCCGACTTGCTGCCTGTTGCATATCTTGCCGAGCAGCAGACGCCTCCTGGCCCGGAGGATCTGTTGATAGTAGTGCGTGCTACAAGTAAGGAACAAGCTGAGACAGCTTTGACCATTGCGGAGGAAAGGCTGAATTCTCGTGGAGACCGGGGCAGCTCGAGCAGCACGGAGACGCTGCCAGCACGCTCTCTGGAGATAGCGCTGCAGCGCGATGAGATGGCGAATCTGGCGGTGATTTCCGTTGCCGGAGAGCATGCCTGGCTCGAGGCGGAGCAGGCGCTGCGCCACGGATTGCATGTCTTTCTTTTCAGTGACAATGTACCGATTGAGCAAGAGCAACGGCTCAAAGCGCTGGCAGCCAGCAAAGGACTCCTGCTGATGGGACCCGATTGTGGTACCGCCATCATCAACGGCGTCGGGCTGGGCTTTAGCAACGTCGTGCCACGTGGCGCTATAGGCATTGTCGGGGCATCAGGCACCGGCATGCAGGAACTTATTTGCCTGGTTGCCGCAGCCGGTATGGGCATCTCCCAGGCTATCGGCACCGGAGGGCGAGACCTATCAGAGGCTATCGGTGGTGTCATGATGCGCAGCGGGCTGGGGTTGCTGGCCAACGACGCGCAAACAGAGGTGATCATCCTGGTCTCCAAGCCACCGGCTGAACGAGTGGCGCACGAAATCCTGGCTGCAGCACAGATTGACAAGCCTGTAGTGGTCGTTTTCCTGGGAGCCGCGCCAGAGCTGTTCGCTGCCGCAGCAGGGAAAGTGCACCTGGCACAGACGCTGACCGAGGGGGCTGAACTGGCAGTCTCGCTGGTGGGAGGCGGTCGCACGCGCGTACCGGGCAAAAAAACACTCCACAAATACGATCTAGCAGCAGAGCGGGCGAAGCTGGCTTCGTCACAGCGCTATATCCGGGCACTCTATTCTGGGGGAACACTCTGTGATGAGGCGATGCTGCTGCTGAGCAAACAGGTGGGGGCAGTCGCTTCCAATATTCCTCTGCGTTCCGAATGGGCACTGGCCCCAGGCGAGATATTTCGAGGTCACACGGCGCTGGACCTTGGCTCAGATGAATTCACGAGAGGCCGACCACACCCAATGATCGACCCAACATTGCGCTTGCAATACCTGGCACGCGCAGCGGAAGATCCAGAGACGGCGGTGATCTTGATGGATATCGTTCTGGGATTCTGCGCGCAGCAGAATCCGGCAGCGGTATATGCACCAGCAATTGCCCAGGCGCGTAACAAAGCTTCGGCAGACGGGAGATTGCTGCCGGTGATAATTTCGCTCTGTGGGACCGAGGGCGACCCGCAACGCCTATCGATGCAGCGTACGGCACTCGAGGCTGCAGGTGCGTTGGTATTTGAAAGCAATGTAGCTGCTGCACGCGCTGCTGCCTCATTCGTGAGCAATGCTGACAGTGACATCATTCTACAAGCTTAGGGGGCCTACCATGACTTACACTCCTGATTCTGGCCTTTTTGCCTCTCCCTTACACATTATCAATGTCGGGGCTGACCTCTTTGCTGATGCGCTTACCTCCCAAGGTGTGCCGGTCGACCGTGTCGCCTGGAAACCTGCTGCAGGCAACAGTGATACAGCACTAAGCGTACTGCTGGACGATCCGAGGGTAGATCATGCCAATCAGGAGGCGGTACAACGCATGATCGCTGCACGCCCGCGACTGGTGGACGTGCGACCAGCGGGCGAGGTGATTCCGGGGATGCACCGGCATCTTCTGCTACACGCTGGGCCGCCAATTACCTGGGAGCGCATGTCGGGTCCATTGCGTGGCGCGATCATCGGCGCACTGCTATATGAGGGTCTGGCACCGGATAATGTGGCTGCGGAGCAGCTAGCGGCGAGTGGTGATATCGCTTTCGCACCATGTCACCACCATAATGCGGTCGGTCCGATGGCCGGTCTCATCTCGGCATCCATGCCGGTCCTGGTTATAGAGGAGCCAATCTATGGGCACCGGACGTTCAGTACCTTGAACGAGGGGCTGGGCAAGGTGTTGCGCTACGGTGCGAATAATCCTGACGTCATCGCGAAGCTACGTTGGTTGGAGCAGGTGCTCGGGCCAGCACTGGCTCGAGCGATTCGCGCGACGGGGGGGATAGAGGTTAAGTCTTTGACGGCGCAGGCGTTGCAAATGGGCGATGAGTTACACAATCGCAATAAGGCGGCTACTTCACTCTTCTTTCGCGAGATAGCACCGTACCTGGTAGAGACGGGGACCTCTACTGAAGAGACAGCGAGTGTGCTGCGCTACATTCATGGTAATGACTTTTTTTACCTGAACCTCTCGATGGCTTCGTGCAAGGCGGTAACGCTAGCCGCGCATGGCATCGCTTTTAGTAGTGTGGTGACCACCATGGCTCGTAACGGCACAGACTTTGGCATTCGGGTCAGTGGGTTGGGAGATCGCTGGTACGTGGGTCCAGCGCAGCTAATCAAAGGACTGTACTTTAGCGGTTTTTCGGAGGAGGATGCCAACCCGGATATTGGCGATAGCACCATTTCGGAGACAGCAGGTATCGGTGCATTCGCTATGGCGACAGCTCCAGCCATTGTACAGTTCATCGGTGGCACGCCCGCCGATGCGCTGCAGTACACGCTGGAAATGTACGACATTACGGTAGCTGAGGATAACCAGTATCAACTGCCGCCACTGAACTTCCGTGGGACACCTTTGGGCATTGACATTCGCCAGGTCGTGCGCCAGAATCTGCTGCCAATTATTAACACCGGTATAGCCCACCGCTTGCCAGGTGTAGGGCAGGTTGGCGCAGGGATTGTGCGCCCGCCGATGGAATGCTTTGTCGGTGCGGTACGTGACCTGGCGGGAAGCATTCAGGAGGCGACATAAGGAGCCAGGGGATGACCCCAGAACTGTCCCAGGAACCAGGATCGAGAAAATGAGCGTTTTCAGAGCAGCCATAAACTACCTCCTGGAGAAAGACCACCACTTTTACTGTTATTTAGGCTGCCAGTAGGTAATCCTCACCGGCTGATTCGCCTGCAATGATTCGACCGCTGCTTCCGCAATCATCTGCGCGCGCAAGCCATCCATCAGCGAGGGATAGGAGGTCTCCTTTCCCTCAAGCGCGGAAATGAAGGCATCCAACGCCAGGGCAAAGCTGGGTTCCAACCGCCCAAACCAATCGGGGTGCAACCCATCGGAGATCACCTTCGTGCCGGTGTACAGGGTCACCTCGCGCATCGGTTTGCGGTTGGACTGCACCATCCCTTCAGAGCCAAAGACCTCGATGCGCTCATCGTAGCCATACGCGGACCGGCGGCTGTTGTCGATGTGACAGAGCGCTCCGCCTGGCATCTTCAGGATGAGCATCGAGGTGTCGACATCCCCTGCCTCACCAATGGCCGGGTCAACCAAAGCTGCGCCGGTGGCATACACCTCAACCGGGGCTTCACCGGCAAGCCAGCAGGCCAAATCGAAAAAGTGGATGGTCTGGTCACGGAATTGTCCCCCCGACACTTTGACGTAACTGATGGGGGGCGGTTGCGGGCCGCGCGAAGTGAGATGCATCATCTCCACTTTGCCGACCCTCCCGTTCTCAATGGCTTCTCGGACGCCCAGGTGATTGGGGTCAAAACGACGACTGAAGCCGATCAAGATGGGTAGGTTCGCTTGATACGCTTCCTGCACCACAGCTTTCACCCGGTCAATATTCAAATCAATCGGCTTTTCGCAATAGGCCGGTTTGTGGGCCTGGATGGCCCTGCTCAACAAATCGGCGTGGGTATTAGTGGATGAGGCGATGAGGACGGCGTCCACATCATCCGCCTCCCAGATCTCCTCCGGGCTCGAAGCGACTTTTGCGCCGAGACGGGACGCTAACTGTTCTGCCGCCGCGGTATTGATATCATACACATACTGTAGTTCAGCCCGGGGATGGGTGGCGATATTGCTGCCGTGGATCCTGCCAATAAGTCCGGCGCCAAACAGAGCAAATTTCGTCATGGAGTTCACCTCTTCGAACATTTTAAAGGAGAGCTCATTTTGCTACTGCTCCTGGTGTCCTAACCTCACCAAATCAATGATATCTTCCACCTTCACATCCTGCTTGTGATAATCTCCAAGCTTGCGACCATCGTCCATGATCGTGAACCTATCCGCCACCTGGAATACGTGATGGATGTTATGGGTGATGAAGACCACCGGCAGTCCTCTCGCTTTGAGTTTGTGGATAAATTCTAGCACCAGCTCAGTCTCTCTAACGGATAAGTGATTGGTAGGCTCATCCATGATGATCAGTCTGGCCTCAAAGTACATGGCTCGCCCGATGTTGATTGATTGTCGCTCACCACCTGACAAAACGGCTGTCGCCGTATCTGGTGACCTATATTTGATACCCGTTTCTTGCAAAACCTTGTTGCATTCCCTGGCCATTCTTTTCAAGTCAAGGAACTTGAAAGGACCGATGCGTTTGGTCAGCTCTCGTCCCAAGAACAAGTTCCTGGAGATGGTCATCAGGTCTACCAGGCCCAGACTTTGATAAACCGTCTCAATGCCAGCGTCTCTAGCCTCTTTGGGAGAAGAGAAGTGGACTTTTTTTCCCGCATAGTAGATTTCGCCTTCATCCGCTGGGTAGAGACCGGTTAAAACTTTGATCAAGGTTGATTTGCCGGCTCCATTATCGCCGAGCAAACCGACAACTTCATTGGGATAGACAGTGAAATCTACGCCGCGGAGCACCTCATGTGGGCCAAACTTCTTATGGATGTTCACCATCTTTACCAAAGGTTCGCTTGTATCCATGACCTGAGAGTCCTCCTGACCATAACCAGGTTGATGATGGCGGCTGCCATCAACACCATTCAAGGGTTCTCTTATATTCATGATTTGAGAGTCCTCCTGACCACAACCAGGTTGATGACAGCCGCTGCCACCAGTACCACCCCAACGAAAGCCTGATACCAATAGGAGGGAGCCCCTCCCATGATAAGGCCAGCACTAACAGCCGGGATGAGCAGCGCCCCCAGGGCAGCGCCGATGACGGACCCGTAACCGCCTGTAATCAAGCAGCCACCAATGACGGCGGCCGCAATCGCCTCAAGTTCCACACCTACTCCGGTCGTAGCCGCCACCGTATGAAATCTACTGGCGGAAATCGTACCGGCTAACCCGGCTAGGCCTGCACATAAGATGAAGTTAGTCAATTTGACACGATCAACATTGATGCCCATCGCTCTGGCCACTTCCTTATTCCCGCCAACAGCGAAGAGCGCATTGCCGTACCTCGTGAACCTGAGCACTATCGTAAAGATGACAACCAGGAGAACAAACCATACTATTGAAATAAGAAAATCACCGACCAAATTACCAGCCAGGATGTTTGTAAGGAAATCAGTAGGAATGTTCAGAGTGAACCCCTGCGTCGTAAAATAGATAATCCCCCTGACAAACATCTGCATCCCGAGCGTGACGATGAGTGAAGGAACCCCTGTCTTTAGGGTGATCAGCCCATTGCAGAGGCCCGCCAGGCAAGCCACCCCCAAGGCAATGAAGAAGGATGCTACGCTGCCGACCTGGCTTGAGAAAAAAACGAAAAATAGCGCGCTCATACCATATACTGAACCAACAGAAAGGTCAATTTCGCCGGAAATGAGGATAAACGCTATCCCAATGGCGACAATCCCTAGCTCTGCCGCTTGCGCCAGGAGCGCCGCCGCGTTGCCAGCAGTGGCGAATTGGCCATCTGTAAGAATAGTAAATGCAACGCAAACCACAACTAAACTAGCTAACACACCCAACTCCGAAATTCTGTTAAGTGCTTTAAGAGGGTTGGCACGAGTTTTGGTAAGAGTGTCGGTACGAGTTTTGGTTGATAGCATGCTTAGCCTCCTCTTTTGTCCAGCTCGTAACAGGTAGCAGGCCACTTCACTTCCTTGTAGGAAGTGAAGTGGCCTGCTAAAATCTTACTGGTTCCAGCCAGCAGACAGCTGGTTGTACTTTTGTTGACCGAAGATGTTGATCAATCTGGTTTTCCATTGGGCGGCATTGGTCTTGTCTATGATGACCGGACCTACCAGCTCCGTTGGAGGCGGTACATAGCCATACTTCTTGTAGAGGTAAAGCCACATCACCGGCAGAAATCCCTGCAGCCAGAATTGCTGGCTATGGGTAGCGATCAATTTCCCTTGCAAGATCCCTTCTATGGCCAGCGGGCTTTCATCTACGGCGGCCATTTTCACCTGATTCAACATCCCTAGACCCTGGACAACCTTGTACACAAAGGGAGTAGTCAGCAGGGTCACATTCCAGATCGCGTCCGTATCCTTATGGGCTACCAGGTAAGCCCGCATAACATTAGTGATCGTGCTCGGTTCGTCCGTGATGGCAACCTTATCTACAAGCACACCAGCCGACTTCATGCCATCAGCCAGGCCCTTACACCTCGCCTCCGCCCCGGCGTGTCCAACATCGCCAATAGCACAAGCAACCCGCCGCGGCACATTCGGCTTAAATTGCTGCAGGATCTCCTGGGCCATCAACACCCCGGTCTGGTACTCGTCACCGCCAACGTATGTCAGATAGGGGATTCTCTGCCCAATAGGGCGCATATCAGGGATGTTAGCGGCGATCACCGGAATGCCAGAAGCAATGGCCTGATCCAACGGCCCTTGCAGGGCTGTCGAATCGGTGATGGGCACAATTAACCCATCCGGCTTGGCTGCAATCGCCGTCTCGAGCAAATTCACCTGCGCTTCAACTGAGAAAGTTTCTGGCGCAACGTACTTGACGTTGACAGGGAACTCTTTCTCTGCCTCCGCAATGGAGGTAGTGAGCCAACTCATGTTTGGATCAGCCGGCCCAATGTGAGACACAAAGTAAAAGGTGTATTGCGATTTGCCTGTTGTTGCCGGTGACTGTGACGCTCCCTGGCCCCCACAGCCTGCTAGAATTGTGGCTAATAAAACGACAACAGCTAAAAGCATCGGAAGTTTACGATGTCCGGCCATCATTGATTCCTCCTTCGTTGGACTATGATTAATTTGTAGCCTTACTAAACTGGTTGGTCGATGCTACATAGTCGTGCAGACACCATCGGTGAACCAGGGCCTGGAGCATCCACTGCGCCTGGCATCTCTTATTTTTTTGTCTCTATTCTATGAGCCCCTCCTTTCTCGCCTAAGTAAAAGTGAGCTGGTAATGTGTTTCGCCAGGGCACAAAGGTCGAAAATTATTTGCTTGATAGGGTAGCCTCTGCCATGTGGGAAACTTAAAACCCTTGACTTCCTTTTGCTTAAGTGGGTTATTATTCTATTTCAAAATAGGGAAAACTTAACTTCATATTGAACTACCTCGCCCAAAATATAGTAATGCAATCGATTGCGCAAGTATTCAAAAAAATCAGTTTTTACCCGATTGCTGCCGGATTTTTGCCAGGCACTAAGCGGGCGGTTGTCTGTCGTACCACTAATTCACCAGGTAAAATCTGGTTTTCCGGCTCCTGGCCAGCCAGTAAATCGAGCATCAGTTGCATGGCCCGGTGCCCCAGCTCAAACTGAGGCTGGCGAATAGTGGTCAACGGGGGGACGGTGTAGGTAGCCATGTCAATATCATCAAAACCGATAATGCTGAGGTTGTCAGGAACAAAGACGCCGCGCTTGTGACAGGCAGCCAGCAAGCCCATCGCCGTCGTATCGTTGAAGCAAAAAACAGCCGTAGCCCCGGCGGACAGTAATGTCTCTAAACTGGCCTCACCGACTTTGGCATCGCCCTTAATGGTGTCGGAGGTAAAAATGAGGGCGGGGTCTGAAGCAATGCCGGCTACTTCAAGCGCATCCTGATACCCTTTCAACCGGTACTGGTTTGACTTAGCGTGATTGGTAACCCCCACATACCCGATGCGACGATGCCCCAAAGCAAGTACGTGTTCAACGGCCAATTGAGCCCCGTGCATATCATCAATAGTAACAAAATGCATGGTTTTCCCCGGCTTCTGTTCATTGATGAAAACGATTGGAACCTTACTGCGTTCAAAGAACTGGGGATATTGATAAAATAAGTGTGAGGCCAGAACGATAATGCCATCCACCCGGCGCTGCTGGAGCATTTCAATACCAGCAATCCCTCGCTGATGATCATGCTGCGAGGTACTGACAATCACAGTAAAGCCAGCATCAATAGCAGCTTGCTCCACGCCTTCTACTACTCGCCCCATGAATGGATCAGAAATTGCGGCCAACTCTATGCCGATGGTCCAGGTCTGATTAGAAACCAAACTCTTAGCCACAGTATTGGGAATGTATCCCATTTCTTTGGCCAACGCCTGGATCCGTTTTTTGGTTATAGCTCCAATGCGAGGATGATCCTGTAGCGCCCGAGAGACGGTTGAAGGAGAAACCCTGGCTTCTTTGGCAACATCATAAATTGATACAGACATGTCGGCGAACTCCTGCACTCTCGGGTGCCACTACCCCGATGGGCGCCGCCACGGAGCCGTGGGCATCTTGCGCAATCGATTGCACAAAGTGTACACGAAAATTTGGTGCTTGTCAAGGATCTGTTTACACGAATGGGAAAGCGTATGCGTTGTGATGGCTAATTCAGGACAAGCAAGTTTGTGCATCATACAACGTAAACGCTAAAAGGTTATCCTTTCTCCAGCACGTAAGTACCTGGTGCAGGAGTAAGCGGCGGATATGCTGCACTACCCATCGAAGGGGGAGCTACCTGCTCCCCGGAGCGGGGTTTTAACCACTCAAGCCAATCGGTCCACCAACTGCCGTCGTGGTGCTCGGCGCTTTCAAACCACTGGTCAGCACTCGCCACGGGCTTATCGTTTGTCCAGTAGCCTCTACCCTTACTGGGAGGATTGATGACACCGGCAATATGACCGCTGCCGCCCAGGACAAAGCGCACGGGGCCTCTGACAAGCTGAGTGATACGCCAGACCGACTTCCAGGGGACAATATGGTCCTGCTGCGTACCTACCGCGTAGACGTCCTGGCTAATCCGGCCAAGATCAATGGGCACATCTTTCAGTACAATCTTTTTGGGCTTGATGAGATTGTTCTCATAATAGGTATTACGCAGGTAGAATGTGTGTGCAGCAGGCGCCATGCGCGTGCCATCGGCATTCCAGTAGAGCAAGTCGAAAGCCGGTGGCTCTTTGCCCAACAAATAGTTGTTCATGACGTTGCTCCAGATCAAATCGTTAGCCCGCAGCATGTTGAACATGGCCGACATTGAACGGCTATCGAGATAGCCGCGCTCCATCATCTGCCCCTCAATATAGTTCAATTGAGGCTCATCAATGAATACTTCCGTATCTCCCACTTCGCTGAAGTCCAGTAAAGAGACAAAGAAGGCAGCAGAATTTACTGTTTTGTCTCCTTGGGCTGCGAGATATGCCAGGGTCATGGCGAGCAGTGTGCCACCAATGCAGTAGCCAATGACATTGACCTTCGGTGAGCCTGTAATCTCTTTGACGACGTCTAGTGCAGTTAGTGGCCCCAACGTCATATAATCCTCGAAACTCGTATCTGCCATGGAGGCATCGGGGTTCTTCCAGCTAATGACAAAAACCGTGTAACCCTGATCCACAAGGAACTTGATAAGGCTATTGCGCGGCTGCATATCCAGAATGTAATATTTATTAATCCACGGCGGGATAAAGAGCAAAGGGGTCGCGTACACTTTATCGGTCGCCGGCGCATACTGGAGCAATTCGATCAGCTTGTTCCGGTAGATGACCTGACCCGGTGTTATTGCCAGGTTGCGCCCAGGTGCAAATGCATCAGTGTCGGTCATCTTCACCTGGCCTGCTCTGATATCGCGTAAGAGATGCTCCATGCCGGTGACCAGGTTTTGACCACTGGTCTGAACTATCTCGTGGATAACCTGCGGATTCGTAAATGTAAAATTGGTTGGACTAATCGCGTCGAGGAACTGGCGCAGATAGAAGACTAGCTTGCGCTGCTGCTTCTCATCGAGGCCCTCGACCTCGGAAGCGGACTTGAGCAACGTGGTGGCCGCAAGTAAGTAACTTTGTTTGAGAGCATCAAAGACGGCATTCTGCTGCCAATCCGGTGCGCTGAAGCGTTTATCACTTTTCTCGGGCGAGATTACCGGCTCGACGTCTTGACCACGGCCCCAAAACTTGAGGGTGGTCTCAGCCATTATTTGTGTATATCCCTGGACGAAATCGCTATAGTTTGTCCAGGCACGGACCGGGTTGTTTATAGTATCGAGCCAAATGCGCTGGAGGGCTCGGGTCATCTCGACAGGATCGATAGGCAATAATTTGCTATAGGGATTAGCCCGCCAGAGCTGATCAATAAGAGTGGTCCAGGGGTCTCCTGCATCTCCCCTATCTTGTTTATTGACCGTCTGTGCGGCTGGATTTCCTTTCATGGTATTCTCAATCAGTTTGATCCAGGTATCGAAAGGAGTCTGTCCAGAAGATAATGTATCTGGCATGTTGTAGCTCCTCTTGCTGTGCTGCTTGCTCCTGTTCTACGTCAAACATAATATAAGCACGGCTCGTTGGCATTGAAGGTTTCTTCGAGCCATGATGATGTGTTCATCCTGGGATACAATTCAATAACATCCAACGTTCAATTATATCTCATGAGATGTTGGTGACTGCATGAAGCTAACAATTTCAAACTGCATAATTGAGCTACCACGGACACCTACAAGGCTTGCAAGGGTAGGTTTTTATGAATTCCCTTGTACAGCGTCTTCAGACGCATCCAGCCGCGTAGGGGTGGGGGTGGTGAGGAGCGGGGAGGGGATGCTTGCATCGCCCTGGCCAGGGTAGCGTTCTCCCACCAGGGCGATGCAAGCATCCCCTCCCCTACGCGATCCAGGCCGCTCCAAACGGGTTCCACCCAAATACCTACCCTTGCAAGCTCACCCCGACACTACACCACCCCTGTCCCTACGTGGGAGAACTACTGGCTACATATGCTTTGAAATTAGCCAGCATCTCTGCCATACTGTCGCCACCGAATTTTTCCAGCCATGGCTCGGTCAAGGCGATTGCTAGCATCGCCTCGCCCACTACGCCTGCAGCGGGCACGACACATACGTCGCTACGTTCGTAGCGACCCTTGTCTACATTCTCATGTGTTCGTATATCCACCGTTGGCAGAGGATGAGCGAGTGTGGAAATTGGCTTTACCGCAGCCCTGGCAATAATTGGCGCCCCATTGCTTATGCCACCTTCCACCCCTCCTGCATTATTGGTGAGATGTTGCCAACTATGCTCATCGCTCCATTGAACGACATCATGCACCTGCGAACCGGGAAGTGTGCTGATTTCAAAGCCTCCCCCGATCTCAACGCCCTTGATTGACGGAATACTCATGAGTGCCATGGCTAGCTTTGTGCTGAGACGGCGATCCCACTGGCTATAGCTACCCAGACCGATAGGAACTCCTGTGGCTACAACTTCAAATACTCCTCCGCATGTCTCCCCGCGAGATTTGCATTCATTGATATAGTTGATCATCTGCTTTTCTAGTTCGCTGTCGCCACAACGCATGGGTGATAGTTCAACCTGCTCCCAATATGAGGGCGGAAAATTATTCCCAATAGCACTCCTTTGAGCATCCCTATTGCCAACCGGTCCTATAGAGAGGACATGGCTGTGTATCTCGACGCCGAACTCCTTCAGTAAGGCGAGGCACACGGCACCTACTGCAACTCGTGCAGCAGTTTCGCGGGCGCTAGAGCGCTCGATTACGTTACGGATATCTTCGTGCCCATACTTTATTACACCTGCAAAGTCTGCATGTCCCGGGCGAACTAGAGTAACTGCTTCAATAGGCTCATCCACTGGTGTGGCACTCATCTTAACCTGCCAGTTTTCCCAATCCCTGTTATCGATTTCGAGCGTGATAGGTGAGCCAAGCGTCAAACCGTGGCGCACACCCGAGCGAAATATTACCTGGTCCTTCTCTATTTTCATTCTTCCGCCACGACCATATCCGCCTTGCCTACGCCGTAAATGGTAGTTGATCTCTTCGTCCGATAACTTCAAACCGGCGGGAATGCCTTCGAAAATCGCTGTGAGTCCCGGCCCATGTGATTCACCAGATGTGAGAAACCTGAACATCATTTCACCCTTCCTTTATTGCTCGCTACATACTATTGCTATCGCATCTTGAACCACTTCTAAAGGAATGTCATCATAGACCTCGGCATGCCCTATATGTGTTGGTAACACCCATCTCATACGCCCATGACGAACTTTTTTGTCTCGTTGCATCACTGCCAGTAGAGATTCGGCGTCTACACCAGGACAACGCACGGGCAATTCGAGCGCACGCAATAACGTATGCTGGCGAAGTGCATACTCGCTTGAAAGCAAACCTTTTGTAACAGCAATCTGAGCCGCTACCTCCATGCCAATAGAGACCGCCTCGCCATGCAGCCAGGTTCCATAGTCAGTGAGCGCTTCCAGGGCATGACCAAAGGTATGTCCATAGTTCAAGATGTTGCGCAGACCTCCATCTCGCTCGTCACGCTGAACCACATCCATCTTCAATCGGACGCAGCAAGCAATGATCTTAGTGAGTAATGCTGCGTCACGTGCATGCAAGAGAGAAGTATGCATTTCAAGCGTCTCAAACAGGTCAACATCAAGAATCATACCGTATTTTACAATCTCTGCCCATCCCTCGCGGTATGCACGTTCTGGCAGCGTCAAAAGAAATGCCGGATCCACGATTATCAGCCCGGGTTGATAATACGCCCCGATAAGATTCTTGCCCCGAGGATGATTGATGCCTGTCTTGCCACCTATGGCAGAATCTACCTGCGCCAGCAAGGATGTAGGAACCTGGATGAGTGGAACGCCCCTGTGATAAGATGCTGCCACAAAGCCAGCAAGATCACCAACCACACCCCCTCCCAATGCTAGAATTGGTTCCTGGTGCTCAGCTTTATTTTCGACAAGCCAATCAAGAATCTGCTGCCAGCACAGCAATGATTTACTCGATTCTCCTGCTGGAATGGTGAAAAACTGTGGAACAAAACCTGCTCCTGCGAGTAAGGCCTGAATTGGCTCAGTGTAGAGGCGGCCAATATCCGCATCCGTGACAATAAAAATTCGCCCTGATATTCCCAATGACTGCAGGGCCTCTGGCAAGCGATGCAAACCACCCCATTCAACTACAGCCTGAGAGGAGACTGTACCAAGTTGTAGTGTAATTACTTCTTGTGGAAGAGATGAAGAACTCAAATAGCCATCTATACCTTTCGTTTTAATGAGATGAGTGTAGAGGAACACAACGGGCATGTCAAGTTTGCGAGTTGACGATGCAGGGCTTTTTGGTTTACCCGTACTCCCGCAAAAGCTTGCCACACAGTAATTGTAAGGCATCCACCGGATGCGCACAAAAATGCCGCATCTGAGAAGCCACATTGGGAACGTGGAGCCAATCCATCAAAGCGAGGACCCCTCCATTGAGGGCAGCCAACGCTTCAGGAGCCCCGGTAATGCGGACCCAGGCCGGGCATCTTCCCCTAAGGTGACATCTCGACGCCGGTGCAACCTATTTTCGATGCGCCAATGGGCTTGTTGCAAGGCGAGCAGGCGCGAGGCGTTGGCTTGCTTCCTGGGCAGATTGGTCAATCCATAGACGATTTCCTCACGCTCTTTGTCTCCGTCTTTGACGTGTCGTCGTAAGCGAAAGACTTGGGCCACCCCAGCCCACTGGGTCTCAAACCATGCATTCATCTGCGTGCTGGCCCACAGTTCGCGGACTTCTAAACGGCCATGTCCTTTTTGCACCCCTTTGGTATATTGCCACTCCTCTTGCTCGGCATCAGGGTCGGCAAAGAAATCGACCAAGTCCTGATACATTTGAGGCTGATTCTTTTTCACGATCGTCAGGTAATACCCCTTATACGCATGCACACAGGCGCACCACTTCTTTTGGGTGTGCATGGCATCGCTACTGATGATGCGTCCTTTGACTAACGCTGGATGGACCAGAGCGGCGGCAGCACTGATCTCATTTTCTTTGCTTCGGACCGCGCGCTCTCGTCAAGACGATCCCACTCTGACACTCATAGAGGGAGAGCAGATGCACCGACGGCTGTCCCTCGCTCTCATGTCCGAGCGTGCCGCGTACGGTTTTGCCATCCATCGCCACATGCGTGAGCACCTCTTCCGGTTGGCGTGCCTGTAATCGGCTGGGTTCGCTCCCACACTGTTCTACCGCTCGTGCTTTCAGCAGCACGCTGGCCACCACGCTGACAATCTGCTCGGCATCACAGCGCGCTAACGCCTCACTGTAGGTGGAATTGGTGGGAAACCCCTTCGGCCAGTTCAATTGGCAGCGCAGCCATGCTTGCCTTTCTTTGATCCAATCCACGATGCCATTCACGCTGGTTTCTCTTGCCAATTTCCCCAGCATCAGCAGGGTCAAGAGGAAAGGCAACGGATAGCGTTTTCCCTTCTTCTTGCGTCCATCCGTCACTTGTTCAAAGGCACCATACAAAGAGGCCGGATCCATCGTCAGCGCTTCGGCTGCCGCTTTCTCCCCACCATCAAATATGCTAAGGTACATCTACGCCATTTCTCGCTTTCTCTAGGAGTGTTTTGGGTAAACCAAAAAGCCCTGGTTGATGATGGTGGCCGTCAAATTTTTGCGTGAGAAAGGTCAGGCGATCCTTTGGGGTCGCCTGACCTTTCTCCCCTTCTTCTCGTGGTGTTGAAGCAGAGACCTTCAAACTCGTGGCCAGGAATCCCCTGCTTCCAGTCATGGGGCATCTGACACTCGTTCCATATATTCCCCATTCTCGGTATTGACGCGGATCCGGTCGCCTGGGGAGATGATGGGGGGGACCAGCACAACCAAGCCAGTTTCAAGTCGTGCCGGCCCCTCCATCGTGGCATGCCAATAGTGGCCAGACATCTCAACATCCTTTACGCGCATCACGACCGATGTCGGTAAATCTACTCCAACCGGCTCGTCATTGAGCAGGAACAAGTCGAGTTGCAGTTCATCGACGATGTATTTGCTCGCCTTGCCAAGCATCTCAGCAGGGAGCATAATTTCATCCGGGATGTCGGGATCCAGGATGCCAGTATCCACGAAGTGGTAAAGCTCGCCATCCCAGTACATGAAGGTCACCGGGAGGCGTTCAATCGGGACCAATTTGAACTTGGGGCCCGCATCCAGCGTCCGTTCAATGATGGCGTGTGTACGCAGGTGCCGCAGCTTCAACCGTATATTTGCCTTACCACGCCCCTCAGTGACGTGCTGCCAATCAAGGACAGTATAAGGCTCCCCCTCGATATCGAGCGTGATACCTTCGACGAAATCATGAATCACTCCTCTTATGCGATGCATAAACTCTCAATTAGAAGTTCTGTTCCCTACGGAACTTCTAATTGAGAACACGTCTGGTGAGGAGTGAAGGTATGACAGCTTTGCAAAAAATGGACGGGCACCCAGTTGACAAGGAAATCTGCAAATCACCAGCAAAACACTTGACAGCCAAAGCGTTTTGCGTGTACAATCCAGCCAACATGAATACTATTGAATTGCGAACCCAACTGAA
>WNFI01015687.1_pt1 | contig 18154 bp, 11 predicted proteins | sample 5400471 | NCBI WGS metagenome assembly WNFI01 (sample SAMN13153348, study PRJNA577476) | soil metagenome | isolation source: 100 cm saprolite on Douglas fir-dominated hillslope | place: USA:California | collected 2013-09-17 | reverse complement strand
ATCCGGGCGTAACGGTCGAAAAGAAGATGGGCACCTGCTATTCGCAACACGGCAAGGCGCTACGCATCATCGATCTTCCCGGTGCTTACAGTTTGGCCGCGCGTTCTCCGGACGAAGCGGTGCTGCGAGATGTTCTCCTCGGTCGTCGCGATGATACGCCACGTCCGGATCGGGTGATCTGCATCGCCGATGCGAGCAATCTCGAGCGCAATCTTTATCTTGTTTTCCAAGTCCTCGAACTCGGTTTGCCGGTGATTCTCGCGCTCAACATGATGGACGTCGCGCGCCAACGAGGCCTCGCGATCAATGTGGAAAAGCTTTCCAGGCGACTGGGCATTCCGGTGATCCCTTGTGAGGCGCACGCAGGAAAGGGTCTGCTGGAACTCCGCATCGCGATGAGCCGGAGTGATCTCGTTCCCAGCCATTTCGAGCCGAGCGTGCCACCTGAGCTCGAGCCCGCCGTATGCGAAATCGAAGGCTGCCTCACCCTGCATGAAGGGCGCCCGACAAAACCCGCCCGTGCCGAAGCGCTTCTTCTGCTCACCGATCAAGGTTCGGTGAGCGTCACGGGCACGACGGCCCACGGACCTCGTACCTTGGCGGCGGTGCGGTCCTGGGAAGAACGTTGGACAAAACAAAATTACGATTGGCGCGGTGCGTTGGTCGGAGCGCGCTACGAAGAGATCGGAGAGCTCTGCGCGGCGGCCGTAACTAGCGAAAAAGCCTCCGAGCAAACACTTTCGGACCGCATTGACGCGATCGTGATTCATCCCGTGTGGGGTTGGGTTGTTCTGATCGCGGTGCTGACGACGTTGTTCGTTTCGATTTTCACGTTCGCGCAGTATCCGATGGATTGGCTCGACGAAAAAGTGTCCGCATTGGGCAATTGGTTAAAAAACGCGATGGCTCCGGGTGACCTGCGAGATCTGTTGACCGATGGTATCATCGCCGGTGTGGGCCGGGTGATGATTTTTCTCCCGCAGATCTTGATCCTCTATTTTTTCATCGGCCTGTTGGAAGGCAGCGGTTACATGTCTCGCGCTGCGTTTATGATGGACCGGTTAATGAGTCGCGTGGGGCTCAATGGAAAATCATTCATTCCGCTTCTGAGTTCTTATGCGTGCGCGATTCCTGGCATTATGGCCACGCGCACGGTGGAAGATAAAAAGGATCGGCTCATCACGATCATGATCGCGCCGCTGATGAGTTGTTCGGCGCGGTTGCCGGTGTACCTCTTGATGATCGCGGCGATTTTTCCGAATGGCAGCGTGCCGGTGTTGACCAAGGTGGGTCTGATGATGGGCATGTACGCGCTTGGCACTTCGGCCGCATACGGTTTTGCGTGGCTCTTTAAACGGACGCTGCTGAAAGGCCAACCCTCACTCATGATCATGGAGCTGCCACCGTACCGCGCGCCGTCGCTGCGCTCGCTCGGGCTTCAAATGTTGGAACGCGCCGGACTGTTTCTAAAAAAAGCGGGCACATTGATTCTCGGAGTTTCAATTGTTCTTTGGTTTCTCGCCGCGTATCCGAAGGCACCTGACAACACGCCGCCCGAAGAAAAGATTGCGCACAGTTACGCGGGGCGAGTGGGCCACGCCTTGGAGCCGGTCATCGCACCGCTCGGCTTCGACTGGCGAGTGGGCGTTGGACTGATCAGCTCTTTCGTCGCGCGGGAAGTATTTGTGAGCGCGACCGGTGTGGTGTTTGGCGTTGAAACCGATTCAAAGGGAGACACGGTCCCGCTGCGCAAGGCATTGCAGGAAGCGAAATGGCCGGACGGGCGCGCGTTATTCACTCCGTTGGTTTGCTTGAACCTGATGATTTATTATGTTTTTGCCATGCAATGCTTGAGCACCACCGCGGTTGTCCGGCGCGAAACGGCCTCCTGGAGTTGGACTGTCTTTCAACAGGTCTACCTCACGGCCACGGCTTGGATCGTTTGTTGCGCTATCTACCAGTTCGGTCGTATTCTTGGCTACTAGTCCTTCTTTATGTCCGGTTCCGCACAAACCCTTACCGCTTTCGCCATCGTGGCCCTCGCTGCCATTTGGCTTGGGTGGAACGCGCTGAAAAAGAAATCTCATTCGGAATGTGGCGGCGGTGATTGCGCCTGCCCAAAACCGAAGGATCTCACGAAAAAAGCACAGGGCGTGTTTTCGAAATAAAAACCGGCTCCTTACTTACTGATTTTCGCTTTGATCCTGGATTCAGCAAGATTTTGGAACCACAGAGGCACGGAGTTCACAAAGAAAGGCGAAACCGGAAAGCGCTCCTTGATCCTACAGATTCAAGTGTGTTTATCGTGTGCATTCTGTCCAAAAATTTTGCCTCGATGAACTCTGTGCCTCTGTGGTTCCAATATCATTTTCGAGCAGCGGCTTAACGGAATAGTGCCAGGTGGGTCAGCGCGTCTCCGCGACGGCATTTCGCGATTTCAGTGTACGTCAGCGGTCCCAATGCCGTCGCAGTGATGCGCCGCCCCACCTTCAAGTTCCAGCACTTGAACCCGTCCACATAGAGCGAACAACGCGCCAGTTGCGACTGGGGCCAAAATCGCTGCCGCAATCAGAACCGGGGTGTACGAGAAGTGATCGACGACCCAACCGGTCGAGAGCGTGAAAAACATCGCGCCGGTTCCTGCTGCCGTGCCAGCGAAGCCGGCGATCGAACCCACGGCGGATACGGGAAAAAAGTCGCTAGGGAGAGTTTGGACGTTTCCCACCCAAAATTGAAAGCCAAACAGCGTGATGCTCATGTAGCCGAGCGCTTCGTAAGATGAATCCACAAAAGCGGCGATCATCCCGGCTGGCATCAGGAGCGTGGCGATTACGATCGAAGTCTTTCGTGCGCGGTTCACGGTCCAGCCGCGGCTGATAAAATAACCCGAAGACCAACCACCGACCAAACAGCCCATACCGGCGGCGAGAAAAGGCATCCAGGCGGAGAGACCGATTTCTTTCAGACTGAAACCGCGGACATTGTGCAGATAGAGCGGCAGCCAGTTGAGATAGAGCCACCAGATCGGATCGCCAAAAAATCGCGCGAGCACGATTCCCCAAAATTCTTTTCTGTGCATCAACACGGCCCATGGAACGGCCGGCTTCTTTTCCGCCACGGTCGCGCCACCGAGCTGTTCTTTGTCCTTTGCCGGATACAGAAGCCACCACGCCACAAGCCAGACGAGGCCGAGCAAACCCGTTATCACGAATGCGGCCTTCCATCCGTACGTGAGTTGCAGCCAGACGATGATCGCGCGCGGCCAATTTCCGGATTCACCCACACCGAGAAAACTGCGCATCACCGTCAAACTGATCCGCCCCGAAGCGAGCGCGTGTGCTATTTCTGCAATCGACCACCACGAGATCGCCGCTGCAAAGCCGAGTCGATTGCCCAATCGATCAAAGACCGCGCCCCAAATCCACATCGACAGCGAATACGTGAACAGAAACCAAGTTCCCACCCAGGCATACTGCAGATTGGTAAGTCCCAAATTCTGTTGGAGCACCGGCGCGAGAACCGACACCGTTTGGCGGTCAATGTAGTTAATCAGCGTGCCGAGAAACAGCAGCGTGATGATCACCCAGCGCCACGGTTTGTCCTCTTCGTGGGCTGTACGCGTGCTCATGGGCAAGAAGCAACCGTGCTACCGAAAAACAGCTGAGGGGTGAAGAGATACGGGGTGACAAATCGCATACACTACCCCTTGAGCCTGCTGGCCCCCGGAACCCGCGCAACAGAGATTCCGATATTATTGTTAACTGAGTCGCGCGGACGGGAAGAAACGCAGGAGATCCACGAATAAACACGAATCGCCCCGAGTGAAATTGATCCTAAAAATTCGCCTACGTTGCTTGTGCCCCAACGTGATTCGCTTCCAGGTACCGTTTGCGCATCGGCTTCAGCACAGTGAACGCCAGTATCGCTGTCACAAAATCCATCGCAATGATCAGTGCGAACACCGTAATCCACGTTCCGGTTTTCTGATAAAGCAGCGCGGCGAGCGGTCCGCCAAGAATCGAACCGATTCCTTGAGCCATATAGAGAAAACCATAGTTGGTTGTGCCGTGCTTAGGACCAAACGTGTCTGTCAGTGTCGACGGAAACAGGGAAAAGATTTCACCCCACCCGAAGAAGACTACACCCGATAGCAGCACGAAGGGTATGGGTTGATTCCTTAACAAGAGCCATGTGAACATCGCACAACCCTCCAGTGTGAATGCGAGGGTCATCGTATTCTCCCGCCCGATGCGGTCTGAAACCCAACCGAAAAACGGGCGCGTCAGTCCATTGGTGAACCGATCAATTGTGAGCGCCAGGGGAAGCGCGGCCATACCGAACACCACGACCTGGGCCACGCCGAAATCCTTGGCGAATGCAGCCATTTGCGAAACGACCATCAGACCGGAAGTGGACATCATGGTCATCATCGCAAACATCAACCAGAAGACGGGTGTCGTGAGCATGACCTTAGGCGGCACGCTCGGTACATTCGACACTTTGGATTCCGTTCCCTTTACCACGAAATCCACTGGTGGCATCCGCAAGCACAACGCTGCTACAATTCCGATTATTCCAAAAATCATCCCGTAGGTGGAAAGTGTGGAGGAGAAGCCCGCAGCCGTCAGGCTACGCGAGACCGGAATCGTCGTGAGGATCGCTCCCATTCCGTAGCCTGCAGCGACCATCCCGCACGCGAAACCTCGTTTGTCTGGAAACCACTTCACCATCAGACCAACGACGCCGACGTACACAATGCCCGTGCCGATTCCGCCTAGCCCGCCATAAGTCAGATAGAGTGCGCTTAGGCTCGATGCATTGGCAGCCAACACCCAGCTGATTCCGGTCAACGCGGCTCCAAACGACAACAACGCCTTCGGTCCGAACTTGTCGATTAAAACGCCCTGAAACGGCGAAAAGAACGTCTGCAGAATAATTAAAATCGAAATCGTCCACTGCACTTCCGCTAACGACACACTCAGCTTGGCGGTTAATGGTTTCGTGAAGAGCGTCCATACGTACTGCGGACTCGAAATCGACATCATACAGACCAAGCCGAGCACCAGCTGAACCCAACGCGTAGACAACGAGACGGACGTCTCGGCACTGACAGGAGAGGGGATCGACAATGCGGGATTTTCCATAGTGAGCGACCTTGGTCGCTCACTATGGAGCACTAATTGTGCTAACGTAATAAAGGTCTGTCGCGACTCTCATCAGCGTTGATATGAGGCGCCTCAACATGATTGCGGTGAGACGCCTACGTGTCTTACTTAACTTCATCTCATGCCCTCGTTGTTGAGCTTCTTTCGTGTGATTGGACGTTCGGCTTCCGCCCTAGCTGCAGCGCTTTCGCTTTCACTCTTCATCGCGGACATTTGCGCAAAAGACAGCGATTTCTCCTGGTGGCGTCGGCTCAAGGTTCTCGATCTGGAAGGAAACCCACTTCCGATTGCCGGGCGTGCGTTGGTCGTCATCTTCATTTCGCCGGAGTGTCCTGTGTCCAACGGTTATGTGCCGGTTTTGAATCAACTCTTCACGGAGTTTACTTCACGCGGCATCGCATTCGTCGGAGTATACGCGGATCCCACGCTCGACGTCGCTGCACTGCGTACGCATGTGAAAGAATTTTCCATCGCCTTCTCAACTGTCGACGATCGCCATCACGCCCTCGTGCATGAGACCGGCGCAACCTACACGCCCGAGGTGTTTGTATTTTCGCCCGATGGCCGTGTCCTGTACCGCGGCCGGATTGACGATCGGGTGGGAGACTTCGGTGAAGCGCGCCCCGCAGCGACGCGTCAGGAGTTGCGCGAGGTTCTCCAAAAAATTGCCACTGGTGAACGAGGTCCATTTCCCGGAAAACCCGGTTTCGGATGCACGATTGCACAAGAGGTTAAATCGTGAAACGTCTCAGCGCGACGCCTTCCGAGGGCTTTCGATCGAGGTCGGTCGGATGGCGAATACTTAGGGCAGAACTCGCAGAAAGAATATCTTCAGGTTCATTGGGTAACCCCGTTTTGGTCTAAGTCTCCTTTTGCAATGGTTTTCTCCCGCCATGCTGATCGGTTCTCGTGCACATTCGCGCCCTTCGTACTTACGTTCACGATGGCGTTTTCGTCTGTGCCCGCGTGGGCTGCAGCTGCGGTTGTTCCGGCGCACACATGGTCCGTGATCGAGACGGCCCGTGACAACGGTCACCGGCTGGAGCGCGTTGACGACGGGCGGAGGTGTTGCGCCGTTACTTCGATCCCAAGGATGGCATCGGCTACACGCTTTGCCGGACACATATCAACAGCTGCGATTTTTCGCTCGCCATATGGTCGCTCGATGACACGCCGGGGGACACCGAACTACGAGATTTCTCGCTCGAGCCGATGCGAAAATGGATTCTCCCTCTCATCCACGATGTCGTTGCGATTGCTGGATCCAATTTCCACGTACTGGCCTCGCCCTGGAGTCCGCCGGGTTGGATGAAGACGAATGGAATGATGCCGTTCGGGGGCAGCCTGCAGTCTGGTTATGCAGATACATGGGCAAAGTTCATCGTGAAGTTTGTGCAAGCCATGAAGCGCGAAGAAAATATTCCTATCTGGGCGCTGACGGTCCAGAACGAACCGGCGGCGCGGCAATTCTGGGAGTCCTGTATCTACACGGCCGAACAGGAGCGGGACTTCGTTCGCAATCATCTCGGTCCTGCGTTGACCAAGGCTGGGCTTGAACAAATCCATCTGCTGATCTGGGATCATAATCGAGATCTGCTGAATGACCGTGCATCCACCGTGCTCAGCGATCCTGTCGCAGCCCGCTACGTTTGGGGCGCTGCTTTGCATTGGTACGTGAGCAGAGATTTTTCTCAGTCATCTCTCGTGCATGAGGCCTATCCCGACAAACATCTCCTTTTCACTGAAGGTTGTTACGAAGGGGGCACCCATCTTGGTCAATGGGACCATGGTGAGTACTACGCTCGCAACATGATTGGCGACTTCCGTAACTGGGTGTGCGGGTGGATCGACTGGAACATCGCTCTCGACAATACCGGTGGCCCCAACCATGCCGGAAATTTTTGCGATGCACCTGTTATCATCGATCCTAAGTCAGGCGATGTGCGCTACCAGAGTTCGTTCTTCTACATTGCGCAATTCAGTCGCACCCTCTCCTGCCATATCCCTGCCCACGGGATCCAGACCTACGTCGGAACAGTCGGCGCTGAGTCCCAGGAAATAATTCGATGAGCAATTCATATTTCCCCAAAGACTTTGTCTGGGGTGTCGCCACGGCTGCGCCACAAATTGAAGGTGCCGCTTTCGAAGACGGCAAAGGCCCATCGATCTGGGACACCTTCGCCCGCAAGCCGGGCAAAGTGTACAACGGAGACACGCTCGATGTCGCATGCGATCACTACCACCGGTACAAAGACGATTTTGCGTTGATGGCGAAGCTCGGCGTAAAGAACTACCGCCTCTCCCTGGCGTGGCCCCGTATCTATCCTCAGGGGCGTGGGGCATTGAACCAAAAGGGAGTGGATTTCTATCACCGTTTGCTCGATACGATGCTTGCGGTCGGCATCACACCTTGGGTAACGATGTTTCACTGGGATTTGCCGCAAGCACTGGAAAATGAAGGAGGCTGGCGCGTCCGCGGCGTGACAGATGCGTTTGCGGTGTATGCCGACACGATCGTTAAAGCGTACGGTGATCGGGTGAAAAATTGGATCACGCTCAACGAGATTCTCTGCTTCACCAAACTCGCTTACGGCGACGGAGAAAAGGCTCCAGGCACGCGCGAAGGCGATGCAGTCGTCAACCAAACCTACCATCATGCGCTCATTTGCCACGGTCATGGTGTGCGCGCTGTCCGACAGTATGGCGGGGCAGGTGCACGCGTTGGCCTGACCCCCGCCGATATCGCCGCAGCGGAGAAACGGTTTGTCGACGAAAACATCCGCGTGCTCGATCCCGTTTATCGCGGACATTATAATCCTTCGTACCTTTCTTCGGCGGGGGCGGCCGCGCCGAAATTCGATCCGCGCGACTTCGAACTTATTTCTCTGCCGACCGATTTCCTCGGCATGAACATCTATACAGGGCATTTCGTTCGCGCGGGAGCACAGCAAAAACCTCAGTCGCTCCTGCTGCCGCCTCATTATCCGCACGCTGATAGTCCTTGGTTGGGTCTCAACGCTCGTGCGATGTATTGGGGGCCGAAACTCGCTGCCGATATCTATGGGATCAAAGCCATCTACATTACGGAAAATGGAGCGGGCTATGACGACTATCCGCCGGAAAATGGCGAAGTGCTCGACCTGCATCGCCTCGAATACGTGCGCGCCTGCGTAAAAGAACTCGAGCGTGGACTGGCCGACGGCGTGCCGACTCGCGGATATTTTCTCTGGTCATTCATGGACAACTTCGAATGGCAGGATGGTTACAACCGCCGGTTCGGCATCGTTTACACCGACTTCGCTACCCAGCAGCGCACGCCGAAAGCCAGCGCTCTATGGTACAGCCAGGTCATGGTCCAAAACCGCGTGATATAAATCCTCTTTCTCGTTCCTCTTTATCTTTCGTCAGTATGTGAACGGCCATACTTCGATCCTCCGAACCCTGACGAACGAGAAAGAGTAGGGCCCTTATCCCGTTGGAAGTCCTGCTTTGCCTGATGAGGGAAGATGCGTTAATTTTCGCTGTATCGATGAAGAAGCCCACCAAGGACGAAGCCCGGCAGATGTGCACCAGCAAGCGCAAATACGCGAGCGAGGGGGCGGCGCTGGAAGCCGCCGCGATCCTGGGCATCGAACGCAGTCGTCGCGCTTATCGCTGTGCGCTTTGCGGAAAGTGGCACCTCACGAGCAAGTGATAAGTGATGAGTTGAAATGCAAGCCACGGAGGTCTCTTGTGGTTCGCTTGATTCAGCTCGCTTTCAATCGTGGCTTAACCGCTTGCTAGTCTTCGGAGCAACTCATCACTCGCCGCTTATCACTCATCACTTCCGCCCTGCAATGTCCCTCATCGGCAAACGTACCAAACTTCGCGTCAATCGCATCGCTACGCCGGGAGTGTTTGTTGATGGCGGTCTGCTCGGTGAAATTTTGGTGCCCGGACGCTACGTTCCGGACGGGACGCTGCCGGGCGAGGAACTTGAGGTTTTCGTCCACCGAGATTCTGAGGACCGTGTGGTGGCTACGACGGAAACACCCTATGCCGAGGTGGGCGAGTTTGCCTACCTGCGCGTGATCAGCGCGAATCCTAGTCTGGGCGCGTTTCTCGATTGGGGACTCACCAAAGATCTCCTGTTGCCGGTGCGCGAGCAGGATCATCGCGTGGTCATGGGCGATTGGGTGGTGGTCTATATTTTCCTCGATGAGCGCACCGAACGCATCGTCGCGAGCGCAAGGCTCAATCGACATTTAAACCACAGTGAGCCGCAGTACAAAGAAGGGGAACGCGTCGATCTTCTTGTCATGAACCGCACCGAGCTTGGCTTCAACGCGATCATCAACGGTGCACACCGCGGACTTCTTTATCACAACGAACTTTCCACACCGCTTTCGATCGGCCAAAAGCTCGATGGCTACATCCGTACCGTGCGTCCCGATGGGAAAATTGATCTCGGGCTGGACCCAGTGGGCTACGGTCGGGTCGCGCCGCTTACGGAAAAGATTTTGGATGCGCTCAAAGCCGCCGGTGGGCGCTTGCCGTTTAGCGACGAAAGCTCACCCGAAGATATTCGCGGTACATTCGGCAGCAGCAAAAAAGCCTTCAAACAAGCCATCGGCGCTCTCTTCAAAGACCGCAAGATCGTGATCGAGAAATCAGGAATCCGGCTGAAGTGATAAGTGAAACTTGATATCGCAATTTGCGATATCAAGTTTCGGTCCGGTATAACGGTTGGAGAGCGTGGTCACGATTTTACCACGCCCGGAGCGATGATGGTCGCTGAATTCCGCATTCCGAACTCTGTGTCTTGGTGCCTCTGTGGTTCACCCGCCCGTTGATTCCGATCACTCATCCCTGACTTGTATAAATCCGGTCGAAGCTCTGTTGTGGGAGCGATGACCCAACCACTTGTCCCATCAGCGCCACTTGCCGCGATTCCGGGAAACGTGGGTTCCGATGCAGTACTTGATCGATTTCTAAGCGTCATGGCGGATCGCAAGCTCGAGCTTTATCCGGAACAGGAAGAGGCCGTGCTCGAGCTCTTCGGCGGTCGAAACATTATTCTCAATACTCCGACCGGCTCGGGAAAATCCTTGGTTGCCACAGCGTTTCATTTCAAAGCGCTCTGCGCCGGCGAGAGATCCGTATATACGTGCCCGATCAAAGCCCTCGTGAATGAAAAATTCTTGGCACTCTGCCGTGACTTTGGCCCGGAGAACGTCGGAATGATGACAGGCGATGCGAGCGTGAACCTCGAAGCTCCGATTCTATGTTGCACGGCGGAAATTCTGGCGAACATGGCTTTAGCGGGCGAGCGGCGCGCTGAGATCGGTGCGGTCATCATGGACGAGTTTCACTATTACTCCGATCCTGAGCGCGGTACCGCGTGGCAGGTGCCCTTGCTCACGCTCAATCGATCCCGGTTTTTGCTGATGTCTGCCACGCTGGGAAACACCGCGTTTCTTGAATCGGAAATCGAGCGTCTTACCGGCGCACCCTGTATCACCGTAAGAAGCGATCGCCGACCCGTGCCTTTGGAATTTGAGTACAGCGAAACACCGTTGACCGAAAAAGTGGAGATGCTGGTGAACCAAAAGAAAGCGCCGGTCTACCTGGTCCATTTCACCCAGCGCGCTGCGGCGGATGCAGCTCAAGCGCTGATGAGTCTCAACCTGTGCTCGCGTGAGGAAAAGGCGGTGCTCGGCACCGAACTCGAGCGTCTGCGCTTCAGTAGTCCTTATGGCAAGGAGATGCGCCGTTGGCTGCGCCATGGGATCGGCGTACACCACGCGGGTCTCTTGCCAAAGTATCGGATTTTAGTGGAGCAGCTCGCCCAGAAGGGGCTGCTCAAGCTGATTTGCGGCACCGATACGCTCGGGGTCGGAATCAACGTTCCGATTCGCACCGTTGTCTTTACGAAAGCGGCCAACGACGCGAAGAAGCAGAAGAAGCTCGTTAAAAAACGTCCGCCCGAAGGTGAAGTGAATTGGGACGCAAATACGTTTCAAAAACTGCTGACCGGTCAACCGGAAGCGCTTGGCTCGAAATTCGATGTGTCGCATGGCATGCTTTTGCAGGTGCTGAGCCGAGACGATGACGGTTGTGCGGCGATGAGGAGACTCATCGCGGATTCTCACGAAACTCCGCCGCGCAAACGCCAGCTTCGGCACAAATCCTTTCAGCTGCTTAGGGGCCTGCTCGACCGCAAACTTATCGAATGGATTCCACCACAGCCGTCCGGAAAAAAACTTCGGGTCAACATAGACCTGCAAGCGGATTTTTCACTGCATCAAACGCTTTCGCTTTATCTGATCGATACGCTGCCGCTCCTCGATCGGACATCGCCTGATTATCCTTTCGATGTGCTCACGCTGTGTGAGGCCATCGTTGAAGATCCCGACGCGATTCTGCGCCGACAGGTGGACAAGCAGAAATCAATTAAATTGGAGGAGATGCGCGCGGAAGGAATTCCTTACGAGGAGCGAATTCAGCGGCTGGAGGAAATCGAGCATCCGAAGCCCCTTCGCGAGTTCTTGTACGACACGTTCAATCAATTTGCTGCCGCGCATCCGTGGATCGGTCAGGAAAATGTTCGTCCGAAATCCATCGCGCGGGAGATGTACGAACGCTACCTCTCGTTCGCAGAATACATTCGTGAATACGGATTGGAGCGCTCCGAAGGTCTCTTGTTGCGGCACTTGTCGCAAGTTTGGAAAGTTCTCGCGCAGACCGTTCCGGAAAGTTTCAAGACAGACGAGATTGCCGAACTGGAAATTTATTTTCGCGAGCTCATCCGCGCGGTCGACTCGAGCCTATTGGAAGAATGGGAGCGGCTGCTTAATCCCGACTTCGTCGCAGAAGCTGGCAGCGATAAACCTGCGCGTCCCGCCAGCTTTGATATTACGCGAGACAAAGAAAGCTTTCGGCGACTCGTTCGCACCAAAGTATTCAGCTTTCTCCAAGAAGTTGCCCTGCGCGATTGGGAAAGTGCCGCATCGTTGTTGCTTAGCGACCAAACGACCGCGCCGCAGGAGGGAGAACCTCTTTCACCGCAGGCACGCCAAATCGAAGCGGCCTTCGCGCCTTATTTTGAAAAGCGTGAACGGTTCCGACTGGATCCGGAGGGCCGTGCCTCGAAAAATTCTCACTGGTTGGAGGAACCCGCTGAATGGAAACTCAGCCAAGTCCTGATCGATGCGGACGGCCAAAACGATTGGGAAGTTCGGTTCACGATATCGCTCGCTCAATCGCGGACTGAGAATCGCGCTGCGGCACGGTTCGACGGTGTCAGCCAGATAGGAACCTATAATCCGTAAGAGATTTTTGAGGGAGTGGCCGCAACCAAATCGATTTTAGCCACGAAAGATCACAAGGATCTCAAAAAAGAATTTCCTGTGTTCTATGTGATCTTTCGTGGCTAACCGATCTGCCCGTAAAAATTCGAGTCGATGTAATTCTCACAAACCGTTTACTGTCGGTCTGTGCTGCCGCCATCCGACGATCAATCTGCCTCGCCTCGCGATCGATTGATGAGAGGCGGGCTGTTCATTCTGATGATAATTGCCGTGGTGGTGGTCTGGAATCACCCCGTTCGTCCGAGCCGTCAGCCGGTCGCACAGCCCGAGCCTCCACCTCAGCTCAAACCCTTGATCGTACCGATTCCGGTAGCTAGGCCTCATCCTGCAGCCGCACAACAGCAATCGCCGGTGGCGACACCTAAACCCGCTACAATGGATGTTTCTGGGCCGACCCCTGCCGAGGTGCTGGCGAATTCTTTGCGTGCAGCGAGCTACCCGAGGTCGGCCGAAGGCTGGTTGGAAGTACAAATAGAATTGGCTCGGCGAGGCTTCTCTTCGGGTTCAATCGACGGCGTGAAGGGGCGGCAATCCGAGGACGCGATCCGTGCCTTTCAAGAAAACGAAGGCCTGTCGGTCACCGGTCAGTTTGATGCTAGCACGCGCTCCGCTCTTACGCTTTCAGCGCCGCCGTTTGCTAAATATATCTTAGCCGCTGAGGACCTCGCTCGGCTTCAACCCTTGAGCACGACCTGGCTCGGCAAATCCCAGCAGACGGTTCTCGATTATGAAACTGCAGCCGAACTCGTGGCCGAGCGGTTTCACGCGCATCCGAACCTAATTCGCCAACTCAATCCTAATGTCGATTGGGCTGCGCCTGCGCCAAATACACTGCTGACCGTTCCGGCAGTGGAGCGCGTGGCGGTGCGCAGCAAAGTTGCGCTCATCCACATCCGATTAGCGGATCGAATCCTTGAAGCCAATGACGAGAACGGACGGATCCTAGTTCATTTTCCGGTCAGCATTGCCCGCCATGTCGACAAGCGACCGGTGGGCGAACTGCACGTCGTCGTGATCGCTCCGAATCCAAACTACACCTTTGATCCGGACGTTTTTCCTGAGTCGGCCGAGGCCCAGGAACTGGGCCGGAAGTTGATCCTACCGCCAGGCCCAAACAACCCCGTTGGGGTCGCCTGGATCGGCCTCGATCGCCCGGGTTACGGCATCCACGGAACGCCCATACCCGAGCAAGTGGGCCGAACCGAATCCCACGGCTGTTTCCGACTGGCCAACTGGGATGCGCTTACCCTGCTGGACCTCGTTTCGACCGGGCTGACGGTGGTCGTTGAACCTTAGCTGGAATTAAGCAGCCGCATGCTTGGGAGCGCAGGCTGCTGGCCTGCCGAAGTGGGGCAGAGGCAGGCCAGCGGCCCGTGCTCCCAGCGGTCCAGACGTGCGCTCAGTTCCGGCTCCTTTTCGACCCGTGCTGAGCAGAGATTGGGCTGAAGTCGCGTCTGCTCCGGCTTTCGCCCCCAACCTCGCCTTGTAAGGTTATACATTCCAAATTTACAAAAGTGGCACATATAACCTTACAAAACGGCTTCCTTGCCTGGGCGGAACGCCTTAAAGGGCCGTAGGACAGGTCAAAAAACCCTTACGTTACCAGAACTCGTTTCAACCGGGCTCACTGTGGGCTTGGAGTGATAGGTAGCCCCGGAAAGTGTAATTGCGCGGAGTTGAGTGGGGCGGTGCGTCCCTGCGACGACATGGTTAGCAGGATACTGTATCTCATTCGCGAAAAGCCTTCGCAGGGACGCGCCGGCCCATCCAGCTGTCCTCGCTTCCGAGCGACACATTCGGCAAAAGCCAAGTCGCACGATACCCCGCGATATCGGTGGTAATCGGGACGGCGGGTGGGTGGGTAATAGGGACAGGTCAAAAAACCCCGCAATCGCTGCTCACCCGGGCAGTCCGCCAACTAGCTGCTTTTGGCCAAGTTAAAATCAACGAGCCCGTCAATCAGGGCCGCGGTTGCTCCGGTGGTGGCTTCCCATGTTTCCCGACGCATTTGGCCTATTCCTTTCAGGCCGGTCTCCGCTCCGACGATCTGCTCGATCACGGCCAGCGAGGCTTCTTGATAGGCGATCGAGACACTTGGCTGAAAACGCGAAACGATCAATTGGGCCGCACCGGGTTTGTCGGCAAGAACCGCGCGCCAACCGCGGTTGCTGATTTCGAGGAATTTTTGCAGCACGGCGCGGCGTGTTTTCCACGTGGCTTCGGTCGTGAAATAAATCTGGGAATAAGCCTGATACCCGTTTTCGAAACCGAGAAGGGTGTTCACGTCATGACCCGCGGTCTTGAGCGCAATGGCTTCATCGATCACGTAACAGACTTGGGCGTCAATTTTGCTTTCCGGAAGCGAATGAATGTCATCGCCAATCTCCATGATGGTAACGTCCTGCGGTTTCAGGCCTGCATGCTTGAGCATGAACCCGAGTTGCATTCGATCATCTGCGTGCAGGCCGATGCGCTTGCCACGCAGGCTCGCAACGGTGATCAATCCACTGGATTTGAGTGTCACGATGCCCAATGGCGAAGCCTGAAACATCGTTCCGAAGGCTTTGATCGGTGCTCCACCGGATTTTGCATGGACCAGGGCGCTTCCGTCGGCGACTCCGATTGCAATGCCATCGTAATGCAGCACGGGTGCAATCGCTTCCATGGTGATCTTGTCGACCGCGTGAATCTCGACATCCAATCCTGCTTCGCGGTACCAGCCTTGCGCCTCGGCCCAAAGCACGCCGGCGAACTGCGCGTTCTTAATCCAATCGAGCTGGACCCAAATTTTCGTGAGCGCTGACTCTTTCCCGATAACCGCCGATGATCCTAAAAAAAACAAGGTGAGCAGCGTCAAAATGGACCGTTGTTTCAGCTGATGAAAGAAATCGCGCACGCAACCCTCCGAGCAGTTCTTGCACCACGACAGGCAAAATGAAAACGGCTGCGAACGTTCCAGGGTAGGGCGGGACCGCTGGGCCCGCCGTCGGAGTTATCACGATAAAAAGGTTGGATTCTACATCAGCAGATTGCGTCTACCGAAGATAGGGTCTGCATCTTCCGTGCGACGGCGAGCCCCAGCGGTCCCGCCCTACCTTGCTGTCGTAATTTATTTCAAAAGCATATCCGAAAGAGAACGATTGTAGGTGTGGGCTGAGTCATGATCGTGCCGCTTTGCCGAAGACGTTTTAAATGATGTCGTCGAGATCGAATCTTTTTTCGGCGCGCCGGATGTGCGGGATATAAATCCGGCGCGACTCCATTCGATAATAGATCCAAACTGGTTTTACCCAAATTCGGCGGTAATTTGGATGGGAAATTTCTGGGAATCGCTTACCCAACGCAGAAATTTTTTTTAGCTGTGCACAGAGTTCAAACACCTTTTGAACCATGGCGCGCGCCGCTTCCGGTTTGTCCAATGCAATATATCCAGCAACTTCATCTAGTTGATGAAGTGCTGGTTCGGTCCAAATCAACTTAGCCATCGAGCCATTCGCTTCTTTGCCGCCTTATGTGAAACCGTGCGCTTTTCCTTTATGGCGCGTTCGCCGAGCGCCAAACCCTCCAATACGGAAATGCGGCGATTCATTTCGGTATAGGTTTCAACATGAAGCAGATAAGCCGCGGGTTTGCCGTGCTGAGTGATTAATACGGGATGCCTCGTCCGTCGAGGGTCGACGATTATAGCGGTGGCTTGTCGCTTTAACGAGGTCACAAGTTCGGTTTTCACGAGTGATACTTAAGTATCACTTTTTTGAAGATTCAAAGAGAGAGCCTGCAAGCGTTATCGATCCAATGCTTTTTAATCAGTTATTGCTCACATCGACGTCAGAGGAGTTCAACTCGTCCAAATCGAATTCAGCCAATTCGGAATCGTTTTCCGGCTCGTCGTCTTCGTCTTCCGACCACCAATCGATGATCGTGCCACCGCTGGAGTAGTAATAAGGACTGACGAGCCAGTTTCGTCCGTACTCGCGCACGACTTTGTAATCCTTGGCAATGAAATGTTTGTTCTCGTGGAGATCTAGAAACCGTTCTTCCAATTTTGGTTTTTCGATGTAAGGACAAAGCATCTCAAGGACTTTTTGTCGGTCGCAGTCGGGGATGATGTACTCTTCAGAGATCGCTCGCCCGAGATCATCGGTTTCGCGAACGATCGTAGGATAGGGAAGTCGGCTCTCCGACATTTCCGAGCTAAACGAATATACGTTCGAGGGCATGGTCCCATTATAGCAGCGATTTCGCCGCGTCAGAGCCGAGACCGACAATCTTTGAAACTCCACCGATCTTTTATCCACGAATTTCACGAATCAGCGCGAATAAGAAAAAGACGCCGAATACAAAACCCGAGTGGCTTTTTTTACCGCTCGTGTCGGACGGTTTCTAGATCGATTTCATTCGTGGCGATTCGTGTTATTCGTGGATACCAACGAACGGTACTCAAGATCCGTCCAGGCCGCGACGGGCGAGTAGCGGTGCGATGTAGGGATCTCGGCCGCTGAAATTGTGGAACAGCTTCAGCGCGTCTTCACTCCCTCCGCGTGACAGAAGTGTTTTGCGAAAATGGTCGCCGTTCTCGCGTTTCAAACCGCCATGCTCTTTGAACCATTCCACGCTGTCGGCATCGAGGACTTCCGCCCAGATGTAAGAGTAATATCCAGCGGAATATCCACTTGCGAAGACATGGGAGAAATACGTGCTGTGATAGCGGGGCGAAACGGTGGCGAGATCAGCTCCCGCTTTATGCAGCACGTCCTTTTCAAATGCTACGGCATCGGTCGGTATTTGATCGGGCTTCAGTTGATACCAAGCTTGGTCGATCAGCGATGCAGTCAGGTACTCAGTTGTCGTGAAGCCTTGGTTGAATTTCCGAGCGGCGAGCACTTTGTTCAAAAGTGCCTGTGGCATCGGTTCACCGCTTTTATAGTGCTTCGCATAATTCGCGAGGACCTCCGGCCACTCGGCCCACATTTCGTTTACTTGCGAGGGATACTCGACGAAATCGCGTGGGACAGCGGTGCCGCTAAAGCGCGGGTATTTCACGTGTGAGAACATACCGTGCAGGGCGTGTCCGAATTCGTGAAACATGGTCTTCACTTCATCCGCGGTCAGCAGCGTCGGCTCACCTGCGGGTGGTTTGGGGATATTGAGATGGTTGGCGACAACCGGATGCGTGCCGAAAAGTTCGGACTGCGACACGTAGGAATTCATCCAGGCTCCTCCGCGTTTGGATGGGCGAGCGTAGTAATCGGCGATGAAGAGCGCGAGTGACGTGCCGTCGGCATCGAACACTTCGAACACGCGTACGTCTGTTTCATAAACCGGAAGATCTTTGCGCTCCTTGAAGGTGAGTCCGTAGAGCTTGCCCGCGGCAAAGAACACGCCGTCTTGCATCACATGGTTGATTTCGAAGTAGGGGCGCAGCTGTGACTCGTCGAAAGCGTAGCGGGCGTGGCGCACTTTTTCCGCGTAGAAGGCCCAATCCCAGGCCGCGAGGGTGAAACCGCCTTTTTCCTGATCGATAATGGCCTGCATGTCTGCGCCCTCCTTGCGGGCGTTAGCGATAGCGGGAGGAATCAGATCGGAGAGGAGTTTGTTGACGGTTTCGACATTGTGAGCCGTCTGATCCTCGAGGATGTA
>WNFI01258238.1_pt1 | contig 18156 bp, 10 predicted proteins | sample 5400471 | NCBI WGS metagenome assembly WNFI01 (sample SAMN13153348, study PRJNA577476) | soil metagenome | isolation source: 100 cm saprolite on Douglas fir-dominated hillslope | place: USA:California | collected 2013-09-17 | reverse complement strand
CCCGACACCGCCGTCATCCAGTTCAACATCTCGGTGCAGGAGAACTCCTCCCAAGCCGCCTACGATCACGCCTCGAAAGAGGCCGAGCAAGTGCGCCAGGTGCTGCGGACCAACGGCATCGATCCCAAAGCCGCCAACCTCGGATTCCTCTCCGTCCAACCCGTGTACGATTGGAAAAATCCCAAGCAAAAAGTAATCGGCTATCGTGTCACCACCGACGTCGCACTGAAGCTGAAAGATTTTTCCAAGATCGGCCCCATCACCCAGCAACTAGCCGACGCCAATGTAAGCGAGACGCAAACCCTGAACTACACGCTGGAAAATATTGACGAAGCCAAAAATAGAGCCGTCGAAGATGCCTACCGCCGCGCCCGCAACTCCGCCGACGCCATCGCCCGCGCCAGCGGCCGCACCTTGGGCGAACTTTCCTACGCCTCAGTCGATACGTTCGAGAATCCCCGTATCGTCCAAGGGCGCATGCCCCGCCCTATGGCCGCCATGGCGCAAGCAGCTCCGGCTCCCACGGAGGAATTCACCCCGCAAACGGTAACCATCACCGCCCACGTCAACGCGCTGTTCAATTTGAAGTGAGATAGACCGTGTGGAGCGGGCACTCCTGCCCGCTGCTTTTGACTTTGACTTTGCCTGACTCTGACCTTGCTCTTGAATGTGCTTCGCCTTTTAGATCCTAAGGTCCCGCCTTAGCCACCGCAATCCTGGCGGCATCCACCGTGATCGCCCGCTGAATCTCCATCTGAATCGACGTACCCACATCCAGCTTCACATCCGCCCCGCGCTTCAGCAGCGCATAGGCAATCCCCGCAACTGCTCCCGCGCCGGCTCCGATCCGCGCGCCGCTCAAACCCCCGCCCAACCCGCCTCCAATTCCGCCCACCGCGCCTCCGTACGCCCCATTCCGCGCCGCATCTTCAACCTTTTTTCCGGTTTCTTTATCCTGCTGAATCGTTGCATCAGGATCTCCGCCCGTCCGTGCCCGTGCCCCGCCCGCTCCACATGCGATATCTTGCCCTGAATATAAGACCCCGCCGGAATGATCATGCGGTTGTCCACGACAAACGGAAACGCGGTAGTGGCGTAAACCGCATCGCCTTCACGCGCATTCTTGGTCGAGATAGCCTGCGCTAAAGAAAGGGGAATCTTCGTGCCCGCCGGAATCGTAATCGCGTTCGGATCGGAGGGCGCAGCCGGTCCAGGATTCGGCGCCACAGTCTCCGCAGGCGCGGGACTTGAGTTCACATCCGGCTTCGGCGTCGGCTTCGGCGTCTCTGCCGCTTGCCCCAACGCCATCCCCGAAATCAGCAAGATTGTACCTATCGCTCGCATCACAACCTCCCAGCGTCCCATTAGGCCGAGAATAACACGCAACTAGCGCCTAAGATGCGCAATCCCCGGCTCCGAGGTGCCTGAACTATGCTCTGCGTCCTCCGCGCGCATTCCTCCGCGACCTTCGCGATAAAAGCTTTTCGTCGGCGCTCACACAAGTGCCCCCATCCAATAAATCAAATACTTCTTCCTCACAACTTCAAACTTCTCCAACTCCTCCTGCCAATCCTGCGCAATCCGCCGCGGGTCTCGGCCCGCCAGCAATGCATCGAATGCGGCCTGATTGAGGGAAATGGCCTCGGTGACTTGGAAACTGCCACACACTGACAGTTACCTCGTCACCGTAAAGGGAATATTACTGGTGAGGGTGCTTGTCGAAGTCGACACTGACACAATGCCCGAGGTGACCCCGGTAGGAACCGTCGCCACGATCTCCGTTTCAGAAACCACCCTAAACGACGCCGCCGTACCGTTAAAACTCACCTTGGTTGATCCCGTTAAGTGATTGCCCAAGATCATCACTTGCATGCCGGCACTGCCCAACGACGGATTTGTCATTACAAAGGGCCCGAGCCCCATGGAAAAACTGAAGACCGTGCCGCAGCCGGCAAAACATCCAGCCCCTCCGCCGCCGATTTGGGTGGTTCCGTAGAAGGATCCGTCGGTGGCCTGCATGAGCGGCGCATTGAGCAACGCTCCGTCGGCGCAGCCGGGCTGCTGGGAGCAGAATTCATAGTGGAGCGTCAAACTGCCGTCTGGCGTCATTCCGAACGCCGTGCCGCAGCCATACACATACGCAATCTGCGAACAGAGAGAGGAACCACCCTCGAAGGTCGTGCCGTAAACATTACCGTCCGTGCCCTGCACCAGCCCCGCCGATGGCAGAGCGCTGTCAGAGCAATCCGCCGCAGGCCCCAGTCCGCAAAAAGCTACAAGAGTCGTAAATTCGCCGCTAGGGGTCAATCTAAAAACCGCGCCAAAATAATTACCGGGGCCCTGTTCTACTGTCCCGTAGAAATTCCCATCCTTACCCTGGATCAGGCCTCCGAAAGGGTAGGATCCATCCGCACATGCGCTCTCTGCGCAAAAACTGTGCAGCGTTGTCAGTTGCCCATGGGATGTGATCTTGAAGATCGTCCCGCAACCGCCGCTGCCACACACGGTACCGGCTCCTCCGAATAGAGTAGTTCCGTAGAAATTTCCATCCGTGGCCTGCATCAGCCCCGCGTAGGGCTGCCAGCCATCGGCGCAGTTCGGCAAGGCGCAGAAGGTATACAGCGTGGTAAGCGCGCCCTGCGGAGTTATTTTGAAGACCGTACCATTGCCTATGGGGCCACCTACGCTGGTAGTTCCGTAGAAATTTCCGTCGCTGCCCTCGACCAGGCCGGCGAGCGGATACGCGCCATCGGCGCAGTTCACACTCGTGCAAAAACTGTACAAGGTCGTGAGCTTGCCGTTCGCCAACCTGAAAACCGTTCCATAGTTATGCGCGCCACCGGACTTGGTCGTCCCATAGAGGCTCCCATCGGTACCCAAGACGACCGGCGCATAGGGATAAGCACCATCGGCGCATCCGCTTTGCTTGCAAAAGTTGTACAACTCGTTGAGCTTGCCCTCCGGCGTGATTTCGAACACCGTCCCCCAAGTTCCGGGATAGCCGCCGGCGGTCGTTCCATAGAGGTCACCGTTCGCTCCCTGCACAAGTGGCGCAAAAGGCGTGTTGCCTCCGGTGCGAGTGAATGTTGCAATCGTGTTGACTAATTGTGCCGGCGCAGCAGCCGCCATCAAGGTACAGGTCGCCAAAAGTGCGCAGGCTAGGCGACAGATTCTGGATTTGTTCATGGGATCACCGCCGCGCGGACTATGGAAAACATAGCACCCCGGATTGTGCTTCTCAGTCTTGTCTGATTGCTCTCGGCTGTCAACGTGAAAGATTTTGCAACCTGCAAAGTGGCGCCCAAAAGAGCTTTCGAGCGAGATTCCTCCGTTCCACTTGAAAAAGCCGCCTGTCGAATCTTCCCGCGCGGGTTCTTTCGAGGAAAGGGTCGTATTTTTGACCCTAATAAATCAAATACTTCTTTCTCACCACTTCGAACTTCTCCAACTCCTCCTGCCAATCCTGCGCAATCCGCCGCGGATCCTGCCCCGCCATCAGCCCGTCAAACGCCGCCTGATTCACCAGCAACTCCGTGATCCGGCCAATCTTGAAATCTGCCGGATACAAGTTCTGCAAAGCCGCCGCTAGCTCAATCCCCAACTCCGGCCCATCCAGCGCATTCCGCTCGGTCAGCACAAAATTCACTCCCTCACACCTCTGCCCGGCGTAATTACTCGACGTAGGCGTGAACGCCACCGGTACAAACCGCACTCCAGCAATCCCGCGCGCATTCAAATGTGCCGCCAGCTCCTTACCCTTCATCCAAGGCGCACCCAGCAGTTCAAACGGAGTATCCGTTCCCCGCCCAACAGAAACGTTCGTCCCTTCAATCAGCCCCACACCGGGATACAGCCCGGCCTCCGTCACGCGCCGCAAATTCGGCGACGGATTCACCCACACCAACCCCGTAGAATCAAACCAGTCCCCACGCTGCCAGCCCTCCATCGGCACCACCGTCAACTTAGCGTTAATATTCCGTTCCGCGTTGAACATCTTCGCCAGCTCGCCCATCGTCATTCCCTGCCGCACCGGCACGTTGCCATAGTTCGTGAAATTTTCCCGTCCCGCATCCGCCACCGGACCCTGCACAAAAGCCCCCGTAATCGGATCAGGCCGGTCCAGCACAATCACCTCAACTCCTGCCACAGCCGCGCCCTCGAGAAAATATCCCAGCGTCGTCTCGTAGGTATAAAACCGCACCCCCGCATCCTGAATGTCGATCACGACGGCGTCCAAAGTCCTCATCGCATCCGCCGACGGCCGCCGCATCGCATCCTTCGCACCATAAACGCTGTACACCGGAACCCCAGTCGCCGCATCCTTCGAATTTGCTACGTCAGTCGTATCCAGCGTCCCAGTCACCCCGTGCTCCGGACTGAAAATCGCCTCCAGCGAAACTCCCGGAGCCTGTGCCAGCACATCGATCGTGCGCCGTCCGTCAGCGTCGATTCCCGTCTGGTTGGTGAGCACGCCAATCTTCTTCTTGCGCCCCGCCACCTGCAGCACATCGAACCCGTGCGCCTCCAGCACATCGATCCCATTCTTCACACTGCCGTTGCGCGTACTCATGCGCCGCGCCGCGCTCTGTGCCTCGTTGTAGCCGGTAATGCTCTCCCAGCGCAGCGCCTCTTTCTCGCTCGCGGTCAGCGGGAGCGCCGCCGCAACCGCCGTCGCCACCTTCGAGCGCAACGCAATCGCATTGTTCTTCCCTCGCGGATGCACCGCATTCGTCAGCAAAATGATGTAGCTGTGAGTCGTCGGATCGATCCATAGCGATGTTCCCGTAAACCCGGTATGCCCGTACGAGCCCACGGGAAACAAATCCCCGCGATTCGACGAAAAAGGAGAATCAATGTCCCACCCAAACCCGCGCAGCACCGGAGCCGCCGGCGGCTGCTCCGGCCGCGTCATCTTCTCCACCGACATCGCCGACAAAATTCCGTCGCCCCCATTCAGCAAAGCCTGAGCGAACTTCGCCAGATCGTCCCCGGTCGAAAACAATCCCGCATGTCCCGCCACTCCCCCCATCCGCCGCGCCGTCGGATCATGCACCACCCCGCGCAACATCCGCTCATTCTCGTCATACTGCGTCGGAGCAATCCTCACTCTCCAAGTCGCTGGAGGCACAAACCGCGTATGCATCATTTTCAGCGGCACGAAAATATGCCGCAATGCGTACTCGTCCAAAGTCTGGCCCGAAACCCGCTCCACCAGTTCGCCCAGCACAATAAAATTAACGTCGCTGTAGGAAAACTTTGACCCCGGCGGATCATCCGGCGTCAACGCCATCGCCATCCCGTAAGCCGTCTGCTTCCCTTCCCACGCAATCTTCAAATCCAGGTCCGGCTCCAGCCCCGAGTAGTGCGTCAGCAACTGCCGCACCGTAATGTCGTCTTTCCCGTTCTGCGCAAACTCCGGCAAATACTTCGCCACTGGATCGTTCAGCCGCACCTTCCCTCGCTCCACAAGTTGCATCACCGCGGTAGTCGTGACAATCACTTTAGTGAGCGAGGCCAGATCGAACACCGTATCCAGCGTCATCACCTCCCGCCGCGGCTCCAAAGCTCGCGCCCCATAAGCTTTCCGGTAGATCACCCGCCCGTCATGCCCAACAATCAGCACCGCGCCCGGAATAGTCCCATCAGAAATCGCCTGGAGAATAACCGCATCGACCGCTGGGAACGTACGTGTGGGGACAGCCGCCCCCGGCTGTCCATCCGGGCGCAGCCCGGCCGCATCGGCCTCCTCATGCCGTACGAGACAAATCGACGCCATCAAGAGAAAACAAGCGATCAACCGACGACCCGGCCGCGAGTTTGACAAATTAGGCAGGATGCTCTGACTCTACACAACCCCCCCGCATGACTCAAGAAACTCAAGTAAGGGGGTGCCACCGATGCCATATCATGGATTATCTCGATGCCCGCGTCCAACCCCTCATCGCTGCGAGCAGCGTTCGAAAATCAAGACGAGGTTTTCTCCTCCGCTTTTTCGATCCTGCGAGAAGCCATCATTCAAAAAGCCTTCCCTGCCGCCGCCGTAGCCATAACGCACCGCGGAACCCTGATCGCCCTCAAAGCCCTTGGGCATTTCACCTACGACGAGGGTACCCCGTCCTTGTCTTCGCGCCCTTTGCGAGACAGAGCCTGCCCTGAGCAAAGTCGAAGCGGCGGGGATTTTGACCTCGACTCGACTATGTCGGACGGGGGTGCCCCATTTCTCGCGTCCTTTGCGAGAAGTGGGGATTTCGCGGTCAATCCCTCTACGCTCTTCGACCTAGCCTCCCTCACAAAAGTAGTAGCGACCACCCCAATGGCCATACTCCTCTACAGACGCAGAAAAAGATCCTCGCCGTCACGAAGTAACGATCCGAATGTTGTTGTCTCACTCCTCCGGCCTGCCCGCTTACGAAAAACTGTTCCTGAAAGCCCCCACCAGAGACCAACTCCTGAAAGCCGCCTTCACCACGCCATTGACCGCCGATCCGGCCACCCGCGCCGCATACAGCGACATCGGATTCATCCTCCTCGGCGTCGCCCTCGAACGTCTCGCCGACGAACCCCTCGACCGCTTCTGCCAGCGCGAAATCTTCGCCCCGCTGGCCATGACCAACACAACCTTCAATCCTCCCACAGAAATCCGCGCACAAATTCCTCCAACGGCAAATGATCAGAATTTCCGCCGAAGAATTATCCAAGGCGAAGCCCAGGACGAAAACGCCAGCGTGCTAGGCGGCGTAGCCTCCCACGCCGGACTCTTCTCCACCGCTCACGACCTGGCAAAATTCGCCCACGCCATGCTGCAGGATGGGCGCCCCATCCTCCGCCCCGAAACCGTCGCGCTCTTCACCCGCCGCGAATCAGCGCCGCCAGGCACATCGAGAGCCCTCGGCTGGGATACGCCCAGCGCGCCATCGCAATCCGGAAAATATTTCTCCCCGCAATCCTTCGGCCACCTCGGCTACACCGGCACATCTCTCTGGATCGATCCCCAGCGCCAACTCTCAATCATTCTCCTAACCAACCGCACCTGGCCCGACTGTTCCAATGACGCAATAAAAAAAATCCGCCCCCAGTTCCACGACGCCGTAATCGAAGCCCTGAATGCAACCGGAGAACACTAAAACTCTCAGCGATCTCCGCGGCATTCCTCCGCGTTCTCTGCGATCCAGGCTCTTTTCCGCAAGTCGATTCCGCAACTCTACAGCGGTTACAATGAACTTGCCGCAGCATCCTGAAAGGCCAGCTTTGAAATCGAACCCGCCCGCTCTCCGCCGCCTCCGCACCGAACAACTCAACCGATCCGCCCAAGACCTCGACCGCAAATCCTCCCTCGAAATCGCCACCCTCATCAACGCTGAAGACGCCACCGTCGCCCTCGCCGTAACCGGTGCCCTCCCGCAAATCGCCCGCGCCATCGATCAAGTCACCGCCGCCTTTCGCCACGGTGGGCGCCTCATCTACGTCGGCGCCGGCACCAGCGGCCGCATCGCCACCCTCGACGCCGTCGAGATCCTCCCGACCTTCAACACCGATCGCGTCCACTTCATCATCGCCGGAGGCAACAAAGCCCTGGCCTCCGCCTCCGAAATCAGCGAAGACAATTCCAAAGCCGGACGCCAGGAAATGTCCCGCCGCAAGCCCACGAAGAATGACGTCGTAATCGGCATCGCCTCCAGCGGACGCACCCCCTTCACCGTCGCCGCTCTCACCGAAGCCCGCCGCCGCGGTGCCCGCACCATCGCCCTTACCTGCAATCCCAACTCCCCGCTCGAACGCGCCGCACATTTCGCCGTCGTCACTCAAGTCGGCCCCGAAATCCTGGCTGGATCGTCTCGCATGAAGGCCGGCACCGCCCACAAAATGGTCCTCAACATGATTTCAACCGCAGCCATGACGCGCCTTGGCTACGTCTACGGCAACTTGATGGTGAACGTCGCACCCAAAAACGAAAAGCTGCTCCAGCGCGCCATCGCAATCCTCGAACAAGCCACCGGTGCTGATCGCGAAGCCGCGACCCACGCTCTGAAAGCCTCCGGCAATCGCACCCCCGTTGCGTTGGTCATGCTAGCCGCGAATGTCTCTCGCGCTGAAGCCATAGCTGCCCTGAAAACAGCGAACGGCCACGTCCGCGAGGCCACAGCGCTGGCTATATAGGAATGTGTGCTCGTCGTACCCAAGCGGGCTCATCGCCCCGCAATAATCATTCTCGCCAGCCTTGCGAATCCCTACTGGACGACAAGCCGTGAATTGGCATATACTGTTGTATATGCCACGGGGAGGAGAACACTTTCCTCAGGAGGAATCATGCAACGCAAAGCGAAAATCTTCATGAACAACCGGAGCCAAGCGGTTCGTTTGCCCAAGGACTTTCAGTTCAAGACCCAGGAAGTATTCATTCGGAAAGAAGGAGCCGACGTAGTCTTGTCGCCTCGACCGACGAATTGGTCGGCCTACCTCGCCGAAGCTCCAATCGCTTCCCCCACCTTCATGGAAGGTATCGAAGACCCGCAGCCCCAGGAACGTGAGCCCTGATGCCGCGCTACATGCTGGACACCGATACTTGTTCCTACGTCATGCGCCGTTCGCATGATGGGCTTCTGAAAAGGCTTTCGAAAGTTCCGGTGGGCGATGTCTGCATGTCCGTGATCACCAAGGCGGAACTCCTTTACGGCGTCGAAGTCTCCCCGAAACGACGGCAGGATGAAGCTGCAGTCGAAGCCCTCCTTCGCTACGTAGAGGTTCTCGATTTTCCCGATGAAGCGTCCTCGCACTATGCCAAAATCCGCGCGGACCTCAAGACTCGTGGCACGATGATCGGAGCCAACGATCTGCTAATCGCCGCCCATGCCCGCAGCCTCGGCCTGACTCTGATAACTAACAACACCCGAGAGTTCCGCCGAGTCCGCAACTTATCCATCGACAATTGGACCACGACCGCCAGATGCTGATCCCGCTCCGCCCGTGTGGAGCGGGCGCCTCGCCCGCTGCCTCTGACTTTTCTTGCAATCTACTCCCCCCAAAGGCCGTGCCCTCTCGATTACCCTCCCCAACTCGAATTCCCCGCTAGAATAAATCGAACCTAACCCCATGGACAAACTAGTAATCCGCGGCGGCTCCCCCTTGCTCGGCACCGTCCGCGTCAGCGGAGCAAAAAATGCCGCACTCCCCTGCATGGCCGCCGCTCTCTTAACCGACGAGCCGGTCATCTTAGAAAACATCCCCCAAGTCCGCGACATCCAAACCACCCGCAACCTGCTAGCCGCCATGGGCGCCGAGGTCGAACTCGGCTACGGACGCGCCCACCACCGCACCACCATCCGCTGCAAAAATCTCGCTACCCCCGAAGCCTCCTATGAATTAGTAAAAACCATGCGCGCCTCCACGCTCGTCCTCGGACCATTGGTCGCCCGCTGCGGCCGCGCCCACGTCTCCCTCCCCGGCGGCTGCGCCATCGGACAGCGCCCCATCGACCTCCACATCAAAGGCCTCGAACTCCTCGGCGCAAAAATTACGCAGGAACACGGCTACGTCGAAGCGACCGCCACTCGCCTCAAAGGCACAGAAATCGTGTTCGACAAAATCACCGTCACCGGCACCGAAGACCTGCTAATGGCCGCCACGCTAGCCGAAGGCGAGACCATCCTTCAAAACGCCGCGCGCGAGCCCGAAGTCGCCGACCTGGCCGCTCTCCTCAACAAAATGGGAGCCCACATCGAAGGCGCAGGCACCGCCACCATCCGCGTGAAAGGTGTAACCAAACTGAAAGGCGCGAAGCACCGCATCATCCCCGACCGCATCGAAGCCGGCACCTTCCTCATCGCCGGAGCCCTCACCGGCGGCGACCTCAACATCTCCAACTGCAACCCCACTCACCTCGACGCCATCCTCAGCAAGCTCAAAGAGTCCGGCGTGAAAACCAAATCCACCGCCGATTCCGTCCGCGTCATGGGAGACAATCCCTTCACCGCCTCCGACCTCACCACCGAAGAGTATCCCGGCTTCCCCACCGACATGCAGGCGCAATTCATGGCCCTCGCCACCCAAGCCGAAGGCGCCAGCATCATCACCGAAAACATTTTCGAGAACCGCTTCATGCACGCCCAGGAATTAGTCCGCATGGGCGCCAACATAAAAATCGAAGGCCGCCGCGCCGTAGTAGTGGGAAAGACTCAGCTAAGCGCCGCCGCAGTCCTCGCCAGCGACCTGCGCGCCAGCGCATCGTTAGTGTTAGCCGCCCTGGTAGCCGACGGCGAGACCATCATCGACCGCGTCTACCACCTCGACCGCGGCTACGAAAAAATCGAAGAAAAGTTAAAAGCCGTCGGCGCCCAAATCCGCCGCATCGGCAACATGCTCCCCTGAATATAGATTTGTCATCCTGAGCGGAGCATGAATTCCACGAAGTGGAATTCATGCGAAGTCGAAGGATCCCTCTCATCTTGCAGCACCACTGCCCCCGCGAGGAGTTTCCGGCGACGAACCGGTTTTCATTTCTCCGTTGACATCCCCAACACGACGGAGTACTGTCCACTGCAATCAATGAGCGGGACTCTCTCTGGAGGGACGGATTTCACTTCCGTCGGTTTTTCCTTCTCCCAGCTTCCCCTGAAGTACGAATGGATTGTGCCGCAACTCGTTGGCGGCGCACAGTGCGGAGATTAGTCGCATCGGTAACCCGGCACTCAAGGCGGACGGGCCCAATCTGTTCATCTCGTCAGGAGGACACTACAATGTCCCGCCGCCTCGCGGAGTCCCCCCACTCTCTTCCTCTTCTGTCGCTTCTCACCACGTTATCCACGTTTCTTTGCTTCGCAGGCCTTGCGGGAGCGCAAGTCACCCCCGGCACTCCATCGTTCTCGGCGTATGACAGTCACGAAGTTGACACTGTCAATTTGATGAACAACAACATATTGCTTACCGTACCGGTGATGTCGAAAGCTGGCGGATTCGGGTTCAACTACAGTTTATCGACCAGCTCCTATATGTTAGTGCAGGGTACAAAATGGCAGGCAAACATGGGCACGGCCCCGTTGGGAACTACAGGCGCCCCGTTCTATGGATCGGTAAACGGTCTGATAGGGCCCGGCGGCAACATATGGAGCGTTTTTTATACCACCATTAGCGAGACTACATGCAATGGTTACGTCCAATTCATCGATAGCGGATGGTATACAGATGGCACCCCGTGGCATTACTTTCCTCTCAGCGACACAAGCACGGTGGGAAACGGGACAGGCTGCAATTCCGGCTTCACTGATACTACTATCGACGGGAGTGCAATTACCGCCACAATTATTGGCGGCTCGGCCACTTCCATGTATCTACGAAACGGCACATCCGTAAATGCGACCACGATTACAGATTCCAACGGAAACTCAATAACATCGACAACCTACACTTCTTTCACGGATAGCCTCGGCCTTACCGCGCTAACAACCAGTGGCTCTGGCTCTTCCCTCCAATACAAATGGACGGATGTTAATGGCGGTTCACCGACGCTTTCTCAGAACACCTCTCCATTGATCTTGAAAAGTGTCTTCAACTGTTCTGGCGTCAATGATTACGACGGCGGAACTACAACCACAGCGCTGACTTCGGGTTTTTCATTCCCTGACGGCACATCGCTAGGGTTTACCTATGAGATAACTCCGGGGTTCTCGCCAAAAGTTACGGGTCGCCTCAATCAGATCACGCTGCGAGAAGGCGGAGCCATTGCCTATACCTACGGTGGCGGAACCCACAACGGCCTTGACTGCACGTACCAGAACGCGCCGACACTGACCCGCACGCTCGGAAATGGCGATGTCACAACCTACACACTGACGCACCCGCAGATTGGAACGAGCGGCAACTATCAAGCCGTTAACACTGTTATCGATCCCGGCGGGAATAAAACTATTTACACGTTTACTGGCTTCACCAGCACAGGTCTCGCGGCGCTTCCTACAACGCAACTGCTAACGCAGGTTCAGCGGTACCAAGGGTCCAGCACGTTGCTGACAACGGATATCTACTGTTACAACGCGAACATCTCGAACTGCGCGACGGCAGTAGCGTCCTATCCCATCAAAGAGATTGATGTTTATCATACGATAGGCGGGATGTCGAACAGCTCGCGGACGCAAACGAAGTACGACACCTACCAGAACGTCACGTATTCAGCGCAATACGACTTCGGCGGCACCAGCCCCGTCCGCGCTACGACCATCAAGTATGGTAGCTGCAGTGCCGGTTGTACAGGGTCAAGCCCCACGATTTCCTCGATCGGCTCGAACGTTAACGATAAACCCGGAGACGTGTTGACGACACAAAACGGCTCCACCGTTGCTGAGTCGCGCTACACCTATGATTCCCACGGCAACCTGCTCACAGCGTATGCGTGGAACGGCTCCTCGTGGCTGAGCAATCCGACTGCCAATGTCTACAACTCCAACGGCACCATTTCGACAGCCTACGATCTTGCCGGAACCGCGACGACCTATGCGTACAACGGAACGGGAGGCTGCAACAATCTCTTCCCCACGTCGGTGACGAAAGGCGGCTTGACCACCTACGCGACCTGGAACTGCACCGGTGGCGTGAAGCTCACGGACAAGGACGCCAGCGGCAACACGACCACCTATGGCTACGTGAACAGCAGCGGGACGGCGGACCCGTTCTGGCGTGTGATGTCGGTGACCGATCCGCTGACCAACAAGGTCTGGAAGACCTACCCCAGCGGATCGTCTCCAACAACCGTGAACAGCAGCTTCACATTCAACTCCGGCAACTCAATTCAGAACACGACCGCAACTGTGGACGGCTACGGACGCACGACGAATGTCCAGACCCAGCAATCGCCTTCCGCCACGAACTACGATACCGCGTCGCCCAGCTACGGCTGGTCCACGAACTACCGGAAGGTCGCCACGTCACTACCCTGCACAACCACGCAAGGCAGTACCTGTGGCACAGTTCACACCGACTACTACGATCCGCTGGGGAGGCTGTACCAGGGAGTCACGACCAGCAATGAGACGGTAACCCACACCTACACCCAGAACGACGACCTGATGGTGCTCAGCCCCGCGCCGACCAACGAAAACAACAAGCAGGTGCAGAAAGAGTATGACGGCCTCGGGAGGCCTACAAAATCCTGCGCCATTGGCAACGGGTCCAGCACCCCCTGCGGCCAGAACACGGGCTCGGCGAGCGGCCTGACGACATCATTCTCCTACGCATCGGCTACCGGCAGCACAACTACAACCACGACACGCGGATCGCAAACACGCACCAATACTTACGACGCGCTCGGCCGGTTGACGCAGAAGATCACACCTGAGGGCGGGACGTGGACCTACTATTATGACTCCTACGCTTCCTGTCCGACTGGATATCGGGGCGTCAACGGCAAACTGGCGGCGGTAAAAGACCCAAACCTCACCCTGCTCTGCTATGCCTACGACTCCCTGAACCGGGTAACAGGGGTCAACGCGAACGGCACGACCTGCCGCCACTTCTACTACGACAGTTCCTTGGGTTACGGTGGAAGCATTCCGAGCGGCGTGAGCACTCCAACCAACTCTTCGGGACGAATGGTGGAAGCTGCGACGGATACGTGCGCCAGCAACACGCTCATCACGGATGAGTGGTTTAGCTACGACACGCTCGGTCATACGACAGACAGGTGGGAGAAGACGCCGAATTCGACGCAGTATTACCACTCAACGGCGACATTCTACGGTAATGGCGTGGTGAACGTGCTCACGATGGCCAGTCCCAGCCTTGGCGCGATGACCTACGGACTCGACGGAGAGGGTCGTTGGTCGAGCATGAAACTGGGGTCTACGACTCTGGTGTCGGCAACCACATTCAATGCCGCAAGCTTGCCGACGAACATAGCCATCGGAACCAGCACCGATTATGACAGCTATACCTACGACTCAAACACGAGCCGCATGAAGGGATGGACTTTCCAAGTCGGCACGGGCAGCTCGAACCAGGAGACGGCCATTCTGAATTGGAACCCCATCGGCACGCTCAAGTCGCTGGCAATCACGGACGGATTCAACGCCGGGGGCACGCAAACCTGTTACTTCAACCCGTCATCCGGCACGGGCATGGGCTATGACGACTGGAACCGGCTGCTGTACGACTCCTGCGGCACCGGTGGGTCGATTTGGAACCAAACTTTTAGCTATGACCAGTACGACAATCTCTGCAAGTCGTCCACCGGATTCGTAAGTTGGTGTCCAACATACGCGAATCCCAACACCACCAACCACTACACCTGTACCGGTTGCACGTACGACTCCAACGGCAACGTGACCAACGACGGGACGAACGCCTACACCTGGAACGAATTCAGCAAGATGGCATCGATTAACAAAAGCGGGACGGGATGCTCTACCGGTGGCTCGTGCCTGATCTACGACGCTTTCGGGAACGTGGTTGAGATCGACAGCGGCGCGACGAAGACGGAGATATGGTACACACAGCTTGGGAAAACGGCGTTTATGAATGGTACGACGAAAAACTATATCCGCTTTCCATCGCCCGGGGGAGGAACGATAGCCATCCCGTCAACTGGCGGACAGTACTACATGCACAAAGACTGGCTTGGGAACGCGCGGATCACCTCAGGCATCAGCGGCCAGTCAATCATCACAGACCGGGCTTACGCCCCTTACGGCGAAGTCTACGACATATTCGATAACACGAGTACAAACTATACAATGTTCGGCGGCGACTCGACGCAGGATGTGACTGCTGGGATGTACAACACCCCGAACCGCGAGCTGCAAGGCTCGCAGCAGGGACGGTGGCTTTCGCCTGACCCGGCAGGAGCGGGCTGGAACCAGTACGCCTACACTGCGAACCCGAACAGCGTGATCGACCCGACTGGGCTTGGCGAGTCGGATCACTGTGGGCGCTGGTGCTCAAATCCACCCGACGCCCCCTTCAACCCTAAGAGCGGGAGCGGTGACAATCCGGCGCTAGGGCTGTTTAGCTCCGAGATCACGAACTTCGGAATAATGGGCGGCCTCATCTGGGTTGAAGTGTATTCACCCGGTGTGACGGGGACGGTGGCGGCGGATGCAGGTTCCTCCGGTTACGATGCTCTGGCTGGGGTGTTTGGCGGGAATGGCTTGACTGACTCGGGCTTCTTTGCAGACGCGACAGGAAGCAACGAACCTGGCTGTGATCCAGCTACCTGCGTGGATTTAACAGGAACTACTCAAACGCCTCCGGGGTGGACTCCGAATCAAGACTGCGGCGGCAAGTACGACGGCTGTGTGACAACATCGGCACCACCCGACGTCGAAACTTTCGCAAACAATGCTATGGACTGGGTAATAAGGGACTTTAGCTTACTGAGACTTAAGGATGAGTGGAAATGGTGGGCGGTCGGATATGGCACGAAAATTAGCATCATCAAGCTTGTCAAGCCAGCCGCGACGACGACGGAAGTCCTTAGCGGCGTCGGCACCCTTATAATGCTGGGGTCAACTATGATCGACGCAACAAGCCCAGGAATGCCGCTGGCTCCTGGCCCTCCTCCACCGCCTGATCCTTGTATGGGTCAGTTTATGGGGCTTAACTGGGTTCCAGGCCCTAACGGAACTACCGTCGGGGTGCCGGCGTGCCAATAACCACGTATATCGCAGGCATCGGGGCTAGCTGGTGGTCGCTGGGAGGGCAATTGCTGGCGTCGGTTGTGATACTGCTAAGCGTTAACCAGGACCTAGGGTTGCGAGCCCGCATGGGCGCAGTCTTCGGGTCCTTTATGGCCATCGCGTTCGGCATCTCCGCTCTGGTTACTGCGATCCGGGTGAATCTTCGGGGTGGTGCCGCGATCTGCGCGGTGGTTCTTTGCTTCGAAACTTTGTTGATCCTGCGCTGGAGCCTGCGTCGAAAGAATAAAGGAAACTCGCAGTAGGCACACTTTATTACGGTGAAATCCGGGGGGAGGGGGGGAATGCGGGACGAATAAACCGGGAAATAAACCGGGGACAGACGGGAGTGGCACCATTTCTCCGTACAAAATAAACCGGAAATAAACCGGGGACAGACGGGAGTGGCACCATTTCTCCGTACGGAACGCGTGCAAGCAAATCAAAACGGCCCGCCCGCAGGCGGCCCGTTTGGTTTCAAGTTAAGAGCTAAAGGCTAAGAGCTAAAAGCCGACTAATCCCCCGCCACTGGCTCCGCCACCTCCGGCTTCGGCGCCGGAGCGATTCCACCATTGGCCTTCCCCAGCGCGCCCAGCGGAATGAATCCATTCTCGGCGACGGCGGGTTTCTCTTTCAGCACGACTTCGCGATACAGCGAAGCCATGCGCGCGTTGTAAGCCTCATCATTCTTCTGCGGCCCGCGATGTCCCGCCACCGGAGTCTCCACGTGATCCACCGCCGTGAGCTCGGAGTTGACTTGAACTGACGGCTGACGGCTGGCGGCTGACGGCTGCATTTTCGCATCCCGCGCCCGCTTCTTCTCTTCGCGCGCATTCTTCGCAATGCCCAGCTTGTCGAGATCGTGCTGCAGTTCGGTAGTCACAATATTCTCGCGCAACAGAAGAGAGTGAGACTCATCCTCCATCTTCACTTTCTTCCCGCCCGCAAAAATCTCATGCCGCCCATGCTCCTCATACCACTTGGTCAAGGTAGCGGTCATGTGCATCTTCTCAATGATGTTCCGCCATCCCACGCCCGTGTTGTAAGCGCAGAACGAAATCTCCCCCTCCTGCGTCGCATAAGGGATAATGCACTGCTCCGTCCGCCGGAAATCATAGTTAAACAGATCCTGAAACCACATCCCCGCAATAAACAGGAAGTTCCACCGATCCTGCCGACGCTTCATCACATCCTCAACCGTCCGGTCCGGACCAACCTTCCCATAATTCTTCCCCGTAGCATTAAAGTTCTTGTCAAACTTCCGCAACAAATCCATCAACTTAAAATGCGTAGGCGCCTGATACGGATCGTAGTTCTTCATCAAACACAACGCCATCCCCACCACAGTAAGCAATTTCCCGCGCGCCGCATCGTTAACCTTCGCAATATCCTTAGCCAGCTGATCCCCCGCCAAAAACGCCGTAACCGGCACCGCTTCCTTAGTCTCCTTGTCGATCATGACGGCCATGCCAGTCCCGCAATTTGGATGACACCCGCAGCTTAGTTGGCCCCAGTCGTTGTTTTTGTCTTCGGCGTGCATTAAGTCGGCCCAGTCGCTGAAGGTGCCCATGAAAGAAATTGGGAACCAGTCGCGAGCGGGCTCGCCTAATCCCGTTTGATTTTTTACGTCGTGGGCTAGGTGACTGAGCGTGTAACGCTGGGCTTGGCGGCGGTCGTCGGTTACGGCTTCGTCGCGGCCGGTGAAGCTTACTGGTTGGAAGCTTAGGAAGCTGATCGTGCGCGGATTGTCCAGCGCGAACTTGATGATGCGTCCTACTTGTTCGTTGTTGATGCCGTTTACGATTGTTACTACGGGGACGATTTCTACTCCGGCTTTGTGGAGGTTTTCGATTGCTTTTAATTTTACGTCGAACAGGTTGCCTACCATGCGGTGGGCGTTGGCGGCGTTGCCGATGCCGTCGAATTGCAGGTACGCGTAACGCATTCCCGCTTCTACTGCTTGTTGGCAGAATTCAAAACTCTTTGCAAACTCGATTCCGTTCGTCGCGGCCTGCACGGAGTTGTATCCAACTTTTCTTGCGTAGCGAACTGCATCCAAGAAATATGGACTCAACGTGGGTTCGCCGCCGGAGAATTGCACGCTCATCTGACGCCGCGGCTTGATAGTGATCGCGTTGTCGAGCATCGTCTTGATTTCTTCCCACTGGAGTTCGTGGACGAAGCCGACCTGGTTCGCGTCCATGAAGCAGGGATCGCACATCATGTTGCAGCGGTTGGTCAGGTCAATGGTCAGCACCGAGCCACGTCCGTACTTCACAGTCGAAGACCCGTGGTGATGCAGTTTCTCGTCGTTGTGGGCGGCGATGTCGCGTCCGGGGAAAACGTCTTCGAGGTGCTTGGAGAAATCGGTGTCGATCGACATCACGTCTTCAAAGTGGCCGTGGACGGGGCAGTCTTTCACCATCAGAATCTTGCCGTTGCGCTCGACGATGGTGGCTTTGATCTCGCCGATTTTTTCGTTCATCAAAACTTCGTGCGG
>WNFI01277223.1_pt1 | contig 18157 bp, 13 predicted proteins | sample 5400471 | NCBI WGS metagenome assembly WNFI01 (sample SAMN13153348, study PRJNA577476) | soil metagenome | isolation source: 100 cm saprolite on Douglas fir-dominated hillslope | place: USA:California | collected 2013-09-17 | reverse complement strand
CGCTCTGAATATGATCTTATCGAAACAAAGTCAATGAAAATCACGATTAGGATTCCAGCCACCTCCGCGAACCTTGGTCCAGGCTTCGATGCCCTGGGTCTGGCATTGGACCTGTGGAATGAAGTGGAGATCTCTCCAGCCGATAAATTTTCCATGATCGTTGAAGGCGAAGGGATGGAGCGGCTCCCTCCAAATCCAAAAAACCACATTGTGCGTTCCTTGGAAAGCGTATATCAAATCGCAGGCAAAACGATGCCGGAATTGAATATCCGGAGTGTCAACCGCATTCCGCTTGGTTCGGGCCTGGGGTCGTCCGCGGCAGCGGTCCTGGCAGGATTACTGGGTGCAAATGCACTATTGCAGTCGCCGCTGTCCAACCCGGAGATATTGGATTTGGCGGCAAGCATTGAAAAACACCCGGATAACGCCGCGGCAGCGCTCCTGGGAGGATTCGTCGTTTCGACCATGTTCGAACAAAAAGTACTTGCACGCAGAATCCCGATCGGGTTTGACCCCCAATCGCTGAACATCGTTGTGGTCACGCCCCAATTCTATTTTCCGACCAGGAAAGCGCGCTCTCTGCTGCCGAAGGATGTTCCGCACCAGGCTGCAGTCTACAACATTAGCCGCGCGGTGATGCTTTCCCAGGCACTGGAACATGGCGACCTGACTCTTCTCGGCCAGGCAATGGAGGATGTCCTCCACCAGCCATATCGATTGGCATCGATTCCCGGAGCCCGGGAAGCCATGACAGCCGCAAAACGTGCGGGGGCGGCAGCGGTAGCTTTGTCCGGCGCAGGCCCAAGCTTGATCGCCTTTTCAGCCAGGCCGGATCCGGCTATCGGCGGATCCATGATGCTAGCCTTTGAGTCGGCGGGCCTTTCCGTCCGCATCTTTCAGTTACGGGTCAGCGAGAAGGGCGCACAGGTGGATCTTCAACTATGAACCGAGCTTCAGGCTTCGCTGCTGCTCACCGGTCTTATTTATGCTAGCCTCTGGGCATGGAAATTCTTTCCACGAAAGTGGATGCATCTTCTCCGGAATTCGAGTCGAATGCAGAGCATCACCGTCGTCTCGCCACTGACCTCAAGGAACGACTAGCGCTGGTACGCCAGGGCGGAGGTGAAAAGTATCGCCGCCGTCAGGAGGAGCAGGGCAAGATGTTCGTCCGCGACCGGATCGAAAAACTGATCGATCCCGACTCTCCCTTCCTGGAGCTTTCTCCGCTCGCCGCAGGCGATCTCTACAATAATGAAGGACCCGGTGCCGGCATCGTCACCGGAATTGGACGCGTGAGCGGTAGGGAAGTACTGATCATTGCCAATGATGCGACGGTCAAGGGCGGATCCTATTTCCCGATGACGGTCAAAAAACATCTGCGCGCCCAGCAGATCGCCGAAGAGAATTATCTGCCCTGCCTGTATCTGGTCGATTCCGGCGGTGCATTTCTACCCTTGCAGGATGAAGTGTTTCCGGATGCAGCCCATTTCGGGCGCATCTTTTACAACCAGGCGCGCATGAGTGCCAAGAAGATCCCGCAAATCGCGGCCGTAATGGGCGGCTGCACAGCGGGTGGGGCGTATGTGCCTGCGATGAGTGACGAGGCGGTCATTGTGAAGGGGACGGGCACGATCTTTCTGGCCGGTCCTCCCCTTGTGAAGGCGGCGACCGGCGAAGACGTCTCCGCCGAGGACCTGGGCGGTGCCGACGTGCACACCCGATTGTCCGGCGTCGCGGATCATTTTGCCAACGATGATGAACATGCGATTCAGATCCTGCGAGACATCGTCGAGACTCTGCCAGGCCGTCAGACACATTCGTTCCTTTCTGCTCTAGATCTGACTACACCCGAGGAGCCCGTCTATGCGGGCGAGGGGTTATACGGAGTACTCCCGCGGGTCTTCCGTGAGTCCTACGATGTGCGCGAGATCATTGCCCGACTGGTAGACGGAAGCAAGTTCCGGGAATTCAAGGCACGCTACGGAACGACCCTGGTCTGCGGCTTCGCGCGGATCCATGGTTATCCGATTGGCATCGTTGCCAACAATGGCGTGCTGTTTGGCGAATCCGCCCTGAAAGGAACACACTTCATCGAACTTTGTGATCAACGCGGCATCCCCCTGGTCTTTCTGCAAAATATCACCGGTTTCATGGTCGGTCGCGAATATGAAGCCGGCGGGATCGCAAAAGATGGCGCCAAAATGGTGCATGCGGTCGCCAATACCCGCGTGCCGAAGTTGACCATTATCATCGGGGGTTCTTTCGGGGCTGGGAATTACGCGATGAGCGGCCGGGCCTATGCTCCGCGCTTCCTCTGGATGTGGCCGAATGCTCGCATCTCGGTCATGGGCAGTGAGCAGGCCGCCAATGTCCTGCTGACGATCAAGCAGGATCAGATCAACCGGGAAGGCAAACCAGAACTCTCAAAAGATGAGGCAGATGAATTTCGGCGCCCGATCCTCGAGAAGTACGAATTGGAAGGGAACCCCTATCATTCCACGGCCAGGCTCTGGGATGATGGAGTGATCGATCCCATTGATACACGCCAAGTTCTTGGGCTCGCCCTTTCCGTGGTTCTCAATAGCCCCATGGAAGAAAAAAACTTTGGCGTCTTTAGGATGTGAGTATGGCTGTTGAAGATTCAAGATCACCAAACAGTCCACATCGTTTCCTTGCCGGTATTGTTGGGGGCTGGGCAGGCAAGACCCTGACCTGGCTCGAGCCGGACGGAACCCCCAGTGAAGCACAGACCCAAGGCAGCGTCCAATTGATCCTCGACGGCCGGTTTGCTCTTTACCTATATCAGAGCTCGATGGACGGCGAGCCCTTGCACGGCTTATATACCTTTGGTTACAACACCACCCTCGACCGGTATGAAACCAGCTGGGTCGACAGTTTTCATATCAATACGGCCATTATGTTCTGCGTCGGAGAAGCAAAGGGCAGCGGCTTTTGGGTTCTCGGCAGTTATCCGGACCCAAGTGGCGGTCCGGATTGGGGCTGGCGCACGGAGGTCGAGCTTGTCGACCGCGATCACCTGTCCATCACCTCCTTTAATATCAGCCCCGAAGGGGGCGAGGCAAAAGCTGCAAAGACACAGCTCAAACGGATCAAGTAGCAGAGGACCCTGGACATTCAACGCTTCAGCGGGTCCACCCCGAGCCAGGTTACAGACAAACAAATGATCCTTTACGCCGTAGGAGTCAGACATTGATGTTCAGGAAGCTCCTGATCGCAAATCGTGGAGAGATCGCGATCAGGATCATGCGCACCTGCAGGGAACTTGGCATACGAACGGTCGCCATATATTCCGAAGCCGACAAAGATGCCTTGCATGTTCTGTTCGCAGATGAGGCAGTCCTGCTGGGTGGGAGCGCGCCGAAAGAATCCTATCTGAATATTGAGAAGATCATCGCGGCCGCAAAGCAAACCGGGGTGGAAGCGGTTCATCCGGGCTATGGATTCCTGTCTGAAAACGCTGCCTTTGCGGATGAAGTTTCGAAGGCTGGATTTTCGTTCATCGGTCCTCCCGCCTCGGCGATCCGGGCGATGGGAGATAAGGGCGAGTCAAAGCTTCGGATGAAAAAAGCGGGTGTCCCGACGGTTCCTGGATTTGAAGTCACTGGATCTGATCCCGATATCCCGGCAAGGGTGGAGCAGATCGGTTATCCAGTTCTCGTGAAAGCGACGGCAGGGGGCGGCGGTAAAGGAATGCGGGTGGTCGAGAGGGAGGACGAACTCACGGAGTCCATCGAGGGCGCGGGGCGTGAGGCACGGAATGCGTTTGGCGATGGCCGGCTCCTGATCGAGAAATATCTCTCCAATGCCCACCATATTGAATTTCAAGTCTTTGGTGATCAACAAGGCAACCTGGTTCACCTTTTTGAGCGCGAGTGTTCCGTGCAACGCCGTCACCAGAAGATCATCGAGGAGACCCCCTCCCCTCTTCTCACGCCTCAGCTTCGGAAGCAGATGGGCAGTGCAGCAGTTGCGGCGGCGAAGGCAGTCGGGTATACCAACGCCGGTACCGTTGAGTTCATCGTTGATCCAGACACATCGAAATTCTACTTTCTTGAAATGAATACGCGTCTACAGGTCGAACACCCCATCACCGAATTGGTCGTGGGTCTCGACCTGGTCGCCTGGCAGATCCGAGTCGCAGCGGGTGAGGAGTTTCCTTTTGAGCAAAAGGTTTTCAGCCAGCGTGGACATGCGATCGAATGCCGTATCTACGCCGAAGATCCCGGCAACCGCTTTCTGCCCAGCACCGGCAGACTGCTCCAGGTCGTTGAGCCGCACGGCCCTGGTATTCGTCTCGATTCTGGTTTTACTTCCGGGGGTGAGGTCACACACTATTATGACCCCCTGCTTGCCAAATTGATCGTCCACGCTGAGAATCGGAAGGATTCTACTCGCCGCATGCAGGCAGCGCTCCGCAGCTATGTGATCCAGGGAGTGATTACAAATATTGATTTTCTTCAAGCAGTACTCGAACATCGAGATTTTCAAGAGGGCAGGGTCACGACTCGCTGGGTTGAGACAAAGATGAATTGGGCGCCTCCTTCGGAGCCTTCTTTTGAATTCCTGATCGCAGCGGCGCTTGCGGACGATCGACCGGGTACCGAGGCCAAACTTCCTCGAACGGATTTGAGCGGGCCTGATCCCTATAGTCCGTGGAAAAGTAGAAGCGGATTTCGGGTCGGCTCTTGAACTGCAGTGGGTGACACAAGCTTATGAAATCGGATTTTGATTATTCCTCCCGGTCTTTTCGCGTCGAATTGAACCGATCGGGGTCACAGTATCGCGCAAGCTCGGGGAATCGATCCGCGACCGTGGAGCTGTTGCATCAAGAGGCGGGACGCCTGGATCTACTGATCAACGATGGGCATGTGGTCGCCTATGTCTCGAGTGACGGCGCGAAACGCTGGGTGAGTATCGACGGGCAGACAATCCTGCTAACCAGATCGGGCGCGATGAGAAGGGCCCCCACAGCAGCCGGTCCAACACCCAGTTTGACAGCGCCCATGCCTGGATTAGTCCGGGTGGTGAATGTTCGAGTGGGCGAAACGGTCGCAGCCGGTCAGACTTTGCTGGTTCTCGAAGCCATGAAGATGGAATTTCGAATCCAGGCACCCGGGGATGGACGGGTGAAGGCGCTGCATGTCCAACAAGGGCAAACTGTAGATCGCGAGCAAGTATTGATCGAACTCGAGGAGGTCCGATGAGCGGCAAATATTTTGAAGACCTGGAAGTCGGACAACATTTCGAACATGGGCTTGGCCGCACTATCACCGAGTCCGATAACATGCTTTTTTGCGCGATCACGATGAACACGCAGCCGTTACATGTGAATGAAGATTTTGCTTCCAAGACCGAGTTTGGCCGGCGGCTGGTGAATGGGATTCTCACCCTTGGCCTGGTCGTGGGACTCACGGTACCCGAACTGACGGAGGGCACGATCATTGCAAATCTTGGTTACGATAAGATCATCCATCCGAATCCTGTATTTCACGGCGACACGATCTATGCCGAAAGTGAGATCATCGAAAAGAGGGAGTCGAAGTCAAGGCAGGACGTCGGAATCGTGCGTGTGAAATGTCGCGGGAAAAAGCCGGATGGCACCATTGTGGTGGAATTCGAGCGCTCGATCATGTTCTTAAAGCGTGAGTCTTAACCGCCTATCGAAAACTGTCGCAGCGTCTTCACTTTAGGGGTTGCGAATGGAAGGTTCTGGATAGTTCTCTCACGGTTGCCCGATCTTTCGCAAATCAAGAAACCCTTGCCAAAGTCAAGTTCGCTCGAGCACATATTGTAGGAGATCAGCATGCATTCACGACGGGCCCTGCTGTACATGCCGGGCAATGATGCACACAAAATTGAAAAAGGTATCACACTCGGGGTGGACTCGATCTGCATGGATATGGAAGACGGGACCGCCGTCAATCAGAAAACCGCGGCCCGCACTACCATCGCCCGCGCCCTTCACGACCTTGACTTTGGCGAGGCTGAAAAGCTGGTTCGCATTAATGGCGTCGGTACGGGATTGGAAAAAGAAGATATCCAGGCCGTACTGCCCTACCGACCGGACGGAATTGTGATCCCGAAGGTCGAAGGGCTGGATCAGATCCAGTGGGCGGATGAGACCATTGAAGCTGCAGAATTGCAGAATGGATGGCGGATGAGATCCATTCGCATCCTCATTGGCGTGGAGACCGCAAAAGGAATCATGAATCTGAAAGAGATCGCCTCGCATCCACGGCTGGACGCGCTCATATTCGGTGGTGAAGATTATGCGGCGAGCGTCGGCGCGACCCGTACACCGGAGGCAACAGAGCTATTGTATGGCAGGCTGGCAACCGTCAATGCCGCAGCGGCCTACGGCTTACAGGCAATTGATATTGTGACCATCGACTATCAGGATCTTGAATTTGTCAGATCAGAGTCAGCTTTTGGAGCAAGCTTGGGATTCAGCGGCAAGCAGATCATCCATCCGGCTCAGGTAAAACCGGTGCAATCCGCATTTACCCCGGATGACGCGGCGATCAGCATGGCGCAGCGAATCGTCGAGGCTTTTGATTAGATCTAAAAGCCGCTATGCTATCGATCGTATTTGGTATCCTCTCCGGATTTACCTGGGGTGCCGGTGACTTTGCAGGGGGGCTTTCGAGCCGCAAAATCGGTGCGTACCGTGCCGTGTTGTATGGGGATTTCTTCGGGTTGGTTCTCCTCTTTGTTGCATCCGGGATCTATCACGAAGAGTTTCCAAGACTCTATACTATTTTGCTCGCCTGTCTCGGAGGTGCGCTCGGTTCTTCGGGGCTGCTCCTGCTCTACTTCAGCATGATCAAAGGTCAGATGAGCATCGCCGCTCCCGTTTCTGCACTGCTTGCCGCAGCACTGCCCGTGATCGTCGGCGCGGCCTCCCAGGGTCTGCCCAAGTTATCTCAAATCATCGGTTTTGTGTTTGCCCTGACCGCCATCTGGTTGATCTCACAGGCTGGAACCGGTGGGAGACTTCACATAGAACGCCTCTCAGATTTGCGAATTCCCCTGTTGGCGGGAGTCGGATTCGGCAGCTATTTTGTTCTCCTCAACGGCGCGACTGCCGGGACGAATTCAGGCCTTTGGCCCATGATTGCCTCCCGGAGCGCGGGAACATTGCTGGTCTTCCTTTTCGTCCTGACACGTCGGGAATCGTTCGAGATCCCGCGCAATGCATGGGGGGTTGTTCTCTCGAATGCAACGCTGGACGTCACAGGAAATCTTTTCTATCTCCTCGCGCTCCAGACGGGCCGTCTGGATGTCTCTGCCGTGCTCAGCTCACTTTATCCGGGCGCGACGGTCCTCTTGGCGTGGTTCCTTTTGAAGGAACGCCTCGCACCCACACAATGGTTGGGCATCCTTGCCGCTCTGGTCGCCATTATCCTGTTTACGATCTAGCGATCAATCGATCTCCTGCTTCTTGCAGGAATGCCCCTCTGCACAAGTATGCAGCAAGCGCCGGCAACTTCGACCGTGTTCGTTACCAGCCTTCGACATTGTGGATACTCCGAACCATCGCAGCATCGGTCCACCCCGAGTAGGAACGGTATCCCGCAATTCATAATTCTTATGTTTCTCTTACGAGACAGCTCTTGACAGACACCTGCCTTTCCGATATATATAAGTTTATCTAACTAAAAAGCGGGCTTAACTATGACAAAACGTGAAGAACTAAGAGAAGTGATACAAACCTGGACGGACATTTCCGTGCAGCGCTCATGGCGGAGCTGGGGCCACTTCGCGAAATCCATCGGTCTCTCCATGCAGCAATTCAGCATCCTGATGCAGCTCCATTACCGGGGAACTTGCGGTGTTTCGGACATCAGTGACCGGTTTGAGATCACGAATCCCGCGGCCAGCCAGCTGGTCGAAAAACTCGTTCAGGCCGGATACCTCGAACGGGCGGAAGATCCGGAAGACCGCCGTGCCAAGCTCATTACCCTGAGTAGGAAGGGTAAGGCTCTCGTGGGGCGCAGCATTGAGGAGGGCCACCTCTGGCTCGATGAATTGCTGGATCACCTGGAAACAGCATTGACTGGTCCTGAGCGTGATCAGGCTACGGAGATTGTACGGAACTTTATTGAGGCGCATCGCAAATTGAACAAAGTTCCGCAATAACCGCCTCCCTCTGCACACTGCATCCATACCGGATTCACAATCCAGTCGTATACCGTTATTGTTCATTTTTCCAACTTTGAAAGGAACCATATGCAAGCAACTGCAACACGACCCATGGCACGCCAGGGCGCTAAACGACCATCTGGTACGCGCTCCATCGGACGTTCCATAAGATATCTTGGACGTAACAGGACCCAGGCAGCCCTGCCCTATCTGTTCCTGGTCATAGCCACCCTGGCCCAACTCGCGGTTCCCAGCATGGTCCGCAAGATCATCGATGCGGTGAGCAGCGGCTATGTTGCCGACCAGGTCCTGCAGGCTTTGACTCAGATCCCAGCGCAATTCATGAGCGTCGCCCTACCAAAGATCCTGAACGCGCTGAACTACCCAGCCTCCTGGACCCAGGAGCAACTCGTTTCACAATTGAACGCGAATAAGATCGATGCCCCTCAAGCACTCATCTGGGCAATTGTCGCCATCGTGATCTTCGCAGCGCTGCGCGGTGTTTTCGCTTTTCTGCAGGCGTTCTGGGGGGAGAAAAACTCACAAACGGTAGCCTATGATCTCCGCAACGACCTGTATGCGAAGATCCAGAGCTTATCCTTCTCGTATCATGACGCGAACCAGACCGGCCAACTCATGATCCGGGCCACTGACGACATTGAAAAGGTACGTCTCTTCATCGGCCAGGGTCTGCTGCAGTTGGTCGGCGCCGTAATCCTGCTCACTGGTACCGTCATCATTCTGTTCAGCACCAATGTGACGCTGGCCTGGGCCGCCATGCCCATTCTGCCTATCGCATTAGTGATGTTCATGATCTTTGGAAGCGCGGCCCAGCCCATGTTCAGGAAGGTGCAGATCAAACTCTCCACCTTGAACACGGTCTTGCAGGAAAATCTGGCGGGCATCAAGCTCATCCAATCCTTCACACGGGAGAAGCAGGAGCAGGTCAAATTCCGTCGGGCGGCCGATGACCTGATGGGACAGGCGATCAATGTCGCAAGGCTCTTCACCTTCCTCTTTCCCGTGATCTTCCTGATCGCGAACCTTGGACAAGCGGCCATCCTGTACGTGGGCGGCAAACAGATCATTGCCGGTACGCTGACCCTCGGTCAATGGGAGGAGTTCTCCCTCTACTTGATCTATCTCTTCTTCCCGATCGCCCAGCTCGGATTCATCATCACACAATTCGGGCAGGCTGCGGCCTCTGCGGACCGCATCTTTGAGATCCTGGATGCCAAGTCAGACATTGTCGACAAGCCGGATGCCATAGATCTGCCGTCCGTGAAAGGCGAAGTCCGATTCGAGAATGTGACCTTCCGCTATTTCGGGAGCGGGACGCCGGTGCTGGATAATGTCACTTTCGATGCCCAACCAGGTCAGCGCATTGCCCTCCTGGGTGCAACGGGCTCCGGCAAGAGCACGCTCATCAACCTGATGCCCCGCTTCTATGATCCCACGGAGGGGCGGATCCTCATCGATGGCCACGACCTGCGCGACATAAAAATCGACTCGCTGCGCAGACAGATCGGCATCGTCCTGCAGGAGACAACCCTTTTCAACGGCACGATCCGTGACAACATTGCCTTTGGTAAGTCCGATGCGACGGATGCCGAAGTGATCGCAGCCACGAAGGCTGCGCAGGCTCACGACTTTATCATGTCCTTTCCGGACGGCTACGATACCCATGTCGGGGAACGCGGGGCTACCCTCAGCGGTGGACAGCGGCAGCGCGTGGCGATCGCACGTGCGCTCCTTCTCGATCCCCGCATTTTGATCCTGGATGACTCCACCTCCAGCATCGACCTGGGGACGGAAGCACTGATCCAGGCCGCGCTCGATAAACTCATGGAGAGCCGCACATCCTTCGTGATCGCCCAACGCATCAGCACGGTCATGAACGCGGATAAGATCCTGGTACTCGAGCGCGGCAAGGTGGTCGCGCAGGGCAAGCATGCCGATCTGATGGAAAATGAACCGATCTATGCGGAAATCTATAATTCACAAATACTGGCGTATGAACAGGAACATGTTCACGCCCTCGAGGAGAAATAATCGATGATAGGCGGCGGTCGCTTTGGCGACATTTTAGGTCAAGAGACTCTCAAACCGCGCAGGCTCAGCGAGACGCTCCTTCGCCTGGGAGGTTACTTTGGGAGATTTGGAATCGCAGCGTTCCTGGCAATCTTTTTCGTGCTGATCTCAACCTGGTCCCAGGTAACCGTGCCGGAGCTGATCGGTCAGGCTACCGATTGTTTCCTGGTACCGCTGGGGGCCAGCACATCCTTCGGTTCCTTTGCTTCTTCGCTCAGTACACAGTCACAACAGTCGGAAGCCAGCTGCTGGGTGGTAGCTGACCCCTCCGGCGTCAGTGGTACCGAGCGCTTGATCACGAGTGCGTATCGCCTCGGTGGATTCAAGACACCGGCTCTGGCGACCATGACGAATGACGACCGGGTTACCGGCCTTTTGCGATTGATCCTGATCATGATCGGCCTCTTTGTCATAGGTTCACTGCTGACCGGTATGACCTTTTTCACAATGTCCTGGTCCGGCCAGCATGTACTGCGTGCACTGCGCGTGGAAGTGTTCGAGCGGCTGCATCAACTCTCGCTGGACTTCTATTCCAGAAACGAGGCCGGAGACTTGATGAGCCGGATCACGAACGATACCTCTGCCATCGAGCAGGCGGTGACCTTCGCCCTGGTGAACGTTTTTGGCGGAATTCTTCTGCTGGTCTGGGTTGCATACAATATGTTCACCACCAGTGTTCCCTTCGCCCTGCTCTCCCTGGCAGTTTCCCCCATCATGTTCCTGGCGACGATCTATTTCTCGGACCAGGCACGCAAGGCCTTCCGCAAGAGTCGCAAGGAGATCGGAAACGTCAATGCCGAGCTGCAGGAGAGCATCGCAGCGGTACGCGAAGTTCAGGCCTTTAGTCGTGGGGATGAGAATCTTGAGAATTTCAAGGAAGTCAATGCTGCCAACCGCGATGCAAATATCCGCGCGGTATCGTTTACCTCTGCACTTTCCCCGACCCTGGAAGCCCTCGGATATGTCGCTCTGGCGATCGTCACAGGGGCCGGCGGGTGGTTCATGCTCAAAGGCCAAACGATGCTGGGAACCACGGTCACCTTTGGCTTGATCGTGACGTTCCTGGGGTATGTACAACGTTTCAATCAGCCCATTCAACAGATCTCGCTGTTGTGGACGAACATTCAAAATGCCATCGCGGGCGCAGAACGTATCTTTGGCCTGCTGGACGAAAGTCCCACCATTCAGAATAAACCCGGGGCGAAGGATATACCACAAATCGTGGGCAAGGTCGAATTTGAGCATGTGTCATATCAGTATGAAGACGGCGTGCCGGTCTTGAAGGATGTCTCCTTTACTGCTCTGCCTGGACAGACCATCGCGATCGTCGGCCCGACCGGTGCAGGCAAGACCACCATCATCAACCTGCTGCCGCGTTTCTACGACGCGACCAGCGGTTCGGTCCGGATCGATGATGTGGATGTGCGGGATGTGACCACCCAGTCCATTCGGCGGCAGGTGGGCATTGTACTGCAGGACACCTTCCTGTTCAGCACGACCGTGATGGAAAATGTCCGCTTCGGCCGACCCGAAGCGACCGATGAGGAGGTGCTGGCGGCCATTAAGCTGGCCCGGGCGGATACATTTATCGAACGTCTGCCCAATCAATACCAGACAATCCTTGGCGAACGCGGTTCGGGTATTTCGCAGGGACAGCGCCAGCTGCTTTCGATTGCTCGCGCAGCTTTGGCAGATCCCCGCATTCTGATCCTGGATGAGGCGACGTCCTCCGTTGATACACGCACGGAACGGCTGATCCAGTCCGCCTTCGACATCTTGCTCAAGGGCCGCACCTCGATCGTGATCGCTCATCGTCTCTCCACGATCGTCAATGCGAACATGATCCTGGTGCTGGATAATGGTCAGATCATTGAGCGAGGAGGGCATGCCGAACTCATGGACAAACAAGGTTTTTACTACAACCTGTACATGAGCCAATTCAAGAAACAGGAAGAAATCGCAGCGGTTACCGCCGCATAAATCGATCCAGGCGAGAATCAAAATACAGAACGCGCTCAGGCCGGCTGAATCCCTGGGCGCGTTCGCTGGTTAATTATGGATTGTGGTTTGCAAATTTGCGGACATGTTATTTCCACCAGGTCAGTTCGATTGCAGGTATTCTTTACAAAAAGTCAACCACGAATTTATTTTCAGATTCCAGGAGTGAAGAACAAGCATCCTTGACGCATTGCTCCTTTCCCCTTAAGATACTGACCCATATAGAACATTCATTCACCACCCAGCCCGGCCGCGGTGCCATTCCAGATCGAATCGCGGATCATTCATAGGGCTGATCGATCATTGGAGTCTGCCATGGAACTTGGATTAGTACGCAAGATTGATATTGACCAGGAGATGCAGCAAGCCTACCTGGATTACGCCATGTCTGTCATCGTGGCGCGGGCGCTGCCCGACGCCCGCGACGGTCTCAAGCCGGTTCAACGCCGTATTCTCTACGCGATGTATGACATGGGAATCCGTTCCGATACCCCTTATAAAAAATCAGCCCGGATCGTCGGTGAGGTGCTGGGCAAATATCATCCGCACGGTGACGCAGCAGTGTATGAAGCCATGGCGCGCATGGCACAGGATTTCTCCATGCGCACTCTGCTGGTCGACGGTCAGGGTAATTTCGGTTCCGTGGATGGTGACCCGCCTGCGGCAATGCGCTACACCGAGGCACGCCTGTCTGCAGCTGCCATTGATATCTTGACCGACCTCAATAAGGACACAGTTGACTTCACAGCGAATTTTGATGACACGCTGAATGAACCGAGCGTGCTGCCAGCTGCCATTCCCAACCTACTGGTGAATGGCGCGACGGGCATCGCGGTCGGCATGGCCACCTCTATCCCGCCCCACAACCTGGGCGAGATCGTGGACGCCCTCGTCTACATTCTCGATCGCTGGGAAAAGCTGGACGACATTGATGTAGATCAATTGATGAAGTTTGTGCAGGGACCTGACTTCCCGACTGGTGGCGTGATCATTCAGGAAACGGGCGAAGGCGGTATCGAAGCTGCCTATGGTTCCGGCCGGGGACGTGTGATCGTACAGGCCAAGGTTCATGTCGAGGAGATGGAACGCGGAAAGAGCCGCATCATCGTTGCCGAACTGCCCTACCAGGTGAACAAATCCAGCCTGATCGAACGAATCGCAGAATTGGCGCGGGATGGCCACCTGGAAGGCCTGGCGGATCTGCGGGATGAGTCGGACCGCCAGGGCATGCGGATCGTGATCGAACTGACCAAGAACGCCGACCCCGAAGCAGTGCTGCGCGAACTCTACAAGCGCACCCCGATGCAGTCCACCTTCAGCATTAATCTGCTCGCCCTGGTGGACGGTGAACCGCGCACCCTGACCTTGAAGCAGGCATTGCGTGTGTATCTGGAACATCGCCTGGCGGTCATCAAGCGACGTGCAGAGTTTGATCTGGAGAAGGCTCGCAGCCGTGCCCATATCCTGGAAGGATATTTGGTGGCGCTTAAGAATCTTGATGAAGTGATCAACATCATCAGGAATGCCGCCGACGTGGATATTGCGCGCGCCAAACTGATGAAACGCTTTAAGCTGACGGAACCACAGGCCACGGCCATCCTGGACCTGCAGTTGCGCCGGCTGGCGGCGTTGGAGCGAAAAAAGATCGACACCGAATATAAGGAAATCACGGCCCTGATCCAGGACCTGGAAGGACTTCTAAAATCGGCGAAGCGGATGCGCGGAGTCGCCGCGGTGGAATTGTTGAAGGTCAAGGAAGCCTACGCCGACCGCCGTCGCACCCAAATCGTCAACCTCAAGAAGGGCAAGACTTCCAAGATGTTAACGGCGACGGATCTGGTGGTGGAGCAGTCGGTATGGGTGGGCATGACCAGCGACGGTCTGGTTGCCCGCACGCATGACGACAAGCAGCCCAAGCACTCCGGGAAGGATGCGCCGCGCCTCCTCGCGAAAGTTTCCACGGCAGACACGCTCTATATCGTCACTGAGAGCGGAAAAGCTGCCGCGATCGCCATCCACGTGATCCCCGAAGCAGAGAAGTTAAGTGATGGGGTCCCATTCTTCAAAGTCTCGCCCCTGCAAGCAGAGGATGTGGTCTCGGCCCTGTTTGCCTTCCCTGCCCGCCGGAGCGATTATCCGGCGGAAACCTGTATCCTCACCGTCACAAGGTTTGGAATGATCAAGAAGAGCCTGGTCAGTGAACTGCCAGGCCCCTCGTCGCAAACTTTCACATTGTCAAGAGTGAATGAGGGCGATCGCCTGGGCTGGGTCGGGCTGACCGATGGGGTGAAAAAAGATATTCTACTGGCTACCTCGCTCGGCATGGCGATCCGGTTCAGCGAAGAAGCTGTGCGCCCGATGGGGCTGGTCGCAGCAGGTGTTAACGGGATCAAGCTGGATGACAAGGATGAGCTCATCGGTGCGGAGGTCCTGCCCCTTGAGGGGGAAGTCCTTCTTGTATCCTCCGACGGACGCGCGAAGCGTGTCGAACCGCGAGAATTCCCGCTGCAGGGACGTTATGGCAAGGGCGTTCGGGTTTGGACCCTGCCGAAGAAGGTCACGCTTGTGGGCGCGGTCGGGGGAAAACCCAGCCAATTGGCAACCATTCACCTGTCGAAGGGTGCACCGAAATCCATACGCCTGGATGCCGCCGCGGTCCGCAAGCGCGCATCGGTCAAAGGCGACCAGATCGCAGAAGTAAAAGCGGGCGAGAAAGCGCTGAGCGCCAACGTTGGCTGGATGATCGATAGATATGTAAAGAAAAGCATAGTCCAGGAAACCAAAGAAGAGAAGCCGGTCGTCAAAAAAACCTCCCAGCCCAAGAAAACGGCGCAGGCAAAAAAGGCTTTGGCGAAAGGAAAGAAACAGGCAACTCGATCCAAATCTTCAGCCAAGAAGAAAAAGAGGTGATGGTACTGCGCAGCCGGTGGAGGCAAAAGAACCAATTCGAATCTTAAGTCGGGTAAACAAAATGGCGATTATCCCAGGACCGCAGAGCCTAAATTCCTGAGGTTGATATTCCGGTAGTGGGTGAGTTTGAATTCATAGTGGAAGTCTTGACTCAGCAAACTCTCGCTGATAAAATGCAAATCATTAACAACTGAATAGTATTGAGGTGACCCGTTAGCCCGGAAGCAAGGGCATAAAGGTGGAAGCTGGTGGTCTATCGAACGAGATAGAGAGTCCAGCGCTGTGCCGCAACTGTAAGTCAGTTCCAACTGACAAGCCAGGACGCCTGCCTCGATCAAGCTCATTCAGACCCTTCTCGGAACAAGGAGGTGGAGCGTGAAGCGCTTTCCATGACCCCAACCTGTGACCCGACCGAAAGGTCGGGCTTTTGTTTTTAAACCCGAAGTTCATCACCCGAATGGAGATCCCATGAATCGCAGATCCCTTCTATTTTGTCTGCTCTCCGCGAGCTTACTATTCAGCGCGTGTGCCCCACTCAAGCCGGCTGCGGTGGCTCCGAACCCAACTTCTTCCCCGGTGACCACCCCGCCGATAAATCCTTCGGCAACATCCATTTCCCTCACGGATGGCCTGAACCGCACCATACAGCTCACCGGACCCGCTCAACGGATTGTCTCGCTTGCGCCATCCAACACTGAGATTCTCTTCGCGATCGGGGCTGGGGCTCAGGTGGTTGGACGCGATCAGTTTTCCGATTATCCTGCTCAAGCCAAGGGCGTGAAGGACATTGGCAACACTGCGGACAAACTTAATACGGAATTGATCCTGTCCGTTAAGCCCGATCTAGTGCTAGCGGGGGGACTTACCCCACCAGAGCAGATCAAAGCGCTTGAAGCCCTCGGGGTCACTGTCTTCATGCTGCCCAACCCGACCGATCTGAATGGCATGTATCAAAACTTGCATGTCGTTGCCGTCCTGACGGGGCATGAATCTGAGGCCAGTATCCTCATCACCTCCCTGCAGGCCCGCGTCAAAGGCGTGCAGGAAAAGGTTGCAAACGTGCAGACAAAACCTCTGGTTTTTTACGAATTGGATAGTACCGATGTCCGAGCTCCCTGGACCTCGGGCCCGGGCACCTTCATCGACGCGCTTCTCTCAATGGCAGGAGGTCGCAATGTTGGGGCAATTCTCAAAGACCCCTGGGCTCAGATCAGCTTGGAGGAACTCGTGCGGCAGAATCCGGATCTGATCCTGCTTGGCGACTATACCCTGGGAGGTGTGACCCCCGAATTGGTAAAGCAGCGTACTGGTTGGGGAACTCTGGCGGCTGTAAAAAATAATAAGGTATATCCCTTCGACGATAACACAGTGAGCCGCCCAGGTCCGAGGCTCGTGGATGGCTTGGAAGCGCTTGCGAATTTGATGCATCCCGAATTATTCAAATGATTCGATTGAGCACGGTGCCCGGAGCGGAGCCCACTCAAGATCTCAATCCTGGTGCTGATGCCCTTCCAGCCTCCGATCCAGCCTCACTTCGGAGATTGGCCCGCTTTTGGCTTTCTATGGAGAACTCAAATGTCTCTGGATGACCTCGTTCGGCAAATTGGATCACTGGATGAATCTGCGATGCAGGCGGCTCGAAACCGCCAGGACAGCCTGACGAAACCACAAGGCAGCCTGGGAAGATTGGAAGCTCTTTCGGTTCAAATCGCGGGCATTACCGGAAAAGCCGCGCCCCAAATCCAAGACAAGGTGGTGATCGTAATGGCCGCGGATCATGGCGTGGCAGCCGAGGGGGTCAGTGCTTATCCGAGCGAAGTCACCGCTCAGATGGTTCTAAATTTTCTCAATGGCGGCGCAGCGATCAATGTGCTGGCACGGCATGGAGGAGTCAGAGTGGTTGTAGTGGATATGGGGGTCGCTGCAGATCTCCCACATCATCCTGACCTCGTCTCGTTGAAGATCGCGCGCGGCACCGGAAATATGGTTCGCGAGCCCGCGATGAGCCGAGAAAAAGCCAGCGCGGCAATCTTAGCCGGGGCAGGCGTTCTGGAAACCGAACTCGCCCGAGGCTTGGACGTACTGGCTACGGGCGATATGGGGATCGGCAATACGACACCGTCGGCGGCTATCGCCTCAGCGATCCTCGGACGAAATCCTGCGGAGATCGTGGGTCGCGGCACTGGCATCGATGACGACGGACTTCAGAGAAAGATCCGGGCCGTCGAACAGGCGCTGGAGCGCCATCGCCCCGATCCAAAAGATGGCCTGGATGTGCTGTCGAAAGTGGGTGGATTCGAGATTGGGGGTTTGGCGGGAACGATGTTGGCTGCAGCCGCTCACCGAAGACCCATAGTGATAGACGGATTCATCTCGACCGCTGCAGCCATGATCGCGGTAACGATTGCACCTGCCTCAAGGGCCTACATGATTGCAGCGCACCGATCCCAGGAACGAGGGCACCATCTCATGCTTGAATGGCTGGGTCTTGACCCTTTGCTCAATCTAAATCTGCGCCTTGGGGAGGGCACCGGTGCAGTGCTGGCCCTCCCACTCATTGAAGCCGCTTGTAAAATCCTAAATCAAATGGCAACCTTCGGACAGGCAGGCGTTTCCGAAAAGGCATCCCCATAGACCAGCCTCCCACGCAACCGGAACGTAACACAAATCTGCTCAGGCCCCTCTTGGATTTTCTGAGGGCAATGGAGTTTCTCACTCTAATGCCGCCGGTTTTTCGGGGCACGTTCGCGCCTCGCGAGATGGGTCGCAGCGTGGCCTATTTCCCGCTGGTCGGATTCGTCATCGGTCTAATCTTATTGGCGGTAGATCATCTCTTGACCGTGCTTTTTTCACCACTTTTAAGCTCAGCCTTGCTTCTCACACTATGGGTATTGCTCACTGGAGGATTGCATGTGGATGGCTTCCTCGACGCGTGCGATGGTCTCCTGGGCGGGACGACTCCCGAGCGCCGCCTGGCGATCATGCGCGATGAGCG
>WNFI01711457.1_pt2 | contig 18158 bp, 16 predicted proteins | sample 5400471 | NCBI WGS metagenome assembly WNFI01 (sample SAMN13153348, study PRJNA577476) | soil metagenome | isolation source: 100 cm saprolite on Douglas fir-dominated hillslope | place: USA:California | collected 2013-09-17 | reverse complement strand
CGGGCAGATCGAGGCGCAGCAGCGCCATCGCCGCGGCGGGGATGGTCTTGTCGCAGGCGACGAGGCACACCACCGCGTCGAAGAGATGGCCGCGGCAGACCAGCTCGATCGAATCGGCGATCACCTCGCGGCTCACCAGCGACGCCTTCATCCCCTCGGTGCCCATGGTGACGCCGTCGCTGATGGCGATGGTGTCGAACTCCATCGGGGTGGCGCCCGCCGCACGGATGCCGTCCTTGACCCGCTCGGCCAGCCGGCGCAGGTGGTGGTTGCAGGGCATCGTCTCCGTCCAGGTGCTGGCCACGCCGACGATCGGCCGCGCCAGGTCCTCGTCGGTGAAGCCCGTGCCCTTGAGCATGGCCCGCGCGGGAGCGCGGTGCGGGCCTTCGAGGATGCTGCGGCTCTTGTGCCTGGGGTCCTGGCTCATCGCGATCGTCGCTCCTGGCCCCTGCGGGCCTCATCGGTGGATTTCGTCCTGGGTTGGGGATCGCCGGCCTCGAAGGCCCCGGATAGCGCCTCGAGCACCGCCGCGCCCGCTTCCGCGGTGCTGGCCGCGGGCGCGCCCTTGGCTGCGAGGTCGCGGGTGACCACGCCGCGCGCCAGCGCCGCGGACACCGCCTCCTCGACCGCCGCCGCCTCGCGATGCAGCGCGAGCGAGTGGCGCAGCAGGAGCGCCACGCTCAGCACCGTGCCGTAGGGGTTGGCGATGCCCTTGCCGGCGATGTCGGGAGCGGAACCGTGGATCGGCTCGTAGAGCCCGCGGGTCCCGTCGCCCAGCGAGGCCGAGGGCAGCATGCCGATCGAGCCGGTGATCATCGCGGCCTCGTCGCTGAGGATGTCGCCGAACAGGTTCTCGGTGACGAGCACGTCGAAGCGCGCCGGCTCGAGCACTAAGTGCATCGCGCAGGCGTCGACGAGCAGGTGCTCCAGCGCCACGTCGGGGAACTCGTCGCGAACCACCCGCGAGGTCACCTCGCGCCACAGCCGCGAGGTGTCGAGCACGTTGGCCTTGTCCACCGAGGCGAGGCGCTTCTTGCGGCCGCGCGCGAGCCGGCCGGCGACGCGGACCACCCGCTCGACCTCCTCGGCGGTGTACGAGCAGACGTCCTCGGCGTAGCGTGGCTCCCGCTTGCGGCGGCCGAAATAGATGCCAGAGGTCAGCTCGCGCACCAGCATCAGATCCACCGAGGCGACCACCTCGGGCTTGAGCGTGGAGGCGTGCAGGAGCGTCTCATGGGGCGCCACGGGCCGCAGGTTGGCGTAGAGGCCCAGCTCCTTGCGCAGCGCGAGCAGGCCTTCCTCCGGGCGCGGCTTCGACTCCCAGCGCGGCCCGCCCACCGCGCCGAGCAGCACCGCGTCGGCGGCCCTGCAGAGCGAGAGCGTGTCCGCAGGCAGCGGCACGCCGGCGGCGTCGATGGCCGCGCCGCCGAAGGGCGCCTCGCGCAGCTCGAAGGAGTGGCCAAAACGCTCCGCCACCGCGCGGAGCACGCGCACAGCCTCGCCCACCACCTCGGGCCCGATCCCGTCGCCGGGCAGGACGGCGATGAGCGCCTTCATGCCTGCTCCGCGGCGTGGGCGCGCTCGAAGGCGGCGATGGCCTCTTCTTGCGAGAGCAGGAAGCCCAGCTCGTCCACGCCCTCCAGCAGGCAGTGGCGGGAGAACGGGTCGATGGGGAACCTGGCGCTCCTCCGCCCGCCGTCGTAGCCGAGCGTCTGCGCGCGCAGATCGATCGTCACCTCGGCCCCCGAGTGCTCGAGCAGGAACGCGTGCGTGGCCTGGTCGACCACCACCGGCAAGAGGCCGTTCTTCACCGCGTTGCTGCGGAAGATGTCGGCGATGGAGAGGCTCACCACCGCGCGGAAGCCGTAGTCGGTGAGCGCCCAGGGCGCGTGCTCGCGCGAGGAGCCGCAGCCGAAGTTCTCTCCGGCCACCAGCACGCGCGCACCCTGCGCGTCGGGCTCGTTGAGGGGGAACCCGGGCCGCTGGCCTCCCTGCTCGTCGAGCCTCCAGTCGGCGAACAGCGCCTTGCCGAAGCCCTCGCGGGAGATGCTCTTGAGGAAGCGGGCGGGGATGATCTGGTCGGTGTCGATGTTGGCCTGCGGGAGGACCACGGTCTTCGACGTGAGCGTCTGGAACGGCTCGCGCTTCATTGCAGGACCTCCCGCGGATCGGCGATGGCGCCGCGCACCGCCGCCGCCGCGGCGGTCAGCGGGCTGGCGAGGAAGGTGCGGGCGTTCTTGCCCTGGCGTCCTTCGAAGTTGCGGTTGCTGGTGCTGACGGCGGTCTGGCCGGGGCCGACCATGTCGCCGTTCATCGCGATGCACATCGAGCAGCCCGGCTCGCGCCACTCGGCGCCCGCCTCCAGGAAGACGCGATCGAGGCCCTCGCGCTCCGCAGCGCTCTTCACCCGCTGCGAGCCCGGCACCACCAGCGCGCGCACGCCCTTCGCCACCTTGCGTCCGCGCAGCACGCTGGCCGCGCTGCGCAGGTCCTCGAGCCGCGAGTTGGTGCAGCTGCCGATGAACACCACGTCGACGGGATGGCCGAGCAGCTTCTGCCCCGGCCGCAGCCCCATGTAGCGAAGCGCTTTCTCGGCGGCGGGACCGCGCGGCGCCGGCACCGCCTCGGTCACCGGCACGCCGCTGCCCGGGTCGGTGCCCCAGGTGATCATTGGCGACAGCGCGCTCGCGTCGAGGAAGACCGAGCGATCGTAGGCCGCGCCCGCGTCGGACGGCAGCGCCTTCCAGCGCCCCAGCGCGCGCTCCCACGCCGCGCCCTTGGGCGCCCGCGGCCTGCCAGCGAGGTATTCGAAGGTGGTGTCGTCGGGCGCCACCATGCCCGCGCGCGCGCCCGCTTCGATCGACATGTTGCAGACCGTCATCCGCTCTTCCATGGAGAGCGCGCGGATGGCGCTGCCCGTGTACTCGATCACGTGGCCGGTGCCGCCGCCCACGCCGATGCGGGCGATGATGGCCAGGATCACGTCCTTCGCCGACACGCCGCGCGGCAGCCTGCCGTCGACGCGCACCTCCATGGTCCGGGGCCGGCGCTGCAGCAGGCACTGCGCGGCCAGTACGTGCCCCACCTCGCTGGTGCCGATGCCGAAGGCGAGCGCGCCGAACGCGCCGTGCGTGCTGGTGTGGCTATCGCCGCAGACCACGGTGAGGCCCGGCTGGGTGGCGCCCAGCTCGGGACCGATCACGTGGACGATGCCCTGCCCTTCGCTGCCCAGCGGGAAGACCTCGATGCCCGCCTCGGCGCAGTTGCGCTCGAGCTTGCGCACCTGCCCCTCGCCCTCGGCGTCGGCGAAGAGGAAGCGGCCCGCCTTGCGCGGCAAAGTAGGCGTGGAATGGTCCTCGGTCGCCACCGCGCGCTCGGGGCGGCGCACGCGCAGGCCCCGCTCGCGGAGCACGTCGAAAGCCTGTGGCGAGGTGACCTCGTGCACCAGGTGCAGATCGACGTAGAGGATGGCCGGGGTCTCCGCCGTCTCCGGCATCACCAGATGAGTGGACCAGATCTTCTCGAACAGCGTGCGCGGCCCGTCAGACGGCACCACAGGCGACCTCCGTGGGCGGTGCGTCCTGGTAGTGCGGCCGCACCGCGGCGATGCGGTTGATCACCTCGAGGAAGGCGTTGGCGCTCGCCACCACGATGTCCGTGGAGACGCCGCGCCCGCGGTAGCTCTTGCCCTCCTGCTCCACCACCACGTGGACTTCGCCCTGCGCATCCTCGCCCGGGGTCATGTTGCGGACCTGGAAGTCGCGCAGCTTGACCGTCATGCCGGTGATGCGCTCGATGGCCTTGAAGACCGCGTCCACCGGACCGTCGCCGACGGCGGCGTCCTCGCTGGTGCGTCCGTCGCGGAGCTGCAGGCACACCGCCGCGCTCGGCGCGGCATTGGTGCCGGACACCGCGTGGATGCTGACCAGCTTCCAACGCCCCGGGGCGCTGCCGCCGTGCAGCCGCTGCCCGACCAACACCTCGAGGTCGCCGTCGTAGATCTGCTTCTTGCGGTCGGCGAGCGCCTTGTAGTCCTCGAACACCCGCTCGAACTCGTCGTCGGCCAGCTCGAAGCCGAGCTGGCCGAGCCGCAGCCGCACCGAGTGGCGCCCGCTGTGCTTGCCCAAAACCAGCGTGGTGCTGCGCGAGCCCACGTCCTCGGGGCGCATGATCTCGTAAGTGCGTGCGTCCTTGATCATGCCGTGCTGGTGGATGCCCGACTCGTGGGCGAAGGCGTTCTCCCCCACCACCGCCTTGTTGCGCGCGACGGCGAAGCCGGTGGCCTCGGCCACCACCGCGCTGGCGGCGCAGAGCCGGGCGGTGCGGATGCCGGTGTGTACGCCGAAGAAGTCGGCGCGCGCCCTGACGTGGCAGTGGACGCTCAGCACGGCGCGCTCGATGCCGCGCACTCCCTGCCGCAGCAGTGCGATGGTCTCGGCGAACTGCGCCGGTACAGCGTAGCCCACGGTGTCGGGGATGTTGATGGTGGTCGCGCCCGCCTCGATGACGCGTTCGACGACCTCGGCGAGGAACTCGGGCTCGGTGCGGGCGGCGTCCTCGGGCGAAAACTCCACGTCCCGGCAGAGGCTGCGGGCGTGGCTGACCGCCTCGACCGCGCGCCGGACCACCTCGTCCTTCGAGAGCTGGAGCTTGAACTCGCGATGGATGGGGCTGGTGGCGAGAAAGACGTGGATGCGCGGGCTCGCAGCCGCGGCGAGCGCCTCCCAAGCGCGGTCGATGTCGGCGCGCGTCGCCCGGGCTAGCGCGCAGATGGAAGCGCCGCGGACCGCCTTGGCCACGGCCTGCACCGCCTCGAAATCGCCGGGCGAGGCCGCCGGAAAGCCTGCCTCGATCACGTCGACGCCCAGCGCCTGCAGCGTCGCCGCGACCTGGAGCTTCTGCTCCAGGTTCATGCTCGCGCCGGGCGCCTGCTCGCCGTCGCGCAAGGTGGTGTCGAAGATGATGACTCGCTTGGGGTCTCGAATTGCATCCTGCATGGGGTTCAGGCCTCTCTGTGGCTGGTGCGGTCGCGATCGGGGGAAACCAGTTCCGCCTGCGGGCGGGCCGCGGGCGTCGGTCGGGAAAGAGCGTCGGAGGCGGCGAGGCCGCGGGTCATGGCCACCGCGCCGGTGCGCACCAGCTCGACGATGCCGAGCGGCCGCAGCGCCTCGATGAGCCCGTCGATCTTGTCCTGCGCGCCGGTGCTCTCCACCGTGATCGACTCGGGTCCCACGTCGACGATGCGGGCGCGGAACGCCTCGCAGAGCTGCATCACCTCGCCGCGCGCGCGCGTCTCCAGCTTGACGAAGGCCATCTCCCTGACCACCGCCGGAGCGGTGGTCACGTCGTGGACCTCGAGCACGTCGACCAGCTTGTAGAGGTTCGCCTCCAACCGCAGCCCGGCATCGCGATCGGCGCGGACCACCAGCGTGATCCGCGAGACGTCGGGCCGCTCGCTGCGGCCCACGGAGAGCGATTCGATGTTGACCAGGCGGCGGCGGAACAGCGAGACCACGCGGTTGAGCACGCCGGGCCGATCCTCGACGTAGACGATGAAGGTGCGAGGGATTGCTGCCGGGCGCGGATCAGATGTCATCGGCGGTCTCCACGAGCGGCGAGGGCCTGCGGATCATGTCGCCCAGGTCGGCATTGGCGGGCACCATCGGGTACACGCTGTCCTCCGCCTCGACGCGGAAGTCGATGACCACCGTGCCCGGGCCGTAGAAGAACTCCTGCCACTGGCGGACCATCCCCAAGTAGCCGTTGTTGATGATGGCGACGTTGACCTTGAGGCCCTCCTGCGCGCAGGTCGACAGCTCGGCCGCGGTCATCTGGAAGCCGCCGTCGCCGACCACCACCCAGACGTCGTCCTGCGGCGCGGCGAAGCGGGCGCCGATCGCGGCCGGCAGCGCGAAGCCCATGGTGCCGAGGCCGCCGGAAGTGATCAGCTTCCGCGGATAGTCGTGCTTGTAGTACTGCGCTTCCCACATCTGGTGCTGGCCCACGTCGGTGACCACCAGCGCCTTGCCCTCGGTGAGCCGCCACAGATCGTGCAGCACGTGCGCGGCGTGCAGGCGGTCGCCGTGCGGCAGCGAGACGATGTCGCGCACCGCCGAGTCCCCCTTCAGCGCCTGGATGCGCTCCATCCACGGCTTGCGCTCGCGCCGCTGCACCCGCGGAGTGAGCGCCTCGAGCGTGGCGCGCACGTCGCCGATCAGCGGCACGTCCACCCGGACGGTCTTGTTGATCTCCGAAGGGTCGACCTCGGCGTGGATCTTCTTCGCCTTGAGCGCGTACGTCTTGACGTTCCCGGTGACCCGGTCGTCGAAGCGCATGCCCAGCGCGATGAGCAGGTCGGCTTCCTGCAGCGAGGTGTTCACCCACGCCTCGCCGTGCATGCCCATCATGCCCAGGCTGAGCGGGTGCGTGGCGGGGAACCCGCCCAGGCCGAGCAGCGTCTGCGAGACCGGGATCCCGGTGCGCTCCGCGAACTCGATCAGCGCCGCCGTGCCGCTCGACTTGACGATGCCCTGGCCGGCGAGGATGACGGGCCGCTCCGCCTGGTCGATGAGCGCGACCGCCCGCGCCAGCTCCTCCTGCGCCGGCCGGCGATCGGGCAGCGCGCGCGCATGCCGGCGCGGCATCTCGGCTGTGCCGGGGACGACGTCGACCACGGCCTGCTGCGCGTCCTTGGTGATGTCGACCAGCACCGGGCCGGGCCGGCCGGAGCGCGCGATCTGGAACGCCTCGCGGATCGTGCCGGCGATCTCCGCCGCGCGCGTGACCAGGTAGTTGTGCTTGGTGATCGGCAACGTGATGCCGGTGGTGTCGATCTCCTGGAAGGCGTCCAGGCCGAGGCCGGGTGAGGCGACCTGGCCGGTGATGCAGACGATCGGCGACGAGTCGAGCATGGCGGTCGCGATGCCGGTGACCAGGTTGGTCGCGCCTGGCCCGGAGGTCGCGACGCACACGCCGACCTTGCCCGAGGCGCGGGCGTATCCATCGGCCATGTGCGCCGCGCCCTGCTCATGGCGGACCAGCACGTGGCGGATGGGGTACGCCGGCATGGCGTCATAGGCCGGCATGATCGCGCCGCCGGGATAGCCGAAGACCACCTCAACACCCTCGCGCACCAGCGCTTCCCAGATGAGCTGGGCTCCGGTGCGGCGGACGGGCTCGCGCGCGGCTGAGGGTGCGCGTGCACGGCCGTGCGGATTCTGCTGCTGCGCTTCGTTCTCGGTCTGCAACGCCATGGGGCTCCTTCACGACTCAGAAAAAAAGAAGCCCCCGGACCCTTTCGGGTGCGGGGGCTGTTCTTCCGGTACTGCTCGTCTTACCCGGTCAGAACGGCGGCCCGCACCCGCGGCTAAGCAGCCCAATAAGGCCGAGAAGCTGAAGGGAAATGAGGCCGGACGACGAGGACGACGAGAGTGCGCCGGGCTGCGCTGGAAGGACTGTGGTGGTGGCGGCGCTGGAAGTCACGGTCCATCGGGTATCAACCGGGGCCGGCGGGAAGTCAAGCGAACGGCAAAAAGATCTGCAAAAGCAGGCAGCAGGGGTGTTTTTCAACACCCCGCTAGAACCCGAGCCCGATCAGCTCCTGCAAGATGTCCCGGTACAGGCCGACCGCGTCGAAGCGCCGCGACCAGCCGACCTGCGCCCAGTGGTCGGCCTCGATCTCCCGGAGTACGGTGCCCCACTTTTGCGAGGCGAGCGGAACGAGCCCGTCGTTGGGGCCGCAGCGGGCGGAGAGAAAGGCGTGGCTGGGCCAAAGCAGCGGGTTGGTCCTGCCGAGCGAGCTCCGCGCCATCACGCTCCAGTACGCGACGCCCGGAGCGTCGGGGGTCTCGCGGTTGAACTGTTCGAGGCCGCCCACGGTCAAATCCTGAAGGGCGCGCACGTCGAAGAGGGGCGCCAGCGCCTTGGAGACCGCTGCGGGGACGATGCCGGCGCCGAGGTCGGCGATGGGCGTGCCCAGGTGCGGCGTGCCGATGGTGACCAGCGAGGCCACCCGGTCGCCGAGCCCCAGCCTCGAAATGGCGTAGCGGGCGTCCAGGCCGCCCATGCTGTGCGCGATGACGTTGATGCGTTCGCCGGGCAGGCTTCGCATCAGTTCCTGGAGCCTGCCCGCACGCACCGCGATGGACGCAGTGGCGGGCACGCGCGCGTGATGGAACTCGTTGCCCAGCTCGCCGAGCCCGCTCGCGATGTTGCGAAAGTAGCGGTGCTTGCGTCCGGCGAGGCTGATCTCGTCGAAACCGAAGACGCCGTGGGCGAACACCACGGGGTGGCGCAGGCGCCTCGTCGGACGGCGAACGAGCCGCCGCCTGCGCGCATTGCCGATCCAGGCCCAGGCGGCGAACGCAGCGGCCGCGAGCAGGATCGCACCTGTGGCGAGCATCCAGTCCATCGAGCCAGTGTACATGCCCTCCGCCACTGGCCGGTGCGGCGGATGGCAGCGACACACGTCTGCGCACCTGGCGTTACCCGAGCGGGTGCGCCGGCGGACGGCATCGGGCCCGCCGCTCAAACAGGTCCTCGGCGGGCGACTTTGCTCGTTTGGGCGGCGAAGTCGCGCTGGTGGTCGCCTGCGGGGGACTCGCTGCGGGCCCGATGCCGTCCGCCGGCGCCCCCTCGGTACACGCTGCCTGCACAGCCGGCGACCGGCGGGCGATCTGTTAGATCAGCGTCCAGTCGACAGGCGACCTACCAGATCGTTTTCCATCCCAGCGCGGGGTGAGTGCGGTGCCGACGAGCCACGCCGCAGGGAACGCGAGCGCAGAGGGCGCGACGCCGGACGGCATCGGGTCCGCAGCGAGTCCCCGCAGGCGACCAACAGCCTGGCCCCGCCGCGAAACGTAGCTGGGTTGTCCGCCGAGGACCTGTTTGAGCGGCGGACCCGATGCCGTCCGGCGGCGCGCCCGATCGCAGCAGGCCCAGCAGACGCGGCTCAGAGCTCCGCGGTGGTCAACCAGCGCTTGTTCTGCTCGGTGCCGTCGAACTCCTGGGTCGTCTTGAACTTCTCCCAGGCGCCGCCCTGCGCCACCTTGGCGGTCCGCGCGAGGAGCGCCGCGCGGTGCGCCTCGTCCATCGGCTGGAAATTCAGCGCGGTCCACAACGCCTGCTCGAGCACCCCCTCGCTGTCGCAGCCGGTGATGGTCACGCTCACGCCGGGCACGCTCATCGCGTAGCGAAGGCACTCCTCCGCGCTGGCGGCGCCGCTCTGCAGCACCAGCCCCGCTCCCATCGGCTTCATGCCCAGGACGGCCACGCCGTCGCGAAGCGCGACGGGCAGTACTTCGCGCTCGAAGCTGCGGTAGTGCGCATCGAGCACGTTGAGCGGCATCTGCACGGTGTCGAAGCGAAAAGCGTGCCGCCGCGCCTCCTCGAGCATGCGCAGGTGGATGGCGGGATCCTTGTGGCCGGTGAAGCCCAGGTAGCGCAGCTTTCCCGCCTGCCGCGCGGCGACCAGCGCCTCGATCGCGCCGCCCTCGGCGAAGCAGCGCTCCCGCCGCGCAGCGCCTTGCCCATCCGCTCTTCGCTCGCGCCGTCGTTGTAGTCCCAGCAGTTGTCGAGGAAGTTCATCCCGTGGTCGAGGGCGGTGCGGACGATCCGCACGCTCTCCTCCTCGCTGGGAATGCCCAGGTGATATCCGCCGAGGCCGACGATCGAGACCCCCTGGCCGGTGCGGCCCAACTCGCGCGTCGGGACATGGGCTCCGCCGGGGACGCGGAACCTTCCCTTGGGGACGCCGCCCGACGGCGCGCCTCCCGCCTGCTTGTTCGCCATGGCGACCTCCGCTGACGGCCCGCGAGCGCCGCGTGAGCGACGCGTAAGCGACGCGTAAGCGACGATCAGGTTCTGCGGACGCAGCGGTCCTTGGGATCGCTGTCCGGGCGGTATTCGTATTCACCGAGGAGCCCGCCGGCATTGTTCTGCAGCGTGCAGGCCGTGCAGGCGATGCGCTGCTCGGTAGGGGCCCGGTCGCACTCCGAGACCTGGCGGATGCCGTGGGCGCAGGCGCAGAGGCCGGCGAGGAGAACGACCACGACGGCGCGGCCCGAATTCATTCCTGAGTGGGGCATGCCGCGATGCTACCTGGGCCTGCCCGCAAAATCGAGCGGCGGGCAGGGACTTGGGCCCAACGCGCCGCGGCTTGACGACCGGCCGCTTACATGTGACCGGAACGGCATGTCCTCCAACTTCACACCCTCCCAGAAGACCAAGATCCGACGCGAAGATGCGCTCGAGTACCACTCCAGCGGGCGCAAGGGGAAAATCGAAGTCGTCCCCACCAAGCCCTGCTCGACGGCCCGCGAGCTTTCGCTCGCGTACAGCCCGGGCGTCGCCGAACCGTGCCTGGAGATCGCGCGCGAAGAGGACCTCGCCTACACGTACACCGCCCGCGGCAACCTGGTGGGGGTCATCTCCAACGGCACCGCGGTGCTCGGGCTGGGCGACATCGGCCCCTTCGCGGCCAAGCCGGTGATGGAAGGCAAAGGGGTGCTGTTCAAGACGTTCGCCGACATCGACGTCTTCGACATCGAGTTGCGCGCGAACGACATCGAAACTTTTTGTACCGCGGTGCGGGCGCTCGAGCCCACTTTCGGCGGCATCAACCTCGAGGACGTCAAGGCGCCCGAGTGCTTCATCATCGAGGAGCGGCTCAAGAAGGAGCTGCAGATCCCCGTCTTCCACGACGACCAGCACGGCACCGCCATCATCAGCGGCGCGGCGCTGCTCAACGCGGTGGAGCTGGCAGGAAAGCGGCTGGATCAGGTCCGCGTGGTGGTCTCGGGCGCCGGCGCCTCGGCGATCGCCTGCACCCGCTTCTACCTGACCCTGGGCGTGAAGCGAGAGAACTTGATGTTGGTCGACAGCAAGGGCGTGCTCTACAAGGGCCGCACCGAGGGCATGAACGAGTTCAAGGAGCCCTTCGCAGTCGACACCCGCTGCCGCACGCTGGCCGATGCGATGGAGGGCGCGGACGTGTTCCTCGGCTGCTCGGCCAAAGGTCTTGTCACGCCGCGCATGATCCAGTCGATGGCGAAGAAGCCCATCGTCTTCGCGCTCGCGAACCCCGATCCGGAGATCTCCTATCCGGAGGCGAAGGCCGCGCGCGACGACATCATCATGGCCACCGGCCGCTCCGACTATCCCAACCAGGTCAACAACGTGCTCGGCTTCCCCTTCATCTTCCGCGGCGCGCTCGACGTGCGCGCCAAGGCCATCACCGAGGGCATGAAGATGGCCGCGACGCGCGCTCTGGCCGCGCTCGCCCGCGAGAAGGTGCCCGACTCGGTGTCGCGGGCCTACGGGGGCAAGCAGTTCAGCTTCGGCCCCGACTACATCATCCCCACGCCGTTCGACTCGCGCGCGCTGCTCTGGGTGGCGCCGGCGGTGGCGCAGGCCGCGATGGAGGACGGCGTGGCGCGCACCACCGTCGACATCCCCTCCTACCGCGAGGCGCTGCGCAAGCGGCAGAGCCGCAGCCACGAGGTGATGGGCGTCATCTTCAGCAAGGCGCGCAAGAAGACCGCCCGCATCGTGCTCGCCGAGGGCAACCATCCCAAGATCCTCCAAGCGGCGCAGATCCTGCGCGAGGACGGCATCTGCGAGCCGGTGCTGCTCGGCGAACCGGACGCGATCCGGAAGATGATCGAGGAGCACCACTTCGGCGAGCTGAAGGACGCGACCATCATCCAGCCCGAGAAGGCACCCGAGTTCAACGGCTACGTCGAGAAGTACCTCGAGCTGCGCGGTCGCTACGGCAACACCCTGCGCGAGGCGCGCAAGCGGCTGCGCGAGCGCAGCTACTTCGGCGCGATGATGGTGCGCGAAGGCGCCGCCGACGGCCTCGTCACCGGACTCACCATGAGCTACCCGGAGGCGGTGCGCGCGCCGCTGGAGATCATCCGCGCCCGCGAGGGGCGCAGGGCCGGCGGCGTCTACATCGTGGTGCTCAAGAACGACTTCAAGTTCTTCGCCGACTGCACCATGACCATCGACCCCACCCCCGAGGAGCTGGCGGAGATCGCCATCCACACCGCCGACCTCGCTCGCTACTTCGATGTCAAGCCGCGGGTGGCGATGCTCAGCTACTCCAACTTCGGCAGCGCCGCGGGCCCCAGCCCGGAGAAAGTCCGGCGGGCGGTGGAGATCGCCCGCGAGCGCCGCGCCGACCTCGAGCTGGACGGCGAGATGGAAGTGGACGGCGCCGTACTGCCCGACGAGCTGCACGAGAACTTCCCCTTCGCGCGGCTCACCGAAGAGGCGAACGTCTTCGTCTTCCCCGACCTCGACGCTGCCAACATCGGCTACAAGCTGCTCTGGCGGCTGGGCGGCGCCGAGGTGATCGGACCGGTCCTTCTGGGAATGAACAGACCAGTCAACGTCCTGCAGACAGGCGCCAGCGTCGCGGACATCGTCAACCTCGCCGCGGTGACCGCGCTGCGGGCCCAGAGCGATGAGTTCCCCTTCTAACCGCAGAAGGCAGTTCACAATCAAGCCCGGAGGCACCCGTGGCGCAATCGTCGGGAGCAGCGCAGGCCCCAGCCGTGGCGCAATCGTCGGGAGCAGCGCCGGCGCCAGCCGGCCGCTGGCGCCAGCTCCTATTCGGCGTGCTTTGCATGGTGATGATTGCGAATCTCCAATACGGTTGGACCCTGTTCGTCAATCCAATCGATCAGAAGTTCCACTGGGGCCGCACCGCCATCCAGGTGGCCTTCACCATCTTCGTGATCACCGAGACCTGGCTGGTGCCCTTCGAGGGCTATCTGGTCGACCGGTTCGGCCCGCGCATCGTGGTCCTCGGCGGCGGGCTTCTGGTGGGCATCTCTTGGGTGATGAACGCCTCCGCCACCTCGCTCGGCGGCCTCTACGTGGCCGCGGCCATCGGCGGCACCGGCGCGGGCGCGGTGTACGGGACCTCGGTGGGCAACTCGCTCAAGTGGTTCACCGACCGGCGCGGGCTCGCCGCCGGCCTCACCGCCGCGGGATTCGGAGCCGGCTCGGCCTTGACCGTGGTCCCGATCGCGAACCTGATCAAGGCCAGCGGTTACCAGACCGCCTTCCTCCGCTTCGGCATCCTGCAGGGCCTCTGCGTCATGATCTTCGCGCTGTTTTTGCGCGCGCCGCGGCCCGGAGAGGTGCCTCAGGCCATCGCCGCGCGGCGCGTGCAACAGACCCTGCGCGACTACACGCCGCAGGAGGCGTTGCGCACCGGCATGTTCTGGGTGATGTATCTGATGTTCGTCATGGTGGCGACCGGAGGCCTGATGGCGGTAGCGCAGCTCGCGCCCATCGCCAAGGATTTCAAGGTGGCGGAGATCCCCGTTTCGTTGATCGGCATCACGCTGCCGGCGCTGTCGTTCGCGCTCACCATCGACCGCATCATGAACGGCATCACCCGCCCCTTCTTCGGCTGGGTCTCCGACCACCTCGGCCGCGAGAACACCATGTTCGGCGCCTTCCTCCTCGAGGGCATAGGCATCCTGCTGCTGCTCCGATTCGCGGCGAACCCGACCCTGTTCGTGGTGCTCTCGGGCCTGGTCTTCTTCGCCTGGGGCGAGATCTACAGCCTGTTCCCAGCCACCTGCGCAGACATCTACGGCAAGAAGTTCTGCACCACGATCTACGGCCTCCTCTACACCGCCAAGGGAACGGCCGCCCTCCTGGTGCCACTCACCAGCGTCCTCAGCCAGCGCAGCGGCTGGAGCGCGGTGTTCGTCGCTGCCGCGGTGCTCAACTTCGCCGCAGCCGCGCTGGCACTGTTGGGACTCAAACCCGCGCGGGTGCGCGCGTTCAACCGCACCCTCATCCCGGACGCGATGGGCATCACCCGCGTCTGATCCAAGGAGCATCGCATGGCGGAAGTGGACTCGATCGCAAAAGTACTCGAAGCGGGGCACCACGACGCGGTCGCCATCGGGGCGCCCGAGGGTATGCCTCCGCTCCGCTACGGGGCCCTGCGGGCGCTCGTCCAGCGGACGGTCGAGAGCCTGAACTCGCTGGGCGTCGGCCGCAACGATCGGGTCGGCATCGTGTTGCCCAACGGGCCGGAGATGGCGGCGGCCTTCGTCTCGATCGCGGCCGGCGCGACCACAGCGCCGCTCAATCCGGTCTACCGCGCCGAGGAGTTCGAGTTCTACCTCACCGACCTCAAGGCCAAGGCCCTGGTGCTCGAGGCCGGGTCCGACTCGCCCGCCCGCGCCGTCGCGGAGAAGCTCGGCGTGCCGTTGATCGAGCTCTTGCCCCAGCGCGATCAGGGCGCCGGCACCTTCTCGCTCAAGCCGCTCGCGGGAAAGCGCGCTTCCGCGCCGGCGCGCCTGGGGATGGGCGGGGCGGACGACACGGCGCTGGTGCTGCACACCTCGGGCACTACCTCGCGGCCCAAGATCGTCCCGCTGCTGCAGCGCAACGTGCTGGCCACCGCGCGCCACATCGTCCACACGCTGCAGCTCACCTCCGACGACGTGTGCCTCAACATCATGCCGCTCTTCCACATCCACGGCCTGATGGCGGCGACGCTCTCGTCGCTCGCCGCCGGCGGACAGGTGTGCTGCGCGCCGGGCTTCAACGCCCTCAAGTTCTTCGGCTGGCTCGACGAGGTGAAGCCCACCTGGTACACGGCGGTGCCCACGATGCACCAGGCGATCCTGGCGCGCGCCGAGCGCAACCAGGCGATCGTGGCGCGCAGCAAGCTGCGCTTCATCCGCTCCTCCTCGTCGTCCCTGCCCCCACAAGTCATGGTCGAATTGGAGAAGACGTTCGGGGCGCCGGTGCTGGAGAGCTACGGCATGACCGAGGCGTCGCACCAGATGGCGAGCAACCCGCTTCCGCCCTTGGCGCGCAAGCCGGGCAGCGTGGGCATCGCCGCCGGACCCGAGGTCGCCGTCATGGACGAACAGGGCATCCTGCTCCCGCACGGCGAAATCGGAGAAGTGGTCATCCGCGGGCCCAACGTCACCTCTGGCTACGAGGCCAACCCGGAGGCGAACGCCACGGCCTTCGTCAACGGCTGGTTCCGCACCGGCGACCAGGGCGTGATCGACGACGAGGGCTACCTGCGCCTGACCGGCCGCCTCAAGGAGCTGATCAACCGCGGGGGCGAGAAGATCTCTCCGCTGGAGGTCGACGAGGTGCTGATGGACCACCCTGCCATCCAGCAGTGCGTCACCTTCGCCGTGCCGCACGACAAGCTGGGCGAAGAGGTGGCCGCGGCAGTGGTGCTGCGCGAAGGCAAGACCTGCACCGACCGCGAGCTGCGCGAGTTCGCCGAGAAGCGGCTCGCCGACTACAAGGTGCCGCGCAAGATCCTTTTCCTCGCGGAGATCCCCAAGGGCGCTACCGGCAAGCTGCAGCGCATCGGGCTCGCCGCGAAGCTGGGGCTGGGCACATGAAGCTGGGGCTGGGCACATGAAAATCTGCATCTTCGGCGCGGGCGCGATCGGTGGCTTCATCGGGGCCCGGCTGGCCCTGGCCGGCGAGGACGTGACCTTGATCGCCCGCGGCCCGCACCTCGCGGCGATGAAGAAGAACGGGCTCAAGCTCATCTCCGAAGGCAAGACCCACGTGGTGCACCCGCGCTGCACCGACGACGCAAGCGAGGCGGGGCCGCAGGACTTCGTGGTGCTGAGCGTGAAGGCGCACGGGCTGCCCGGCATCGCCGACGCGGTGCAGCCGCTGCTCGGGCCGAAGACGGCGCTGGTGCCGGCGATCAACGGCGTGCCCTGGTGGTACTTCTACAAGCACGGAGGCCCCTACGAGGGGACCCGGCTGCAGACCGTCGACCCGGGCGGCGTGCTCTGGGAGAAGCTTTCGCCCAGCCGCGTGATCGGCTGCATCGTCTATCCCGCCACCGAGGTGGTGGAGCCCGGCGTCATCGAGCACACCTACTCCAACCGCTTCGACATCGGCGAGCCCGACGGCGCGAAGACCGAGCGCGTCCAGGCGTTCTCGCAGGCGATGATCAAGGCCGGCCTGCGCTCCCCGGTGCGGTCGCGCATCCGCGACAACCTCTGGATCAAGCTGTGGGGAAACCTCTCGTTCAACATGATCTGCTCGCTCACCATGGCGGGGCTGGAGCTCGTCACCTCCGACGAGGGCACCCGGGCCGTGGCGCGGGCGATGATGGTCGAGGGCCAGGCGGTGGCCGAGAAGCTGGGGGTGAAGTTCCCGCTCGACGTCGACGCGCGCATCGCCGGCGCCGCCGACGTGGGTGTGCACAAGCCCTCCACGCTCATCGACCTCGAGCGCGGCCGGCCGATGGAGATCGACGCGCTGCTCGGCGCGGTGGTGGAGATGGGCCGGCTCGTCGCCCTGCCCACCCCCACCTGCGACACGGTGCTCGCGCTGGTACGGCTGCGCGCGAAGGCGGCTGGGCTGTACCCGGGCGCGGCCAAGGCCTGAACCAAGGAAAATACACGAAAGAGGCCCTTTACGTGGACATCGGTCCTCGCAGATTTGTATCGATCGTCTGCTTGGGTCTTGGCGGATTGGGATATCTTTATCTATTCAGCACCGATTGAGCGGGCGCCACAATGAGGCCGTTGATTCTGGCGTGCCTTGTGGCGACACTGTATGCAGGATGCACCCAAGCCCGCTATGACGTAGCGGTATCAGAGCTAATTGGTGCATACGAGATGAAGTCGAAGGACGTGGTGGAAGAAATCGAGCTTCGCCGGGATGGCTCGTACAGTCATTCGATCAGTTGGAACGGCGGCAGCAGGACGCAACAGGGGGAATGGTCCGTCCAACGGGCAGGCGGATCGACCTGGGTCAAGATGTCAAGGTTTGACACCTCCGGTTGGCCTGAGGAGCTGCCGGGTTCGGGCCAAATGGTTCATATCTCGGCACTCGCAAGCGTTGATGGTGCACGCGTGACACTTTCGGCCCCTTCGGGCCTAAATTACCGTTCCACGAAACGTGAATAGCGGAAGGTGGACCGTATCCTCCATGCAGGAGGATGTATGGGAAGACGCGAGCCTTCTGAGGAACGCGGGACCAGAGGCGAGGGGGAGCTGAGGCACAACCTTAGGCCGTCATCGGACCTGCAACCGCTGGAAGCGGTGTCCGCTTCCCACGTCTGATATGGCAATCGAATAGCCAGAGACACTATGCCAATAGAACAGTTCAGCGCGGACATCGAATCGGAGTGGCGGGGCAACTGGAGAGAGTGCGAGAGCGCCGCGGGAACATGAGCGAATACACGAGGGCAATAAATGAGCTGACCGCGGAGGTAGAGCGCATTCTTGGGGTACCATAGCAAAAGGACAGACTGAAGGAGCGCGACCCGTGACGCCTCCGAGGGAGCCGTCGCCTCCGAGCTGGCGGCTTCGTCAACCAGTTTAGAAGATCAAGAAGTAGTCGCGTCCCTGGACGCACTTCACGCCGGAGCACCCGCAGACGCTAGCCTTCGTGCACGGCTCGAAGACCTGGCTGCCCGGTTCGACGACCAGTACCTCCGGCTCGATCAGGAGGGTAACCAAGCCGCGAAGTCGGGGGCCCTTCGGTTTTTCGGCCATCGCGGCGATGGATGATCCTGGCGACCTCGTGCGCGCAGTAGGGATCGCGCTCCGGTAAGCCCGCTGCGAAGGTAGGAGCTAGTCCTCCCGGATCGCCTCGGCGTCGATGGTGATCTCGACCTCGTCGCCGACCACGAAGCCCCCGGCATCCAGAGGGCTGTTCCAGCTCACGCCGAAATCGTGCCGGTTGATCCGCGTACTGGCGGCGAAGCCGGCCCGGATCTTCGGGCCCTTGTCGACGTTCCCCTCCCACCACGGCGTGCTCCAGCTCCCCAGGAATTGAACTTCGAGCACCACCGGGCGGGTGACCCCGCGCAGCGTGAGATCGCCCAGGACCTTGAACTCGCGCGCGCCCAGGCGCAAGGAGACGCCGCCGCTGAAGCGGATCTCCGGATGGTGCTCGACGTCGAGGAAGTCGGCTGATTTCAGATGCGCGTCGCGGGCCGGCTCGCCGGACCACAGCCCGCGCGCGTCGATGGTCACCTCGGTCTGGCCCAAGGCCAGGTCGCGCTCGTCGAAGGTCAGCGTCCCGCGCACGTTCTTGAAGTGGCCGCGCACGCTCGTCACCATCATGTGCCGGGCGCAGAACCCGGCCGCGGTGTGCCCCGGCTCGAAGAACCACTTTGCCATCGC
>WNFI01164227.1_pt1 | contig 18164 bp, 17 predicted proteins | sample 5400471 | NCBI WGS metagenome assembly WNFI01 (sample SAMN13153348, study PRJNA577476) | soil metagenome | isolation source: 100 cm saprolite on Douglas fir-dominated hillslope | place: USA:California | collected 2013-09-17 | reverse complement strand
GGTCATGCCCAACCAGGAGAAATGGGACCAGGGTCAGTGGGCGTTGGTAGGCGACTTGCTCGATGAGGTCAAGGCGCACTTGGAGCCGACTGATTGTACCCTGATCGCTGATCGAGGACTGGCAGGAGCACCGTTGGTGAAGTTGTGCCGAGAGCGGCAGTTTCATTACCTGTTGCGGGTGTGCAAAGAACATACCTGCCGCCGTCAACTGGGCCAGGGCTGGCGACCGTGGACAGCGTTGGGCCACATCATTCTGAAAGAAGGACAGCAGTGGTTTGGACGCGTGTTGCTCTGGCAAGACGAGCAGACCATCGAGACGCATCTGAGTGCGGTCTGGGACACCGGGCACAAAGAAGCCTGGTTTCTGATTTCAGACCTGCCTGCAGGCCGCGGGCGCGTGCGCGAGTATGCGCGACGCATGCGTGTCGAGTCGACCTTTCAGGATGGCAAAAGCCGTGGTTGGAACCTGGAGGCGAGCCTGATTGAAGACCTCACACGGCTCAATCGGCTGCTGTTGGCTGTATTTCTCGCCATGTGGTGGGTCTCGCATTTGGCCGCCTCCTGCATCCATCATGGCAAGCGCGAGCAGTTTGATCGCCATGATCGACGCGACAAAAGCATCTTTCGGCTGGGTCAGCTTTGGTTGTTGGACATCTTACGGCGGGCCACCAATCCTGCTGCCTTGACGTGGTGCTTACCCTTTCAGCGAACGGGCACCACCTGGAAGTTCGCCTTGCGCTTTTAAGGAGGTTTTCCGCTTACAAAAAATAAGTGTCAGGGAGAGAGAGGAGCGGACGCGGGGAGGGGATGCTTGCATCGCCCATGGTGGGAGCACGCTTCCCCGGCCAGGGCGATGCAAGCATCCCCTCCCCGCGTCCGCTCCTCCCCCGCCCCTACGCGGCTGGATGCGCCTGAAGACGCTATACAAGGGAATTCATAAAAACCTACCCGTGCAGGCCCTTGCGGTCGCCCTGGGGGAGGGAGAGAGCCGCACCTACGCGATCCAGGCTGCTTCCACCAGGTGTCTGTCGATCAGCAAGTTTCGCCTCGAGATAGGGTTACCATCGTCAGATCGTCCTCTTGCTCCCAATGTTTACCGGTAAAGGTTGCCAGTTCGCTCAAGAGGAACTCGATGAGCGCGGGACCGCCTGGATGCGCTTCGATCAGCGCTGAAAGGCGTGAATAGTCGAACATCTCATGCGTTGTGTTATGAGCTTCCACCAGGCCATCGCTGTAGAAGAGAACGCTTTCGCCTGGGTCCAGGGTGACCTCTCGCTCCTCGTAGCTGCTCCCAGGCATCATGCCAAGAGGCATTCCCGTCGCCCGGAGTTCTGAGACGCCGTCGCTATGTCGTCGATACGGCAGCTCATGGCCCGCGTTGGCGTATTTCATCCGCCCACTGCCTGGGTCGAGGATGGCGTAGAAGCAGGTTACAAACATCCTGGGCGGGATTTCTGCATAGAGCAGTTCGTTGACTCGCGCTAATGCCTCGCCTGGGGAGACATGCTCCTGTGCGACGGTACGGAGCATGGTGTGTGTAGTAGCCATCACCAGGGCGGCAGGTATGCCTTTATCGGTGACATCGCCGATGACGAGACCCAGGCGGCCATTTGCAAACGGCATGAAATCGTAGAAATCGCCACCAACCTCTCTCGCCGGCTGGTAGTACGGTGCTATCTGCCATCCTGGAAGGAGCGGGACGTCCTTAGGCAGGAGTGAGTGCTGAATATCCTGGGCTGTGCGTAATTCTTGCTCGATGCGTTCGCGTTCGCGCACCTGCACCTGTCGCTCATAGACCATTTGCGCAACACGCAGGGCAGGCGCTACTTGAGCAGCAAGCGTGTTGAGCAAGGCCCGGTCCTCGTGAGTATACTCCTGCCCGTTCAGACGTGGCCCCAGATTGAGCAGGCCAATCAGTTCTCCCTGGCTGGCCAGTGGCAGAGCAATTTCCACCCCATTTGTCTTCAAGTTATGTAAGACAGGCGAATCCAGTTGTAACCGGTCAACCTCCACTGCACCAGGATGACTCAGGGCATAGATAATGATGGGATCGTTGTCAGCAACATTGACCTCTGAATGCATTATGGAGTGAAAGCTATCCGCCACAGGGTCTTGTACCGCCTGCAGGACCTGTGAATGATCCGGGCGACCACGAGGGTCGCCCCTACATGCCTCGCTCGAAGCAGCTGAAATGTAGGGGCGACCCTCGTGGTCGCCCGGATCATTCACAGGCTCTTGTACCGCCTGCATCTCACGTTGATATTCCTCACGCTGTGCCTGCGAGCCTTTCTCTCGCCATCCAGCTGGTGCCAGCGCACTACCCCTATCATTTTGCACTGTCTTGCGCACCCACACTGAGACGGATTGTGGTTGCATGGTTTCCTGGACAACGGCGAATAATCGTTCGCGCAACTGATCGAGATCAATCTCTTCACGCAGCGTAGAATTGAACGCCTCAACGGCCTTGACAGTCTCGTCATCGCGCAGGTGGAAGCGCTGCTCCATGAATGACTGGACGCGAGCACGCGCCGGCTCAAACAAGACGGCCAGGGCCAATGTAGTGGTGACGACAATGATTTCGGAAGTCCCGGGACGATGAGTGAGGAGTTCCCACCCGGTGACAGCACCAAAGTAGATGAGCGCCAGGCCGGTCGTGAGGAGGAACATGTTGCGATTGTAGAGGTAGGAGCGCGCCATGATGATGCTCACGCAGACGGGAAGCAGGATAAAGAACAAGGAGGAAAGCCCGAGTTTACCAAGCAGGGCTGCGAGCGCAGCAATGATGAGCCCGCCAACTACTAGTCGCCGCAGGACGGCATACCACCGCTGGTGTACACGCCTGGGACGCTTCTTCGGGGGGCCAGGTGGCTGCACGGTTCTCGATGATACCTGGAATATAGCCATGTCTCTTTTCCTTCTTGTCAAAAGCTGATGAATATATGTTACTGATACGTTGATTGTATGGTGTGTTCAAGAGGTGTGACAGTGGACCCAACGGCGATATTGAAGAATGCGCCAGGGACTACTCCCTCGCGCTCTCCCCGACACACTGCATCCCCCACAGGGCGACCGCAAGAGCCTACTCTCCCTGGCCTGTTGCACAGCACCCCATAAAGGGCGACCGCAAGGGTCCCCACCCCGCTCCACGCCGCCCCCGCCCTTACTATGACACGGCGGAGCTGAAGATATGTATGTAGTCATAGTAAGGGCGGGGGCGGCGTGGAGCGGGGTGGGGACCCTTGCGGTCGCCCTGGGAAGGGAGAGCTTGTGCACGGCTCTTCTCCTGGTATTCGTCCCTGGCGCGCGATGGTACTACTGGACAATGACCGTCAAGTTCATCCCCTGGTGCACAACACAGTAGATGTGGTAGGTCCCCGCTGTGTTAAACGGTCCTATCTCAGTGCTATTGCCATTGACTTGCAAGTTGCTGACTCTCGGTGCGCCTGGCTCGTTCGCTGGTTTGGCTACGCCATTCTGCCACGAGCCATTCGCAAGAATGTGGAGAACTGATACGTCATCCACCAGCAGCAGTTTTGAGCCTTTGGAAATCGTGACAGAGGGCTGAGTAAAGTTGCCAGCACTCATATGCACGGTTGGCACGCCATTTGTGTACGTTGTGCCTGTGCCTGTTCCTGTGGTCGCAGCTGGTTGCGCGATCGCTGCAATGAGGATTGCGCCAATCACTATCCCCGCAATCGCCGTCAAGGCAGATGGAAGCCAACGTGGAGCTTTTCGCTCGCCCTGGCGGTAGTTCTGCACCGCTGCGCCGATACTTGCCCCGAACGCCACGACCACGAAGGCAATAATGAGCATATCCAGCACAAAGGGAAAGAACCCTCCCGCTTTTGGATTGGTCAGGTGATAGGTGACAAAGGGCTCCGTGGCTATCTGGTACAGGAAAATGCCACTCAGGAGTATTATCAGCAGCGGCATCCAGCGGAACCTGGTTGCGACGAGGCCCGCGCCTGCCAGCAGGCTTACTGTCACTATGAGTAATGCCGTATTATCCGGGAAGCCTATAGCGATCGCAAGTATACCGCTTGAGACTGCTCCCCCAAGGAGTGCCGCAAAGGTGAGTTTGCCAAAGGCGGATAGTGGTTGACGAGAAAACAGGTGGGTATGTGTTGATTCTACTTTCATCGCTGATTCCTTTTCCTTTCTCTCTACTGATTATTCGCTGTTGTGACCGCTGCATTTCCCCTGCGAACGGGGATCAGCGTTGTCAGCCACAAGAGGCTACTCCCAATTATGATGATGGTCGGGAACCAATCCCAGAGGTTATGCACGCCGACCGAGTTGGGATCAGGATTGGTCGCACCGAGCATGACCAGCACGATGGCTCCAATGATGCTCACGATGGCGAAAATGCTCATGCCAATCCTGGCCCCGCGAGCATTCGACTCTACTCCCTGCTGCGCGCCACGCACGCGGAAAATTTGCAGGCTCATGACCAACAATAGCAGAATAGGAATGCAATGGAGGAGCACATTCCAAAGCGGCAAGCCGGCACTAAAATTCCCGCCAGCCCATCCCCATCCAGCGCTCAACAATATGATTGCGGTAATCTGGAGCTTGGAAATGAAATTCTGTGTGTTCGTGTTCATTATAGGTTTTCTGCCTTTCTTTTCTTTCTTTTCATTTGTGAGCATCGATGATGCCCTTTCGTTGAATAGTTGTGTTTTTTCTGTCTTTTACGATTGCTGTATGTCTGGCTGAGATTCCGATAACATCGTGAGAAGAAGAGGCACAAGTGCAGCCCAGTCGCGAAAGTAGCGCACGTCTCCGCTGTTCACCAGTTGCACCTTGCCACGCCATTCAATCTGACCATTGCTCACCTCTTCCTTCCACACACGCACTGTAAACAATTGAGAACGAGGGCTCTTTGAGGGTCTGTCCATGCTCATGTACTCCTCTTCAAGTTGAAAGATGTGCGATGAAGAGGTTCTTCATCTTGGGAGGAGTGTAGTGTATGCATGGTTCCTGAATCGTTCCCTGCAACGTTCCTTTTGTGGGCTCTCCCTCTCTTCAGCGGGAACTCAGTCGGCTGCTCAGGCGTCTACTTCTATGGACTGACTTTCTCACGAACCAGCCCAGGAAAGAGGAAAACGATGAAAATAAAACAATTGGGATTGGTGCTCTTGTTGGGACTCCTGCTCGTTGCCTGTGCTGGAACGCCTCAACAACCTGAACAACCTACAGCGCTGCATGTGCTTCGCCCTGCCAGTCAATCTCCCATCTTTGGCCAGCCGCTCCCTCGCTTGGAGCGTACCATCACTAACGCAAACGCTGTCCAACATCTGTACGTCGCTGCGCTGGCCCTTCCGGTCGTTGATCAGGGGAAAACCTATAACTGCCCTGTTGACCTCGGCGTGGTCTACCAACTGGACTTTTTGGCCGGGAGCAGCATGCTCCAACATATGGATGTACAAGCCAGTGGCTGTGGGTGGGTGCATTTGAGTGCAACTGATGCCCGTTGGACCACTGCTGCATTTACCCGCTTGCTGGCAAACACGATTGGGATCCCCTCTTTGTTTCCGGCCCCGCCTCAACTGACGCAACAGTATGAATTCACGGAACAAGATAGTGGAAGAACGGTCACATATACCGTCACTTCTCGCTTTGGGATTAGTTTAAACCAACAGAAGTACCCCAAAAAGAATATGCAGATTTCCTGTACCCCTCCAGGAACGCTTGGAAGCGTCTCAAACCTGCCGTACGTCGCGCCACCGCTTTATGCTGTACGGTATGAAGCCGTACAACCAGGCCTCTGTACCATCAAGAATGGAACCTTTCTCCTCACGGTGAGGATCATTTCATTGAATGAGTGATAGAGGGAGATTACCGGGGTGTCATATGGTCACGATGTTGTCTATGGTCATCTGCGCTTGCGGGCTGCTTCGCGGGTGGTTTGCAGGTTGAGCAGTTCCGCTACTTCGTAGCTTGTGACAGGGCCAGGCTTAGGACGTAGGCGTATGAGCGATGGGAAGTGGCCGATGCGCCCGTGGAGTTCGGCGAGTAGGACGAAGGCTGCGGGTGCGTAGCCTGGTGGGTTGATGAGTAGAGGGCGGGTTTGCCATTCTTCGGAGGAGAGGCCAGTGGCGTCTACGATGGCTGTGATTTGTGGTTCGAGTGGTTCGGCTTGGTTGATTTGGACGGGGAGGGTGCGAACTTCTTCAATAGAAGTACGAGCGAGCGCTTCGATTTGCGCTCGCTGTTCGGATGTGAGTGGGTGGGTGAAGTTGATGATCAACATGCTATTCTTGTTACCTCTTTCTGCCTATTTGCCGCGCAAAGGCCCTATTGGTACTTTGAATAGTCGGAAATCTCCCTCGTGCACTTTGTATGCGCGCAAAAATAGCTTATCGTTCTTTTCTTTTGGCTTTAAGCGACCAAACTCTTCTGCACTCATTTCAAACTCTACCTGTCGATCTAACTCCTTGTTGGCAATGAGCGTATGATAGACTTCACTCAATTGTGTTCGTTGTGCGGCAAAAAGGGCTAAGGCGGCCATTCCCTTGCGCCCGCCAGAAAGTGCCAGATCTATACGCCAGTCGGGGTGCTGCTGGAGATATGTTGCTTGCACTTCTTTGATCGTATTTTCAAGTGTCTCCTGGTATCGTTTGCAGTCTTCTCGCGATGCAACATCGGTTAGCTCCGGTACTGGTTCCTCCTTACAGAAAATGCCCTCGCGTTCAAAAGCATCCATCGCGGTCTGGACGCTGTTACATACCTCGTCGGCGTATTCCGGGTACAGGAGAATAACCTGCTGAATATTGCGTCTCTCTCTGTTTGTTAAGAGCGTGTAGAGTTGCGTTGCCACCATTGGCTGTGTTCCCATCGGCACGATAAGCACACTTGGTATCGGCTGATCGCTATTGAGTACCTCTTCTAAAGTATAGAGCTTGTCTCTGCTCCATTTGGTTTCTAGCAACTTTTCTACTGGCGGCTCGTACAACTTTTCAGTAACATGCCAAGCTAATCGTTCAACAATGACCGTATCAACCCGATCTTCAGGGTAGGCAGCAATATCCCCTGGTTCGGTGTGAAAGAACGGGCGTTCCTTCGTACCCTCTTTTTTATGCGGAACTTGTCTTTTATAGACGTAGCACTGATAGGGCTTTTTCCCCTTTGGATCAGGAAGTGGGCCATGCTTCTTGTTGGCAAGAATTTTGGGAAAGCGCATATAGTTGAAGCATAAGGCGAAATCTCGTGCTAGATTTACATCTTGTTTCCTCAGACGTTCATACTCCTCTTTCGCCTGCTCTGTCAGGAAGACCTGGAGAATAGGATCGACAACATTGGGCTTCACAATAGAGAGCATGAATTGCTGTTTATCCGCCTCGTCCGGGTCTTTCTCCCACATTTCCTGAAGTTGCTCAGGAGTAATGCTCAAAAGTTTTTGCAGATAGGATGTGGGAACGCGAAGAGCATTTTCGAGCGGAATAGGAACGAGCTGCAAATCATTGAGATCAGGATGCATAGCCTTTGCGAGTTGTGTTTTATCATCAGAATGATAGAGGCGTACGAGTTCTTGTATCGATTTAAAGTTTTTTCTATCTGTGTATTCGCTCTTATCTATCACATGATAGAGACCTTTGACGCAATCATAAAAGGGTGCCACCAGAGCCGTGAGGGCTGACATATTTTTGCGGCCTCCGGCTAACGAGAGATACAGAGTGTCACCCTGCTTTTGACATTTGTGGAGGATTGCAAAGAGTTTGTGGAGAAATACAAAACAGGAGTTTTCAGTGTATGTATCTTCAAAAGGAAGCTCACAAGACTCGACTACACATAGCCCTTTGAGCATCTCGTCGATCAGAATATAACCGTAGCTGCGATTCTCCCCTTCTGGGTGCAAAAGGATCACTCGATCTACGGCAAGCCGTTCTTGCTCTGTAAGCAGATAAAACATGCTGGTAACGACAATAGGAGAATCTCCAAGCGTAGCGACAAGTGCTTGTGACATGATTTTCTCCTCTTCTTGCTACAGCAGTATACACAGTTAGTTCCCAAGGAACAGGTCTACCGTATCGGAAATACGCGCCTTTGAATGATCTTTGAACCATCTTTGGCTCGGATAACAATAGACGACAGAGTTGGCGGCAGGCCAATGCCAGATACGATGTAGATGCTGAAGCGATGAACGTGAGCGAAAACCGCGCAATGCCTGGCTTACCTGTGCATCAAAAGAAACCATCTGTTCACCAAGTAAGGCGGACAGGTCTTTAAAATCGTAATCTGATATACCACGTCCAGAGCGGAACGCGCTGTAACGAGTCGTGTAGTCAATCAACTGCAAGTTGGTAGGAATGATTTGGACACTGCCCAGACCAATCGGCTTGCCATATCCAATCTTATGGCGCATATCCGGCTGCAGCGTAATCGCTAGTAGAAGAGCCGCGAATTCATCAGCCTCAAGATTAGAGAAGTCTATACGAGCAGAAAATTCTGTATCTTTTTTGAGTGGCTCAATATGCTGATTGCGGTACTCGCCTGGCCTATTACGTATCGGTATCAGTCGGTTCTCAGTACGTATTGAGCCATCATGGTGAAAATAATATTTTCTTCCCGCTATAAAGCGTCCTTGCGCATCCAGATAAAAGGCACGATGGCGCGGTTTAGGTGTATCCAGGACGGCTGTATAGATTGGATCATAAAAGGCGAGGCTGTCCTCATAGACATACGCGTCACCAATATTGACCTTGCCGAGAAAAACATCTGCATTGCGTTGCGCTGCTTGCATCATGCCAAAGATACGGCAGGTAATACAAAGCGACGTGTTGTTCGTGCAACGTGAGAAGCCATTTGGTATAGGATGTTCAGGATAGTCGTCGGGGTTGCGAAAAACTGTAAAGCAGCCTCCACAGAGTGTCTCAACCACACTGCGTAACATCCCTTTGAGAGAGGTGCCTGGAATAATGTATTCACCTTGCTTATTCTGAATATGTGTCCCTGGATAGTCTGGATCTTGCACAGACGAATTTGAGTCGCGTATGAAAAGAGGTGTCTCTGCCTTAATATAGGCATACAGATTGCCGGAATAGAGTTTCTGGGTACCAGCATGCATTAGGGTATGATGCCATACAGGTGGACGACGGTCTGGTTGATGTTCTGTGTCGATAGGGATAAAATCATAAGGATTCATAGTGTTATTTAGCTCCTACCAGCTCTGCGAAACGAAAGGCTACGTTGACTCCTGTTCCTCGATCAATATATTCGTACACGACCAGATGCACTCGTTCAGCTCCTTGTGGAGCGGGGCTATAGTGTAACAAACGCGGAATACGCACCTCTGCGAAATCATCTGCTCTTGCTGGCGGGCCGATACGCTTCAGTTGCTCCGTATCGAGCCTTTTGCCAAACAGAAAATATCGCCTGGTCACGAGATCACACGTATCTAGCGCCATCGTTTGCCTGATATCTAGCTCAGGTTTATACTGTTCATTCCCTGTGTAGACGATCTGTACAGAAGAGGGCTGTTTTTCCCAGCGTAGTTCGCCTTGTTTGTGAAAGATACGTCCCGATGAATAGCGAGTAAAATCGGTAACTCGATCAAAATAGTCGAATCGAAGCAACTCTTGTCGCTCACCTGGCTCGACAATATAGTCGGGTTGTATCTCAAGCAACATCAGTGCGTTAGCATCAGGAGGAATGCGATACTTTTTGATGAGTGCTGCAATATCCTTTACTCTGCCTGCAAGGAGGAGTTCTTGTGTCATTGCTCATCTCCTTTGCGCTGCACCCAGCACAGCCTCTTCCGGCGAGTCTGGCCATTGTTGGATTCGTGCCACAAAGTAATCGATACTCAACTCCCTTAGCTTATTCAATGCGTCACCTTTGAAGACACGAATATTCCGCACTCCATGCGGAGTGCCTGCGACAGATTGAGATAACTGCAGCAGATCATCACGTCTGGTATCATACACTGTTTCATCCTCCAGCCAGCGTCCCAGCCCCCACACTTCACGATCTGGCTCCTCTTGCTTACTCTTGCGTATGGCACTTAGCACTATACCGCCAGGGTGAGAACCTTCCTCCTGTTCACTGATGGTAGCTTTTATTTTGCCTAGTCCGCGCGAGCGACCAGAGCCAATGCGAATCAGTTCATCTTCCATATCCTGTATGATGACAAAGAGCATGCCAAGTTGCCAGATTTCAAAATTGCGTAGGTGAATGTTTGTACCAAATGTCGTTCCTAGCGTCACTACTTCCAGATCAAACTTCGCGCCGCCACTTGCTCCACCTGTTAGCCTGTCGATAGCGACACCATCTCGATGTTCTATGAGTGCTTCTCTACCACTTGAGCCGCTGGGCAAATAGGCGTCTTCGATGGCGATACGTCCGATGAACGAGGTTGAGCCAAAGAGACGACAGATAGGACATGAGCCAGCATAGGCCTCATGAGAAGGAAGCCTTTCGAGGCGCCTTCCACAGGAGGAACGGTAGAGCCGTTGGGCCGCTTCTCTTCTTGCATCTGCACCAGGATTGTTTGCACCTCCTGACTGGGAAAGTGGATTACAGGCAACACGTGGTTTAATACTGTTGACCACCTTTTCAATATGGCTACGGAAAACGCCTTTTAGAGAGCTGCCCGGGAGATACACCTCTTGTTGCCCGTTACGATAGGTGAGAACAGGAGCCATATCAGCTCCGATCACCGTGGCATAACCGGACTTGATAAGCAACGGGCCAAGCGTTGTGATGTTCAGCCGCAAATGTGCTTCGTTTACTAGTGTTTTTAACATCGTATATGCTCCTCTAGGAGTTGGGTAACGATTCTTCAAACAGATTATTGATATGCTGCTCGAAAAAGCTCTGCGTGTCAACTAGGTCGAGTTCCTTATATAGAAGATATCGCTGCAGGCGCTGCATTCGCTTCTCACCGGTGAGATCCAGGTAATTGATTTTCAAATCTTTGAGTGCACATGCACCGAGACCTCGCGAGCGTAGACCGCCCACACCACCAAAGCCGTTCACAAACTCGCTTAACCCGATACTGATAAGCTGTAAATCCTGGTCTGTAGCGTTTTCTAGCACCAGGTACATCGCAAATACCGTCGTAGCAGGCACTACCTCAAAATCGTATTTCGCCCGATCTTTTGCGGTCTCGCTATCGCGGTCAATGGCTACCCCATCGCGTATCTGAGTTGCACCGCTCCACTCATCATTACTGAGGTAGAGGTCGTTGAGTGTAATACGAGCTGCGGCAAAGGGAGAGCCAAAGAGCTGGCATGTATGGCAAAGTTGCTTGCGAGCATCCGCTAGAATCTTTTCACTGTTCTCAGGGTTAGCTGCGCGACGGAGCTGAGCGATCTGCTTCTGACGTGCCGTTGGACAAGGCTCATTCGTATTCTCTTCTGTTGGTAGACCACAGGAGCGCAGGCCCAGACTCTCAGGGAGACTCGATACCAGTTTCTCTATTGTGCTACGCAACGTTCCCTTGAAACTCGACCCAGGAATAAATGGATTTCCTTCTGTTGTAAGCACGACAGGACTATCAGTGTGGCTAAGCGTCGCTTTTCCACCGCCGACATGAAGCCCCGTCTGCATGACTAATTCTCCTTCAAACACATAGCGATTGCGTAGTTCATAGCGCATAACAGGCGTATCCTGTGTCATTGTCGTCTCTCCTGTCTTGTTGATGGGCCTCTGTTGGCGCCTTGAGGCCTTTCCTGATTTCTGTTATCAAAGGTTCTCTGAAATTCCATGTAGGCATTTTCGGCGAGAAGATGCTGAATAAATTCGCGTGCGAGCAGCATTTTTATTGCTTGTTCATCCTCGCGTGTGAGCTTTTCCTGCCTGTAGCGCGTAACGGATGGTACATACGCTTCTATACTTTTCAGTTTTTGAACCAGTCTAAAGTAGAAATCTTTCACGTGCTGTGCTTCACGAGGCCATGATGTCCGTTGGTATTGACGCTGCACAAATTCTTGTAACTGCTCGTAGGTGTTGGCGAGTGACACATTAAGCAGTCCATTGATCTGTGTTGGCGGAAGCTTTTTGCCAATGCTATGCATAAATGCCACCGCTTGTTCGTATAGTTCAGTGTCGCTTAGCAGTCGTATCTGCTCAGACTCTCTTTCAGTGGTCATGACGGGGTCTTTCTAACTGTTGACTGATATGATACTCATACTGGACAACGACCTGGCGAATAAGCTGGCGAATGAGCTGTAAGTAGATATACTGCCGTTGCCGCTTGTCCTCATCTGTCTCGTCTCCAATACCGACACTTGCACAAACGCTTGTCACATCTCTCCTAAGATTATTCTCAATGTAGGTTTTCAGGCTCTCTCCGAAGCGCTTGCCATCGTACTCCTTTCTCCATCCTTCTTGACGCGCAATCTGTTTCTTAATATAGTCCAGCACATCTGTCGCTTTCAGAGTTGTCTCAGCGATATTCTCCAGACCTGTCATTTGCGCTCTGTGCCTTTGACGATCCCGTTCTTCAAAGAAGGACCGAGCGGCAAGCGTCCCCAGTTCCTTCGACTTGTCATAGAATCGTTCTGCCTGCTCATTAACTCGTAGGATAATCATCGTGCGCTTGTTCAAGACTGTTCTCCTTCCAGGTGAAAGGGATCCGAGATGTATATCCGACCAAACCCTTCCGAACGTCGGCGGCCAATACCTTCTTCCTCAACCCTGTAGAGGGCTTGTGTGAGCGTATCATCTGATATGAGCGTATCATCTGGCTTGAAAGAACAAGCAAATAGGAAGGTAGAACCAACCTCTATCGCATAATCATTCGTTCTCGGCGTTCCCCAAACTTCATTCCAGCCAGTAATGCGCTGTACACCCGTAGATTGGTAGACTCTACTAAACGTGATTGTTGAAGAATTTAACAGTTCACCGAGTACGGCACCATCTATCGTTCTACGATAGCGCAGAAAAGGATCACAAAGAATACTTGCCGAGCGAAGCGTAATGGCGAAGTAAAAGGGGGCAAGATTAGTCACCTTTGCCTCCTGGGCTCGCTTTCTCATGGCTTTATCGAAGCTGATTAATCTATTTTTGAAACTTTCTATATTTCTTGCTCTTCCTCCTACAACTTCCATAGTTTCTCGTGCGACTTGTATGTTTACTCGGCCCATGCCGCGAGTTCGTCCGGTTCCCATGCGGATAATATCTTCTGCATCGGCTTCCTCGACAAACTCCTTGAACGTCGTGGCAAGGTCATCGGGAAGAATTACCTCGCCCCAGAAAGGCATACCCTGCTCAAACACCTCGCGGTTGTATAAAATGCCTTCCTCGACAATACCCCAATCCCGATTGATACCTGTATGTGTTCGCAATAGCGTATTTACTTGTGCCTTCATCCTCTGACGGGGATCAGACCTTGCACGTCTATAATAGCCATTTATAGAATCCATAGGTCGTTTACACTGTGTACAGAACGCATGACCGCTTAGAGGGACGAGCAGCTTTGAGGTTGAGGATTGCTCTTTATCCAATAACGAGAATACCGCCCAATCCAGCAAGCTATCTCGAATGCCATGCCGTTCCTCGTCAGTGTCTTCGCCTGGCACGGGAAGAAAGCCGGGAAAGCGTTTGCAAGTTTGAGCGGTTTTAGGTAGAGGCAAGACAGGCAGATTCGATGTATCGATGCCGCTGCTCTTGCTCTTATTGAAAGAAGCAGGATACAGGTGAGAAAAATACATCCGTTCATTCAGAAAGAGCTGGGCGAACTCGTCCTTTTGCTCTGCTCGAAGCAGTCGGTGGGCAGAGGCAAGACTTCCGAGTACTGTCGTACCCGTAATATATTGAATAGTTTTTGCGCCACCTTCGGCATGATCGGAGCGTATCGCTAAAGGTGAATTCGCTCGTACCGATACATAGAAATGCCTCACGACTGCCTCCTCGCCTGGGAAGATGAGTATGTTGTCAACACATCCAGGTGCTCTAGCCAGGAACGCCACTGTTCCTCTTTGCATCGAAGTTTACCGATGGTTACTGCCGTGATGCTACAGGTGCATTGGCCTTTTCCTGTCGATTTATTTCCACCGAGGCGCTCAAGCATTAGAAGACCGGCAAGCAGTAGCAACAATGAGTAGGTTGGCGTTCCTGTATAGATCGTCTCGTCCTGTCCTGTTACCGTTAGTGTCTCGATGGAAGTACATTCGAGCCATCCATCGATAGCCCCCTTAAAGACAAGATCACGGATGCCAAATTCGCTGGTGTAGAGCGCCTCACTCACTGCTGTGCGTGTAAGTCGATCTAACCGCACCTGCGTTGAAATACTTGTTTGTACTCCTTTATACTTTCCCTTCTCCTGTCTCTCATTTTCAGTATCTCTACCTTCGTAGAGGAAACGGGCGTCTTGTGTCTGTTCCGCATCATTAAAGTGCAGCCTGCCTGGATAGATGGGCGAGCCAAAAATACGGCTGATCAGGGTGGGCGTTCCGCTAAAGCCAGTAAGAGCTGCATATCCATCGTGAGGACTCGTGGCCTGCTCACTCGGCAGATAGAAGTGGCAGAGTTGCTCGCAGTGGTCACGGAGCACTCCTTTGATGGTTGATGCTGGCACATAGAGATAGCCCTCAGCGTCACGGATGACAGTACGATCAATTAACCCTGCTCTAATACCTGTTCCAAGATGAAATGGTGATGCAAAGGTAATCGTATAGCGTATCTGAATACGGTCATTGCGTGTCATAACTGCTTCTACCTCTTCCTCAGAATGATACAAAGTCGTAGAGTTCAATGAAATCGAGTAGAGGGGTACGATATGTATCTGTACCCTCGAGATACCAGGGAAATAGTGTTCCTGTTCGCCTCTTTTCCGGAATCGGACGTGTATCAAAGCTATCGACGAGTTGTTTGATGAATGCCCGTTCTTGTTCCTTCCAGTTTCTCAAGACTGAGAGGGCTTCCAATATGGTTGTTGTGCGATTCAATTTAAGAATTGCCTCGCGCAGTTGATGGAGCTTCGTGCGTCCCAGCCGCTTCTCGTTGCCTTCCTCAAGGTTTTTGAGCAGATCCTTGAGTTGTTCAAGCGTACAAGGGCGTAGTGTTGCGTAAAACTCCTCTCCATTAAACTCCGTCTTCTTACGGTGCAATTGTTGATGGATTTTCTGATAGTTGAGACTCGTGCTGCCAGTGACAACGACAAAGTCGATACGCGTCTGCTCCTGTTCGCTTGCGCCACCTGCTGAACCGGCCTTCTTCGCGGCTTTTAAAATATCATCGACCAGTGCTTTTTGCAGACTAAAGGGAAACTTGACTGGCGCAAGTACGATACCTACAGAAAGGGTATATTTCTTCTGTGTAAGCTCATAGAATCGTTCTGCTATGGTGGTGGCAACCGGGAGAGCCTTTACTGCTGGTGTCACCATAACAATGTCATCGCCGCCTACCAATAGAATGTCAAAAGGAAATAACTTGTTTTCCACAGGCAGGTGTTTACTAATGGCGTATCCCATTGCCTCAAAAACAGCGTTATCAACTTCATTTGCGAACTTCTCTTCCTCTTGTAGAGTGTTCAGCTTTCCAAGAGCTTTCCCCATACCATTTACATCAGCATAGATCAGGCCGAGGTAATCTTTCCCTCCCGTAAAGTTACGAAAGATATTAAAGTCTGATGGGCGGTCTGGAGTAGAGGAGAGATTATAACGTGGTTTGCCGGAGGCACCCGGCTGGCTTAATGACTCTAAAATGCGCCCCCAGAGCGTCTCATCTGAAAATCGTCCTTCGCGAGTTGCCCGTATCATGCCCGGAATATTGGTCTTGATGGTGATATCCTCATCACGCTTTCTAAGACAAACACTACAATAGCGACCCTCCGGCTCGTCGGGATCATCCTGATCTCTCCGCGTTTCTTCTGCGTAAGCGATGCCACAAGAATTGCATGTGCAAAGCAATGCGTGTGATGGCTGGGCAATACTGGTCAATGAGCTGTCATCCTCGCGCAGATTGTTCTTTGCTTCACGCAGACGCCAACGTAATAGCTCCAGCTCCTGTGGCATCTCGAAGGACATAATGTCTTGCGTGCCGTAAGGGGGAATTGACTGTATTGCATAGGTAATAGATGCTCCACCTGCTGTCTTTTCAAGGTAGAGTCTTTGAACGGTTTTTCCTAACTGATCTGCTTTATCAGAATCGACAACAAAGCATGCTGAACCACCATTAGAATAAATCGTTCTGGCTCCGAATTTAGTTGCCTCTTTGACCGTCTCAACACGGTTGAGATGATCAAGAATAGAGCTTGCTCCCCGAATCTCCTTGAGTTTACTCGTACCGAAGACATAGCCTTTAATATGATCGGTATCAAATGCTACCAATGATTGTGACACCACTATTTTCCTTCCTCGCTATATCTTACGTTTCTATAATTTAGGTAGATACTTCAGCGCGGCCCGATAATCCCTTCCTGAGGAAAGTATCGATGGCGTGGCTTGTTCTAAACTGCTCTATTGACCAGAGCAGGCAGTCTTTTCCTGGGTAATTTTCCTTTCTATGAAATGCCTTCGTTGTATGCTGGCATCCTTATAATCCCTTCTTGTACATCTGATGAATCTCTTGCAGCAAATAGCGTAGCATCTCTTTGGGAAAAACACATCAGAAATGCTACTGAAAAAACTCAGAACTGCTTCTGATGTTCTTTCTTCTCTAAGGAGATATACTTTACTCGTCGCTGTCAAAGTAGTTGGCGAAAGCCTTCTGCAAGAAATGGTAGTCGAGGGACTCGTTGGGTTCCTTATTCCAGGCATTGCGGCATAGCCCGAGTAGGACTGTCTTGTGAGTATCGACGGTCTTGATGGAGAGGCATAGATGATTGGCCACTTCCTGGGGACTCAACTCTTTGGCGAAGGCGCGTAGCACGTCCAACTGGCGCTCGGTTGCCTGATGTACTACCTGGTCGCAACGTGCCTGTTCCAGGGTATCCATTTTTCTTTTCTGGGAGTGGATTGCTTCTTGAGCAGTGCTGATGGTCTGAGAGAGGTCAGAGAAGTAGGTGCCCCAGGGGACGAAGTGCCGCTCGATAAGGTGGACACCATCCTGGGGAGAAATATGCATGAGGGTTCCTTCGTTGACCTGCCTCTGCACTGCTTCGGGGGTGTAAATGTGCCAGATATGGTCGGAGTGGGTGAAGTTCAGCAGCGCGGCTTCGGTGGCAATGGAGGACATCAAGCGTCTACCACCTGTGATGGAGAGATGGATGCAGCGATGCTGGCGTTTCAGGCTGCGAATGAGATGATGGATGGTGTTGAGCGCGCCGTCTGCGCTTACCTCGTCTACGATGTCATCGAGAGGCTCATCATCGAGCTGCAGGACATGCGAGCGCAGATGGATGGTCTGCCCGCTCACTTGATAACGGTCGCCGACGAACTCGGCATTGAGACAGTCTACGGAGTGTTGCAGGCGTGGGTATGATGCTTCGGGGTGAACGAGAATGACCTCGCTGATGGGGAAACCGCGCTGGAGCAGGAGATCGAGCGTAAACGTCACGACCTGGGGTTGGCCGCCCAGGGTTGCCAGTAACGTGTGTATATATTTTAACATAACGGCCTCTCCTTATATTTGACCAGGCGACAATTGACAGGAGCATACCAGAGATGAATCTCTTACCCGCTATATTGTTTGGTGGGCCACCCCACGCAGGGAAATCGGTGCTGTTCTACAACCTGGCAAAGGTACTGCGTGAACGCGGTATACCTCATTACGCTATTCGTGCCTGTCCCGATGGCGAAGGCAACTGGTTCTACGAGCTTGACCAGGATAAGGTACGGCTGATCCGCGTGAAAGGTGAGTGGACGAGTGACTTTGTCAAACGCATGTGTCTTGACCTGGAGCGGCGTCACCTCCCACTCCTGGTTGATATTGGCGGGCGTCCCACAGAGAGAGAAACGTGCTTGTTTCGCAACTGTACGCACTCCTTGCTGCTCCTGCGTGCCGACCAGGAGGACAATGCCGACTCCTGGCGTCACCTGGTGAAGGCGAATGGCCTGTTGCCGCTGGCCGAATTGTATTCCGCACGGAGTGGTGTATCCACCATTGGCTCTGACGGGCCAGTGATCAAAGGAACCTTTGCCGGGCTGGAACGTGGTTCCCTCGTCTATGGCCCGCTCTTTGACGCGCTTGTCGAGCGTATCGTGCTCCTGTTCACCTCCTACACGCCTGAAGAACTGGAAAAAACGAAGCTGGACATGGCTCCGGTAGAGCTGGTTGCA